>JAABUO010005067.1_pt1 | contig 15448 bp, 12 predicted proteins | sample 5559291 | NCBI WGS metagenome assembly JAABUO01 (sample SAMN10711878, study PRJNA513372) | rock metagenome | isolation source: Antarctica rocks | place: Antarctica: Victoria Land, Finger Mt sud
GGTGTTCCGGGGGGAAGGAGCGCAGCATGCTGTCTGGCCTGATCCAAGAACCTGTGGCGAAGGAGGGTGGGACTACGACGGATGCGCTCGCGTATCCGACGATCGCGACGCTGCTGGTGACCGGAGCGGTGGTGAGCATGGCGTGCCGGACGCCGAATGAGCCGTTTCGGACATGGTTCGGCCTGCTGGCGGATGCTTGCGGATTTCTGCTGCTGGCGGCGGTGGTCCATGTAGTCGCGGTGTGGGGGGTTAGCCGGGTGTTTCGGAGGCAGCTGCGGGCACCGGTGAGTGCCGTTGCTCGCGGGGCGTGGTTGAGCGTGGGTCTGCTGCCCCCGTTTATGCTGCTGGCGACGCAGGGGTCCGCGTGGGCGGTCGCGCTGCCGCCGGCGATTGCGGTGGCGGCTGTGTTGTTTGTGCGGCGGGGTGTGCCGACGGCGGGCCGGAGCGCGAACGCCGCGGCGCCGGCGGGGATCGGCTCGGGCCTGTTTGTGCCCGGGGAGCCGCTTCCCCTGTGGCGTACGCTGCTTCCGATGGTGATGGTTGCGGTTGCGGTGGAAGGCGCGGTGGCGCTGCTGCTGTCGTGGCAATATGCGCTGGGCGGGCTTCTGCTGGGGGCCGGAGCGATGATGGTTGCGTGGAGGACGCCGCTGCGGCTGCGCGAACCGGGGGACCGGCCGGGCGGCTTCCCGGCGAGCGAAACGGCAGTCGCGTTGGTGCTTACGGCGGTGGCGCTGGCGCCGTCCATGGGCGGCAGCGGACGTTTGTCGGAGGTGATGAGGACGCTGCTGCGGGGGGGACGGGGGGCGGCGTCCCACCATGCGCCCCCGCTGCCGCCCGCGCGTGGGTCGGCGCAGGATGGGGCGCTTTCGGGGGTGATTCTGACGCTGCCGCCGAAGCCGCAGGAGAAGACCGTGCCGCCGCCGCCGCCGGGGAGACAGGCGCCGGGGAGCTTCCGGAAGGCGCAGCCGCTGGTGATTCCCTTCGATGGGGCGTACTGGTATTTCCGGAGCCCGGAGAGACAGCCGCGGGCGGATGCGCGGGTGGTGCGGGGAGATTCGACCAAGGTGGTGATCCGCTCCACCGATCTCCGGCCGTTACAGATGGAGGCGCACCAGAGATTGAGCGCAGCGATAGGAACGGACTGTTGCCGTGCGATCCGGGTTGCCGTGCGCAGCGCCAACGATCAGCCGGGCGTGATCGCGCTGGAGCTGTTGCTGGAGGACGGGTCTGGAGGTGTGCGGACCGAGCAGTCGCTGGGGGTCCAGGTGCTTCCGTCGAGCGAGGAGACGGGGGTTCGGCCCGGCAAAGGGATGACGGACGAGGAGCTGCGCTTCGACCTCCCGGCCGGCATGCGGATGGAGCGGTTCGACGAGATAACGGTGAGGGTGAAGCCGGGGTGGGCCCGCTCCCGGGTGGGAGCGCATGTTGCCGTGCAGCGCTTCGAGCTGGTGCCGTGAAGGGCGGGCAGGCCTTTGGAGCGGTTCGAGCTGGTGCCGTGAGAGGCGGGTAGGCCTTTGGCGCGCGTTGGACGAGGGTTCGGGGAGCCCGTTCAGGCGCGCGGGCCTTTGGAGTTCCCGGGGCGGGGGTGGAAGGCTTCGACGACAGTGGAGATGCCGCCGCGAGGGCGGAAGTCGCCTTTGACGAGGGCCCAGACGGGATCGGTGGCTTTGACGATGTCGTTGAGGACCTGGTTGGCGATATTTTCCTGGAAGATGCCCAGGTTGCGGTAGCAGAAGAGGTATTCCTTGAGGCTTTTGAGCTCGAGGCAGCGCTCGCGGGGCATGTAGCGGATGGTGATGACGCCGAAGTCAGGGAGGCCGGTCTTGGGGCAGATGGAGGTGAACTCGGGATCGTCGATGAGGATCTCGTAGGCCGGGAACTGGTTCTGGAAGGTGTCGATGGAGGGGAAAGGGGCGTCGAGGCCGGAGGCGGCGTGGTCGTCGGTGTAGCCGGTGTTCTGGGTGTGCATGGGGTCTAGTTTATCGGGTTCTGGAGGGATCGAGGGGCGGAGCGGGTGAGGCTGAAGAATGTGGTTGCGGAGTGGGGGACGATGTGCGATAACTACGTCATGCGTAGTACTCAAAACGTAGTAGAGGCGGATGAGGGTGCGGGGACGGGGCAGTTCTCCGACCCGCCGATGCTGGTGCTGGCGAGCCTGGCGGAGGGACCGAAGCATGGGCACGCGATGATTGAGGATATTGCGCGGATGTGCGGGACGCGCCTGGGGCCGGGGACGCTGTATGGGGCGATCGGGCGGTTGGAGCAGCAGGGCTGGATCGAGCCGCTGGCCCCTGAGGAGCGGCGACGGCCGTACCGGATCACGGCGGTGGGTTTGCGGGTGTTGCGGGCGAGGCTGACGACGCTGCGGGAGTTTGCGAATGCGGGTCTCGGAAGGCTGGAGGCGCTATGAGGCCTGGGTTGGCGCGAGTTTTGGTTGGGCTGTATCCGCGCGTTTGGAGGGAGCGGTACGGGGAGGAGTTCGAAGCAGTGCTCGAGGCGGAGGACGGCGGTTGGGGCACGGCTGTGGATGTAGTTTGGTCGGCGATTTGCGAGCATGTTTCCCCTCTTGGAGGCTTCACCATGGATGGATTGTCGAGTCGTGCCTTTGGCAGCAACTCTGGCAGCAGTTTTGGCGGTGTGGTACGGCAGGCGAGCGCCTTTCTTCCCCTGATGATGTCGCTGGTCGCGCTGCTGGCGGTGCTGGGGCACGTGGCTGTCTATGGCGCGGGCGGCGCGGTCCGTGAGGCGGACGAGGGAGCGACCGCGCATATCTGGCAGATCCTGATTGCGGGGCAGGTGCCGGTGATGGCGTACTTCCTGTTTCGCTGGCTCCGGCGGGCGCCGAGGCAAACGCTTGGCGTCTTTGCGCTGCAGGCTGGAGCTGCGCTGGCGAACGTTGCCGCAGTTTTCTTTCTGGGGCTGGGTTAGGGGGGCTGGGTTAGAAGCCCAGAACGTTGAAAGGCGGGCCTTTGTGGGCCCGCCTGGTGTTGTGCCGAAGAGTGCTGTCCAGTGACCTGGTCTCGTTACGGCGGCTAGTTTCTCCGACCCAGGGTGGGGCGGTCGTCGCCGGAGTTGGTGGTGGGGTTGTTGGGGTCGGAGGTGGGGCCGCCGACGCGACGGAGGGTGGGCTTGTTACCGTCCTTTTTGTCGTTGAGCTTGCGCTTGTTCTCGATGCGGGCAAGGCGGGATTTTACGTCGTCGAACTCTGAGGTGGTGACGATGTAGTCGGGCTTGGCGGGCATGATGGTGGCGATCTCGACCTCGGAGTGCTCGATGCGGTCGGGGGTCTGGGGGTGGTCGCTGAAGGCTTTGGAGAGGGTGCCGGGCTTGTGTTTTTCGAGGGCGTCGAGCTTCTCGAAAAACTGGATGAAGGCCTGGGGGTCGTAGCCGGATTTGTACATGTACTGGAGGCCGAGCCAGTCGGCTTCGGACTCGAAATTGCGGGAGAACTTGAGGAAGGTGAGGGGGATGGCGAGCTGCGAGGCCTCGTAGATGCCGTAGCCGGTATAGGAGCCCTGGGTGAAGATGACGAGGGGGATCTGGGCCATCTGGAAGTAGTTCATGCGGGTCATCTCGCGGGCGGCGTGATGGGCGCAGACGTGGGCGGTCTCGTGGGCCATGACGCCGGCGAGCTCGGCCTCCTCATCGGCGGCGAGGATGAGGCCGGAGTTGACGTAGAAGAAGCCGCCGGGGAGGGCCATGGCGTTGATCTCGTCGGAGTCGATGACCTTGATGGTGAAGGGGACCTTGCAGTCGGAGTTTTTGACGATGTTCTGACCGACGCGGTTGACGTACTCGACAATGACAGGATCGGTGACGAGGTGGGCGGACTTTTCGATCTCCATGGAGTACTGCTTGCCGGTGCCGATCTCCCAGTTGGTGGAGTAGAAGTTGCCGACGCCACGGGCCCCGATGTTGCGGTTGCCGATGGCGTCGACGTCGTCTTCGGAGCCTTTTTTGATCTTGGGGTCGAGGTCCTCGCCGGGGGAGGGGAGGGAGTCGGTCTTGTTCTTTTTGGCGACGGCGTCGCTGGCGGCCTTGCTCTCAGCGGGGGTGGGCGGTGTGCTGGCCGGGACGGGGTCCTTGGAGGCGGGGGGGATGGCGTTCGGGTCCACGGGCTGCTGCGCCAAGAGGCCGGTCGAGAGGGTAAGGGCGGCGGCGAGGCCGAGATGCGCGAGAGGACGCATGGGGGGAGATCTCCTGGAGGGCCGCTTCCCTGCTGTCGGACGCAGCTCTACGTTAGCTTTGACTCCAGTATGCGCCTGTTGGTGAGCTTTGGGGATGCCGGTGAGCAGGCGCTGGCGCCGGTTGGGCGGGTGTGGGTTTGGGGAGCTACCAGGTGTTGTAGGAGGTGCCGTCGGCGGCGAGCATCTGGGCGCCGGAGTGGACGTCGCCGATGCCGGAGTCGGTCTGGTCGAGGCTTTGGAGGGCGTCGGTCTGGACGGGCTGCCAGGTGTCGGTGCGGTGGGTGAAGGGGTCGATGGGCATGACTTTGAGGTAGCCGGCCTGGACGAGGTCGTCGAGGGTCTGGGGGGCTTTTTGCTTGTCGATGGTGTAGGAGTCGATGGCGGCGCGGAGGGTGTGGAGGTCTTCCTTGAGGACGGCTTCGCGGGCGTTGCGGACGTTGTGGACGTAGGCGGGGACGGCGATGGCGGCGAGCAGGCCGATGATGACCATGACGATCATGAGCTCGATGAGGGTGAAGCCGGATGGAGCGGTGGGCGGCTCAGGATTAGCGGATCGCTGAGCCGGGATCCCGGTTAGGAGCCGGGGCGCTGGGAGGTGGGAGCGGAGAGATGCGCGGTTGGATGGGGGTGGTGGCATGGCTACCATGTGGAGTACTTTGTGCCGTCGAGGGCGGTGGCCTGGCTTTTGGTGTGGACGTCGAAGACGTTCTGGCCGCCGAAGGAGTCGGAGTCGGCGTCGTCCTGGTTGGAGCGGAGGCCCCAGTCGGTGGAGTGGGTCATGGGGTCGACGGGGATTTTGCGGAGGAAGCGGACTTTTTTGGTTTGGACGTCGACGCCGTCGACGAGGGTCTGGAGGTCTGGGGGGTAGTTGATGCTGTCGGCCTTGGTCTGAAAGGCTCCTTTTTCGGCGGCGTCCTTGTAGTGGTCGATAGCGTCGCGCATTTCCCAGAGGTCACGGCGAAGTTCGCGTTCCTTTTCGCGGCGCACCTGGAAGCGGGCGATGGGGACGGCGGCGGCGGCGAGGATGGCGATAATGGCCACGGTGATGATGAGCTCGATGAGGGTGAGGCCGGCGTCGGGGGCTGCGTGGGGTGACGGCTGGGCGGGGTGACGGGCGGGGGGCAGCCGGGCGAGGGACGTCAGGCGCGTGGGCAGGGCGGCGGGTTCTTTCCTTTCGGCAAGTTCAGGATGGGGAGGACAAGAGAAGAGACGCGCCATGCCCGGCTCACTTTACGTGGACGACCGACGGTGTTCCGACGGCGGGGATGCTGGTTTGCGCGCCGTTCTTGGCGCCGACCCGGGGAAGGGCGATGGCCGAGTCGCCGGCGGCGAGGGCTTTGAAGGTGAGGACGCAGATGGCTCCCTGCCCGGCGACGCCCGGGGCTCCGGGGGGGCGGGAGACGGAGACAGTGACGAGGCCGTTGCCCTCGTCGCGGTGGACGATGGCGACGGCCTGGCCATCGCGGCCGAGGAGGTCGCCGGAGTCGACGTTGACGAGCTGGAGGACGGCGGGGTTGAACTGGAGCTGGAGGGGAACGGAGTAGAGATCGCGTGCGCCGGTAGCGGTGACGGCTACCTGGAAGGTGCTGCCGACGGCCTGGGTGGAGGTGGGGGGGACGACCGAAAGGTTGAGAGGACCGGAGGATGGCGCGGCCTGGGCGGCGGCGTTGGCGGGCGACGGTGTGGCGGGGGCAGCAGAGGGGGCCGCCGGCGCGGGGGTGTTGGGGACCGAGGGCGAGAAGCCGGGGTTGGGGTTGCCGGGGGTTGGCATCTGGGCCTGCTGGCTGAGCTGACCGACCATGGAGGAGGCGGCCACGGCGGCGCTGGTGCCGTTGATGGAGCGCGGACGGGGGATGATGGGGACGTTGAAGTCGGCGTTGGCGTCCTGGCGGAGTTCGATGGACTGGCCGGTTCCGGTGTCGATGGGGCGGGTGTTGAGGCGGGTGAGGACGGACTCGCGGACGATGTGGGGGACGACGATGAAGACGATCTCGGACTGCTGGGTTTCCTTGTTCTGGGAAGAGAAGAAGTACTTGAAGAAGGGGAGTTCGCCGAGGCCGGGGGTGCCGTTGACGCCGCGGATGTCCTGCTTCTGGACGAGGCCGGCGAGGATGCTGGGCTCCCCCTCCTTGAGCTGGATGACCTGCTCGGCGGCGTTCTGGCCGATGATGGGCTCGACGACGCCGGAGATGGTCTGATCGCCGTTGTGGGAGGAGACGTCGACCTTCATCTTGAGGGAGACTTCGCGGTTGTAGTGGACGGTGGGCGTCATGTCGATGGTGACGCCGATGTCGATATAGGTGAACTGGGTCTGGACGCCGATGGAGCCGACGCCGGTCGCGACGCCGGCGTTGTAGCTGCCGGTGGCGATGGGGATGCGGGAGCCGATCTTGAGGGTGGCGCGCTGGCCGTCGGTGGCGCGGATGCGGGGGTTCTGGAGGATGCGGGTGTCGGAGTCGGTAAGGAGCGCGTTGACGGCGCCGCCGCCGACGGTGACGGCGAAGTTGGTGGCATTAAGGTTGCCGAGTTGGTTGAGGGTGAGGTTGGTCCCGTTGGTGACGGGGGTGGTTCCGGGGGTGGTGCCGGGAGTGGTTCCCGGGGGAGTGCCGGTGCTGTTTCCGCTGCCGTTGGTGGTGGTGTTGGTAGCGGTGGGGGTAAGGCCGAAGGAGGTGGGAAGGGTGATGCCGAGGTTGCGGATGCGGTCGCGGTTGACGGAAAGGACGGCGACGTCGATGACGACCTCGGGCTTGGCGCGGTCGAGATCGTTGAGGAGCTTTTGCGCGAGCAGGAGCTGGTCGGGGGTGGCGCGGAGGACGAAGGCGTTCTGGGTGGGGATGAGGGCGAGCTTGGCGGAGGGATCGAGGAGGTTGCGGAGGGCGGTGAAGATCTCGTTGGCGTCGTTCGCCTGCGCGGCGTTGGTGAGATAGAAGGTTTGGACGGCGAGCTCATCGAGGTCGGTGCGCTTGGTGCGGGTGTTCTGGGCGATGAAGATGGTGTTGGGGGTAATGGGCTTGTAGAAGGTTCCGGCGATGGTTCCGACGATGCGGAGGGCGTCAGTAAGCGAGACGGAGGTGAGATCGACGGGGATGCGGCGGGAGGTGTAGTCGGGGTCGAAGAGAACGTTGAGACCGGCGGCCTTGCCGATGGCCTGGTAGATGACTTTTACGTCCTCGACCATATGGAGGGTGATGGGATCGGCGGAGACGGGCTGGAGGGTGACGGGACCGGCGACCGAGCCGAGGGTGGAGAGGGCGTTGTCGGCGGGCGCCATCTGGGCGGTCGAGTCCCCTCCGCCGGCGGGGGGAGCGGAGGCGGCGGAGCCCGGGGGGCGGGAGGGAACGGAGGCGGGCGGGGCGTTGAGGAGCTGTTGAAGCTGAAGGATCTCCTGCTCGGCGGTCTGGTTGGAGGGGTCGATCTGGTGAGCGCGGAGAAACTCGTCCATGGCTCCGTTGAGGTCTCCGCTTTGCCGAAGGACGCGGCCACGATCGACGTGGGCGACGGCGGCCTGGAATTTCAGGCGCTCGTAGCGGGTCTGGTAGCGGAGATCGCCGGGGCGTTTGCGGTGCGCCTCGCGAAAGGCCTCGTAGGCGGCGTCGTAGTCTTCGCGGATTTCGGCAGCCTGACCGCGCTTGTCGAGGGCCCTGGCGGACTGGGCCGGAGCGGGCGCCGAGGCCGTGGCCAGAAGAGAGACTATAAGGGGGACCGACAGGGTGCGGTGGAGGAGCGTGGATCGAGTGAGTGGGGTTGATTGCCTACGAGCCATTCTTCTTCCGTCGAAGTCCTTTGCAGCCTGAAGAGTGTCCTGGGTGCGCTGACCCGGGGTTGGAAGCGACTGCGCTGCGGCGCCCTGGCGGGGGGGGAGAGAAGGCTCCGCGTTCGCGTGAGTATAGCATCCGCCAACCAGAATGAAACGTGTGTGATACGTTCCTTTAGGGTGTCTCCGAAGGTCTAGCTGAATCCCCTGAACGTGGTCGAGATTTGGCATCGGCTGCGATGCTGGTTAGACGGAGGGGACGGGTTTGGGTGAGGGCACCGCCGCCACCCCCGAAAAATTGCCGCGAAAATCGCCGCGAAAGTCCCAAAATGGTTAACCAACCCCATCCGCCTCACTCAGGCTCGCGCGTCCAGCCAGCCTCGCCGCCGTATCACCCCTTGGCCAACACCTGGAACATTTTTCCAACACCAGCCGTACAACTGGTAGAACTGGATCGAGGGCCGGCGGAAAGCATCGGGTTCTGCCACCTATCCATCTCAGCCGAGATATCGATACACATGAGTGCAAAGAAAATCGTCTTGCTCGTCGTCGTCGTCCTCCTCCTCACGGGCGTCGTCGTTGGAACGGTTCTGCACGGGCAGGCCGGCGTCATCAAGGTTGCCACCGGCAAGGTCGTTCGCCAGGATCTCGTCTCCGTCGTCAGCGGAACCGGCCAGATCAAGCCCAAGACCTACGTCAACATCGGCGCCACCGCCTTTGGCCGCATCACCCACCTCAACGTCAAGGAAGGCGATCACGTCAAGGCCGGCGCCGTGCTCGCCTCTATCGAGAGCGTCCAGCCCGCCGCCACCGTCGCCGCGCAGCAGGCCACCATCGCCTCCTCCCGGACCGACGTCAACTCCTTCGTCGCCGCCGAAAAGACCGCGGAGGCCAACATCGCCCAGGCCAAGGCCGATCTCGAGCAGAAGCGCCTGGACTTCGGCCGCGCCCAGGGTCTCTACAACGAGAAGCTCATCGCCAAGCAGGACTTCGACAGCAAGCAGGCCGCCTACGATATGGCTTCGGCCACCCTCAGCCAGCGGCAGGCCGCCCAGGCCCAGGCCGAGGCCCAGACCGCCTCGCAGCGCGCCCACGTCAACCAGGCCGTGGCCAGCCAGCGCTCCAACTACGACGCGCTCGATAAGACCATCAGCCGCGCCCCCTTCGACGGCCTGGTCACCAACGTCCCCGTCCGCGAAGGCGAAACCGTCGTCCTCGGCATCCAGAACGCTCTCGGCTCCACCCTCATGACCCTCGCCGACATGTCCGTCATCACCGCCGAGGTCAAGGTCGACGAGACCGATATCGTCAACGTCCGCCTCAACCAGCCCGCCATCGTCTCCATCGACGCCCTTCCCGGCCGCACCTTCCGCGGTCACGTCACCGAGGTCGGTGACCAGGCCCTGCTCCGCACCACCGGCATCGCCACCAGCCAGAGCACCACCGGAACCGAGGAAGCTAAGGACTTCAAGGTCGTTGTCACCCTCGACGAGGTCTCCGATGAGCTCCGGCCCGGCCTCTCCGCCACCGCCAAACTCACCACCGCCCACGAGGGAAATGCCCTCACCATTCCCATCCAGGCCCTCGTCCAGCGCGACCCCGCCGCCGAAGCCGCGGCCGCCGAGGCTGCCGGAAAGAAGTTCCCCCCCGCATCCTCGGCAGCTGCCGCCGAACGGTCCAAAACACCGCCCGTCCAAGGCGTCTTCCTCATCACCAAAGACCGCAAAAAGACCAACGTCCGCTTCACCCCCATCAAGGCAGGCGTCACCGGCGCCACCGAGATCCAGGTGCTCACCAGTCTCTCCGAGGGGCAGGAGATCGTCACCGGACCCTACAAAATCCTGCGCACCCTCAAGAGCGGAACACCCGTCAAGGTCGACAATACGCCTGAGGCCCCAGCTCCATCGAGCTAACCCGCGCCGGCAGCCCTTCGTCACTTGCCTTCGTCCATCAAGAGATCCAACCAACACCAGGAACCCTTCCTCAGCAGCTTACGTACCCTCACCAAGTGCACCCGTAGCGGAGACCCGAATGGCCATTGAGACCGAAGGCAGCACCCCCACAGTCGAATCCACAGGTCCCCTCAACGGCGAGGTCATCGTCACCGAAAACCTCTGGAAGACCTACTCCATGGGCGACCAGGAGGTCCACGCCCTCCGCGGCGTCAACCTCCGCATCCGCCACAACGAGTACGTCGCCATCATGGGCCCGTCCGGCTCCGGCAAATCCACCTTGATGAACCTCATCGGCTGCCTCGACTCCCCCTCCCAGGGCCGCTATTGGCTCAACTCCCACGACGTCTCCGAGCTCAACGACGACCAGCTCGCCCGCATCCGCAACAAGGAGATCGGCTTCGTCTTCCAGACCTTCAACCTCCTCGCCCGCGCCACCTCCCTCCACAACGTCGAGCTTCCCCTCATCTACAACGGCACGCCCGCCGCCGAGCGCACCGCCCGCGCCAAGGCCGTGCTCGAATCCGTCAACCTCGGCACCCGCATGATGCACAAGCCCAACGAGCTCTCCGGCGGTCAGCGCCAGCGCGTCGCCATCGCCCGCGCCCTCGTCAACAAGCCCTCCATCATCCTCGCCGACGAGCCCACCGGAAACCTCGACTCCAAGACCGGCGACGAGATCATGGCCCTCTTCGACGATCTCCACGCCAACGGCAACACCATCGTCCTCGTCACCCATGAGCCCGACATTGCCGAGTACGCCCACCGCGTCGTCACCATCCGCGACGGCGTCATCGCCAGCGATCACGCCTCCTCCCGCGTCCGCAATGGCGCTTTCGATGTAGCCGGCAACCCGCGCGTAGGCTGCACCAAGACCAGCTCCGCCCTGGGGAACCATCTAGAATAGGGGCTATGGCCCAGTGCACCCGCCACGCAGGTCTTCTGCTCCTCTCGCTGTCTCTTCTTGCCGGGAGCCTCCTTCCCGCGGAAACCCCCTCCGCCCGCTTCGATCTCACCGGCCCCAAGATCGACGTCCACGTCACTCGCGGCGGCCAAACTCTCCCTATCGCCTCCGTCCCTAACCTCCAAGCCGGCGATCAGCTCCGCCTCCATCCCGATCTCCCCCCCACCCAGTCCGTCAAGTACCTCCTCGTCGTCGTCTTCCTCCGCGGCACCACCAACCCGCCCCCTGATAGCTGGTTCTTCCGCATCGAGACCTGGGACAAGCACGTCCGCTCCGAGGGCGTCACCATCACCGTCCCCGACGAGGCCCAGCAGGCCATCCTCTTTCTCGCTCCCGAGACCGGCGGCGACTTTTCCACCCTCCGCTCCGCCGTTCGCGGCCGGCCCGGCGTCTTCGTCCGCGCCTCCCAGGACCTCACCGAGGCCGGCTTCGAGCAGGCCCGCATCGAGAAATACCTCGCCCAGATCCGCCTCGTCCCCCCCTCCGACGCCAGGGCCCTCGCCGAGCACTCCATGCTCCTCGCCCGCACTCTCAACCTCAAACCCAACGACGACTGCTTCAAACGCCCCATCGACCTCCAGTACAACTGCCTCACCCAGACCGGCTCGGAGACGCTGCTCGACGACGGCCACGGACAGACCGTCGTCGCCTCCCTCACCAGCGGCTCCAGCTCCGACTTCATCAGCGCCGCCAGCGCCACCTCGCTCGCCGGCGGCGGCACCTACAGCGCCTACGTCGGCGCCATCGTCGATCTCGTCCGGATCACCAGCACCCTCCACACCGCGCAGTACCAGTACATCCCCGCCATCGCCTTTCCCGAGGACGCCGCCCTCAACCTCCGCCTCAACACCCCGCCCTCCTTCCACAATCCCAAGTCCGTCATCGTCATCGGCCTCCCCTCCATCCAGCCCTCCGTCACCCCTCCCCTCCGCCCCGCCGATCCCAAGCAGGTCAACTGCCTCCTCAAGCCCAACCTCGTGCTTCCCGTCGAGGGCGCGCCCCTCGTCTTCTCCACCGCCTTCGCCCACAACCTCGTCCTCCACGTGCACGAGACCAACGCAGCTGCCGGAGCCACCACCGACATCCCCCTCACCGCCGACGCCTTCCAGGGCGGCCTCGTCCTCAGCTCCGACCGCGCCAGAAAATCCCCCGTCGCCGCCACCGCCGCCGCCTCGCCCCCACAACCCCCATCCAAACCCGGCGCTACACCGCCCCAGCCCGCCCCCGCGCCCAACCCTCTCCCCGGCCTGGTCACCGGAACCATCACCGGCTTCTGGGGCTTCGACGCCTTCACCGGCCCCACACTCCAGCTCCAGCAGGTCCTCGGCCGCGACTGGAAGGTCGCCGCCGACGACCCCCTCATCGCCGGCCGCGAAAACCACCTCCTGCTCACCTCCACCGGCAGCGCCTGCGTCCAGAAGATCACCCTCGAAGCCACCCCCGGCAAGCCGATCGAAGCCACCTGGAAACCCGCCGACAAACCCAACCTCCTCTCCGTCGACCTCCCCCTCAAATCCGCCGACCCCGGCTCCCTCCACCTCGCCATCCAGCAGTTCGGCCAACGGGATCCCGACACCGTCGCCGCCAAAACCTTCTCCGAGCCCGCCACCCTCACCGGCCTCCAGCTCCACGCCGGAGACACCTTCGCCACCCTCACCGGCGCCAGCCTCGACCAGGTCCAGCAGATCTCCCTCGGCAGCCTCGTCTTCACCCCCAGCGCCGCCACAGCCGAATCTCCCGATATCGCCTCCCCCACCTCTCAGCCCGCCGGCGCGCACAGCCTACGCCTCTCCCTTCCCCCCAACGCCCCCGCCCCAAAGCTCAAGTCCGACGAGCGCCAAACCGCCTCCATTACCCTCAAGGACGGCCGCACCCTCCCTCTCGCCTTCACCGTAGCTCCCCCGCGCCCCTTCGTCTCGCTTATCAGCAAAAGCATCGCCCACGCGGCCGACAGCGCCATCCGCCTCGCCAGCGACAATGATCTCCCCATCAACCAGCAGCTCGTCTTCTCGCTCAACTCCCCCACCCCCTTCCCCCGCTCCGGCAAAATCGAGATCAGCAACGCCGACGACTCCCTCCGCACCACCCTCACCGTCGCCGCCGGAACCCTCGTCCTCCAGGACCCCCACACCCTCCTCGGCACCCTCGACCCCCTCAAGACCTTCGGCACCTCCGCCTTCGGCCCCCTCCGCCTCCGCGCCCTCAGCCCCGAGGGCGTCGCCGGCGACTGGATCCCGCTCGCCAACCTCGTCCGCCTCCCCACCCTTACCGACATCCACTGCACCGCGGACGTCGCCGCCGCCTGCACCCTCACCGGCTCCAGCCTCTACCTCGTCGACGCCGTCGGCCCCGATCCCGCCCTCAACAACCCCACCACCGTCCCCGCCGGCTTCGTCGGAACCACCCTCAGCGTCCCCCGCCCCACCGACATCGCCACCAACCTCACCGCGGGTCGCCCCGCCAACACCACCTTCTACATCCGCCTCCGCGACGACCCCACCGCCGCCAATCCCATCACCCTCCCCGTCCTCCCCCAGCAGTAGCCAAGGAGCTCTACACCTTCGTCAACTCACCCTTCTGCACCTCGCTGTGGTGTCGGCTGTACCCGAAATAAACCCCCAGCCCAATCACCAGCCAGACCACCAGCCGTATCCAGTTCCACTTCCCCAGCGTGTACATCATGTACCCGTTGAACACGATCCCCAGCACCGGCACCAGCGGCACCAGCGGCGTCCGAAATGGTCGCGCCCGGCCCGGATCCGTCCTCCGCAGCACCAGGATCGAGATACACACGATCACAAACGCTAGCAGCGTTCCGATGTTCACCATCTTTCCGATATCGTCGATCGGCGTCACACTGCCCACGATCGCCGCCAGCAGACCCGCCAACATCGTCGCCTTCCACGGCGTCCGAAACCTCGGATGGATCTCGCCGAAGAACTTCCGCGGCAGCAGGCCATCGTGCGCCATCGCATACAGCACCCGGCTCTGCCCCAGCAGCATCACCAGCATCACGCTCGTCAGCCCCGCCAGCGCGCCCACCGTGATAATGTTCGCCGCCCATCCCAGGTTGTGGTCCAGAAACGCGCGCGCGATCGGCGCCTCGATGTTCACCTCGCGCCACGGCACCATGCCCGTCAGCACCGCCGCCACGCCGATATACAGGATCGTGCAAATCGTCAACGAAACAATAATCCCGATCGGCAAGTCCCGCTGCGGGTTCTTCGCCTCCTGCGCCGTCGTCGACACCGCGTCAAACCCGATATAGCTGAAGAAGATCAGCCCCGCCGCCAGCCCGATCCCGCCAAATCCCGCCGGCGCAAAGCTCGCCCAGTCCGTCCCCCAGTTCGCCCGGTTCACATAGTGCGATCCCAGCGCCAGCACAAACAGAACCACGCTCACCTTCACCGCCACAATCGTCGCGTTGAACTTCGCGCTCTCCTTGATCCCCACCACCAGCACCCACGTCACCAGCAACGCGATAAGGAACGCCGGCAGGTTGAACCCCAGCTCCACCCCGCCAATCGTCGGCGCATGCAGCAGAGCGTGCGCCTGCGCCGTCAGCTCCGGCGTCGCCGCCCCCTTCACCGCCTCCAGCGCATCCCCAAACGGCTTCGTCCCCGAAACCATATCCGGATGGGCCGCGCGCACCATCTGCCGCGCCACCGTATCGGTCGCCTGCTTCAAGCCCGTCCAGTGGTCGTACGCCAGCCACAGCGGAAAATGGATCCCGAAGATGTTCAGAAACTCCACGAAGTGGTTCGACCAGCCCGAGCTCACCGTGCTCGCGCCCATCGCATACTCAAGCGTCAGGTCCCATCCGATAATCCACGCAATCAATTCCCCCAGCGTCGCGTACGCATACGTGTACGCCGACCCGGCCAGCGGAATCATCGCCGCGAACTCCGCATAGCACAGACCCGCGAACGCGCACCCCAGGCCGCTCAGCACAAAGGAAAGCATCAGGCTCGGCCCCGCCGTCTGCGCCCCCAACCCGCTCAGGACGAAGATGCCCGCGCCGATCACCGCGCCAATCCCCAGCGCCGTCAGCTGCACCGGACCCAGCGACCGCTCCAGCGTCTCCGTCCCATGCTCCTCGGCCTGCTCCATCAACGCCGTCATCGACTTCGTCGCAAACAAATTCGCCATTCGTTCCGTCCCCTCCAAAATGCACTCTTCAGGCCCAACACACCGGCTCCGCTATCCGCACGGCCAACGGAGAGATCGATCCGGCTCAACGCCGTCCCGGCCCGTCCTCTTCCTCACCTGATCCCGCGGTCGTAACGCAATAGTAATGGAACCCTCCCTCGCGCGCGCCGATCCAGCTCTCGACGCTTCCCGGCGTACCCTCGTCCCCTTACAGCGCACTGGACGAAGGCTCTGAGTGTACCGGGACATGCGTTACGTTTTGGACCGGGGACATCCGTTACAGCCCCTTGCGCAGGTGTGGCCTTTGTTTTGAGGTTATTGTCTTCGTTTCTGAATACCTCACCCGTCGTCGAGGCCGTGGGAATTGTATGGTCCGCCGTCAGATTGCAAGCACAATCTTTGTGGTGAAGTGTTTTGGGTCTGCGCAAATGTATCCGGCCTG
>JAABUO010005069.1_pt1 | contig 15443 bp, 16 predicted proteins | sample 5559291 | NCBI WGS metagenome assembly JAABUO01 (sample SAMN10711878, study PRJNA513372) | rock metagenome | isolation source: Antarctica rocks | place: Antarctica: Victoria Land, Finger Mt sud
CGGGGGTGGGCTGGGGAAGGGGAGGAGAACGGGAGGGAAGGGTGGGCTGGCGTTTGTGAAAGGAGGCGTTGGTTTCATGTTTTGATCTTGAAGGGATGAGGCGATGATGCGTGTATGCAATGGATACTAGTCTATCTAATTACCTTATGCATTTGTGACGCAGCATAAATGATCATGCTAAGGTAAGCCCGAGGCCCATTATCAAAGCATGTGAACCCATCATTCCGAATTGACCTGCGCCTTTGACTTGTCTACCAACCGGTCAGCCAGTCGGTCTTGAACCATATCACGCACAATCCAGATTCCATACCGAAAGCCAGGTGATCCTTAATATTCATGGCCTTCTCCTTTGGGTCTGGGTAGTACCACGCCGCATCAGTCGTCTCCTTGCCTTCATGTACCGTCAGTCAAGAGCACTGCCCGCCCGCGCCTGGTAAACAACTAAACCATCGACGGTAATATTATAATACGAAGCTGTGCCCTTCCATGGGCAAAAGGCTGTTCTCTTGGCCTTTGACAAGATTGATGCGTCTACGGCTGAGGGTGGGAACTTTGCCGTTGGTCAGTACTTGGGGTTTTCCTCCGCAAAGATTTGATACCCGGCTACGTTAGTAGCCGTTGCCTTCTACAGTCTCCCACTTGTCTGCTTCTGCGATGACTTTACCGTTGAGGGTCGCGGTGGCGTGGGGCATCTTGAGGGGCTGGTGCTGATCTACTAAAAGTTGCGATAGAAATTCTTCGTGGGAATTTGCAAGTACTTACGTTCAAAGCGGCATGCAGGGTCTGCTACGTAGGGCAAATTTCGTGCATTTGTGATGAGGAATCTGGAATGGGGGTTCAGTGTGTTTCATAGCGCCGATTCTACGATATGTTAATCGAGGGTATCTTTACTCTCGATCCGGAATTATTGATTGTTAGTATGAGACTGTTCTAACTGAACCGTTAACCTAAGCATCCAACAGAACATCGTCGTTGTTAAGATGATGCGAAGTCGACAAGTCTTTTCTTCGCATCAACGATGTCTTAAGAAGTTTAATCTGTAAAGATAAGTTCATCTTTTTCATCTGGAAGAAACGACCACACGACAATCCTCTCCATCTAAACAATCCTTTTATAGGAATTAGTAGGCAGATGACGATGTAAGATCAATCCGCAAATTGAGCATCTGGGGAGCACCACTTGATGACTTGTTGGTTTAGCTGAAAATGTCCGCCGTCAAGGCAATCTCCAGCCTGACAGTTTCTCCATTATTCCTAGCGTTAGTAATGTCGACAACGTCTGCGTCATTTGAGGTGCTTTACCTCACGGTTAACAACGGCTTTCCGTTAATCCTTGCATTGAGTTATTCAACGGCGCCATTTGAGGTGCTTTACTTCACTTCATCAAATGACGCCGTTGAATAACTCAATGCAAGAATTAACGGAAAGCCGTTGTTAACCGTGAGATAAAGCATCTCAAAAGAATGCAAGGATTAACGGAAAGCCGTTGTTAACCGTGGGGTAAAGCATCAATTCAATCGTGTTTTATTCAGGTGGCAGACCTTTGCAAAACCCTCTTCTTACATCTCCTGAGCCTTCGAGCATACGGTCTAGCTGTTTCGTTGTTGTTGTACCGAGCGCTGAATTATCTCGAGATCTGTGTGAACAAATCATGAACTCTAACGAATTCCGCATAGCTGCGCACTCGGCAATCGATGAGAGTAAGCGTGTCCTCACTCACTCATTGCCAGGACAAGGAACTAATAGAATACAGTAATCGATTATTACGACAACATACAAGACCGACGTGTGGTCTCCAATGTCGCCCCCGGTTACCTTCGGAAACTCCTCCCTTCAGGCCCAACAACGCAAGGAGAAAAATGGGACGAGATCCAGAAGGATATCGAATCCAAAATCATGCCCGGCTTGACACACTGGTATGGTGGGCCGTAAAGAAGTATCTACCCTGTACGACGCTGAGAGAGACATAGGCAATCTCCCAATTTCATGGCCTTCTTCCCAGCCTCAGCAACCTATCCATCGATGCTCGGCGAGCTTTACTCTGCCGCATTCACGGGTCCTGCTTTCAATTGGCTTTGTTCACCCGCTGTCACAGAACTCGAGACTGTGGTCCTCGACTGGCTAGCCCGCCTGCTCAATCTTCCGGAATGCTACTTGAGCGAGGGTGAAGGAGGAGGGGTCATACAAGGGAGTGCTAGCGAGACTGTAGTCACTGTCATGGTTGCTGCGAGGGAGAGATACCTCAATGCTGCATGCCAAGGCCTAGAAGGCGAAGAAATGGAGGAGAAGAAGGCCAAAGTCAGAGGACGTCTGGTAGCTTTAGGCAGTGAGCAGAGTCACAGTAGCATCGCGAAAGCAGCTATCATCGCCGGGGTTAGATATAAATCTATATCGACCCGGATGGAGGACGACCTCGCTATGACTGGCGAAGGGCTGCGGGCAACACTGGAGGAGTGTAAACGCGAAAATCTAGAGCCCTTTTTCCTTAGCACCACCCTCGGCACAACTGCCACCTGCGCAATCGACCGCTTTTCCGAAATCGCACACTTAGCATCTACCTCCTATCCGAAGCTCTGGATTCATGTGGACGCTGCCTATGCTGGTGCCGCCCTTGTCTGTGAAGAATATCAGAATCTCACTGCGCCCTTCTCCGCTTTTGATAGCTTCAACATCAACATGCACAAATGGCTCCTTACAGCTTTTGATGCAAGCTGCTTATATATCAAGCGTCGACGTGAACTTACCGACGCACTAAGCATTATGCCGAGCTATCTAAGGAACGACTACTCTGACAAGGGTCTTGTAACCGATTACCGAGATTGGCAGATTCCGCTTGGACGACGATTTCGTAGTCTGAAGATATGGTTTGTGTTGAGAACGTACGGGGTCAATGGGTTGAAAGAGCACATTAGGAACCATATCCGATTAGGGGAAATGTTCCATGGACTTGTGAAATCAAGACCGGATCTCTTTAAAGTGCTGGCACCGCCTGCCTTCGCCTTGACCGTATTAACGGTTGTGCCACCAGAAAACGGATCGGGAAAGCCAGAACCCAACAGTCGTCTAACAAACGGCGAGGTTGAGGGAAGCGCTCATGTTAAAGCACCACTTGGCGAAACCGAAATTATCAAGTGTCCCGTTACGGAAGACCAAGCCAACGTCCTCACGCAAGATGTATACGAGCGCATCAATGCGGAGGGTAAGATCTTCCTGACTAGTAGCGTTATAGAAGGCGTATATGCCATCCGAGTTGTCAGCGCCAACCCCAAGGCTGACGAGGAGCATTTGCGGAGAGCTTTTGAGATATTGGTGAACACAACAGAGCTGGTCCTAAGCAGCACGAAGAATTAGGACCTTGGGCACCAGGTTCTGTATTTGCCTATACGAGTAACAGTCCGACTCAGAAGATGCTATACATGGCGATTTTTACCGAGGTCTAAGATGACATATACGAAGTGGAACTCATCAATCTGAATGACCAAAATACAGGGAAACTTCACTCTTCCCAAATTCTACACATGTATAATACAACCCAAGGCTTTGCTCTTCTCGACACTACGAGGGACAGAGGCAATCTGATCCCTCTTAGCGCATAGATATCGGATTTGACGGCTCGATATTCTCATCTCGTAGGGCTTGTTAGAGATCACAGAGCATTCCTTTTCTCATCAAAAGAACTCATTAACTACCATCCCCCTTCACAAGTTCGCATTCAGCCCAACAGGCCATATCATTCCGGTCTCGTATCATGTAAGTAATCACTTGGCTCACTCCTCAACAAAACCTCGATGACTCTATATATCTTCACCACCTTGCCATGCCCTCCAGTTGTTCTTCACCTCATATCGATAACCCCTATCCTATTCCCATCCACCCTGCCGATGTACTCCCCTACAAACCCCCCCTCTCCCTCTCCATCTTTCCTCCTTTCTCTTTCACTCACCAACATCATGCACTCCGACTCTGCGCTTCACCGCCACCACCACCATCGAAACAACATGTCCCTGTCTTCTACTCCTGCGGCTGCTTCACCCACCGCAAATTTCACAAATACGCCTTCGTACGGCGATATAAATGGCCGACACGTTTTGGGAAATACTCCGGGGCATTTTGATTTGAAGATCTCGTGCCGTGCGTTCAAAATCTTGGGTTTTCACCCTGGTTGTTCAGATTAATGATTTGAGTTCCTCAAATTCCACAGGGATGCTGCGAAGTACTGGGAAATCCGGATTAGCATGTTGAAGGAAGGGGGCTTATAATTATATCATTTGCCTCCTCACTCACAAATATACAGCCTTGGAGGATTCGTAACTAGATTTGTGGAAAAGGCCATCCTGGTCCAATCGCCCCGAAGACCCCGGGGACCAGACCTCTCATATCGTGGAAGATACGTACGAGGGCAGATATCACAGAGACAGCCGTCACATCTGGTACCACTATTATCAGTAGATGGCACATCGCTTCCGGAATGCAGGCACGCCAATTCCTTCCTCATGATCCATATCTTCCGAGTACCGTTCTGCATATGTCCAGATACTGGGTAGTCACAGATTGTACTTGCAACATAGTCTCCGCAGTATCTCTCATCCGGCCAACAATTCATCAACCCCAGGTAATGAACTCCGAGGCCGATCCTCACATGCTTCCAGGATCGTGGCACGAAACATTCCTGTGCAAGTTTGATCTTGCACAGCATACAGACAACCTCTTTGGGCAATGTTGTCATATCAGTTTCCAAGCGAGCCGTCATTAGGGATTTCGCGCAAGGAGTAAAAGTGTGAGAGCGATCAGGGATCGAATCGAGGAAGTATGAATTTGTGTTTCTCAAACACTGGATTGAGACTTCGTCCAGGTGATCCATGACTGTTAACAAGATTTCTACTGCGACGTTCCATAGCCTGAGATCAACATCTGCAGGTCTTTCGGGTCTGATACGAGCAGGAGGGCCATTTGATGATATGAGAGCTCCTTTTTCGGGGGCTACTTTTCGCCGTTTTCGAATGGCGAGTGATTGACCGGGTACCCCGGGCCTTGCTTTTTCAAGAAGAATATCCTTCTGGATAGTGACCGCATTCGTGAGCATGATTGCTTCTGAGGAGAAGCCCGGAAGCATCGACAGCTACGCCCTTCGAATCCCACCTTCATGATGGCGTCCGATGCTGGTTTGTTTATGATGTCCTAAGATCAATCTGTAAAGGCCATACGAATACCAACAAATTGTGGCCTCGATGCTTTCAAAGTGAATTACTCTCTCGTTCGGTGTCTCTGGCACAATGGTTTCCTCTCAGCACAGAATCATCGACGACTGCGTAGAGCTGTTCAGATTTCGTCAATTACTAACAGTAAATGCGATATTGGGATGTGTATGTACTTCTGGACCTAAAATCTTAATTGAAGATCGTTAATTTTGCAATTTTGACTGATTTGAATAGAAAGCCCTTTTACCTCCCTGCATTAAATACCAAAAACCTAATTCGCGAAGGAAGATGGATGTCTTCGTCTCCATTACTTAAACAATCCAGGTTATAAGCGAACCGTGAATGGAGTGAATCAAATTTCACCTGCAAATGGAAAGACACGGTTGATGAGTTGGGTATTCGCCAAAATCCAGCGTCTGAGCCATGGATCAAATCCACGGACAAGCCAGTTGGCCTTTGGATAGAATACCATGCACAAGACGAAGCTAGGTTTTTCCATCTACGAAGTTTGACATACCTTCGATTTCTCTTTGAGTTTCTTTGACTAACTAAACCCCTTTCATTCCCGCATATCAGCATTTCCTTCAATTCGGCCCCTTCTTTTATTTCGTTAACTTAACTTATTTACCGTTACAGCATTTGTGGTACTAGTTGTTGATACGACTCGCTCAAAATACTACAAACCTTGCACAAGATATTTAACTTGAGTGCGATCTGTTCAGCTCATCATTCACACATCATGTACAAACCAAAGGGTCGGCTGACACTCACTTAAAGAGCTCTGTCCTTTTTTCTAGATAGAAAAGGTTCAGATGTCTCTTGAAGCCAAATTTTATGGAGAGTTCGGAACGCGAGTTAGAGACGTATCAAGAACATCGATACCCTGACAGAAACCCAAAATGGAAACAGGATGATGGTGCAGTTAAAACTTGTTAATGCTAACAATTAACATCTCGGATAAAGAGTACCGAAACACAACTACCCTTCCCCCAAATCCCCTTCGCATACCACCAAACCCAACGATCCACCTCCCCCAACAAACCTCGCCCCTTTCCGGTTCCCACACCTTCCTCTCCACTCCCTTTATCCAAATACCCTGCTAAGGCCTACAGCCCGGACACCTCGACATATCATCCACATACTCCCAATACCCGCCTTCCAGCTTATAGGGCACATGCCCCTCTGCCACGCCGGTGGGGTAGGCGATGTATCTTTCTCAGCAAAGGTGGCCGCAGGCCCAGTAGGTGGTGATGTGGGAATACGTTTCCTATAAGTTTATGTTTGAGGAAACTAGGGTTATAGGTGGTCGGTTTGAGTCTTTGAGAGATGATTTGCGGGGAGGAGAAGAGGAAGGGTGGGTTGTTTTCGAAGGTAAGGGGGTTGTTGGTATTTTTGAAGTGTTTCCACGTCTCGATCTTTGCGTTCTGTGCAAGTTCACTCTATTTCTTCATTTTTACGTCTCGATCTTCACGTCGTAGCTTTTGTTTCTCTTCGTCTTTATGGCTTAATCTTCACATTCTAATGTTTTTTGCTTTGTATTCACGTCTCTGTTCTTTCAGATCTGTGTTTCACATCTCATCTTCATATCTCGAATTTCTCGTCTTTGCATAGTCCTGTCTCTTAAACTCTTGTTTCGCTTCTTGATCTTCATAGCTCCCTCTACATCTCATCGCCTTCATTTGTCTGTTTTTTACAATCTGTGTTTCATATTCAATCTTTATATCTTCACCTTCACGCTTCTGCTTTTCTTCGGTTTCCCTGTACCTCAAGAAACATCAGCACCCACCTGTTTCTTTCCCAGAAGTTTCGGACCCAAAAATTTCAACTCTCAATATCAATATATCTGCTAAAAATCTCAACCTGTATCCTCCAGACCTTGATTTTACCTGCTAGCCTCCATACCCAGACTATCTCCTGCAGACTCCAGTCACCACTCCCACCACTCTGTCTCATCTTCTCAAGACCATGCAAGTCCACCCCTCTAAAGCATCGCTTCATCTAGGTACGCTAACCAACTGCCAAAGGTCAGGAACGATTACCACCTGATTCAGATCTACACTATCTGCAAGTGCAACATGTTATGGAATTCTAAAACCGATGAATATCAGTTCTTGTCTAAGGAAGCTGCGGAGGCTTTGAATCAGTACAAGGTTGTTGAGACTGAGATCCATGAAATGTGTGAGAGTTGCAAGGCAAAGTCCTCTAAGGCTGTGGCACGAGCTTGCGAGACACAGGGTTCCTCGAATTCGGTCAAGGATGGATCTGGGAACCTAAATGAACACCATGGAAGATAGAACAGCGGGGACGTAGAGTTCTGAGAGGGTTTTTTTTCTTTGCGTGCTGAAGAGTGGGGCATTGATTACTAGAGTACTTATCATATACTAACAGATTTCGGAAATTCAGAATATGATCTCGGCAAAGAAGATTGATTCGATATTGAGCGAGATAGAATACTATTGCCTGTCGATGATTTGTATCATTTCTTCTTTGTTCCCGAATCAAGATTCTCGTGTGAAGATTCTCAAGTCCTAGTCTTTTTTTGTTCGTCTTCGCACTTCTCTTTTTCACGTGTTGTGTTTCAGTCAGTTCTTCAAATATTATACTCACATATCAATCTTCTCTTTCTGACCCTCATGTAACTACTTCTTACATTGTCTGTTTCATGTCCAGTTTTCAAATCCCCACGTCTTCGCCTCTCCATCTTCACCACTCATTGTCAGTCTCTTTGTACCTCGAGAAATATAAGAATCTTTTTGTTCTCTCTTTTCTTTGTTTTCTCTTTCCTTATCCTCGCCGAACATCTCAACACAAATTGTCTAGCAACTTACATCATCATATTTTCACAAGATCTGGTTGCTGTTGTGCAAAACCAAGTCTCCATTCCCCAAAATCTAGCGACGTCCGTCAGCCTTCTATCTCCTCAGCATCTTCTACACGGCTGATCTCCACTTTCCAAAACTCGATCAGAAAGCTTCAGCATCACACCGTCAAGCCCGTCTATCTCCCCAATTACGCTCCATTCTCCACACACGCTAACACATTCTCAGCCATTCAACCATGTGCTACTACTTGAACGTTCCTTATGAAGGATGCGGTCACATCATTAAGCAAGGAGTTCCCTGCCTTGACGTATGGAACGGCTGGTGCACCTATGGCCATGATTTTGATGACGAAGAAAAGGAAGGTAAAGAGAAAAATGGGCTGTGCGCCGAGTGTAAGAAAAAACCTCCAGCGAGCAAAGGGTCCGGGGCACAAGCTTCTGGGACACAGGAACCCAAGGGACAGGGGGATGACGTGAATACGTCTTGGAGGAAGATGACGCGAGTCTGGGGCATAAGGAAGGTAAAGAATTTTGGTGTTAAGATTCAAAAGTTTTGATCTTTTCGTCGTCTACACGGTTTCGATCTACACGTTTCATGTTTCAGTCTTATCCTATATAATATCTTCACGTCTTTATCTTTTTCTCGTCTTCACATAGCCGTTTCTTACTTTTCTGTTTCATGTTTGGTCTTCACATCCTCATCTTCACATTTCTTCTCCCACTTTCTCTGTTTCATGAGGGATAGAAGAATCCCTCTGTTTCTCTTCTTTCTGCCCTCCCAAATAACTTGAACCTAAATTTTCAGCTTCTCATATCAAAAATACCCTTTACACAAACTGGTTACTATTTCCGAGAAAGACGTTCTCCACATTCCGTACCTCGAACTTCTCTTCTGGTCTTTCATACCCACACTACCTACTTCGAACATCAATCTCTACTGTTCAAAAATCTGGTTCTTTTAGGACCGAGCTATACAACCCTCCACGCACGTCTTCCCCCCCCTGATCACGTCTCTTTCTTCATACACTCTAACATAACATCAGATATTCAGCCATGTGCTACTACGTGAGAACTCCCTACAAGGGATGCGGTCACGAAGTTCACGAAAGAGTACCTTGCTGTTCAGATTATGTGGGCAGTATAACTTCAGGGCATCGCGTTGAGCCGCCAACGGGTGTAGGCGATGAGGAAGATGGTATGTGTGGTAACTGTAATCTCCTGCTCGCGAAAGTACCCGGGGCCAAAGTCCCTGGATCAAAGGGAACAGTGCCCGGCAAGGATACGTCTTGGGTCAACGATGACGTGAGATCTCAACAATCTGGGCCGGGAGGGGCTTTGACAGAAGATGTGGCGGATCTTGGGGGTGAGGCATCTCAACAATCTGGAGAATCAGCAGGAGGGAGAGGGTCCAGAAATCCGAGGGATGAGGCGGTGAAAAACCAAAAGCACTAGGATTTTCCCTTGGGTGTGTTGAACAGTTGCGGATTGAGTCTCGGAGGCTTGTCCATGTACGAGCGGATCTCGGAATCTTGAAATATTGTCTCGAGAAAACGCGTGATTAGGTCTCGCGTATGTAACAATAAATTTCGGAAACTTGGAACATTTTCTTGACAAGAAGGATGATCGAATTTCGATAGTGATGGAGGATTGCGAATTGCTGACGTAAACGGTGAGGAATGTGTCAGCCTGACTTCTATCAGTGAAGGGATAATTAATAGTAATATCACAGTCTTTCTATTCACTTCCTTAAGCATGATTCGGGGTAAGTTTTGTACGCTGCCTCACCACCTTGAGAGATATAAGAGCCTTTTCTTGACTCTGGACTTTTTTTTCTTTTTGACAGAGTATTACGAAATAATCCCCCGAACTCCCAAGCTTATAACGTTTTTTACAACATTTGATCAGCCCTCCGCAAGACTTAACCTTCCCTCCCAAAAAGCACTAGCACCAAATGCTCACGCAAGTCTCTCTATTCTACCTTCGCTAACATACCACCAATACACTTCGAGATGTGTTTCTACAAGAACACAGATTTCAAATGCGGTCACCTGTTCAAAGCGGAACTTGTGAAGTGCAAGGAATACGAGCGTCCTAGCCCAAACCATATCATCAAGGCGGCTAAGAAGACAGCGAATGCGGTACTCGATGAGAGTTGCCCAGCGTGTCGAGTGACGAGTTTTGAGTTTTAAAAGGAAAGAAGGGGGTGGGAGGTCTGACGGGTGGTGAAGGTGTTCTGGGTGGTTGGGTTTCGAAGAATGATAATGGAGGTTGCAGTGTTATGTAAGGGATAAGAGATACGTTGACTCCATTACTTTTCGGAGGTGTGAGAGTTAAATGCTGATATATCTCGCACGCATTAACAACTCTCGGGAAGTTGTAAGACAAGAAGCATGATCGAGTTCTACAGGACGTCAGTTTTAGTAGTCTGCCGATATAGAGAATTAGATCCCGAGCTTAGTTAACAACAGGGGACTGTGATTTGAGAATGTGTAAGGTCATTGAAACGGAACAAGAAATTTATAGTGAAACCGAATCCCAGGTTTTTCTTCAAGAAATCATTGCTACTTGCATCAGTGTTTCTTCCTGCTCAGTTATCAGAAGTGTACTGGTATTCAAATGTGTGAGGTGACACTATGCCATACCTACATCACCTCTTTCAAACGACTTCGCAACTCATTCTCAGATTGTGTGACTACATCTCTTCGTTAAACTCGCTGTCTTTTCCTTCTCGTTTTCTTTCTCTTCTCAAGGATATCAAAGTTTTATGTCCCACGGCCACAAAACACTTACCATGGCACCAAGATCCATCCCCTTCGCCATCTTGAAGCAACCTGAAACCTACAACCCACCTCACAAATCCCGACACCAACCAGCAGGAGTGTGCTACTACGGAACATTGTCCTGGGCGTGCGGCTGCTCCAAAGCACGATTGTTCGTATCCTGGAGAACAGCTCCTAGCTCGGGGCACATAATTCGACACTCTGCCATGTCCGAATATGTTAGCGATCCGTTTGTCATGTGAGATGTGGTATATGTCTCTGTGACGGATATAAAAGGAGGATTGGAGGATAAAACTTGAAGGCTTTCCAGTCTTACTGCCGTTGAGTTTTGGAGATTTCAGAGTGAACTTGGATGTTAGCATGCTGGAGAAAGGAGACCAGGTAATATGAAGTTGTGATACATGATGTAAGCAAGCTGAACGAGATTCCGTGTCTCCAATCCTCTTCGAGCGGATATCTGCAGAGTTTAGCACGAGAATGTTGGTAGTACAGTGAACTTATCGATTCCGACCCTTGAGGTGGTGAAGACTCTGGACATCTCATTGGCCAAGCACAAATGGAGAATTGCAATATACCTCGTACTCTTTCTTCAATGATTCCATACCTACTTTACCATATTCCAATGACCTCCCGCTATAGTCGAACGTTCGTACTTCCTTATGAATTTGTCTCCTTTCGCTCCTCTGCAGGGGTTGCGTATTCGCCGTTAGAGAAGCTCACACCTTAAAGCATCACACGCATCGATCTGCCGCACAATATACCGCCACGCTCATCATACCACAATCAAACGTGACCAGAGTCATCCACCAAATGCTTCCTTTCAGAGAACCACATTGATCAAAATGTGCTACTACCAGGATATCAACTACTCCTGCGGCCATTTCAAGAAAACCATTCTCGTGGAATGCGGCCAAGGCCCAAGTTCGGGGCATATTATTGAAAAAATCCCATTCGTTGAACAGAATCAGGATCCTAACGCGGATAAGTGTGCAGTGTGTAGGGGGTAGTCCCTGACCATAAGGAGAGAATCCGCTGCGATGTCTTCAGCCAGGGTAGGCGGTGGAGCGGATGATAGACTGGGGTGGGACGAGGGAAGTCTGACTGAGATTATACCTGTGTCAGCTATGAGAGGTCTAGTGACAGGCGGACATTATACCAACTGTTGGTTAGTGGGCTTTGATTGAAAGGAATGCCGCAGGCTTTCCTAGAATCGGAATCTAGTACGCATTTAACCCCTGGATTTTCGTTGCTTATCATTGTTGAGTATTCCATAGGAGCTTCTATGCATGACGTCGTGCTTGCTGTAGTTTTCAACGATGGATTAATCGCTTGTGCACTCAGACTGAAACCGATTCTTTGTGTGAATTGTCAGACATATTTGCATGTTGCTTCGCCCTCATAATCAGTTAGAAATACGAACCTAGATACCTATTCCTTTGTTAGGCTTCTTCGCGATGTTTCTCATATCTTCCTAATGACTCTACACAGTCGTCACCGTCTTTTTGACTATTCCTGGAAGTTCTTTGTCAATTTTTGGTACTCTATAACACTTCCCCGAATCCCTTACAGGTCAGTAGAATCTCCGGTAGAGATTCACAACGACCCAAGCCTGAAGCTTCAAAGATTTTACGTTACTGATCTGTCAACCAACTCACCTTGATCTCCAACGCCCAAATCTCTCACAAACCTAACAATCAAGTATCCAGAGATTCCTATTACGTTGCCCAACCTCGAGAACATGTGCTACGAAATAAACGGTAAGCATGTTCTAAATGTTATTTCTTGATTGTGTCGTTGGGATATGAGATTTCCGACTTGTTTCGACAGATTTGACTCCATACACATGGCCCCCCTTTGTTACTCCTGACTGTGAAAGAGAGCTACTAACATCAAAGACCTTCAAGTGAATTATTCTTGTGGCCATCAAAAGAGAGCTATCTTCGTGGAATGCAATCGAGTCCGAAACTCGCTGCATACCATCACAAGACTTAATTTTGTCGAACGGTATCCTGGAGATCAGAGACTTCGCTTTGTCGAATGGTATCCTCAAGATCAGGATCCCAATGCGGATATCGCTGGTATTGGAAAGGAAGATGAAGTCAGACGACGCAGCTCCTAGAGCCTAGGGAACGCGCATGACAGAGCTGCCTCTAATACACTATCCGGGAAATGTCCGCGGTGCGGGAGTAATAAAAATCCTATAAAAGTAGTCTTTGTGGTAAAGATTTTCATTTGATGTTGTGAAGAGATGATCGGAGCGGAAGCCTGTGCGATCCGCCTTCTATTTCAATACTAGCATTTCCAGATCTTAAGCATGAAGAGTCCAGTTGTTGGCTTTGGGTAATGGCATGTGTGGTATTCCTTTTCAAGAGGGAAGTACACAGTATCCACTCAAGTCTTTGAATATCTGAAAACTTACTGTCAGAGTGGCGATGTTGTGCAGCATGGGGTGTGAAACTCACATGTCGTTACTACTTTTCTTGCCTGCTCTGTTCACTAAAATATTGGCAACCACAATTTCTCCAGCTCACAGCCTCCAACTACTTGAGAATTGCATGACGGCTTTCATGAAGCATCGTATTCAAAACGACATCATTCGCCTGTATACTCCTTCCACGGCTAGGGACATAGAGAAATGACTTCAACCCTTCAACCATTGTGACCTGTTTCACCCTTTTCCCTTGCAGAATCTTCTATTGCAGCGTTCCCCTGGCGACTTCTACTCTTGCAGCCTTCTCATGAGAAGTTGTACATGTTGTAGCATCTTCTCCCACAACTATTTGGTTTGTGTCTTTGTTTATTGCAATACTCCCTTCTTGCCTCTCCCTTGCCATCTTCTCTCCTGTATAGGATTCCTTCATTACAGCCTTTGATTCTGATTTTCCTATCTCGCTCCCAAAACGCATGGTTTGTTCCACGGCCTTATCCTCCACTGCGATCACTACTATTGGCTCATGGCTCGTAGCGTCTGCTCCAGGATTCTCGTGCTGGTGATTATGAACCATTCCTATATTCTCTGTCGTCCTTTCTTCAGCCAGATGTACCCCCCTGGCTTTTCTTTCCGCGTTGAGTTCTCTTATTGCTTTTTCTACCGTGGCCTCGACATTTGCAGATGATAGTGTGTCAGATAAGAATCGAGACCACCGTTGTTGGACAGCTTCTTGCTCGGCAGCGTCTCGTGCTGCGGCCGTTCGTTTTGCAGCTCTTGGAATTGCAGAATCTTGAAACGCAGCCTCTTTTCTTCCTCCACCCTCGGCCGTGTGCACGGAACCAGTCTGCCCAGGCTTTGCTCCGCTGCTATGTTCATTGAAAGTCCAGGGACCGTGTTCGGAGTCCTGAAACCGCACTTTCGAGTTCGTTGAGGCTCTTACGTAAACGGTCTCTCCATCCTCGGCGTTTCCCCCAAACGAGAAATTTGTGGAAGCTATGTTTGGCATCTCCTTATATCCCTTGCGTATAGTAGGCTTATTTCGTGCAGTACTGGGCTTGACGTTCTCCACGGACCCATCTATACAACAAGTATCCACACGACTCCCTTCCATGCTCCCCTCCATCTTGACCCAAGGACAGAGCATCAGATACTTTTCCTTTCTCAAATTTTCCTTTGCTGCTCTTTTTGACTTTCTATCCACAGCCCGTTTCCTCCTCATATCGACCTTACAACGCGGACATACCTTTCTATCTGCCCTGTGTTCCGAAAAAGGACTCGTGAAAGCGCGAAGACCAGCATTGATACCTTCACCGCAGGGAACAAATAGACGAGATGGCTTGCGTCCGGGAAGAGCTAGTGATTTTCGAAGAGGATTATCGCAAGGCCTCCAGATCCATTTGAATGGGTGGTTACAAGTATGGTAGAGGGCTACCTTGAGGCACATTCTCGTTATATAGATTTTTTGCGGACTTTACTCTGAGTAGATGCCAGAAAAAGCTATACGGGAGGTGCGGATCTTGGTTTTAGCGATGAGAGGGTCAAAAGCCGGGTTAGGGCAACTTATTTCAGATTTAATATTTCGATCGGAGATTATAAATGGGGTTACAAGGCAGCAGGTACTGATGTTTCTCGAAGAATATTGTACCACAGGAATATCAAATCTGATGGTGGATTCGAGAAAGACTCAAACAGCAAGCGAAACTGGAAATCTTATAGCCAGCAATCCGTACTTCTTGCAAACTTACCATCATGTGAATCTGGAGATTGAAGAAGCAGCAATGACATTTACAAGAACATCACTAAAGGAATCCCGAGGATAGTAGAGAGTACAGTGAAATGCCCAATTACGAACATAAAATCTCTTCTTCTGGACAGTTCTACTCCCGAAGGAGCAAATACTCTGTAACAAAGCATGCTTTCATAGCCTCTTCACCATGCGCTAGAGCTAGGCTTCCATTGTGTGAAGAGTTCTGTCACAGACCCTTATCACATTATATGAAGCAATCATTGAAGAAGAACTCACCAGAATCTTTCGACTTCGGAAGTCGAAGTATCGGCTTTGTTTCTGCTTGAAGGCAACTGTTAGTGGGGCTGCCTACAACAAATCCCCTTCGGAATTGGAGATGCATGAGGTAGTGAATCCTGATGGACGACAAAATTATGGCACATCAATGTATCTGCTCCAAAGTCGATAATCACACCATCGGTCGGTTT
>JAABUO010005070.1_pt1 | contig 15442 bp, 20 predicted proteins | sample 5559291 | NCBI WGS metagenome assembly JAABUO01 (sample SAMN10711878, study PRJNA513372) | rock metagenome | isolation source: Antarctica rocks | place: Antarctica: Victoria Land, Finger Mt sud
AATGACTTGTACACAGGTCGGCTTCTTCAACATTGTGGGATTACCGCTTTTCAGAGCAATGGTTGGCCTGTTCCCTAATGCACAGCCCATGCTGGATGGTGCCCTTGTCAATTACCATGAATGGGAGAAGGCTGCTAGTGCAACAACCAAGGCCCCTTGAAAGATCAGACAACATTTTGCTTTGTGTTGGCCATAAGACTGACACTGTGCACGCTTTATGTACTTGTTTGGCAAACAAACTGCTCCAGAAATGAACTGCTGTGGGAGTTATTGGCCTATAACCAGCTTCACTTTTTATCTAGATGATCAGGATGTGCATCAGTTGTGTATCAGTGATTCTGTCTGCTCTCTGCTTGTGTACTGCAGCATTCTAGCGCTAGCTGCACATCATGCATAATTGATGGAGACAGTGTCGACACATGTATGCATACTGCATTGTTCGTGATCACGGATGCCGCATGGCAAGTGCAGACATTGAGATTGTCCTTGAAACAATGTCAGCGAAGCCATGCATGCAACAAGCATGCTGCCCATAGGCAGAAAGAAGTAGCCAAGACAGATCTAGCAGTCGAAGTTGTATAATGTGCTTGCCTAGAAATAGACTGCTGCAGCTAATGATACCATCCAAAGCTGTCACTGAAAGTATACAAAAGTGCTGTAAGAGTTGGCCTGCAGTGTCATTGCTTAGGGGATATCAACAGCCGGCCACCATCCATCACAATGCACTGTCCAGTCACCCATCCAGACACTTGATCATCAGCAAGGAACAGGGCCATGTGCGAGACATCCTGGGGCTGCCCCACACGTCCTATGGGATGTATAGCTCTCGCTGCCTCATAAAAGTCATCACGTGCCTCATGACTGATGAGCCCTGCTGCTGTATGAAAATTGGTGCATACTGTGGCTGGGTTAATGGCGTTGACTCGCACACCCTGCGTTGAATACAATGTATTGTCAGACGAGACTGACACCCTTCCTTTTGAAAGGATACTTTTAACACACAGAGCTGAAAAGCGTTTTATGAAAGCCAATCAAGTCATCAACATGGCAGCACTAATTGTCTTGTACTGTTGTGAACATTGATGTGGACTGGTAACTTGTAGCTTGCACACAAGCTGCGTAATTGGCAAGCTGCATGTCGAGTATTGCATCACTGGCGCAATCGTACTGCCACGGTGTCGTGCCTGTGAGGCAAGCTCTATAGCAAATTGCTGAGTTAACATGTCAACTCCTGCCTTGGACACACAATACGCACCAGCTCCTGCCATTGGCCTCTTGCTGGCAATGCTTGATATGTTGATGACATTGCCTTTGCTGCTGGTCAAATGTGGTATGGCAGTCTGCAGACCACAAGAGGCTTTGCAAGGTTCAGCTGTAGATAGACACCATGAGCCCGGTGGGCTAACAGTGAGGCCTCTGTGTCATCAATGGATCCATGACCAAACCATAAGCTGTTTGCACCCTGTATGAAAGGACGTTCACTGTGTAGCAGCAGGTAAGACGTGCTGGAGTAGCAAAACCTTTGCTGCAGCTGCATCCAGTTGCAGCTGCTGACCACCAAGACAATGTTCAGGCTGGCATGTATATGCACAAGACAAGGCAACCTGCCTGAGAACAGATGAAGACGCTACGAAGGTTGACATTCATGAGCCAGTCCCAATCCTCAACAGTGAGGTCTTTAAGACTGGTTCCATATGTACCAGCACCTGCAATGTAGATGCCATGTGTGACAAAGTTTGCTTTTGATGCAACACAGCAAGTACTGCATCACTGAGTCTCTCACAGACTGTGAGGTTGTGCAGCAATAAAGCAGTACCTGCATTGTTCACTAAAATGTCTAAGTGGCCCTCTAAAAGCTGGACACCTTCACTAATGCATTCTTGGCAGCCATTTGCCTGCATTGCAAAACTCTTGAGGACACAGAACTGCTTTACACCAACAGCTGACCAGGACAGTCACTGACCGTGGTCAAGTCTTTGACAAGGAACAAAGCTCTGCCAGCATGCAAGTTTTTCTCCTCTTGCCTGGCAGTTGACCTTATATACTTCGAAGGAACAGCAGCTTGCATCTTGTCCAGGCTTCGACTGACAAGCACGACGTGAGCCCCCTTCTCAAGAAAGGCCAGAGCAATGCCGAGACCAATGCCTGGCAGCAGTGCATTTACAACAGTAAAAGCTCTTTCTCAGCTTCAAATCACTTTAGGTATCCAAGAGCACGCTTGCCTGAACTTGAGCCTGTTACGATCACCCTTTTATTGGGCCGAGTCTCTGCCATGCTGCTTATATCGTGGTTTGCGGAAATTCAGTCGCGCGTGCAAAGCGTGTGCTAAGTTAACAGTGGCCTGCGTTCACGGCATAGAATCGCAGCTCAACTGACACAAACATCTGACACAAAGTCCGTGTGTCGATCTGTAGGAGCTGCAGACATAAAGTTTTGCATCTGTCATGGGTTAGTCATCATTTGATAGCCCGATGTTACCTGAGTACACTGTAATGCGCTGCGCATTCGTTGCGCATTCGTTGTGCAAATGACTCTTTATCTTTTTGTTGCTAGCTTGCATTTTCCTCAGCGTACAGCGGAGTAATGCTTTTCTGCAAAAAGACAAATCTTTGCTAAGATGGCATGCCCGCACCTCTGGAATGGTGTCCTTGAAGGACAGCCTTCGACAATCTCGGATCTGAGCTCCCGACATCTCGAGCGGCACAGCACTGATTTCAATCTGGACAGCGTGAGCTGAATGCATGTCTGCCATGACTGGCTGCACGGAATCCGTGGCACGGATTGCGCAGTGGGGCGCGTGCAAACACGGTCACTTCTCACGCAACACGTTTGACGGAGTCCCGTAATGAGAGGAGCCTCAAGCTCGCTGTGATCCTTCCCGATGCTGTACAAGTACTCTCTTGGTCGAACTACAAAAAGTTTTAGCGCAGGACTTTGCTTACGCTGCTCGGCGAGCGAGCCTTATGTCCTTCGCTGCGCCTATGCACTGACACAACCAGTAGTAACTGTGCCGACATAGCGTTGACCGGCTCGTCAAGCTGAATCTCAGGAACGCTGGTTGATAGCAAGCAGTGATCTGCCACTCCTCCGCACGAAAGAATGCCAGTGGACGCAGTTTTCTGTGACCAATCTGGCAAGGAGTTCAACGAGTTTATCCCAGTAGACCTCGTGCTGGGCCCGTACGTGAGAGACCTGCAGGCTACCGCTGACGCTCACTGCAGCAAAGCAGAAGGTAAGGCTGCTGTTTGCAATTTCTTCACTCAGAAGGCTGATGACGCCAGTCGCTCAATCTTGTTGTTAGGGTTGCCAGTCAGCAGCAACAGATCGTCGCTTGGGGATGAGCGAGCAAGCTCAGGTCAGTCCGTCACCGAGCCAATCAGCGCACCACAAGGTGAGGTTCCTCGAGCCTTGCTCTCATATTAGGCTTCAGTCACTGTGTAGTATGCACAACAGACCAGAATCTTGCTCAGGTCCTTCCAAGCTTCCAAGGTGGAAGACACGGACGGCAGAGCAGTATGTTGCTCATAGACGTAATCAACACAAGTACAGGTGACTCAGTGAGCATGACATAGCTACTCACAAACCTTTGTGGCTCAAGGACAGCAAGGTGCATTTGCAAAGTCAGGCACTACAGTATTACAAAAACAAATGTCTGCTGTCTACTCTGCAGAGAACGTGAAAAGCAACGCCTTCATGAACTATCAAGCACACTGCAAGACTTGTCTTTGAGGATGCAAGAGCAAGCAATACAAGATGCGGAGACTGAATTGTTGGAGAAAGAGGCAGAGCAGCTGCAGCAGCTGTCGCGTGAGCTGGACGCAGAGCTCGCTGCCTTCCAGAAGAGAATCAGCGTTCCATCCGATTGTGTATCCAGCCGACCTGATTCACCGCCATCTTCCCTGCCAACACAGTCGTCAGGAGAAACCAGTCAAGGCAGCCTGCAGTCCAGCACCATCCCTTGCAGCCTGGCAGACACTTCTCAGCAGCATCACACAATGTATGAAGCTTATGAATATCTGGTACGCTTTGCCTCATCAGCACAATGCTTTCAAGAGTTGTTCAAGCACACAGTCAGCGAGACACATATTGACAATGCATGGAAAGGGTCTGCCACAGCAGTCTTGACATGCAGTGGCCTGCCAGGTTTTTGTCTACAACTGGCTGATTCTGCTTCATTGAACGCTGCAGGTCAATGAGATCAAAAACTTCATGCACAGCCTAGGTTATTGGCCTATACCCATGACGGGTGACGTTCCAGATGTCTCAGCTGAAACAGCCCGCCATATACACAAGCTGATGAAGGATTTGATGACAATCTGCATGGAGATGTGCAGGCTCTCTAATTCCATGCGCCAGGATGTCAGATCCTACTTGACCGCAACAGCTGAAGAGTGAGTTGCCCTTGTTGCTGGATCAAGGTGTCCCAAAGTGACGTGTATCCACAGCTGTCCTGTCACCATCATGCACGCAGACATGCATCAACATGTGCCATGCTTCGGAAGATAGCATTTAGTCAGCATCACCTGTGTTGCTGGCTGCACTCATTAGACCATGGCACACTGCTCTTTGCAGAGGTCTTAATTTCTTGTTGTGCAGGCTGGATAAACCTGAGCTGTGCTCAAAGCCGAACACATTCAGCTCAATTGTCGACAAGCTACAATTGTCTGAAGCCCAGCGAGCAGAAATGCTGCGATTGCGCAAGTTGTGGCGGGACTACTTAGTTGGGTATGTTTTGTGCTGGTACTGAAATGTATCAGCAGCGCAAAGCAAGCTGCATTGAGCGTTATGTGCACTGGTAATTCATGGTCATCAATTCGCACAGCAAGTGAGCTTTCCAACCCTCTAGGTAGCTTTGCCTGCAAGTATGACATAACTGTTTTGCCCACAATGCACCCACTTTTGTTGCATGACAACATGCTGACAGATTCATGTTGCACTGCTCTCGTTTCAGTTATCAGCATTGTTCCCAGAGGGGTTGCCAGACTTGTAAGTAGCAAAAGCTCATGACTCTGTTGCTGACAGAGTGTATGATGAACGGCAGCAGCTGAACCAGCAGATATTGGCGCAACTCACCAACAATGCTGCTGCAATGGAGTCAACAGACAGGCTGTGGCAGAAGCAGGAGTACATCACGCCCCATTCACGTGCTAACATTGTGCATGCTGACAAGCACCAGCAGCCTCCCACGCAGCCTGTGGGGCACACCATCCCCATCAAGCAGGAGGACCAAGCAGCAGTGGCTATGGACACGCCTCAACAAGACCTATCTGCATTGATCACCAAGCTGGAGCAAAACTTGGAAAAGGAATTGCGGCATATCAGCGAACAGGACTATATCACAGTGGCAAAGACGCTGAAGCCTGTGCAGGTACACTTACTCATGTCACTCTGAGACCTGCATTTCAGGCTGGCAGTACAGTTTCTCAGTTCTCTCAGCAAGTGCTGCCTGTTGGCGATAACATCAGTTGAGGTGGATGTTGTTTTGCTTGTGCTGCAGGCGTCTTGGTTCATCATCCTTGCTTATCCAGAACACTGTGATTGTTTGGCCTTGCTCAACGCAATTGAAAGGCAAGAGGACCAAGCAGCACATGACCACAAGTAGATGGTCTCAGACACAGTGTCTCAGTGTGACTTAGTCCAAGCCAGTCAAGGGTGCTGTGGGCAAGCAACTTTTGGTTCCCATGCAACGGCTGTCTGCATTGCGTCTCATAACAGAACAACAATGGTTGTTGTCAACGCAGTATCATGTTCTGTTTGTATGCTGTATTTTTACACCCTGCTTTCTTGACGTATCAAGTGAACGACAGTGACTGCCTTTAGTGTTTTGTCCTCAGTGTATTTGGTGACTATCAGTGTTGGCATATGGTCAGTAGTGAGAGCTCCTGGTGTTCTGCTTGTTCTGAAGCTTTCTTTCGTCAAGCTGGAGAACGTTTTGATTGATTCATGATTGGGCTAGTGGTCAGATGCGTGTGTTCAAGATCCTGGTGCACATGCCACTGTCTCTGTCGTTGACCTGAGACCAGGCGTGTTTGTGGTTTGGTGACTCCTGTGCTGTCAGTACGTGCTATATATACCTCATGGGTCAGAAAGGACATGAAGGCCATGGGTTCTAACAGTACCAGGTGTTTGAAGGCAGCGAATGCTGGCAAGATGACGTGGTGGGTTTGCAGTGCTACTGTAGCAGCTGTTTCAATTTAAGCACATAAATTTGCAGCCAAGTTCAGCAAGTTTCAGCACAGTCCAGGCTGTCTGCCCGTTGCACTTATGCATCAAATGCACATCTCATTAGTCAGTAATGTTCATTCCACGTTGTCCAGGTGGCAACTTGGCAAATACTGCTACCGTGCTACTATTGAGAGATGTCTATAGCAGAAGTCAAGGCCGCAGCAGCACCAGTTTGTGCAAGAGCAGTGAAGGCATTTTACACTCATGTGCTGTATGTAATATCGGGTTGCACTGGCCTCTGCAGTGTAAAAGAAGCCTTGCTACGTTCAGAGAGACGAGCAATTTCATGCTTCATCAGCTCTATGTCAGCCTGCTGCTGATGTGAAATGTCCCTCAACACATGCACAGCGTGCGATTGACGCATTGAAGCATCCAAGCGCTTCCTCTCATCACCTGCATGCAGAATAGAGGCCATGAACCCTGTCACAAAAGCAGCATGATGCACCATTCAAAACCTGCCTTGAATGCGACGCAGGGTGTGCAATGCTTACATGATGTTACCTGTGCTGTACTGAGAGCCTTGCCATAAGTTGCCATGTATGATTGCTCATGATGCAGGGCCCTACTCTGAAACAGATGCTGCACTAGACGCTGACAGTAATGCAGTGTGTTGCCCCATCAAACTTGCACAGAAGGAGCATCCTCACCAGCTCGGTCTTTGATGGGCTCATAAATCTTGGTGAGCGCTGCCACCTCATCTGCCAGCAGGTTCTTCACAGCGCTCTGCTCAGCATTCTCTTGGCCTCTCTTGGCAACAGCCCTCTCCAGTGCCAGCTCCCTCTCGTACACAATGGCCAGGCCCGCTTGCTGCCTAGCCTGCTGCTTCTGTATTAAAGCTGCAGTGGTCTCCTTCTTCACCACCACCTTGCCACCTCCTGCATGATGGTCACTATCACACCCTTCATAAAGCTGCTGTCAGCCATTAGCAGCTGCCAAAAGGGCTGCAATGCATGACCAAAAAAGCATGGCAAATCAGGCCTTCCCAACTTTGTCCATTTCCATCTGCTGGAGTACCTAAAGTATCTGACTGCTTGGTTCTAAGAAGTCAAAGCCACAGGGCGCACAAAACCAAAGAAAGATTCAGACAACTCAGTCACACACGCAACAAACTAAAGCAGAAAGCTGATTAGGTGGGACGCCAACAAGGGCAGACCTGAGTTGCGGTAAGGGCTGTCATGTGACAGGTGTAGCAAAAGAACATCTTGCAGATGGGCTTGTTCTGCCTGGATTTGCAAGGAAAGGTGTTGCTGCTCCCAGTGAGCCACTAGAGATTGCCTTTCAGCAGTCCACACTGCCTTTTGCTGTGCCAGCTTGGCTTGGCCTTCAGTCAGAATGAGACTGTTCAGAAGCGCCACCTCTTGCCTGCAACAGGATGCACTCCACATCAGCTCTTGACTGTAGTCCAGCTTTACATGCCCAGTGTGGAACAGAACAATACTGGACACTCAGCAGCTTTGCATGCACAGCTGGGCAAACTTCACGCTCAGGACCTGAACAAATGTGATGACATGCACATCATGGGCAAAGAAGAATTTCGACATCGCAGCACGCTCAAGAACAAAATTGGCCAACACATGACGTTGAGTCGCAAGCAAACCTGCCATTGAGTCAAGAGACACACCTGTCCATGAGGAGCATGTCAGACTGGTCTGTGAGGGGGTGGCTGTCAGCGGCCTCCACCTGCCCGGTCTGCAGGCTGAAGCGCACCTGCAGGTCTGACTGGTAATGCCTCAACTCATTGCTCCACTCACTCTCCGCCTGCAGCAACGCTCCAGTTTAGCAAACGGCAGGTCAGGAAGTCGCCTACATAATGTAACTGTGGTGCCAACATGCTGCAGCTTGTAGCAAGCATGCCAGTGGCAAGCAACTGACTAAACAGCTCAGGCCAGCCAGCGCAGCGTAGTTGTGCTATGCTACCATGTCGTGTACGACAGCCCAGGGAGGTGGGCAGAGCATGACAGGTCAACTCAGGCCTGGACAGGGAACTTTGCCACATTGGTAATCAAGGTTCTCTATTAGGATTTGGAGCAGGCTCTTAGTATAGCTACACTCTGATTGTGGATGACAGGCGGACACAACAGCGTTGCACCTGCTCAGCAGCTTCCAGCTGAGAGACCAGGCAAGCCTGCTCGTCCTGCAGCACCACCAGCTGGTCAGACAGCAGCTGCACAGTGTTGCCCAGCTGGGCTGCATCGCTCTCCAGAGAGACCCTAGCATCCCTGAGGGCCACCAGGCGAGCCCAGTGCTCAGGCTTGCAAAGCCTAGGCATGTCCTCACTCCCCAGCAGGGCTCCTGACAGTGCCTCGGGATCTGCACAACATGCCAGCCTTACACTCCAGTTTCTACAGTGTGATCTACAGTGTGAGTGGACAGTGCTGAAGCCAACACCGGGCAGACACATGTAGTTCCACTCAAGCTGTCACAGCAATCTGCTTACTGACTGGAGCATGCTTCAATTGTGCAACAGGGGAAATGCAAGCTATGCAAGTTAAGTGTGCACACCTGATGGTACAGCAGGCATGTCTATGAAGGCCTTTAGGACAAGCTCTGTGGCAAAGGGGTTGCAGGCAGCCGATGAGGGGGATGAAGGGGGGATGCCAAGAGGGCCCAGTTCCTTCAACTCCAGAAGGGCCTCCTCTGCTTCTATCCCCTTTGGCTTCAAGCTGCTGCTCCTGCTCACCAACACATGCAACATGAGCAGAGGCTCGGAGACTGTCTTCAAGTTGCCCCTCAGAGCAGTCAAAGTAACAACAAGCCAGTATTTGAACTTGAATCAAGCATTGGCAGCAGCATGGTGCCCAGGCACCCTCAGCTTGGGCACACAAATCACATTTGATAGCATCTAGCATTGCCTCATCAGCTGCACCCCTGCCTGAAAGTATGGTTCACAGCATGTGGTCTGATATGTTGCCAGTCATCACAAAGGTGAGACAGTACTGCCATCAGCCAAGGCGCACCTGCTAGTGGAGGTTGGCAGTACGCTGAGCCTGTGGCCTAGAGACTTGGGGGTTGGACACATAGAAGGGGAGCGTGACAGGCGGCCGGGTGTGCTGAAGCCTGATGGTGGCACAAGAGACGCTCTAGAGGGGGACCTGGGTGAGTGTACAGTGGAGGGCTGATGGCTGAGGCTGACATGCTTTGAGGGGCTGGCGTCTGTGCCAGACTGCGCTGACTGAGATGCCGCTCTGCGCTCATGCAAGATCCTCTGCACAAAGGGCACCCTGCAGGCAAGAGAGAGATAGCAACATGACCCATTGACAGTTTTGCTCAGGCCATCCTGCCATAACATGCAATTGATGACATAGAGGCCCTAAATGGCTGGCGTGTTCATACATGTGCACACAGTGTGGAGGGCTTGATGGGCATGCAAGGTCCCTGATGGCACAGCCATGGGCCCTGCACATGTACAGCTGCTGGCTTGGCCGAGTCAAGTAATAGCACACAGTGCACAGGCAATGCACAGGCCGTGCATGCAGCCGCAGAGCTGCATGGGCAATCACAAAAGGTGCGCTTCTGTACTCCTTTGTACACATCCATCAGTAGTAAACAGACACAGTAAAGGAAAGCCAAGCTACATCCACAGAATGATACTGGGCTGCGGTTCCAATGCCAAAGCAGTGCTCTTGATTGCCTGATGCTGAACGAAATGAGTCAAACATGGTCTCACCCTAGCACAGGCGCCTGCAGCTGCTGTTCCTGAGGCGAAGGAGAAGAGGTGGTAGTCAGCATCTGGTCCAGTTCAGCCATCCTGAAGTCAGGCTGGTAGGTGTAACCTCGGGTGCGGTCCTCATACAGCTGCAGCAGGTCTGAGTAATAGGGCAGGGGCCCTAGCTCACGCTTGAAAGCCTTGTCCACCGCACGGCCCTGGGGCTGGACTTCCTCTAAGTGCCCCTGGGCCCTGCAAGGTATCACAGCATGTGTCACTGCAGATTATGCTCAGTTCTGTGTCAGAACAGCAAACTCAAGCTGTCACAATGTACCCATACTTGTTGTACTGAATGCAAGATTGGCTATATGCTGAGCAGGCAAAATCAATGTCCTTACTTGATGAGTGCAGAGGAGACATCAGACACCATGGTCTGCTTGGCATCCAGATCCTTATGCACCCTGCTCAGCTGCTGAGCCACCTTCTCCAGCTCAGCATGCAAGTACTGCTGCTGCTCAAAGAAAGCTGTCAATGAGATCTGCTGCAGCTCGACCGTAGTCATCTCTGACTCAGCTGAGTTGCGCGATATCTGGACATCAATGAGGGTGTCGTCAAAGGCAAAACAGGCTTCACCAATCTGCAGCCGTAGTGTTTTGAGTTCGGTCTCCAAAGCAGCTCTGTGACGTTGCTGCTGCTGCATCCAATCCTGCATGTGTAAGATTCAAAACAAAGATTAGCCAATGCATGATCATTGCAAGCACAACCTGCCTTTCAGCAGCTGACTCACTTGCACTGTAAGGTACAACTGCTCAGAGCTGCTTTCAGGTGAAACAGCTGTTGTCAAACATACAGCAGCATGTATGCATGTTGGCCTTATTACTGCCAAGAGCCATTTACACACTCATGTATGGTTTGCTTGTCTGTGAAGTGCTCCCAACCATCGACATAATTTTGCAGTCAACAGCTGGTCAGCCTTTGTTGGATGACAACTGACCTGAACCTTCTTGTCATGCTCCTTCAGGGCAGTGCGCTGCTGTGGAGTCAGGACTGAATCTGGCAGATCCATCCAGGGCTGCCTGGCCAGCTCCAAGGGCACAACCTTGGCCTGCCCTGAACCCCCTTGCACCCCTCCCTGATCCCCCAGCATCTGCCGTACCCCTCTCAAAGCCAGCCCTTTCTGAGAGTGGGAGGTGGTGGCAGCTGCAGCCTGCTGCTCTGCTTGCTGCTGCTTGAGCTGCTCTGGGCTGATCCACCTGTCAGCCTTCACCTCAAGATCGTCAACTGTCAGCACACCACCAGGCGCCGGGTCCTCCTGCAAAGCATGGCAGGCACATCACCCAGCAGTAGATGAAGCACAGGAAGCTCTTTTGACATGTGCTTGCCCAGCTGTCCAGCCCAAGAAGAGTAAGTCGCTCAGCATGCATTGAACATTTCCTACAGGAACTCACTTGTCTCATTTTCAGCTCAAGTTTGTGTAGTACAACTTGCATGTCGACATATTGCGTTGCTTACGACAATGGTATCCAGTACCTGATTACATGCTTAATTAGTCTCCTAGTTGTTTCACTTTCTATTGTTTCCATGCATGGTGACAATTTTCTGACGATGATTCATGTTTGTCCATGTCATTCTTTGTCTGTTTATCTTTTTGACAGGCTTTAATTCAGTTGAATGGCCTAGCTGGCTCAATGGCTGTCCCTGACCGACTGACTGACACATCCCATGCACAGAAGAGCTTGATGCTTTGTCAGCTAGATAGGAATATGTTGTGCTAGAAGCACGGCCAAGGCATCCTTACCATCATCAAGTAAGCATGTGCCAGTCAACAATGTTGAAGGCAATGTTTAATGAGGCCAGCTTTCTTCAACAGTGCTGCAAGTACTGGCAGGCACTCAACTGCATAACAGCAGCACCATACACAGCAACAGGTATAAACTCACCAGTATTGCAGAGGTGGCAGCAGCTTGCGGGTGCAAGCCCAGCTTACGCTCAATATTTGTAATCCTGGCAAGCCTCTCATCCAGTGAGACAATGAGGTCTCTCTTGGCTGCCTGAGTCATCTCAAACTGCTGGTTGAAGGCCTCTCTGATAAGGCGCGCCTCATGCTGCAGCAGAACTGCTTGGCTGATTTGGCGCGCTGGTGTGTGAAGCTCCATGCTGCCATACAGTAGCCCACTTCTTCCCCTTTGACATACACTCGAGTGTTTCAACGTAATGCGAGTTGTGAGTTGATGTGCAAAGTTGGGCTGTGACTTGAAGGAGCACTGCTCTACAAGTGCTGTGACACAACCTAACACTGTACCGCTGTGACGGTGAATGTCATCCACCAATTGGGCTGTTACCAGAAGCATTGAGAGTCTGTCAATCACCCATATGTCAAAAAAGTGGCATGCTGACACGATTCTCCCATGTGATACATCTGCTGGAGTGAACACTCAAGATGACAAGGGAGACAAGTGCTATGCCTGTCACAGTCTTCATGCAGGCTGCCTGGGCCTGCAGCTTGGCCGGTGATGCCTCTGCTGAAGTCTCCTGTGCTGCTGAACATGCTCTGCTTTCTGCTGGTGTCACCTGTAACATGATGCAAAGCTTGCTTGATGACGCTTGCTTGCTGTGCATGATAGTTTGCTTACATCATAACACCCTACCCATCAGACAGAGTCTGCCTTTGTGTCTGGAAATGCTCACCAGCAGTAACAAGTAAGATCACCGAGACGGCACATGTGAGTGAAGGTATTTGCAAAAGGCATGCATGTGTTGGGCCAGGAGGAACACTACCTGCACTGCTTGCATCCGTTGCCGCAGTCTGAAGGCTGGAAGTGCCACTTGGGCCGAGGCTTCCCATTGCATCCCTTGCCTGCCACTCATTCAGCTCCACTTGTCGCAGATGCTGGACCTGCATGCCAAGCCAAAAGGATCAAGCATCAAACTTTGCATCACCAGATCAAGCAAGAGGCGCACGTCATGTGGCAACCTGTGGGTGATGAGAGCTGTACTGAAGTAGATGGGCTGCAGGTGGCAAATTTAGTAGTGGTGAGAATGGTGGCCTGGTGTTTGGCTGCATGACCAGGATCTAGCAGACATACATACTACATACTTGGTGGTAGGGTAGAACTACATGAAATATCTTGCCCTCTCACTTGGGCAGCTTGGTATACTATTTGGTTTCTCGGAAAAGTGATGCCAGAAGGTGTAGTCTTTTCTTTTCTGTTCTTTTCTTTTTTACATACTTGATACATACCAAGCAACATACTGCATGTGGCCCTTTGACAGCTGCAAGGCCAGACAGACGTGCATGCCGCAAGATGACAGCACTGATGCACTGCTCTGCTTTTGTGTCCTGCAATGTCATACAGGCCTATCTGTGCTCACTGTGAGGCAGTAAATGGTTCCTTTGCACACAGAGTGCATGCAGCCAGTACAAAAGGTTTCTCACTTGCTGCAGCCTCCTTGTTTCTTCTGCAGACAGCTTGCTGATGGGCATGTTCTGCACAGGGCCCAGGCTCCAGATGGTGAAGCGGGTGACCATCTCATCTGATGGCTCAAACTCACCCAGGCCTGTGGTGAGGCAAGTCTGGCTGACCGGCACAATCACAGCCTGAGGTGTGGCCATTGTGTCCAAGCACGCTGCTTTGATGCGAGCTACCTTGACTTCATTTGTCAGCTGCTCATGCTGCAGAGCACGGCGTAGCGCACTGACATTGGCTCTGCCCTTGCTCAACAGCTGATCCCTGCATGCTGCACAAGCCCTGTTGCCGGGACACCTGGCGCCTCCTGATTAGTCAGCCACTCAGAGCAAGTCATGCTTGCTGTAGCTGCCAAACAAGCTCAGACAGCTGTTGCGCCATAATGAGTGCAAAGTGATCAAAACAGCATGCTGCTGGCAGTAGAGAGTGAGAGCAGGGTCAATGCATGCAGCGGCTTGGGCTTGGCTAAATTGGCATGTGCTGCAGTCTTGAAAGTCAGGCATAAATGCCTCCCTGTGGCGCAAGGCAGTAGCATGTCAGTCAAAACAATGACACAGCAAGCCTGTCACCTAAGGGCTGTGTTGAGAGTAAGTGCCTGAGGGGACAGCTGCAACTCAGGCTCAAGACTGCTGTTCAGTTGCACTGCTGTCTCCATGCGGGTCTTCAGACTGTGCAGCTGCTGTCGCAAGGCAATCTGTTCTTCTTGGGCCACCTGTGGCACCATGGCCGGCTTATCACCTCCACTGACCTGCCTGTCATGCACAAAAGAACACAGTCAAGATACAGCTGGTATAGCTCAGGTCGAATTTGCAGCAGGTTTGACAGTGCAGCGCAGACTTGTAGTACAGTGCCTGCCAGTCAAGAGCAGGAGGAGCAAAGACGAGGGCACAAAGCAGCACATGGTGTGCGTTTGGCCGGCTGATCAATACAACACAAAACATGAGCATGTATCTCTGTAGACAGCGCATATATCTCAGCTGTGTGCATGCTGCACAAACACCATCATGAGACTGCTGTTTTGGCAGCGTTAGCAGTGCTGTTGCCAAGGAGTGCGACTGCAGACCTCTGTAACAAGCTGCTTGCGACAATCGGCAGAGAGTGACCTGTCAACAACACCATGGGCTTCATGGGGTGCCCAGCTTGCAGGGGTGGCCAGGCTCTGGTGAGGAGGCAGCAATCGCATGGCAGACGGGCTTGTCCTGCCAGTTGGCAACAGACTGATGACGCCGCTGGGGCTGCCACAAGCTATAAGACCATCTTGACTACATGCAATGGATGATATGCCACCTGCACTCAGCGTTGTTGCTGACAACTTCTATCCATCCTTTGTCAGCTGTGCTTAGTCCAGCATGCCAGCAAGCTTTCACACTGTGTGTGCTGCACAAAATGGCCTGTCACCTTAGCAGGCACATTCTCATGTAAACACAAGGCTACTTTCAGCAATACTTGAAAATGCGCAGAACTGTAACATGCCACAACTTTCAATGACTTGAAATTACAGAACTCAAGTGATTGCACCACCAAGTTTCTATATGTGCAGTTGCACACTGGATCATTGGTGCAGCACGAGCAGGGGGAATGGAAAACCCGTCTGGCTTGGGTGCAAGGTGAGGCGGGCATCCTGGTGCAGAGATTCAGCATCCAGAAGGTAGCAGCAGCCATCACAGGCAGCAGCCAGCAGGCGGCCCAGCTTGTCAATCAGCAGGGCCCTGCAGCCCTTCTGCATAGGGAAGCCTCTGTCTGGGCTCAGCAGTGGCAACACCTGCAACAGTATGGTACAGGGCAAGTGCTGACTCTCAGCAGGATTCAGATGGCAGTCAGATTTGAGTGCTGAATGCATGTGATGTGCCATGATGCAGGACCTTGTGAGCAGTTGCATGTCAACCAATGCCTCATTATGCCCTGCAGTGCACACTACCCCCCTTCAAATTCAGCTGCTGCCTCTGGAGGCTCCCGTTACGATCGCTGAAAAGCGTAAACTTTGAGCAGCACAGTAATGCATACCTGCCCTTTGTCAAAGTACTTCCGGCATGTGCTACAAATCCACAGATCCTCTGGCACAACATTGTCCACTGCTGGCTGTAGCATATCCAGAATAGTCTGT
>JAABUO010005071.1_pt1 | contig 15441 bp, 15 predicted proteins | sample 5559291 | NCBI WGS metagenome assembly JAABUO01 (sample SAMN10711878, study PRJNA513372) | rock metagenome | isolation source: Antarctica rocks | place: Antarctica: Victoria Land, Finger Mt sud
AGAGTCATGTGTGAACTTTATTGTGAGTTCCCGTTACTCGTGATTTGGATATAAATAATGTAGGAAGGTTCTCGAAAGGTCGTGGTACTTCGACTTTCGTGATAGCTTGAGGCAACGAGAATATGGCATCGTCCCTACCCCTTCCGATTATTGATCTTGCTCCTCTAAATGATCCGGCAACCTCGAGTGAGGAGCTAGCTACATTGAGTAAGAAGGTTGGCAGTGTGTTTGAGACCATCGGCTTTGCGTATCTCGTCAACACACCTCTCACATTTGGTCATGGGGACGTCTTTGGCATGGCGGAGGAGTTCTTTGATATGCTAGAAGAAGAGAAGTTGAAGCTGGCTAAAAAAAGCTTTCGAAAAGAGAATACAAATACTTACCGCGGGTAGGCAAGATCTCCTCTTTGAACCCATTTCCTACTCTTTTTCTATTGTTCTCGGATCTGCAGCTCTCTTCCGCGTTCTCTTAGGCTGGTCTTGTATTGTTTCCTCGAGTCATGCCTTCTTATTTTCATGATTCAGTACGTTACCTAAAGCAAAGTGTGCCCTTACGGGATTAACGTCCGTCAACCCAGCTATTTCCCCGCCCAGAATAGTTCAGACAACCTCAAAGAAGGCTTCGAGATGGGTCCGCCAGATTTAGTTCCCCAACCTCGAAATCCCTTCTCAAAGATCAACCTTGCAGAAGGCAATGTATGGCCTGATTGGTCCACCGGCTTCACTTCGCGCTCGGGTGCAGAAACACTTCACATGGAACTCCAGGCGCTCTCAGTTCGCCTTCTCTCCCTCCTCGCTGTCTTTCTCAAGAAGCCACCTGACTACTTCACCTCTTATTCCAGAAACAGTATCTCAACTCTTAGGTTCCTGCACTATCCTGCTATAACTCCACCATCTCCCCAGCAAGAACTCTGCTGTACAACACACACTGACTCAGGTATTCTGACTCTGCTCCATCAAGACTCCACCGGCGGCCTCGAGGTCCTTACTGCAGATGGCGAGTGGATAGGGGCACCTTATATTCCGGATAGCGTCGTTGTCAATGTTGGAGATCTCATGACAAAGGTTTCTGGTGGAAGGTTCAAGGCAACATACCACCGCGTTAGGAGTTCACCGGGGAAAGGAAGATATAGCGTACCGTTCTTCTTCGAACCAGGCCTTGACTGTATCCTGACCAGTATTGATGGTAAAGATGGAGAGGGTATACACTATGGCCAGCATGTCCTGGAGAAGATGAAAGGATGGATTGAATTTCGAGATCTGGAGAAAGATAAGGGAATCGTGGAGTTGGTGGAAGAAATTGGAGAAGGGGTAGAATAGCCGGGTGGTAGACAGCGTATCGCAATTGAGCGTAATTAATGAATGCCGGGATTTGATTGAAAGGTATCAGAAAAGTTTGACAGTTGCCTTGACTCTTAACTTCCAGGACTGCATTTAGTGATCGGATTACACAGCTGAGAATTATGATAAGCTGAAACCGTCACGATTATAGCACAAAATCTGGCTGACCTTTTGAATCCCTGTCAGAGTGATGGCAAGTGGTATTGAGATATTGAAGTTGGTTAGATCTTTGAACAATGCTTTGTGATTTCCAACTCTTCGATTTCTCAAAGGTGGTAATGAAGCAAAGTTCGGATGTCTTCATCTACTGAAACAGGTTTCGTAATAAGACTGAAGTGAATTACGGGGCAACAAACCTATCTCATCTGGCGAAAACAAGCTTCGTCTATTAGTAGTTTCCTTGGATTAGAGCCGCTCCTCTGAGGGAACAAATCTTACAGTGAGATAATAGGGTCTAGATGATCAAGCAGTTCGACGGCAAGGGTGTAATGATCTGTAAGGTGATGACTGAACCAAGCTCGAAGATACTTAGATACCTCGAATACCTTGAGAATAAGAAAGGCAGGTAATCTGTTGTTGAAACCGTTTCATCCAGGCAAAGTGAAGTACCGTGTGGGCATTGAAGTAAATAGTGAATTGGATAGATACGTTCCAGAAACAAGATCCGACGTGTAGAGTCTTCACCTCATGGCTCAAGCTCGTATACATATATCCTCCCATCTGCCCCACAACTTTCTTCCTTACCACTTTGAACTTCCAAATTCAAGGAAGATCTTCTCAAACCGAACAACTCACTTTCAAAAACACAAACACTATCAATCAATCAAAGACCTATTATCAAATTAGATATCAGCAAGATGAGGCCGCGATCACCTCAATGGCCATCGGGCTCCAGAGCGTCCTTGCAGTTCCTCTTACACCCGACCATGGTAAGTTCATGGATCTAGAAAGCAATCTACTGAATCCTGCTTCTGATAACTTTTGTAGTTGCCAAGCGTTGGATCCCTTGTTGGGAGGGTAATAGCCAAATCGAATGCAAAGCTAAGCGTCAAGCTGCAACGGGCTCCGCTGGTAAGTCGTTGATGTTTGGCGTCTCACAATAATTCTTCTCTGCCTTCTTTTCAGATATCATTTGGTTGTTCATTTCTTTTCACCGTTGTGAACCCCTCCCTTTCTGAATCTCAAGCTCTTGAGCCACTTCCGCTCTTTCTTCCAACACATTATATAGTTCCTCCTCCAGCACCCACCAACGAAGGGGCCAGTAGCTCTTGTGCCCAGTGGTTCACAGTTTCTGCAACAAAAGACGAACGCGCTTGTACAGCCGCTCTGGCGGATGGCAACATCAGCCTAGATGACTTCAGGAAACTCAACCCTTTCGTCAACGACAAATGCACCAATCTTTGGACGGGTTCTGCATATTGCGTTGGTAGTGAGTAACCATAATTCTTACTCTGCCGTCACGAGCTAACTTCAATAGAGATAATGGGCCCCTTAATCACAAAGTTTCAACTGTTGACAACCTCGCAGCTTCAGCTTCAGCTTCACCATCTGCCACAGTGATGGTCAAATTCCTAAGAACTGCAAGTGCTTCCAATTCATCCTTACCGGCCCCAAGCTCAACAGACACAACTGCGCCGAACCCTGCTTCAATGAACTCAGCTCCACCAGCTTCAGCTTTATCAGCTTCGGTTCCAGAAGCTTCGAGTCCCCCAAGTGCGACTACACCCGCGCCTTCAGCTTCACTCGCAACCACGTTCGTGACCACTGTTACCGAGACCATGCAGCCACCGGACCGTGTCACCAATCATTTTAATCAGATGATTCCCACAGCGACTTCTACACAATAAGAAGCAACTCAGGCTTCTGGAAATGGTGATATCCATGAACGATGGATCTAGATCCAGGAACGACTTTTGTATTTATATTTCGGAGAGTAATTTTTGTTGTCAAAGAGTATTATTTCGGATTCCCTAATGTTTTCTTTTTGCTTGTTTCCCAGGCTTGTCGAGTTGACGGAGCTGTTGCTGTATCTAGAACCAATTCTTTCTTTCAGTATCAGTTCCATTTCTTTCGGTATATTCCTCGGACAGAGCTTTGATAGTCTCCACTTTTGTAATATTCATATGAACGTGTCTTCTTCCCAATGCGAGATACTGCTCTCAATATCTGGAGTTCACAGTCCTGCAATTCTATCAACATCCATCACTCTCAACCTTTTCGTTTCGCTACCTAGCTATCGTTGTGACAGATTATTGGCCCATCTAAACCAAAGCCACCTCAGCTAACTTTGGCCAACCGTACCTCTTGAAGATCTCAGTCCCGTCAAGCGTGAAACAGGCGTCTCCAGCACTGACAAGCTTTCCATACATACCTCCGATAAGGCGCACAAGTGCGGCCTTTTCGACCTCAAGTATGACATAAGTTCCTTCCACGCTTCCCGATGCTGACAATGACAACGCAGTTGCGAAGTAGGCCAGTAGGCTTCCCGCAGGCTAATTACTGGGTCTTCTGTTGGTACGTCGAGGTGTATGAATGCGTGCATGATGTTTGTTGACGCTTATGTAGTCTTTTCCATTGAATCGACAACTAGTGACGTGGTAGAGCTTAGTTTCGAAAGGTTCTAGTTATGTAGAAAGCAACTGTGGCTGCTATTGCAAGGCGATGATTTGTTCTTTTCAGAATACTCAGCAACAGCTGTTGGGGCTGGTAGGGGCATGTGAATTGAAGCTTTCGCTCAACCTATCTTTACTGGTGTCCATGTGATGAGAGTGCTTCGGGAGCAGTCGGCGGCGGTCCAATTGATCTGAGACTTCATGTTCAATTGTAGTAATGCCATTATATTCGTTGCTTATTTAGCAATTCTATGCTGTATTATAGCACTTACTTGGTTGTACTGTTTTAATCAAGACGATGATGGGGATAGTGGGTGGGGTTGTTGGTGTGACCGAAATACGAGCGGGATGATTACGTCTGAAAGAAGTGTCGCTGGGCTATATTGTATGCTTTTACATAGCTCACTACAGGCAATAGTTGGGTCTGATTTCGCGGTTACACAAGATGGTGGACAGATGAAATAGCGACTTGAACAGAGTACCACGCAGACTCATTATTGACAGCAACTGCTTTTTCACTCATTTCACATCTAAAGCCAACTACAACTCTCCCGGAACAGCTTCAATCCTCTCATCGTCTAAGCCTCAGCTGAAAACGCCTCTGGGAATCTTCCTACATTCCTCTCGATCGGACCCTTCTTCCTCAAAAATTGAACATACGCCCCGTCGATCTTAATCTTGCCTTCAGCACGCTTCGCTTGGTATTCTTCGCGGCGTAGAGGTGTGAAGCCCCAGTTCTTGGAGACAATAATCTTCTGTCGGCCTGGGAACTTGTATTGGGAGCGACGGAGGGCTTCGATAGCTGTTGCGCGATCTATAATAAGAATGTTAGTGGCCGTAGAAGCACGGATAGGAGGATTTGGAGGTATTGAAAGAGGTAGAACTAACGGTTGTCACGAGTGCGGACGGAGAGTAGGATTTGCCCAATGTTCACACGAGCGACGCTTCCGTTAGGCTTGCCCCACGCTCCACGCATTCCAGTCTGCAATCTATCGGCACCGGCACATGACAACATCTTGTTGATGCGGACGACGTGGTAAGGGTGGGCGCGAACGCGGAGGTGGAACCCTTCTTTGCCGGCAACCTTGACGAGGTACCTGAGAACAGACTATCAGTACGCATGACTTTGCGAGGTAAGTCTCGGAGAAATAGAGTAGACATACTTGTTGGCGCAGATACGGGCGGCTTCGAGGGCTTCAGAAGAGAGTTGCTCATACTCGTTGGAGACCATGTGGACGCAGAGAGGGAACTCATCGACGTTGGCACGCTTGCGGCCAAGATCGAAGATGCGGATTTTGGGGTCGGGAACACCACGGTTGAAGCGCGATTTGGGGTACGGCTGAAAAGAGATGGGAAGTCAGTATGCTGCACATTGACGTCCAGATCATCGAGAGGTTGCCCAAGGGAGCAGTGGTTAATGTTCTCGGACGTAATTGTGCCCTCACAAGAAGTCCAGCGATGAGCGCACCTTGTTCTTACAGTAGCGATAACATCTTGCTGGTCGGCGGGCCATTTTGATCTCTTCAGTAGTGGTGATACTGTTCCTGAGGAATCTGTGTAGGGTTGTTAGTCGTCAGTCGAGGAAGTTCGTGGTATTTGTGCTGGTCACCCGTTGATTGGAAATCACCGCCACTAAGAACGCCGCTAACCGACCATGCCCTAACCCTAGTTTAACTATTTGTTGGTATGAGCGAACAAAGTGACTCATGATGAAGACGAGGGATTCTAGAAAGTGTAGATAAAGGTAGATATTTGGGAGTGACGCCCATTTCTATTTTTTGTTTCTATCAGGTATAATTTCACACATCTAATACATCGCGCGACGGCGGCAAATCCTTCGAGCCTTTGAAGTGGGTTAGATAGTATGTTCCATTACTGCAAAGCTAGCTTTGGAACTGATAGCTCTTATTCGCACCCTTTATACCTATGCCGTAGCACCAGTTAAGATATCCGAATCACCGGCATCAAGTACCGCAATCGTTGAACACCTGAAAAGTTTCCCACACGCAGTTCCTAGTTCAATCTAAGGTGACAGTCAGCTCAATTATATACCCTCCAAAGCCTTGTAGAAAGACTTCTTCGCAGGGTAGACCCCAGAGCCTGATGTCTCGTCTTTGGGTCGTGGGAGCATAGCAGCTTAGGAAATAGAAGATTAAGGCTTACGTTGTTACCGGCGAAGTGGTGCACGTTCGTCTTTGAAAGCATAGAGTAGTCTAGCAGGTCTGTCAGCTATGGCCTACGGAAAGTTGATCGTCAGAGAGGCTTACACTCGAGCTCACTCTTGCGGAGAGGAGGTGTATTGCCAGAGATAATAACGAGCTTGGCCTTGCCGGAACGGAGGCTCTTCAATGTAGATTTGTAGCCCAAGGTCACTGTATTTCCATAATGATAAGCCCTTTTACTTTGCTAGGTGTAATAATGGAGGCAGTAGTTTCTCTTGTACACACCTTTTCCAGATTTCATCACCAGCGCCAAACGAGAGTTGATACTCTCGGCGGTCTTCTTGGATTTTTTAGCTGGTGCCATCGTGGAGTGTCGCTGTGTCCTTGTCTTGATGGTGGTTGTAGTTTCTCAGAATTCGATTGTGCGGGATCTTCGTTCTCCAAACCACGCTAGTGGCTTATTTCCATGGCAGGGAGGACCTCCCGAGCCCTGGACACTCGGTTAAACCCCGAAATCCATCCTGCCAGTCTTCTACAACTCTACGCCATCCCTTGAGTATTACCAACACTACTGTACATAGTATTAAGTATTCTGTATAGAGGTACAGAACAAGCCGGAGCTTCCTTAAGAAATCGTTGAGTATGATATCTAGTTGCCTTATCTGATGTTCTATCGATCGTCCGCGACATGTTCTAACTTGACGCTTATGCAGGGCGATATCCCAAATCCAACGGAAGAGCTGCAGCCCAAGGTCGCATAAAGTCCGAAGCAACTTTCGCTAAATACCGGAAACCTTGGTTATTTTGCTATAATCCAACAATAGGGGCCCTGTTCCTATAGCCAGTTCTCAGGAGCTATTTGCCAGAGACTGAAACCTTGAGCAGGAGACCGCTCTCTATGCAGGCATGTCAACTATCTCCAAGAAACCGTCACCGTCAAAGTCAACAAACCCAAGGCCTTCACCGCTACCCAACTTACCTAACTCTAGACCCGCCATCTCAAGTACTTCGAGCGCGAATGGGTTGGGAAGATCTCCCTCCGTCCGTAATTCAGCCGGTATGCAGAAGCCTACGCGTGGACCTATGAAGAGACCGAGTCCAAATACAAGCTTCCTCAACACGACCAATAATGCCTTGGATGATGCCAGTGATGAAGATGCGAGGGCCGAAAATGCTTCCTTAATTGAAGAGCTCAGAGGCCGGCTTCTTAAGGCGGAGACGGCGTCCGAAGAGTATCAACGTCAATTGAACATGCTTCAAGCCAAATTAGACGACTCTCTTCTTGAACATGGCAAACTCGAGGATCAGCTACACGAAAACAGCGCGAAGATCGAGGAACTTGAGGCTGGAAGCCTGCAGGTGATGCGACAGAAACGGGAGATGGAAGATCTCTTCGAGTCAGAACGTACGGCAATGGCACAGGATAAAGCTGAGCAGTACGTTAAGGACGGAGAGCAACAAGCGGTCATCAAACGATTGAAGGAGACATTAGCGCAAAGGGAGATGCGCATCAGTGGGGACGACGATAAAGGACTGCCTAGATCACGTAAGTCAAGATATGCATACAACCGTAATAGGATGGTTCTAATCAATTCTAGCGAGCTTTCGAAGCAGATCGTCTCCAGATATCGAGAGTGGCCATTTTGCACCACCCTCATCCCTCCAGCGAAGTGATTCGAGAAACAACTCAAAACTGGTTATGCAGAAAGATCGACTTATCGAGTCACTGAGGCTTGAGCTCGCCGAAGCCCAGATCAAGATCGTGGAAATGGAGAATATGGGTGGGGGTCGGATGCATGAACTGGAGAAAACGCTTCTTGAGACGCGCATTACCAATGCAAGATTGATGGAAGACAACGAAAGTTTCCAGCTTCTGTTGAGCGAGAAGACTCTAAACGGAGACTTTTCCAAAACAGATGTGATGCATGGATCCTCTGGACTTGGCTCTCTAGCAGAAGAACTGGAATCAGCTGAAGGGGAGAGCGATAATTACCGCAGATTGGAGATTGAGGCCAAGTCACTTAAGGATCAGAACAAAGCTTTGACGCTATACGTGGAGAATATTATTGGCCGTCTACTACAGCATAAAGAATTTGAAGACATTCTTGACAAGACGCCTGATTTGATGTCTGGAAAGCCCCGTCCATCACCTGACACAGACAAGGACCTTCCTCCGCCCCCACCAGCCAAGACCGATGAACCGGCTCCTTCAATGTTGCAAAGGGCGAAATCAGTCGTTGCTGGAACAGCACGCCGACCAAGACCAATAAGTCAGGTCATCGCCCCGCTACCAGTCACTGCTCCCACTTCGGTAAATGAAGACCCTTCCACAGCCCCCAGCGTTCCTCTTAATCGTTCTCACTCAACTCGGGGTGGTTCCCATCGACGATCTCAGTCCGAGATGCCCAATGCTGCACCCTTAGTCAATCAGATGTACCGAGGGCCATCTTCAACCGGGTCTTCTGTGCCGCTGGGGAGTCCTGGCCTTAGTGCTAGCAACACAGCAGCGAGGACGTCTTTCTTCACGTCCGCTGCGTCCAGTGGAAACCCTAGTGCTCCGCCATCACGAGTGCCATCTAGCTCACTCATTCCACCTGAAAACATCGGTAGCAGCTCCAACAGTACATTCAGTGACCACAGCGCTGAGGTTACCACCGGATCTAGTCCACCAAGGGCTGCTAATACAAGGCATCCGAACAACTATACGGGGGCTATTATGACACAGAATAAGCTCCGACCGCTTCGTCTGGTGCAAGAGAACCGAGAGCAGGACGGGGGGCAGAGTGGTTCAGACGAAGATGTTGCTGCAAGGAAAAAGGCAAACAGAGGCAGCTGGATGCCCGGCTGGTTCAACCGTGCTAAGGAGGAGGATAGCCAGAGAAATTCTAGTGCTGAGAATAATGTTCTCTAGCGGCCTTCTTTAGCCGGGTTAGAGGTGAATTGGCGTTGGAAATGGATACCCCAAGCTTGCCCAAGTGTCATTTTCAGGGCGGCTTGGTTGATTTTGGTTCACTTTGTATTCCTCGATTCAGGGGTTTTATTCCAGGAGCATCTTGGTGGCTCCTGCAGGCAGATACCCTTTTACCGGCTTCTATGGTTGTGTTTAGCTTGCAATGCATTGATTGTTGTATCTCGAACCTCGGCCTTCTCGAGGCACTGGAAACGACCGGGCTGTCTAAGGAGACGGCAAGGCAATTAAAGTCAAAGCCGCACTTCTGTGAAGAGCGTTTGATAATACCTTGAATCGCCCACGCCGCAAGACACTATCAATGCCACACATCGAAGAACGCTTCAGTCGCCTTCGCTGTCATTACTACCTTTGGACCTACTATCTAGTCTATCAAATTAAAGCATGTCACCTTTCGTCTTCAGGCATCCCGCTCTTATTGCCAAGCACTGGCGTCGGCAGTTATTCCTACAACTCAGTTTCAAAAATCAGAACATTTGCTTTCAAATATGAGCAATTTTTCTGTACTTGGCGGAGATCCTGCTAACGAGTCGTTCGCAAAACGTAGCGCAGTCGGTGAAAGCTAGAACTAACCGCCGAGCACACCGAAAAACTGTAAACCGACCGGATTCTTTTGTCAAAGTTTCTCGTCCTCAACGACTCGACTAAGGCTGTTAATGATGGTTAAGGTAAGGTATGTTCAGCTTTGCACAAATAGCTCTCGGGTGCGTGAACGATTGCACAAAACTATTTCGGACAGCTGCAACACATGCGAGGAAAAATGGCAACCTTGAAGGCCCTTGGTCCGATCGGAAGCGCAGTCGCCCGCGTTCCTTGAGCCACAACCTTCTCTTGACTCCGAAAACTCGATGCTGACTCAGTCCTAATCTAAGTACCGTCCCAGCCGGATTCGGCAGAGATGCTGGATGCCTTACTGAATGATGAAGGGCGTTTTTAAGCACAGCATCTATACAGCTCTCGCAAAGGCAAGGGTTCAAGTTGGAAGCCGTGTAACTTACTCACAAGACTTATCGGCATCATGATGATATCCATGCCGGCCAAGACTGCGTCGCAAGTCAGATTTGATGAAAACTAATAGATATAAAACCATGCTCAACCGTCTCTGTCCTTTCTCTTGCCTCACTTCTTCTTTCGTGCTCTGTGACCAGTGTTGCCTGTCTTAAGCTTGACCCATTGCAGAGTCTTTTCGTTGCTCCACCTCCACCTGCTTCCCCCCTACATGGAATCTCTACCTCTCTCAGGAGAAGGGCATGGGGCTGGACAGCTAACACAGTTGATCCCCCATGCTCACTACGAAACAGCGATACCCCTTGGCTCAACATTGAGAGCCCCCTCAACTAACTCATCACACACAGCAAATGGCAACCCTTTGAATGATATACCTAATGTGAACAGCGATCACGCGAGCGCTCGACATGACAGTGACGAAGATATTCAGTACGCACCTATACGGGCAGGCGTCGACAGCGACGAAACTACGCTCGAGAGAACAGTCAGCAAGATGTTTGGAGATCTTAGTGCAGAGGAACGAGTTGAGCTTCAGCGAATTGCTTCTTCATTACACCAATCAAAGACAAATCAATCTCGAGATAGGTCTTATCTCGAGCGGCAGGACACTCTTGCTGGTGTCGCTGTTGACGATCCTCGGATAGATCCTTCACGGCCAGAGTTCGATGTCTACGTTTGGGCCCGTGCATTCGTTAGGGCTTTGCATGAGGATATCAAGGCCGCACGAGCAGGCTTTACATTCAAGAATCTCAACGTCTCTGGTACGGGATCTGCTGTGTCACTGCAGAAAAATGTTGCCTCCATTCTCATGGCTCCATTGCGCCTGGGGGAATATGTTAGCTTCGGCCAAAAACCAGCGAAGACAATCTTGAGAGATCTCAATGGCGTGGTTAAGAGTGGAGAGATGCTGGTAGTATTGGGTAGGCCAGGCTCTGGATGCTCAACATTCCTCAAGACGATCTGCGGAGAGCTCTCTGGGTTGGCATTACATGAAGACTCTGTCATTCATTACAACGGTATGTCTTGCTTGGAATGAGATATTTTAAGGAGTACTGAATAAGCTGCTAGGCATCCCCCAGAAAAAGATGATCAAAGAATTTAAGGGCGAGGTCACCTACAATCAAGAGGTGGATAAGCACTTTCCACACTTGACTGTTGGTGAAACCTTGGAGTTTGCAGCCGGAGCACGGACGCCTCACAGTAGGTTCGGAGGTATCTCGCGTCAAGCATTCATCAAGCATATGACACAAGTGGTCATGACTGTCTTCGGACTCAGCCATACGAGGAACACTAAAGTTGGCAATGACTTCGTTCGAGGTGTATCTGGTGGTGAAAGAAAGCGTGTCAGCATTGCCGAGATGGCGTTAGCCGGAAGCCCTATTGCTTGCTGGGATAACAGTACCCGTGGTCTCGATGCTGCTACCGCTTTGGAGTTCACAAGAGCTCTTCGTATCGCAAGCAACGTCTCCGGGATGTGCAATGCCGTAGCCATCTATCAGGCATCTCAAGCAATATTCGATAATTTCGACAAGGCCATTGTGCTCTACGAAGGGAGACAAATATTCTTTGGACCAGTCGACTTGGCTAAGCCATATTTCGAGACAATGGGCTGGTTTTGTCCTCCTCGTCAGACTACCGGCGATTTCCTCACTTCTGTAACCAATCCCCTAGAACGCAGAGTGCGCGATGGGTATGAGAAGAGAGTACCACGAACGACCGATGAATTCGAGGCATACTGGAAAAGTTCAGAGGAATACGCCATGCTTCAAAAAGAAATACTAGAGCACGAAGAGGACAACTCCAAGGGCAACGCTATGCAAGACTTTAGAGACTCTCACAAAGCCATGCAAGCTCAGAATATGCGGCCAAAATCGCCATACGTTATTAGCATACCAATGCAAGTACGGATTTGCACGGTGAGGGCTTACCAACGCCTGATCAATGACAAAGTATCCACGGTAACAACAGTTATTGGCCAAATTACCATGGCCCTCATTATCGGATCAGTATTTTACGGATCTCCTAATACGACAGCTAGCTTCTTTTCCAAAGGTGCCAGCTTGTTCTTCGCCATCTTGCTGAATGCTTTGATCTCTATCAGCGAGATCAACGCGCTTTACAGTCAACATCCAATTGTCGAAAAGCAAGCTTCATATGCTTTCTATCATCCTTGGACTGAAGCGATGGCTGGTATTGTGTCCGACATACCTGTAAAATTTGTGGTAGCTGTGTGTTTCAACATAATCCTCTACTTTCTAGCCGGACTTCGAACAGAGCCGTCGCAATTCTTCATCTTCTTCTTGTTTATGTTCCTCTCGATACTTACAATGTCTGCCATCTTCCGCACGATAGCTGCGTCGACCAAAACGGTTTCGCAAGCCATGGCATTTGCCGGGGTGATCGTACTCGCTATCGTGATCTACACGGGCTTCGCTCTTCCTCGACCATATGAGCACCCATGGTTCAAATGGATCAGTTGGATCAATCCTATAGCATACGCCTTTGAGGCTATCCTTGTCAATGAAGGTCAGTCAACCAACAATGTATTATGTGTTTCTTGTTATTGCTATTCGTAAATTGGTCAATTTTCCCTGGTCTTTTCATTTGCTTCTTTCCGCTTTGTCGACTCGGCGTTTGAGAAGCATATCTACTTATCGTTCTTCTGCTACTGGTCAAGGTGTCCACGTAGACTTCTCTCTGGCTTTGCTAACCTTACAAATAGTCCACGGCAGAGAATTCCCCTGCGCAAGCTTTGTTCCAGCGCCGCCGTTCCAATCGGGAAACTCTTTCATCTGCTCGGTAGCAGGCGCTGTAGCTGGTAGGACAACAGTCTCTGGTGATGCGTGGGTACAAGCAAGTTACCAATACAGCTACTCCCACATTTGGCGGAACCTTGGATTTATCATCGCATTCTGGATCTTCTTCATGGCTCTTTATCTCACCGTCACAGAACTCAATTCGTCCTCATCTTCCACAGCAGAGGTTCTGGTCTTTCGACGTGGCCATGTACCAAAGTACATAATGCAGACCGGCTCAGCCAAAAGTGACGAAGAAGCAGCGGAGAAGGAGACTTCGTCTTCTACTGACGATACCGCGCAAGAAGTCAGTGTCATTCCGCCGCAGAAGGACTTTTTTACATGGCGAGATGTCGTGTACGATATAATCATCAAGGGCGAACCTCGCCGACTGCTAGACCATGTCTCTGGCTGGGTAAAGCCAGGTACTCTTACTGCGTAAGTCTCTAGTCTGCTGATCTAATCCTCGGATGATATGACTCAGCCAACGGAATGCCCCTTTTTGTACTATTCCAATTACCTACGCATACAGTTGATATTATGTCTACTTGGTCGAATGAATCTGCTAATTTATGTCCTTCTCAGGCTCATGGGTGTTTCCGGCGCTGGAAAAACCACCCTCCTCGATGTACTAGCCCAGCGTACAAGTATCGGTGTCATCACAGGCGACATGCTCGTCAACGGCAAACCTCGGGACTCATCTTTTCAGCGTAAGACTGGCTACGTACAGCAGCAGGATTTACACCTCGAAACCACAACTGTCCGTGAGGCATTGAGGTTTAGTGCTATGCTTCGCCAGCCAAAAAAGGTTTCCAAGAAAGAGAAGTACCAGTTCGTTGAGGAGGTGATATCAATGCTGAACATGCAAGATTTTTCCGAAGCAATCGTTGGCGTGCCAGGTGAAGGCCTAAATGTCGAACAGCGGAAGCTGCTCACAATCGGGGTAGAACTTGCTGCTAAGCCGGCCTTATTGTTATTCTTGGATGAGCCAACATCAGGTAGGCATTGGTTATTCGGATTTCTTTGTCTCGCGCTCTGACATGTCTTAGGTCTTGACAGTCAGTCCTCTTGGGCTATCATAGCTTTCCTACGAAAGCTGGCAAACTCTGGCCAGGCTGTGCTCAGCACAATTCATCAGCCTTCAAGCATTTTGTTTCAAGAATTCGATCGGCTGCTCTTTCTCGCCAAAGGTGGAAGGACCGTCTACTTTGGTGACATCGGCGACAATTCCGAGACTCTACTCGACTATTTCGAATCCCATGGGGCACGAAAATGCGGCTCCGAGGAGAATCCAGCTGAGTTTATGCTCGAGATAGTGGGCGCAGGCGCTCATGGCAAGTCGTCGCAGGATTGGCATGAGGTTTGGAAAGAGAGCGAAGAGCTTAAACAAGTCCAGGAAGAGCTCGATCGTATCCACATGGAGAAGCGCGACGAAGCGGTCGCCGGCTCCGATAGCACCGAAGGCCATCAAGAGTTTGCAATGCCCTTCCTCACGCAGCTCCTCTACGTTACCATCCGCGTCTTCCAGCAATACTGGCGTACACCCTCGTACATTTGGGGAAAGCTTCTCCTTGGCTTCATGTCAGCAGTATTCATATCCTTCTCCTTCTACAAATCCAACAACTCGCAACAAGGTCTCCAAGACAGTAAGCCCAACTCCTCCCCCATCCCAACCTCCTCCATCAGAAACCATCCCACTAACCCCCGCAGTCATCTTCTCCATCTTCATGCTCACCGCCATCTTCTCCTCCCTCGTCCAACAAATCATGCCCCGTTTCATCCTCCAACGCTCCCTCTACGAAATTCGTGAACGCCCCTCCAAATCCTACGCCTGGCCCGCCTTCCTCACCGCCAACATCCTCGTCGAACTCCCATGGCAGCTCCTCCTTGGCACCCTTGTCTTCGCCGCCTACTATCCCCCCATCTTCGGCGTCCACCAGTCCTCCCAGCGCCAAGCCCTCATCTGGCTCTACACCACCCAGTTCTTCGTCTTCGCTAGCACCTTTGCGCAAATGCTCATCGCCGCCCTCCCCGACGCCGAAACAGCCGGAAATATCGCCACGCTAATGTTTTCGCTCACGCTGACTTTCAACGGCGTCATGCAGCCTCCGCAAGCCCTGCCCGGGTTCTGGATGTTCATGTACCGCGTCTCGCCGCTCACCTACCTCGTCGACGGCATCGCTGCCACGGGAATGCACGACCGCGCCATTGTCTGCGCTGCCAACGAACTCGCGAATTTCGATCCCCCGCTAGGCCAGACCTGCGGGCAGTATCTCGCCAGCTACCTGCAAACCGCACCGGGTCAGCTGCTGAATCCGGCCGCGACGAAGGGATGCGCGTATTGCCCGCTGCGCACTAGCGATCAGTTTCTGGCAGGGTCCGCGATCTCCTGGGATACGAGATGGCGGAACTGGGGCATCGGGTTCGCGTACATCATCTTTAATATTGCGATGGCGATTTTTTTGTATTGGGCGTTCAGGGTGAAGAAGTGGGATGCGGCGAGTATGAAGAGGGGGCCTCGTAGATTTTGGGACGGGGTTAAGAGGGTGGGGAGGA
>JAABUO010005072.1_pt1 | contig 15441 bp, 14 predicted proteins | sample 5559291 | NCBI WGS metagenome assembly JAABUO01 (sample SAMN10711878, study PRJNA513372) | rock metagenome | isolation source: Antarctica rocks | place: Antarctica: Victoria Land, Finger Mt sud
AACTCCTTTCAACGAGGCCACCTTGAGTGCTGCTGCACGCTCCTCCGCGGTGGCCTCCATCAGGCCTCTCCTCGCAGCCTTCCCCGTGGGCCAGTTTCCATCGAGCAACCCCCTCTTGGATATCGTGACGGTCGTCGCTCCAAATACGGTGTCGGAGAACTCCGGTGGTCTTCGCGTCGACTACAACATCAACAGCCGTTTCCACCTTTACGGCCGTTTCTTCCGCGATCAGGGTGTCTCGTCGCAGACACAGAACTCCACGCTGAGCAAGTACAACCAGACCGCAGTTCCTCAGAACGGAGTCATCAGCCTCACTCAGATCCTCACGACTCACCTGTTCAATGAGAGCAAGTTTGGCATCAATCTCGTCAAGGAGCGCGTGTTGGGCGTTCCGGGTCCAAGTCCCGACGCAAATCTCACAGGTGTTGCCCTCAACCTCTCTGGAGGGATCGCTCTGGGTGGCATCGCCGGGCAGACGGGAAGTGCCAGCATCGCGCAGCCAACCGGCCTCATCCGCCTCTCCAGTGCCTTCAACGGTCGCGGCGCACCCTACACCAACACCTCCTACTCTTACATTGATAACCTGTCCTACGTCGTCGCCAACCACAACCTCAAGTTCGGTGTTGAAGTGCGTCCCATCACCCTCTACAACGATCAGCAGGGTGGCACCACTTACAGCTTCGCCGATGTAACAAACTTCCTCAGGAACACCCCAACATCGATCGCCTTTAATGGCGATCTAAGTGCAAAGAGCCCATTTACGGGGCTGTCCGGGAACGCCAAGCTGCGTCAAAAGTTCTACATCGGCTTTGCCCAGGATGAGTGGAGGGCGACTCGCTCGCTTACGGTTAGCGCCGGCCTCCGCTACGAGTACTACCAGCCCCTGCGGGAGACGCGCGACAAAGTGGTCTTCTTCGATATACCCAGTGGGACCATTAAACCCAAGTACACCAAAGATTGGTACAGCAGCTCGACACTCAACTTCGGACCTCGCCTTGGCTTGACCTACTCGCCATACGGTCCGCAAGGCACCACGGTCTTCCGCATGGGTGGCGGGTACTTCTTTGGGCCGGGTCAGACAGAAGATCAGCTCCAGCCGGCAGCGAACGACCGAATTGGGACGACAATCAGCTCCGCCTCTGATCCGCGTCTAAGGTATCCGCTCGACATTCCTTCCATCTACTCCAACTACAACGTAGACAGCCCGACACTCGGATTTCAGCCGCGTGCTTACGCGCCCAACTACCAGATTCCCGAGAAGGTTCTCTCCTACAGTGCTTCGGTAGAACAGGAGCTCCCCGGCCATGTTGTGGTCATGGTCAGCTACGTTGGCAGCCAGGGTCAAAACCTCTTCCTGCGCAGCATCACCAACAAGATCGTCGGCGTCACGCAGAACCCGATCACCGGAGTCGGTACAGCTGTGCGAGAATTCGGACCACGCTTTGCCGAAATCGACTACAAGACCAGTGGGGGCGCTGACCACTACAACTCCCTTCAGAGTACGCTCAACCGCCGCTTCGCCACTGGTCTCTCCGTTGGTGGCCAATACACCTGGGGACGGTCGATTGGCAACTCCGGGGGGTCCAACGAAGCCAACACAGCCCAAAATCCCTACAACTTCTCTGCGGAACTAGGGCGTAACAACTTCGACATACGCCACAGCCTCAATGTGAACGCGCTTTACGAGTTGCCTTTCGGCCGTGGGCGACAGTTCGCGGGCGGCGTCTCCCGTCCGCTGAATCTGCTTGTGGGCGACTGGCAGGTCGGCAGTGTCCTTAACTTCCGTTCAGGCGTTCCGATCGACGTCCTTATCGTTCGTCCCGACATCGCATACATCAACAACGGCACTGGAAGTGTTAGCACGACTCCCGTGGTGCAGAACGGAGTCGTCCTGACCCGGGCGGTGGTCAATGTTCCTGGCGGCGGCGCGTCCCGCAATGTTCGCCGTCCCAATATCGTTCCTGGAGTAAGCCCCTACACTCGGAGCGGCCTTCAGCTTATTAACCCCGCGGCTTTCAGCGTTCCTGCCCCGGCACCTTCGGCAACTTCACCCGCAACGACCTCACCGGACCTATGCTCTCACAGCTGGATCTCACGCTGCGAAAGGCCTTCACGATCACAGAGTCGGCGAATATCGAGTTTCGTGCAGAAGGATACAACGTCCTCAATCACCCAAACTTTGCTAATCCTGGAAACACCAGGCTGGTACAGGGAATCAGCGGCCTGCAACCTGGACAGCCCTTCAGCTCAGCTACAGCGGGCGCTCTCTTCGGGACGGATAATTCCACCGTGTCCAACCAGGTAGGCCTCGGCTCTAATCGCCAGATCCAGCTGTCTCTCAGAGTCAATTTCTAGCCGGGGAACAGGACTCGAAACGGGTGCACCAGCACAGCCCTATGCACCAACGAATATTCCGGCAACAACACGACGCCCGGTACGACGCCGCGCAACGGTCGCCAGATCGTTGCTTTCCTTGCCAGGAGGAGGATGACCTAGACACCGGCATGAAGGTGTCTGTCAAAGGATTCGAATCTGCCTTGGACGACCGGGAGACACAATGAAATAACGGATAGTCCCGCCACCGGCACGACTGACAAATAGGGAACTTGGAAGGCCTCGGGACCGGCGGCAGCACTCGCTCCCGTGCTTACCACTCACAGCTGACACCTGAAGCGCGAACGTTCTCACTCAGCAGTGGATCACCAGTGATTGTTGAGCTTCGTACATAGAGTGTTTTGTCACGGGAACTTTACTGTCCCTTGTCGACTTCGTCACGCTTCTCGTCCCAAGATTACGAATCTTGTTAGGTATTTGCCTTTTTTCTTCCCGGCATACGACCCGTTTCGTCATCCGTGGCTGGTTAGTTCGCACACGGGTCCTTGCCTCGTTCGCCCAACCGTGCCCATCGCTGCTCCTGGCCCTTCCTCAAATCGGATCGCGCCGACACATCCCCGCTTGTAATGACACTGTGGAGGTTGCAAATGAAATGTTTTCGTGAAGTTTGCCCGACAATAGCATTAGCCGCGGTCGTCCTGCTGCTGGCCCGTAGCGTACCGGCGCAGACTGATCCCGATGACGATGACAAATTCCCGAGCGCGCAGACTCTGCCGAACACCGGCCAGACCCTGACGCCGCTCGCCCCGCGTCGCGCCCGCTTCGAGCCCCTCAACCCCGACCTTCCTGACAATCCGCAGTTCCTCGCCGGCCAGGCCGAGACCACCGTCACCAGCCCGGATCACAAAACCTTGCTCATTCTCACCAGCGGCTACAACGCCCTGAACTTCACCTCCGGCCCCAACCTCGGATCGCAGAATGACGCCGACTCTACCGAGTACGTCTTCATCTATGTAAGCGTCATGGGAGTACCGTCTCGACGGCGAGTTTCCCCTTAGGCATCCTCTATGGAGGAGTGGCGTGAGCCGTTCCTTCGAGGGGGACGGATGGAAGCCGCTGAGCCGATCGTGCGGAGACGAAGGGAACGTCAGTTCAGGACGACTGAGGAGAAGCGGCTGATTGTGGAAGCGACCCGCAGAGCCGGCGTATCGGTTGCGGCCGTGGCCCAGGCTCATGGAGCGAACGCCAACCAGGTTTTCTATTGGCGCAAGCTGTACGACGCAGGCCAGCTTGAGTGCAAGCCTTCGCTTCTGCGTAACATCGAAACACCTCGCGCATGCTTGCTGCCGGTCACCGTTGATGCCGAGGAGCAGCAGGGACTCGCAGCAGAGTGTACGGCAGACCAGCGAACATGCAGCTGTTCTTCTGAAGGTTCGATCGAGTTGACGTTGACGCGAGGGCAGGTGCGCATTGCGGGTGCAGTCGACGCCGGAACACTGCGTACGGTGTTGGGATGTCTGCTGGCATAATGTCTCCTCCGGCGAACACGCAGATCTGGATTGCGGCGGGCGTGACCGATATGCGGCGCGGCTTCACCGGGCTCAGCGCCTTGGTACAGACGGCCCTCGAACAGGCTCCACTCTCCGGTCATGTGTTTGCGTTCCGTGGCCGTCGCGGCGATCTGATCAAGTTGCTCTGGTTCGACGGTGATGGTCTTTGTCTCTTTTCGAAGAGGCTGGAGCGGGGACGATTTGTATGGCCACAGGCCGACAGTGGTAAGGTGTCTCTGACCCGTGCGCAGTTGTCGATGTTGCTCGAAGGCATCGATTGGCGAAGGCCGGATCGGACCTGGCAACCGGCTATGACTGTCTAAGTTTATGTGTGCGATTCGCCAGCATTTACGCACCTTTTGTGCATTTTCGAGACCTCGGAACATGACATACTACGGGCATGCGCGAGATGTCGTTTCTGTTGCCGGATCTGGAGACTCTCGATCCCGCAGCGCTGAAGGCGATGATCTGTTTGCAGCATGCAGAGCTGATGTCGCACAGGAGTCAGATCGAACGGCTGGAGTTGCTGATCGCCAAGCTGCGACGCATGCAGTTTGGCCGGAGCTCGGAGAAGGTCGAACGGCAGATCGAACAGCTTGAGCTGAAGCTGGAAGAACTCGAAGCCACCCACGACGAGATTGAACCGGAACCGGTACCGCAGCCTTCGACCGCAGATCGTACTTCAACTCTCAACAAGAGACGTGCTTTACCCGAACACCTACCTCGCGAAGTTCATACCCATCTTCCTTCAGAAGAGAGCTGTTCGGTCTGCAAGGGCAAGCTGAAGAAGCTCGGGGAAGATGTCTCCGAGATGCTGGAGTACCTGCCGGCAAGCTTCAAGGTCGTGCGCCATGTCCGTCCCAGGATGTGTTGCACGGGATGCGATCGCATCGTGCAGGCGCCGGCACCTTCGCGGCCCATCGATCGCGGCGTGGCCGGACCCGGCCTTCTCGCTCATGTCCTCACGGCCAAGTTCTGCGATCATCTTCCGCTCTATCGCCAGTCCGCGATTTATGCCCGGGAAGGTGTCGAACTGGATCGTTCGACACTCGCCAGGTGGGTCGGTGAGAGCAGTTCCTTGCTGGCTCCACTGGTTGAACTCCTGCGTCGCCATGTGATGTCGGCAAGCAAGCTCCACGGGGATGACACGCCGGTTCCCGTACTTGCACCCGGCACCGGCAAGACCAAGACCGGACGGCTCTGGACCTATGTACGCGACGATCGTCCCTCCGGTTCGCTCGAACCACCGGCGGTCTGGTTTACCTACTCGCCGGATCGGAAGGGAGAGCATCCGCAGCGTCACCTTACAGGCTTCCGCGGAGTCCTCCAGGCCGATGCCTACGCCGGCTTCAACAAGCTTTACGAAGACGGATCGATCCAACAAGCGCCCTGCATGGCCCACATCCGGCGCAAGTTCTACGACCTGATGGAAGCGCACCACTTGCCCATCGCCACCGAAGCCATCGAGCGGATCGGACGGCTCTACGCGATCGAGAAGGAGATCCGCGGCCGGTCTCCCGACCAACGCCGAAGCGTACGCCATGCTCGAGCGCGGCCTCTGCTCGACTCCATGCGCCTCTGGCTCCATACCTCGCTCGCCACGCTCTCACGTAAGTCTGAGACGGCGGCCGCGATCCACTACGCCCTTACGCTCTGGCCTGCGATGGTGCGCTATGTGGACGATGGCCGCATCGAGATCGATAACTCAGCAGCCGAGCGGTCCCTGCGCGGCGTAGCCGTCGGACGCCGCAACTATCTCTTCGCCGGCTCCGACCGCGGAGGCGAACGCGCCGCCGTCTTCTATACCCTTATCGAGTCAGCCAAGCTCAACGGACTTGATCCCGAAGCGTATCTGCGGCATCTGCTGACGCACATCGCCGAACACCCTATCTGCCGCATCGAGGAGCTCTTGCCTTGGAACTTCGTCCGAAGTCTGCAACTCGTAAACCAACTCGCAGCCTAAAGCAGAGTCCTGAACCAGCCAGCGATACTGACCAGATCGCGCTTCTTCTGCCCAACCTCGCCCGCTTCATCGAGGATGGTGACATCACTATCGGCATCGTCTACCCGGTCGGCTGCGTAGCCACCGCCGCAGACGAGCATGCCTCCATCGCGATGCTCGTACGACGGAGAAACGAGACGCTCACTCAGCTGCTGACCCGCCTCGACTACGCGATCGGACTTGCCCTCACCGAAGACATCTTCACCGACGAGGTCAACCAGCGCCCCGAAGGTAAATAGCACCCCACCTCACACAGGTTGTGTCCACTTACATGGTTGTGGACACAACCCGCACTCAACAAACAGTCAAGACGGCCAAAGCGTCACGCTTACCCTGTAGCGGAATCTCACTGAGGAAATGCCTTCAGCTCGATCAAGCGAATATTCTGGACAGAAGAATTCGTTCTTCTCAGAACGACTCGTATGTCCTGGGTCAGAATCGTTGGAAACGCGATGCTATTCTTCAGGTTTCCTAGCGGGTTTCGCGGCGTGCGTACCTGGCCTGGGATCCGCACCCAACCTGTGCCGGTCAACGTCTCGAGCTCCACGGATGACGGAACAATGTAGCGATCTTTGTCGGAGAAGAAGTACAGCTCGACATTTTCGACGTGTTGGGGTTGACCAAAGTGAACTGAGTACCAGGGCGCTGTATCGGACTGGTCGGGAGACCAGCCATTCGCATTCTCCGGAAAAAACCACATTCTGCCATCGATGGCCTCGTCGATCTTCGTGAGTTCCAGCGTAGAGGAGGCAGTTGCTGTGGGTGAACCGGCCACGCCAGGGTTGACCGCAAGATCAACCCGACGCGGACTTGGCAGGTTTTGACCCTTTAACAGAGCAGGCAATTTAACCCGGATATGCGAAAGTGGGCTTGGACCGTAGGCGAGGGTCCCATCGATGAAGATCGCGATGCCGCGACCGAAATTGTAGCGCGTACCCTCGCGGTCATAGAAGATTCCGATCTGGCGACCATGATAGGCCACGTCTTGAACCGCGAAGAAGCGAATGTCCCGTTCCCCTGCCGCAGCTTTGCCGGGAAGAAGTGGGTTCAGTTCGAGTATGCCATCCGAACGAGCGCGGACGCCGAGCAGCCCTGAGAGGATGAGATCGATGTAGGTTGAATGATTGTAGTGATGGGAACGGGGAAGACCGACGATGGGCTTGCCGGTGTCAGCATTATAATCTTCCTGCAGATCAAGGTGATCGAGAGAGCGGAAGTGCTGGTGAGTGTATTGACGGAGGAGACGCAGGTAGTCTTCGGCGGTGATGTCGCTCTGCTGATAATCATTCAGCACATTGGCCAGCCCGGTGAGGGTTTGTGAGGTTTGGAAAGGCCAGGATGGCCCGTTCCACTGGCATTCGGGCTGGCCAGTGGTGTCATCGTAGCGGTACTGCTTCATGTACCTCGGATAAGTGGGTTCAACCGTGCGCAGACCGTGGGGACCGGCTAACTCTGATGGCGAAAGCACATGACGCCAAGAACTGCTGTACCGTGCAGTGGAAGCGGAATCGCGCGGAGGCAACTCAAAAGTGTACGGGACGTAGCCGACAAGCTCTCGACCACGAATGAAGTCGCCCACGTGAACGAAAGGGGTGGATCGCTGGAAGCGATCCGTGAAGTGATGGAATACTGGGTTCCACAGTTGATCGAGAACCGCTGTTCGGATTCGCTCAGCCCGCGCGATGTAGTCGGCAGACACGTCAGGCTTGCCCGCGAGAGCGGATAATCTGGCAATCGCCATCGCGTTTGCGAATTGATAACTGTTGATGGATGGGCGGTACGCTTCTCCTCCGGAAAAACCATTCCTATTACGGTCAAGTGAGGGGTAATCTGTAAATCCTGCACCGGAAGCATCGATGGAAGCGATCGTATACTCCGTAGCGTCGTGGAGCGGCTCGATCCAATAGAGGTTGCGGACGCGATCGAAATGGTCATCCCAGAGGTTGTAGACGTGTTGCATCGTGTCGAGATGGCGAAGAGCAGCGCTTGAATCCCCGGTCACAAGGGTGACGCCTTCGGTCGCGGCAGCGATAGATTCGGAAAAGTGTCGATCGTTCCCTCCGCCACTGTAAAGGTGATCGATGAGATCGTTGACTACTCTAGGATCGCGGAGCCAGCGACCCTCCATCAGGTGGAAGGAAGCAGAATCGTTCAGGTCGGTATAAGGCTGACGAGCCCAGGGCACATTGTCCAGGAACTCTGTGACCGTCGTGCCTTGCGAGCCGATCTCGCGGATGTGTCCACGATAGAGCATCCAGCGGTAGTAATAGACCTGCTCAATCTCAGGATCATCGATCTCGAAAAATGGGATATTTTGCAAAAACCAGGCTGCATCTGCTCCGAAGTAATGATCGGCCATGCTCTGGCGCGGCAGCACGGGTTGCTGCGAATAAGCCTGACTTATCGTCGCGGCTCCCAACAAGATTGCAACTACCGTGGCTCGAAGCCGCTTGGTGATGAGCCGCACACTCTTCTCCTGATACGAAATGCCGATGTTCCCTCAACCTTGCGGGATATGAGGCCGAAATCCCGGCCATTCCCAGTGCTGCAGGTTGTCACTCCACGCAATCCCGATCGAGGCGAGGTTGTCGAACCCTCCCCGGGGATCTTCTTCCGGGTAGGTAGAACCATGGAAGAACATGATCGCCTTTCCAATCTTCGCGTTGGTCCTCAGATCCAGAACAAAACCTGCCGTCAACCTGCCCTTGGCCCAGTCCCAGTCGCTCTGTCCTAGTGTCACGAGTCCTTCATCACGCCATAGCTCAAGATCCTTGGAGCGCTTAACGCCGATTCCGTTCGGAGGCGAATGAAAAAGCACATACTCATTCCGGTCGACAATCACGCAAGGGTTTTCACCTGCGTCAGTGTGACCGAATGGAGTCCAGACATGTAGGTCATCCGAACGGGAGATGTTGATTCCGTTTTGTTTGTAAAAGCACCACCACTTGCCCGAATGATCCTTGTCGGCAAGCAGGAAGGGATCGATCATGCGTCCCATGCTTTCCTGCGTGATCGTGGGACCCTTTACTTTTATCAGTTCGGGTGCGCGCCAGTTCTCACGATCGGAACTGGTCATCGTCCAGATACGTGCGCTCCCGTTGCCATATCTCTCACCATTTGGCCTTGGATAAGTCTGCAGGCACATGACCCATTGCCCGTCGATCCTAACGATGTCGCCGGGTGAACCATACTCAAGTCGTTTGTCCCTCGGCGTAAGCGTCTTCGGAAGTGTCCAAGACCTTAGGTTCCTACTCTTACTCCAAGCCACATACGAGTAGGCCACTCCGTCAGCTTCTGTTCGGACAAGAGTGAAATAGAGATAGAACGAACCGGCATGGTAAACGGCGGCTGGGTCGCGGTAAGCGGTAGTGGCATCTCCCCGGAAGAGAACCGGAGACGAAAGTTTCGACAGTATCGAGGGGGCCACCCTTGCCGCTCTGTCTTCCGCGACAGCGATTCTGCTGCGCAGATGGGATAAAACAATCAGACAAGCTACGGCGGTACTTTCGCCCAAGAAGGCGCGGCGATCTATGTTTACAGCGTTCTTTGCCATACCTGTGTTTTCGGACGGGAGTTCACATTCGGAAGCGCGTCTTGACCCTCATGTGCTATACGGTGCGTATGGTAGCGTAATCTTTGTACCTGCTGCAAGCGACGAAGGACCCTAGGTGTTCCCAAAACTTTCGATATTTTCACCGGCTTGCGGAACCCCCGAACTAGCGTGGAACGGAGACGCCGAACCGTGGACATCATCAAAATGCAGACGGCAATTCCAGACCCGGCGAGACTTCTTCGTGCACGCTGGTATCGCCGTAGCGGGAGTGGCGTCTACGCTCGTGCTGGGGCCCGAGGCCGCATTGGCTTCCAGATTGGACGGGCCGTCCTCTTCCGCGGTCGGAGCCAACGGCTTCTTTGATGTTCGCTCTTTTGGAGCAAAAGGGGACGGAATTCACCTTGACTCGGATGCGATCAATCAAGCGATTCTCGCCGCATCTAGAACCGGTGGTGGCACAGTCGTGTTCCCTGCAGGTTCTTACCTGTGCGAACTCTGCGCTCTTTCGGAACTCAAGAATGCGCTACGCTCCGGCGACATTTGGGTCGAAGGCTCACGGCAGTTCAAGAACTTCGACGAATACCTGCTTCCAGCGGCAATTTACCGCACTCCAGCAAGCGCGCGAGCTGCCTCTTGCTGTCGATACCGAAGTGTGAGCGGTATCTTGAAGGGCGGCTTGCCCGGATCGAAGAACAACTCGGCATCGTAGACCGCCTGGCGCAAGCCAATGAGCTTCCCGATGCCATCCTGACCGATTAAGGCCTGAAGATCACCCCTTTCGACGCCGCCGTTCCGCAGGCTGCGCAACATCTGATAGATCGGATGGCGGCATCGCTCCCGCGCGTCAAGATCACCGAACTGCTGCTCGAAGTGGACAGCTGGACAGGGTTCACCCGACACTTCACTCACCTCAAAACGGGTGATGCAGAGAATTCACTAGGATAGCTCGCTATGAGGTGTTTTTTGTAGCGCGAGCTCACAGCCCGGATCATTCAGGCTTTGGCGGGTTGGCTTCAGGCCAGTAACGGAAATTCTGAAGAGTGACCTTGCCGGAGCCCGAGGCATATACAGCCGGTCTCAGATCGAGGAATCCACCCAGGACGTTATGATGCATTCCGGATACCTCGACAGACTGTTCTGTGCGTTTCCAGGGTCCGTCTGGAAGACGGTAAAAGAAATCTACTTCCTGATTATCATTTACGACACGGAAGGTAGCACGTTGGAGGCTGGTCTCTTTATGAATCGTCGTGGATGATCCGGTGGGGCTCCGAACGGAGACGCCTTCCGGCCCGAGGCCAAAGCCAGTTGCGTGCTCTGGATCATAGAAGAGGATCAGGCCAGAGTGACAGCCAGCATCGACCATAAGATCGATCTCGACGGTATAAGAGTGAGATCCAATAGGAGTCGTCAGTATCCATGCATCCTTAAGGGACTTGCCCCGCGCCGTAATGATAAGAGAGCCATTACCAGTAATAAAGCTCGAGCGATCATAACCTCGCCAGAAACTCCATTGGAGACCGAGTTCGCTGCTCGTGAAGTTATCGGATGGGTTCAAGGGCGGCTTTTGGCGTGTACCAGCCACAGGCATAGGAATTTCCGAATCGGCCAAAATACCGGGAGGAACGTGAAACCACCCATCACTGGTCCATTCCACCGGAAGGAGGGACAACTGGCGTCCTAACGTCCTATATCCGTTCTCGTAGGCATGGACGGTCAGATGCCATTTGCCATCAGCCGTGTCGACCAGACGCCCATGGCCTAGGCTCCACCAGTGATCATCGCGCGACATCGTCCTCACGATTGGGTTGAATGGTGAAAACTCCCACGGGCCCGTTGCATTAGAGCTCCGCGCACTGATAACAGCATGGCTGGTTGTCGGCCCGGACGTGCCTCCCTCCGCCATGTTGAGGTAAAAGTACCCGTTATGCTCAAGGAGCTTTGGCCCTTCCAGGCAAATGCATTCAATCCTCGTGGTGGGCGGTATCGGCCAAGGATTAATCACTGCGCGCGCAGGCGTCTTGACTGCGAGTCCGTCTGCGGTGAGCTCTGCCATCAGACCTCCGGCAAGGTAGAGAAACCGTCGACCGTTTTGAGCAATGTGGGCGGGGTCGATCGCGTTGATTCCAAGGTCGACCGGCTCGCTCCACGGACCTTCCGGAGAGTCCGCATGCACGACCATGATGCGGAAGGCATCCGGGTAATAGATATAGAAGCGCCGCTCGTACTCGCAGAGATACGGAGCGTATACGCTGCCACGATAGTTGTGGAGAGCTGCCACGACAGGTTTCCAATTGACGAGATCGCGGGAATGCCAAATCAGCAGCCCGGGAGCGTAATCAAAACTGGAATGGGTCAGATAGAAGTCACTTCCCACACGGATCGGACTGCCGTCAGGGTGATCCCCGCCAAGGATGGGATTCCTGTATGTTTCGGCCTGTCTCGAAACAGGTGCAGCAAATAATTTGGGATGGACTGCCAAAGCTGCGGAAGCCGCGGAGATCTTACCGACAAAATGACGACGTGATATCACAAGAACCTCGAGTATTGGTAAAACCGGTGCGCGGGACATGCGAGCAGCACATCAATCCATATGGTACTTTCACCCTCAACATGCTCCACCGACCTCCACTCCAAAGCGCCCTGGCAGCATAGCCCGATACCTTGCCGTTTTTCCGCATTCGCCAGGTTAGGGCCAAGTGGCGGGCGAAGTGGAACACCGCGCCCTCTCTCGCCGCTCGGCTGGGAGCACATCAACCTCACCGGGGACTATCAATGGAAGGCAAACGCCCCGCACAAGGCAAATTCAGGCCTGTGCGGACCACAACACACCCTTAGCGTGCTCTATCGTCTGTTTTCTGACGCGACCCCTTGATATATCGAGCTGTGCAGCTGTGAGGAGCGCGACTGCTTCGTCAGGCTGTGCGCCAGCGATCTCCTGAAGGCGTGTGACTGTACCTAAACTTTCGGCTGAAGCGAACCTCTGCTTCTACCTTCCTCCGGAACTAGATGCTTGCAGGTCAGCAGCCGTTCGAGCTGCAAAACAGAGATCCTTAAATACGCGTGCTTCAAAGAGGCTGGTCGCCCCTGCGTTCTGGCGAATCGGTTCCGCTTGGCGCTCTACAACCCGGAAGCTCTCCATCATTTCGGGAACTGACGGCATCGCACGGGGTCGTACGAAGGCATTACAAAGCTCGCGCATCACTCCCTCTGCCGTTCCACCATGTATGTTTGGGTCGGTTCCATCGAGATCGCTGAGCGACTTCTGCAAGCGCCTAGTTTTAGATTCGCAGACAAACCAGGTGTGGCGTTTTGGATACAGCGTCGCCCACGTTACCGATAAACCAAGCTCAAAGGGCATATTAAAGCGCGGCGTACGTGGGGCAGCCCGGTCTACTTCAACCCTGGACAGGTCGTGCACTGAGAAACGACACCCCTGGATGAGTTCCAGAATGCGATCCAGACGCCTGGCTCCCCCTGGGATTTCCAATGTAGCTCTTGGCTCTAGTCCAAGCTGCGAAAGGCCGACGATGTAGGCCAGGTACAGTATTCGAAACTTCTCATCGTAGGGGACGTTCAGAAAGACGGCGTTCGGACTAACGCGCTGTGGCAACGGAGCTCTTCCTCGTACCGGTACTCTTGCTCACCGTTTTGTGAGCGGTCCGTCTCCGAGTGTTCACTACTGCATAGTTGGCGCCGCTGCTACCCATCGCCGGATCCGCCTTAATAATGGAGACGACCGATTTTTGCCGCGCTTTACTGAGGCCGAGGCTCTCGCCGAACTCTTCTAACGAGGGCATCGCAGTATCGAGCTTGACCGAACGTGTCATAGATATAACTTACATCCAATCCCGCTTTGTTTATAGGGCCATGTGAGCAAGCAGCTCTGCCGATTATTCACAGCCCCAGACTGTCGTTCACCGCAACAGCGATCTCCTGCTCGGCCCCGAGATACCGTTCGGTCGTCTGGATGGAGGCGTGCCCGAGCAGGAACTTGATCTGCTCGAGGTCACCTCCGGCCTTGCGGCAGAGCTTCGCGCAGGTGCGGCGGAGGTCGTGGGCGCCGAAGCGCTCGATCCCGATCTCGTGGGCGGACTGCTGGACCACATCCCAGACCGCCCAGTCGCTCAGGGCGTCGCCCACCCGCTTGCCGCCCTTCCGGATCGACCGAAGTAGCCGTCCGTCTTCGATCGCGGCCGCGGTCACCCAGACATTAATGGCCTGCTTGACCCAGAGCGGAACTGCAACCGTGCGGACCCGCCTTCCCTTCCCCACCAGATCGGCCAGGACGCAGCGACCTTCGCGCTGTTGGATGGTCTCGACCTCGAGCGCGGCCAGCTCGCGTCGGCGTAGCGCACATCCGACCAGGAGGGCCAGGATTACATAGTCGCGCTTTCCTTTGAGGGTCGAGCGATCGGGAACGGCCAGCAGCTCTTTGGCCTGTTCCCGAGTGAGCCAGTTTCCCAGACGGGTTCCCTGCTGCCGGATGTTCGGGACGTCGGTGAGACGGGCGGCCTCGTCGACCCCGAGCATCCCGCTCGCCCGGGCTTCGGACACCAGCTTCCGCACCGCCGAGAGCCGGACGTTGACGGTCGAGGGGGCGAGGCCTTCCATCCCCGCCTTCCACTCCTGCAAGAGAGCCCGGTCGAGCGGCCGGCCGGCCAGAAAGCGGAACAGGTCGTCGAGCGCATGCCCGTAGGCCAATTTCGTGGTCGGGGCGGAGACCGCGTCGAGCACCCGCCGGCGCAGCTCCCTCTGAGCGGGGGTAAGGCCGGGAAGAGGTGCGCCTGGGGGCAGCAGGGCCAGATCCGGGCCACTTCCCTGCCCTTCCGAGCTCTCCTGTCGTGTTTCAGCGGCATCAGGCATGCTCGAAGTCTACCTTCTAGAATTGGCATTGTCGTGGGTAATCCTACGTCGAACCAAGGGAATAGCTGCGCGATCGCGCAGCTATTCCCCGCCCTTGTTTCGTTCACAAAAGATTGATTTACGGTGCCTTCCAAGGTTTCCGCCCGCTCGATCTGCTCCAGCCGCTGCTGAACCCGGTTGCGCTTCCCTGCTTCGGTCAGTCCAACCAGGAGATCAGGACGGTCGGGCCGCTGGGCAAGATGAAGGTCGTGCTCGAATTCCATACACAAGCGGCACGGTGTCGGCGTTGGTTCCATCCCGCCAAGGATAACCCGCAGCCAGGGTCTACTTCCCTGCCCTGCTCTCCGCAAAGAGCGGCACCAGCGTTGGCGGGACGACCTGCCACCGAAAATCAAGCGCGGTCTGCTCATGACCACGGGGGTGAAGCTCGCGCCAGAGCTCCCGAAGCATCAGCGACATCTCGGACAGCACCGCCCGGGTGCGATGAACCCGGGCATGGCAGGCCGGACAGAGCGAGATCATCAGCTCCAGCCTCGACCTCCCAGGGCGGCGATGGTGCACCACGATCGACCGCTTGTCCCGACCTGAGGCGCCGCAAGCGCGGCAGGTATGGCCGTCGCGTTCAAGAACCCGCTCCCGCAGACCACCAAAGTACCGCTCGTCCTGGCGCCGAAGCGTGTAGCAGGTCGCGCAGAAGCCATTGGCGATGATCTTCTCCCGGCCGCACCGGCAGTAAAGCGCGAGCTGTCTTCCCTTTCGCATCCCAAAACCCTACCAAAAGACCAGAACCAAAACCTGCCTATGAGGGTGAAAGGATAAAAGAAGCCAACCCTTTCTATGATGGGCTTGGCCCATTCGAGCACGCGTAGGTTCGCAGAAACGCGTTCCGGTCTCCTCCGAAGGTCTTAGGCGAACGAGGCCCGTTACCTATAAGGAACATATGGCTGACATATTGCCTCGATATGGGATATGTTGAACCTATCCGAAGCGTATGGGCTTCATATGGAGGAGAAATGATCGTTGTCATCGGAGGGATCAAGGGGGGCTCGGGGAAAACCACCGCAGCCACAAACCTTGCCGTCTTACGAGCAGCTGCAGGCGCCGATGTCCTTCTGGTGGATGCGGACGATCAGGAATCC
>JAABUO010005073.1_pt1 | contig 15438 bp, 20 predicted proteins | sample 5559291 | NCBI WGS metagenome assembly JAABUO01 (sample SAMN10711878, study PRJNA513372) | rock metagenome | isolation source: Antarctica rocks | place: Antarctica: Victoria Land, Finger Mt sud
TTACTGCAGCAGCTATGTCGATGCAGGGCAATACGCAGAGCCAACTGCTTCCACTTTCAGCCACAGGAGGTAGCTATTATAGAGGCCAATGGAGGCATCGCCTGTCAGGTAAGACTGCATCACAGATGGTCATCAGTGTGTGTCTCAACTCTGCAGGTCATGCCAACTGTTTTGCTGGGTCACCAGGGCTGTATCAGTCTGCCCTCCTGCCTAATACGCTTGCATGGCTGCCTTCAACTAAAGGGGCATCTGTGCCAGATGGAGGACCAAGATGTGGATTATGGTAGTATAGGTACCATCACCATATGTTGAGCAGCAGTCTTGCAGAACAAGTCTTGTGACTGAGCCTTGAGCACAAGGCTTGATTTTGACCTTGCCATCTTACCGATTATCTTACAGGTTGCCACTCATGCGCACTGCCTGGCATGACACTGCTAGTGTGCTCAGCTTTTTGTTCTGAAAGTGTTGCCTTTTGCTGCTACAGGTATCAAACAACCCATTCATGCTGATCTTTGGGGCATTCCAGATCATCCTCAGTCAAATTCCACATCTGGATGACATTTGGGTGATGTCCGTCATGGTTGCTCTGGTGTCATTTGCTTACTCTAGCATTGGGTTGGGCTTGGCTATTGGCAAGACATCAGGTACAGCTCGCACACTGCACGAGGTCATCCAAGCATGATTCACAAGTCACAGGGCTTGCTCAGCATGGCCCTAAACATGCTTATGTGGAATGTATTGGACATGAGGACATTAAGACATGAGGTACAGCTAACACCTGTCAGAGCTAGCCATGTGTCAGCCACATCCTGTGGCAATAGAAGACTCTTACAAGGCTCGAGTTCTGACATGAGGGCAGAAGCTTGTGAGTAAGACTTTGGTTGCTGAAGCATAGTCAATAAGCACTTGATGCACATCTGCTCAGAAATGCCTGCATTGAGATTGCATATGTCAAACATGCTTGTGCCCTGTCAGTTGCTGATTGTGGGAAGGCTCTGCTGACTCTGTTGATACATTATAGTGCAAGCCTCGCATTCAAATCCCATTCATGGTAAGCATTCTGCGGTCACACTGTGCCATGGGGAGTGCCCACTTGGACTGTAGCTCTGCACGGAAAATGACATAATAATAATAATACAAATTATGTATCATTTCCCATGCAGAATGATGCTCATATACAGTCACCTTGATGTAGTATCTGCTGCCTGCATCTCATTGCTGTCACTGTATGCTAATACATCTGTGTCCTGTTTTGTGTATAGGGTGGTGCTGGCTTAGCACAATTTGGCCACTCATACCCGCAACCTGTCACACTGTCATTTGGTAAACAACAGCAGATGTGCACACGGGCATGTACATCTGATGCAAGGCCCATGTACAAGCTGTCAGCTCCACGGTCTAAAACTGTATATCATGTGTACCAAGTCAGCTGCCCTACCTCATGTGCTCTCAGAATCTCTTGTCTCGCAGAAAGCGGCCATTCGTTTGGTTCATTAGGTGGACGGCAGGAAGCACCAGTCAACAAAATATGGGCCATCCTGACCGGCTTAGGCAGCCTTGCCTTTGCATATGAGTTCTCCATTGTGCTGCTGGAGATTCAGGTGAGTGAAGTTCAACAGAATGAGTCACATGGCCAGTCTGGCGTTGCATGCGTGGTGTGTCTGCCATATACCTGCTTATAGTTGTAGCTTAGAGATGTGAACATCATTACACGTTTGTGTTAAATCGGCAGCAACACTTTGCACTTGCCAACAGCCTCATGGGTCACCTCAGGGACAGGGGTCCCCCCGGGTAGACCCTCTTGGTGCTGGCATTCACTGCTCTGCTGTGGACCGAGATATTTGATCATGACTGTCATCTGCTATGTACCCATATTGCCTCAGCTGAGCTCTAGACATCTGACTCCATCAATGATATGCACCATCAACCGTACGCATCATCAGTCACACACACTATCCATCACATGCTCATTGTGCATCAAGAACAGAAAAGCAAAGACTATGACTTTCGGCATTGATTTGAAAATTGTCCTAGGGTGGGGTACGTTGGGCTTCCCTGTGACCCTTGCAGGCCCACAGAACCACAACATGTAGCTCAATAGTCTGCTTGTTCATGTAGGACACTCTGAAGCCAGCACCATCTGGATGTAGACACACCGAAGGCAAGCGAATGAAGCAAGCTACCAACTTTGCCATTTTAGTAACAACAGCCTTCTACCTGTCTGTGGGCTGCCTGGGCTATTCTGCATTTGGAGACAAGGCGCCAATCAACCTGCTGAATGTCGGAAGCTCAGGAGAAGGGTTTGTGAACCCTCATTGGCTTGTTGATTGCGCCAATGTGTTTGTGATGATCAACATGCTGGGGGGATATCAGGTGGGCCGCTCTTTGCGGTATCTTTTTTCAGTGTGCAATACATCATATATTGATAAATGGTATTCATGCGTGGCCGATGTTGAGTATTCTTGGTCTTTTACCTTCCAGTGCAAAAGACAGACACCTGCATACGAAAGTCCCAGTATTGTTCATTGCCCAGTATCTGTAAGCTTAAGCACTTGTGACTTTGCCAGAGCAAGTGCATGCTGATAGGTCCGATAACCCTTGTCAGAATGTGTGCCTGCTGCATTGCTCTGCACATCCAAGAGCAGTCTAGCAGATACACTCCTTTTACACCTATGGGCTGGTCGCAACTTCAGTAGAGTTCAGCACTGTATTGTAGTTGTACACGGTGCAATCCAATGTCAACATGGCCTTGGTCTGCAGGTGCTTGCGCAGCCTTGGTTTGCATTTGTTGAGAATGCTGTCTACAGAAGATTTGGGGTAACACACTTCACACACACGGAGTTCGTTGTGAGCATACAAGGGACTCCTTGGTTGCGGCTGACGCTGTTCCGGCTCATATGGCGGACTGCCTATGTTTGTTTGACAACATGTGAGTACTGCTGGTTCATGAACGCAGGTGTGCATGATTGGCTACTAGCTGAGAAGCTGTGCATTTTTTGCATGCCAGGCTGGTCCTTCAGATTTGATACGACAAAACTCTAGCCTGGCACAAAGTGTGCTCTAATGAGCGACAAGGCAGTATGCGCATTGGCGGACAACAGCTGCAGGCTCTGGCATGACCAGGATGTGCCTCATGAAGAGCATGTGTCTGCACCATGAGATAGCATCTGTTCAGTTGCAGTGTATATGCTCTGAGGCTGCTGTTACTTGAGCATGTGACTATGTCCTCAATGTTGTGCCTGGGTAGCAATGGATGCAACAACGATACTACTTGTGTTGTTTGTGACGCTGATTGCTGTTGCAATGGTGGCAGCGCTGCTACTGTTCTTCAGTGAGGCAACCAGCACTGTTTGGTTTCTGCTGCTGTGATTGCAGCGATGTTGTATTTCATTATCAACCCAGTCTGATTTTGCTGCAGTAATGGCAATGCTGCTGCCATTCTTCAACGATGTGGTGGCCTTGATAGGGGCAATGGGCTTCTGGCCGCTTGCAGTCTTTCTTCCTATCGAGATTCACATCAGGCAGGCAGAGGTGCCAAGATGGCAGTGTAAATGGGTTTGCCTGCAAACTGTGAGTATTTTGTGTGCAATTGTCAGCCTTGCAGCTGGTGTAGGGGCTGTAGCCCAGATTATTGCAGCTTGCAGAAACTTTGTGCCTTTTCAGACTAAATACAATTCTTCTTGACCACCTGTCAACCACTTGATCTATGGGGTGCAAAGCTTGGGCCGTCGAGTACAGAGCCAAAGAAAGGCAAGCTGGCTGGCACAAGCTGCTTGCAAGCGTTACGTGTGTGCCGGGCTGTCAGGCCATTATTGGCAGGCGCCGCTGACTCTCGTACGGCAGCTCAAAGTTGCTGCAGGCTACGCAGAATAGAATAGCGGTTCGTCTTAGCAAACATGACTGTCGTTACCACGATGATTTTGAGCCATACTTGACAGCGAAATCGGAAGGGCGCTTTGACAAACTGGCAAACTGGCAGATGCATCTGCCGCAGGGCATCACAAGGCGACGTTGGCGTTGCACAGCTGATCAGCTGACCGCAAAATCGCACGACAGTTGTCACCTTTGCGCCTGAAAACTGTTTGTCCCGGCAGCTACTATTGGTGTCATATCGGAGCAGAACTCGTGGGTGCTTTGCAGCGCTCTACGCAGATAAGTGTTGTCCTCGGTAATCTGTCTTGGCTTCGCCGACGGTCGAAATCGCGTTCGTATGGTCGTCCTCTGCGACGGATGTTGTTAGCATTACCACACGGGCCATTCAAGAATGCTAGCAGCACAGCGGAGTTGCATATCCCGCAAGCTCTTGTGAGCAGCCTGCGATGGCCTTCACACGTTACTTGGGCTGGATCCTGTTGCCTATCCTTGTGTGGAGTGTCGGTGGTGCCTGGATCGAAGGTGAACGACGCTTGCAGACGATTTTGGTGTGCGCGCATGACAGCGTTGCGGTCTCTGCCAGCTGTGACCCTGCATGATGCACCTGACACCTTGCTTCTTGGAGCAAATTGCACTGCGTGCTGGCGTTTCATTTGTCCAGGTTCAACTTTATTGCGTGCTGCGTGCAGGCTTCACCAAATCTCACTTTCAACAAGATATAGTCATGGACACCACTAAGCCTAGCACTGTTCAGAAGTCAGAAACTGACAGCTTGGTCAGAACAATGCTGTTGTCACCACCGCCACCTGCAGACCTATTCGCCGCTGTGAATAGCAATCCCACGCATCAGTACAAAAACAGCCTCAATAGTACGCATTACATGCTGTACCATGAAGAGCAGCCAACACAGCAGAAGTATGAGCCATACACCTATGGCTTCCTGACCACAATGGCCAGGATTGAGGGCAAGATGAAGCGCAAAAAGCCAATGGCTGTGACATTCATTGGAGGCAGTGTGACCGCTGCTTATTGTAAGGAGCCTGGGATTGGTTGCTGGGTAAAACCTGTCTCTGAGTGGCTCATGGAGGAGAATCCTCAGGTGATCACTGACAGTCCTCCTCGCATGCTTTCCTGCATCGAAATGTTTGTTCCATGTTGGCTTTGCCATGGTATGACCGAAGTTGCCCTGGTACAGTCATCTGTAGCGGCAAATTGCATATACATGCATGTGCATGCAAGATGTGGGCTGAATGGTGCTGCTTCTGTTTCTGAACGGCGCAGGCATGTTACAATCTTTTTGTCTGCTGACTGGCAAGCCCTGATTGTGAGCGCTTTGCTGCAAAGCTTAGATCCATTGCTTCACAAAAGAGCTACCCATTTGCGCTTTGCAGCAAAATTGCTCACAATTAGGGGCTTGCCAGTCAGCAAACAAAAATACACGTCATTGCACGTGCTATGCCTGCTGTGCTGGCTGCTTAGGGGCTGCAGATAAGATCTTCAAGCTGTCCTGAGTCTGTGCAGGTCCAGATTGGCAACTCTGCAATAGGTGGCATCACTTCCTCTACAGCAGCACAATGCTTTGATGCCATGGTTAACCCAACATCAGATCTGGTCTTGATTGAGTTCTCGCTGAATGACAGGTAGGCAGGAGCTGACCCGAACTGTTACACGAAGCATGTGGGATTCTGTACGCGCTGTGTATGATACGTAGCTGCAATGTAATGCATGATACACCAGCTTGGCATAGCAGCTGCTTTGGGTCTAATTGTGCCGGTGATCAATTCCATAATTTTGCTGTGCTCTCTCCTGTGGGGTGTATCCATCTGCAAGGGCAGATAGTGCGTAACATGGCCTCCATCTCTAGCTCCTCTACATGAGTTACACCGGCATCATGCCAGAAAGACATGCAGGGTATCACTATAGCATGTCTCCAATTACAGCGTTTTTGAGATGCTGTAACAAGGCAGCAGAGGCGTCACAAAAAGCCAAGCTGCACTGAACAGCGTTTGCAGTATATGAGTATACAACACTGTCTGTGTTGTTCAGGTTCATCTCTCCTCAGCAGCAGATTGAGGGCTTCGAGCAGCTTCTTCGGCGGCTTCTCAAGCTGCCACACCAGCCGGCTGTAGTGGTGGTTCACTGGTGGAGTCCTGTGCATGATTGTTCAGAATCACAGCAAGTAAGCCTCAGCACTCAAGTCATAGCCCTGCATTGCTAGTGAGCATGATCTCTAGCAGTCAGATGCTCAGCAAGTAAGGGTCTGCATCCTGATCATGATGTTGCTATTGTATCACTTGCTTGAAATTGTATGCTGCAACAAACTGCTGGGACATGACTAGTGCTGTATTCTAATCAAATTCTAATGCGTGTCCTGTTCTAAAGTATGCAAGTATGCAAGACTCCATGACAGTGTAGCACAATATTGTCCACTATGTCTCTGATCTAGTCAGCACTTCTGATATAGACTTCTTGCTGGCGCTACATCCTGCATGTTGTGTTACATTCTTGCGCATGATGCACTAGTCATGTAAGCCTGCATCTGCAGAGTGTCTGACAGCATGCCTCAGCTACGATCATCATGCATGACACCGACAGGCATGACATGCTGACAACCTGTGTATCTGCAGTTACCAGACAGTAACAAGTTGCCCCCTGGCACAATGCCCTGCATGCAGCGACTGTGGAACACAACAGAAGATCACATTCAGAGGCTTGTTGAGCATTACAATGTACACTCTCTCAGCTTCAGGAACAAATACTGGCCAGCCATTGACGCTGAAGAAGAAGGTTTCACACCAGATAAGTTGTTCATGAGGGATGAGATTCACCCCTCTGGCAGGGGGGTGGGTTTGTTGGGGGATTTGGTCATTGACTTCCTGCAACAAGCAACCAGAAAAGCCCTAGGGCAGGGCTTTCAGGCCCTGCCTGAAGAGAACACCCCTGTGCCTGCCCCTCTGTATGTCAGTGCGTCTGATGATGCCAAGGCTAGTCAGTGCAGCAGGGGCGGTGCCCTGCAAGATATGGCATTGTACAATTACGGCTGGAAATGGCTAGACGGCAAGAAGCCTGGATTCCAAACAGATGAGATTCTGACCAGTTTGTTTCTGTCAGTACCCATGGAAAGTTCCACCTCAGATCGAATTAGCGTAGGGTACCTCAGTAGCTACGAGAATATGGGCATTGCTAGGATTACATGTCTTGGTGCTTGCCAGTGTGAGGAGTTCGACATAGACGCTAGCAGTACAGCTCATGCTTCTCAAGAACATAATGCATTGATTCCTTTCCAACATAGCGGGGATGCCAAGGGCTGTATCCTGAAGGTCGATAACATGAATTTGACGAATGCTGTGAATGAGGGTCATAGGTTCAAAGTGTCCAGTGTTACTGTTGCTGACCGAGAGGCAGCCAGAGTAACTCTGTAAATTGAGTATTGAGCTGTTGTCCGGCTCCTCCAGTTGCATAAAGATATCTGATCTTGCATTGCTTTGGACTTTGCCGTACACCATTGCATGTGTGTATTTTGAGTAGCCTGTGTATACTTCGTGCGTTGCCCTCCTTTCTAGATGACAAGGGTCAGGATGCATATGCCTACCTTACCTGATATGAGATACCTCTTTATCAGTTTGCCCACTCACTTCTCATTCAAGGCTTTGAGGCATAAGTGGTCTCTGGTTTCGTCGCCTTTGATACGATTAGATTTGTGCGTCTATAGCAAAATTTTGTACTCATCATCTTATTGTTATTGCCCAGCGTTCTAGTCAAGAAGAAAACACGAATCGATCTGTTTATCGGGGTCCTGTAGCTCAGTGGTTAGAGCGGTGGTCTTATGAGCCACAGGTCGTGGGTTCAATGCCCACCAGGACCATGGGCATCCTCACAGATGCTGTTAGCCCGAGCATGATTTGCTGAAGTTTTGCGAAGCTGTTCTTTTTACGATGAGGTGCAGAGGCTCATGAGGTACTGCATGATGCATTCCGGCTGAGTTCCTTGAGGACAAAGCCTGTAAAGCTTGCTTATGAAGCAAAGTACATACCCCTTCAAGCCATTGCATGTGAGCGTTCAGTGCGTGTCACAGAATGTACTGAACAAAAAACAAGCAACAAATCACTTTGCTATACCAAACTGTTTGCTGCATCACTGCCATCAGACAGCTGCAACACCCTTACGTGTGGCCACAGATCTGTGATGAAACCTTCAGCACATTGCAGCCAGTAGGAAGGCATGACATCAGGACCTAAATCAGGGTGCTGACCCAGCAGATGGTCTCTTTCAAGTTTCTCATAAAACACCTGAGCTACGCCATTGTGAGACATGTCTACTGTCTCCAACTCTGGCCACAAGCCTTGAACAAAAGTCTGGAAGCCACAACATGTCATGCTTGTCCTGCTGATGTTCAAGCGCCTAATGGGCCACTCACACTTGTTCAACATGACAAAGGCGTCAGGTGCAAGTTTGTTCCTGCTTAAATCTAGACTCTGCAGGTACGGCCAAGCTACAGCCCCCAACATGCTTATCCCCGTGCTGTCAAGCTCACAGTCACTCAGATTTAGCACTTGGATGTATGGCCAAAAGCTTTCAGGCAGTTTAGTAAAGGCTGCAGCATCAAGATAATTGCCTGACAGGTTTATATCCTGCAACATCAGCCATTCTGCTTTGACAAGCTGCTGCATGGCTTTAGCTCTGATGTCACAATACTGAAGGTTCAGCACTGCTAATGCCGGCATTTGGCCCTGAATCAACCAAGCTGCAGCATGCTTGTCAATTTTGTTGAAACTCAGATTGAGGCAATGCAGGTTTCTCCAATTTATGTCCATGAAAAGTTGCTCAAAGTGCTCAAGCACCATATCATTGCAGCCCAGGTCTAAGCTTTTAAGAGTGTCTGTCCAGCTGCCCCTGACCACACTCCTCAGCCCTGCTCTCATGCAAGTTTTCCTCAGCCTAATGGTTTTTATAGATGGCCAATCTGCCGCTGCTAAATGAAGGCAGGCAGATACACTGAGCTGGATATCTGCCAGCATGAGACTCTCTAGGCCCTGCCAGCTTTTTGTGCCTCGACACTCCAGTCAGTTTGCCAGGTACTGCATTGCAGTTGGCTCAATGTTTCCACCAAGAAAGGTGATACTACTGAGCGCTGGCCAAGTTTCTGCTATGCATAGCAGGCCTTCTGGCGTGACATCAGCTTTGCGGACAATGAGTCTGGCCAACCTCCCCTCGATAACAGCTCGGTGTCTCTATCACCTGCTGTGGCAACGGCAGAGGCATACTGATGCACCCGACTGCATGTACCTGAGCAAGTTGCTACAAGAGCACTGAGTGATCTGGTAGACAAGTACTTGAGAAGGTCTGTGTCGCGGATGACTTCAAGAAAGCTTGTGCCCGTCGCCATTTGCGCAAACGAGGGAAATACACAGCTATACCAAGCCTTGAACGGATCTTGCGAGTCTTGCCTTACTACCCCTCTGATCTTGGAGATGTCAATCCATTCGCTGTGGAGGCCTATAGGGAAATCTAGACGTTCTGCATTCTTGGCCATGTCGATTTTACCAGCTCAACAACAGTGACAACCAGTGCAGCTGTTCCCATGCGTTCATAACCTTCTTGCACAGCATACATGTTCTCCTCCAGATCTAAAGTTTGCAGTGCAGGCCAGTGACAGACAATCAGGATCTGTACAACGCCACCATCACATGCATTCAGGCGCAGCTCACAGTCATTGGAGTTCAGGCTGTGCAGCTTTGGCCATCTGCCTTTGCATAGCAGCCTGAGGCTGTCGCCTGTCAAGCATTGGGTGTTGGGTCAAACCGCTCCAAAAGGGGCCTGCCTCCCTTTACAATGCTGCAGAATTCAGCAGGGCTACAGAATTTATCAAAGCCCATCTGCCCTTGCTGAAATCAGCCATGGTTCTGGTTTCCAAGCAGTCACAATGACTGATGTTCAGATGTGTGAGCCAAGGCCATGCAGCTGACAAGAGGGCCTGGCCAGAACCTGAGTCTGGGATATTCCTGCTGAGGTTCAAACTGACCAATGCTGGCCAACTTGCTCTGTTGAGCCACCAGAAGCTTTCGGTGTCCAGGTAGTTCTGTGACAGGTCCAGGGTTTGAAGCTTTGGCCTCTTGCTGAGTTGGAGCGCTGCTGCTCCAGAAGGTCGATTTTGTTGCCTGCTAGACTCGGCCTGGTGAGGCCAATCTTTGGCCGCGCACAATGCCTGAGTGCCCTCATTGCCGCAGTGGATGCTGCTGAGGTCCAGTGATTGCAGCTGATTCCAGGGGCCATTTGCAAGAGCCCTGGTGCCTGGGGCTGCTAGCCTGTTACCGCTGAGGACTAAATGCTTCATCAGCGGCTAGTTGCTCTGTAGCAGCTGCTGCATCATGGCGTTGTCCATGATACCCACTTTCTGAAGAACAAGTGTGTTCATCAATGGCCAGTCAGCGCTGCTGAGCAGATTCTGAATGGTTACTTCTGAAGCTTCCACTAAGGTGGACCAGTGGTGAGCAGGATGTTGTGACAGTAAAGCTGCTCTCTAAACTGAACCTTTTCTCTGCTGGTGGGTGGCTCTCTGAGATGGATGCTGGTGACATGTGTGCGTATGAGGCTGCGTAGTTCTGAGCAGGTTGCTGACAGCGCTGACAGGGCTTGGGGAGATAGGGTGTCTCATAACATGAAGACATCATGACATAGAAGTACAACATTCATGCTGGTTGACCTGCAGACATGCACTGTCAACTTCTTTGCATGATGTCTTTAGAACGCGTTGCGCAGATTGCTTCAAGCGGTTTGTGCGAACATGGGCAACGCATAGTGTTTAGTAGTGCCAGCTGTTACTTGTGCTCATGAAACAAGTCAGACAAATTGCAGGCAGGTGTAGATCACTTCTGCTGCTTGTATTGTGTTTGTCAGGAGCCCTGAGTAGATAAGATGTAAGAAATGCTGACTAATGATGTAAGGTCATGACCACTGTATATGGAAGCCGGCGTCAAGCCATGATGTTGTTGCGCAGACACCTATGCGCACCAAGCTGACAGCAGCAGGACCCATACGGTATGAATGTTTACTTGCTGGTGATCAATGCAACGGTCTGCATGCAAGCGGTTTGTATCATATGCATACGATTTGTAGCATCATATGCTGAATTGTGTCACTGGCAGATTCATCGCGCAGCCAATAGATGGTTTAAAGCTTGTCACGTTCAACACAGCTTCAATGTAATGCCCACAGCCTACAGAACGCACTCACTCTTTCTCGTTTGTTTGCAAGACAATCTGCTTGGCAGCATCTGAATGCTGCCAGCCACGTCAGCCAGTGCACTCAAAAGGATGCAATTCCACTCTCTCACTGGCTCACATAGTGACTACAGACCAGCTGCTGTCGTCAACTTATTAGCTGAAGGCATGTCTACATTCCTTTCTTTGCCTCCTTGTACATTTCATCAATCTGCTTCTGATAGTGCTTCTGCAGCTGAGGGCGCTTCAGCTTGAAGGAAGGTGTCATCAGGTCATTGTCCACTGCAGTGCCAAACGTTAAATTTTGCATTGCCTGCAATTCCTTTAATGCACAACAAGGGTTGACAGACAGGATGACATTGCAGTGCTGAGCTGGAAATTGAACATGCATCATCAGGGTGTTCCAGGAGAGCAGTTTTTATGTGTGTGACAAGTCTGAAAATGTGTTGCACAGCAGCTTCAACAAGTTATCTGCTGTTGCACAAACACAGCTAACGAAATTCGAAAATCTTGCCAGGCCTCTCTCAAAAGCATTTGAGTCATGGAAACTTGGTCTAGGTTTGAATTTGTTGTGGTGGTGTGTGATAGGAAGAAGGAGCTTGCATACCTGACCAGGCTTCCTCGTCCAACAGGACAGACTTGATCATCTCAAACCCTCTTAGCTTCTTGGCCTTACCAGCCTTGTTTACCTCCTCCATCACGTACTTGCGCACCTGCAGCAGTTTCACATCACGAATCATCACAGGTTCGTTGCTCACATGTAGCACACAGGCAGTTTGCTATTCAACAACATGCATTTTCTCGTCTGGTTTGTTTGTTGCTACACACTAGACAATTTATGACTCTTGGGCATTCAAGCAGCATGACACACTAGCATACACTGATACTGTGACGCATGGAGTTGCGCAGCATCTGCTTGCATGATGCAAACATCGTCGCATTGCTTCATGTGAGCATCATCCTGTACGTAGGCGACGATAGCATATGGAATGGGTTACGTAGCTCCACAGTTGCTGGCATTTTGCTCGTAGACAGAGAGTTTGACACTTGAGTCTGACAATTGTCTTGACAGGTAGGTATCTGAGTGTAGGTAGGTACAAGACCAAGGATTGCGGGATTGCTTACCTTGTCATTGTTGAGGACGTCAGAGTAGTCACCAGAGATGCCCTGCTGCTTGGCAAAGGCCTGGATCTCCTTCTTCTCAGGAATCACAACGGCCACCAGGAAGCTCTGCAGCAGCAGCAGCAGCAGTAGCAAGCAGACTCAAAGCACATGTAGCCGAGACACAGCGACAACCAAAGACTGATGTCGAGGAAGCTGCTTTGCAGCAGCAAGCAGCGTAAGTGCATGCAAATCAAGGCGCAACATGACCTAGGACTAGCAGCAGCAAGCAGCATCAGAGCATGCAAGTCAAGATGCAATATGACCTTGGACTAGTGGCAGCAAGCAGCATGCAAGTCAAGATGCAACATGACTTAGGACTAGTAGCAGCAAGCAGCATCAGAGCACGCAAGTCAAGATGCAATATGACCTAGGACTAGTAGCAGCAAGCAGCATTAGAGCATGCAAATCAAGAGGCAACATGACCCTGGACTAGCAGCAGCAAGCAGCATCAGAGCATGCAGGCCAAGATGCAACATGACCTAGGGCTAGTAGCAGCAACCAGCATCAGTGCCTGCAAGCCAAGATGCAATATGACCTTGGACTAGAGAGCATGGGCAGCATGCTGAGCCTACCTCATAGCTGTTTCCGTACACCCAGATCTGCTCTACCAGGTCACAGCTGCCAAAGTCCACCTCCAGCTTCTCAGCTGCAATGTACTCTCCTGTATCACATCAACCATTCAATCAATTTACATGTTTTGTCTTGTGGACTCATCAGGGGAGTCGACAGACAATAACCGGGAATACAACAACCATAGTTTAGCAGGTTGCATGTGAACAACAATGGGTAGTACTTTGGTATAGCTTTGCTGAGGCTGGCGTATACCAGAAGGTGGCTAGTGGCATTTCTCGAGACCACATTCTGGTAGTGACAGCCTCAGCAAACGCCATCAGGAATTAAGGGGCTCGCAGCTTCATCAAGACATGCACATGGATGTTGTAAACCCAATAACTGATATCTACCAATCAGGTGTGCACTGCAACAGACACCTTATAAATTTGCTTGTCTCAGCTTCTATATGTGTCCGACTTAGAATTTTCAACCTTTAGGGGCCTGCCATGCGAACCCTTGCAGTCCCAATAACCGTTTCTGATACATGCTGGCAGACAGTTGGCCAGCGCTGAAGGGTTGTTCAAAACATACAGGAACGATTTTGATTTAGCTCTGTTGTGTTCTGAACGCAATATGGCCAAATCTCATGTATGTGAATCAGCAGCGAGTGCAGCAGCTCGCCATTGAACTGGAGACACATGTTGTGCTGGCTAATCTGAACGCAAGGAGGGCAAAGCCAGACACAGCTATCAATTCCAGCATCAACAAGCAACAAACAATGCAGTAAACAGCACCAAGTCACAAAATCAGTCTGCAGCATTGCGTCACGCTCACATAAAAGCAATCACAAAACAGCGACTACCCTTTTGCTGGCTATCCCAACTTGACAGAAGATTGCCACGCAATGCAGACTACTCATGTGACTTGGTTCTTTCAACTGCAGGGGCTCCCGGCATGATCCCCGAAAGGCGTAGACCCTTTTATTGTAACGATGCAGGGCGTATGATCTTACCTTGAGCTAGCTTGAACATGTTTTTGAGGCGGTCGATGACCTTCAAGCAGCCGGCACTGGTGAACTCCCCAACATCCCCGGTGTGGAAGAAGCCCTCTGAGTCTGCAGGCATGACCACCTTGTAAGGCAGAGTACCACTGGAGACAAAGCTCTCCTTAAACAGTACAAAAAAAGGCTCCCCTAGTTTTGATATGCTTTTTTATTTTGTAGATAACACGCAGACGTAGTAAGCTTCATACTCTTTACACAAGGACTTCACACAGCAAACATCGCCAACAGAAAGGGGGGTGAAGATCAATGCCGCAAAGGCCCTTTGCAGGGCCTGGCTAGAGCAACTGTGGTCCAGAGCCATGCACATGCGGTTGTTACCGGGCTACATATTTCTTTAGGCTGTATTGCACAACACATCTATGGTCCAGGGCCTTGCGCCTGCTGCAGCTGTTGCTGAGGCACACATGATTTCTAGAGCTGGAATGCACTGCATGAACACCTTGAGTGCAGTTGCTGCAGGTGTTGTGGCCTACTCAACATGAGCGACTGCAAGACGCCTCGCTTAAGAAGTCCTACTCGAAATCACAATGCACTGTAACACCTCTGAGGTGCCGACAGCATAAATCACGCAGGGCTGGATGCATACCGGCACGCAATGACTGTTCAAGAAATCGTCATTTCATGAAACAATGTATGCATGATTGCACAGGTTAGGGGATACATGGATGATCGGAGGTGTGAACCTGTGAGAGGAACAGTGTCTCAGATGGATGCAGGTGGGTGACTTACCCATGGCCTCCTCGGTCTTCTGGGGGTCCTTGTAGTACTCCTTGAACAGCAGGGGTCCCCTGATGCAGATCTCACCCCTCGGTGGGCTGCCATTGGGGTCATACCTGCAGTGCACATGTGATGGGTTGTCAGATCTGTCGCCCAACAGGGTGACTGCATGTCTGGTGAATCTGAATCTGGCATGACAGGTGTTAGAGTATGAGCAGACAGCAGAGGCGCCAGGGACAAGTCAGACATGCTTTCTCTCAGCATGTCTTGGTTTGAGGCAAAATGTCCTGCTGAACACATTCAGAAAATGACAGAAACAGGCCATTAGCATGATTGCGCAGCCTGCATCTGTCTTCTGGAAGTGCAGTTGCCTGATCATGCAGATGCACCATGTGTACACAGACTGCCTACCCAAGCTCAGAGGAGCCTTCCAGGCGGTACTCAGTCCCAGGGACGGGGGGGCCCACTGTGCCACTGTGGCCTGGGAATGGTCCAGCCAGGAAGCTGGCAGCACACGTCTCTGTCAAACCATAGCCCTGCAGAGTCACGAGTGTTGAGCTTTTGCTCAATGACAAGATGATGCACACACACCACACAATGACAGCTTGAGAAGGCTACTGCATGACATGGCACGACTGACTCAACCTACTCACATGTATATTGGCGCATCCTGCAGAGGCGTACTCTGTGCAAAAACATACCAGGGTGAAAGTCTGTGGGAAAACACACACACACACACACACACACAGGGTGCAGTTGAAGGAGGTCTGTTTCCAGCAGAGGTCTCAGCTGCAATGCTGCTCATAACACACAACAGGTGCACAACACAGTAATCTGCATGAGAGTGTT
>JAABUO010005076.1_pt1 | contig 15433 bp, 17 predicted proteins | sample 5559291 | NCBI WGS metagenome assembly JAABUO01 (sample SAMN10711878, study PRJNA513372) | rock metagenome | isolation source: Antarctica rocks | place: Antarctica: Victoria Land, Finger Mt sud
AGATTAGTATTAACAAGATCTGCTTGCAGAACTCGGACTTATACACAAAGAATGTTGAGGTGATTAAGGGAGACGTGTACCAGTATTCAACTTTGCCAGCAGCAATGAAGGGCTGGTAAGCAACTGCCCTGTCTCCCACGCTGCTTTTCTCACACAGATAAACAGATCGGCAGACAGAAAGATATATAAACAGCTGGCCCTGAATCACAAGTTGATGCCATTTACATGCCCTGATGATCCATGCACTGTTCACATATAAATGTGCACGCTGATCTGAATGCCCGCAGCTTCCACTGCGTGGCTGCTCAGCCAGCTACAGACACATTGCTTGCTGCTGCCTTGTGGTGCCGGTCTGTGCTGGTGTGCAGTTGAAACTGATTCAGCATGCAACTGCAGTGATTTTGTGGTGTGTGCCACTGGCAGCACTGACCGGTTGAACCCCTTGGGACCCTTCAATGTAGACTACCAGGTCTGTAGTCCAGCTAAAACCCATACCACGTCTTGCTTGGGTTATGGCTTAGCTCATTATGCTCCCATATGCTGCAAGCATGTGGCAAGTCTGCTGCAATTGATATAAAACCAGCATCACAGGCATGACTTACTCGTGCTTGAGCACACCCCAGGTAGTGCGTCTGTAACAAGGAGTGGCGTTATCTTGCAGGCTCATTGTGACCTTTGCTGGCTGCATGCATGTGCATCTCTACCTGTACATGTGATGTTGCTGAATTCTTGACCTCCATGCATGCCTGTAGCTGAGTAAGACCATGTGTTGCACAGGGTACTAAAAACCTTATTGCAGCTGCGACGCAAGCAAAGGTGAAGAAGTTTGTGTTGGTGACGTCCATTGGGACAGATGACCCCCTCTTCCCCCTCAACCTTTTATTTGGGGTGGGCTCCCTGTACTCAGTCTTCTGCTTCCTGCAGTGTATGTGTCATTCCTGGCCCTGTGTCACTGAACCTCTGTCACTGTTGATTCCTGTTGACTCAGACTATCTGGTCCAGAGGTCACTGGTGTTGCAGCTCAGCAGTCTCTGGTGCATGCAGCATTGACGATGATCATCAAATTTCATCTTGGCAGGCAATTGTGTCGAGCTCTTTATGTGGTCACTGCATATAACCAATGCAAAGTCAGGCTTATGCAAGTGTGACATTTTGACAGTGCAGAATGCTGTGAGTGCAGTAAAATTGCAGCATTCTGACATCTGTTGTCTCATGACTGCATCATTGCATTGAGTTTGCTGTGACAACAAGGCACCAAAGCAGTGCTCTGTATCAGCAGGTACTGTTCTTCAAGAAAAGAGCTGAGGAAGAGCTGCAGAGGTCGGGTATTGACTACACCATTGTGCGACCAGGCATGCTTTTGAGCTTTTGCCTGCTTGCATGCCTTGACTTCACTGCATGCTTTGAACATGTTGTCAAGCAACGGCGATTCTCCAGGATGCTGCCAAGATGCATCTGCATATCAATGCAAGGTGATCAGCTCATCTTGCAGCACTTTCCACAGCACGCACTATCAACAGCACCGTCTGAAATTTCAGTTGTGGTCAGAGAACTCTTGCATCACCACAGGGTATGGAACATTTGATATCACAAGTATAACTAATACTGCATGTATGAAACATGTAATATGTGTGATAGACCGGCCTTAAAATGTGGGGCAGCTTCGCGGCAGCTTTGGCCGATGCAGTACTCAAGTCTGGCAGCGCTTTCATGGAGGCCTGTTTCAGACAAACAAGTACTTTGCCTTTTGCTGACCCTAGCAGATCGGACCCAGGCAAGGCTGAGGTGCATCCCCTGCAGGCTGCCTGTCTGCGGTCAATCTTGAAGGGGCACGAGTGACAGAGGTCTAGGAGCTGTTCTCTGAAAAGGGTTTGATGGAAGGCTGCCCAGCTTTGGTCTAGATCCTCCACAGGCCATTTTCAGAAAGCAGCTTGTGGATCCTGTCACTGTTCCCTCTGTGAGACCAGTCGCAGACAGGCAGTCGGCAGAGGATGCACCTCAGCGTCAGTCGCCTGGACCTGGGTCAAACCAGCAGAGCCCTCAAACTGAGAGTATGTTTGTTGCTCAGCGTTAACAGGCTGGCTATAGCATGCCTGACTTTGAATCATTTGCATTGCGCACCAGCCAAAGCACTACGTTGGCTCAGCCTCAAGCCTGCTGCGTGGCCTTCCACATCAGGGTGAGGCATACCTCATACCTACCTGGCTGATCTCAGAGCAGAGGCTGGCAAAGATTCAAAACGAACAATCAATCAATGAAGTTGCTGAGCAAGAATGGGCGTGCAGCAGAACGAAACGCACATCACACGTCAGTATTCAGCTTGATGTGATCAGGTGGCCTGCCAAGTTCCATTCTACCTAGGCACAGGGGTTGTGATGGGTCATCCAGAAACCATTCACGTCGCCCACACATGTGCAGGAGCGTGCATGTTGCTTGTCACCTGCTGGTGTCCACAATGCGTGTGTGATGTGTGACCAGGCGGTCTGCAGAATTCTGTGCCAGATAGGCAGAGGGAAGGAGGGATTGTGATGGCTGGGCCAGACACCTTTGGCTTGCCTCCCAGAAGATCGCCCGGCAGCATCCTCAGACGGCAGGTACGCAATGTGCAAGACAAGCCGTACACAATGTGCAGACAAGTTGTACACATTGTGCAGACAAGTTGTCCCCAATGTGCAGATACTTTTTCCACCATGTGCAGATAAGTTGTACACAGCAAACAAACACTGCTGAACAGTGTGCAGACAGGGGCTTTTGTGGTCAGTGCCCATTTTCATATGGGCACATTATCGTATATATTTCTGAGTTTTCTATACAACTCATATAGCTTGTGTAGACCAGCAGACTATAAAATGTTTGGGGGTTTTGTGCAGACAGCAGCATGAACAGGGTCTATCTATTGTGCAGGTGATGTGCAGACAATGTGGTCAGTATGTGTATCTTACATCTGATGGACAGGAGCTTGCTGCTGGTTCAGGTGGCTGAGATTTATGTGGATGCCTTATCAGAGCCAGCAGCAACTAACAAAGTGGTGGAGATTGTGGCAGATCAGAATGAAATTGTAAGGCCAGCAGCAGAGCTGTTCGCCAGTGTACAGTAATATGCAGAGTTGCTGCAGCTAACTGTTCCAGCCAGGCAGAAACCACAAGGCAGCGTCAAGCATGTTTCAGATGTAATGTCAATTACCTAGTGACTCATGCTGAGTTCTGATGGAGCAACCCCAATGCGTCCATATTGTGAGGGCAGGCTAGCTGTCAGTCCGCATCTATATTTATTGGTGTGCCAGTGTATATCACATTGTTTGTGTTGTGTGAGCAGGAGTGTATCAACATTTTTTGCAGCAGCTTCTGCAGCCCTATTCAGCACATGTCATACATTCTTTATTTTGATAGAATTGGTCCAGTTGCAGGCCAAACTTTTAATGCTGCAATTTTTTTAGCAGCTGACTGACGAGAGAGTATCGTTCCACGCCGCCTCTGGCCCAACTGTAAAATGTGACGTTGTTCTTTTGCCGCTGCTAGAGTGCTGCTACAATGTCAGCGCTTACGCATGCTGCCAGACAAATGTCAAAGACCCTGGATGATGTCAGTGCCACATTGACAGCTGCCAACAAAAGCATGCCCTCATAGCTTATAGCATGGTCCAGGTCCAGGTCATGCAAGACACCAAAATCGCTCTCAAAGCGTGCAAAACAACTTCATCAAACCAATAGCAATGAATGGACAAAGTAGCACACCAACAACACAGTAACAATCCAAGTAGCACATTGCAGACAGTGACTGACACAAACAGATACACAACATGAGTACAAATAACAGTACTAGCAACATTGACTAGACAACATGGTCCTGATCACGACTTGTTGGCAAAGCAACAGTGTCCATGCTGTTAGTCTTTGAAGGCTGTGGCCCAGACAAGCCTTCTTCAGACACAGAAGTTGATGCAGAAGCTGTCAACAGCGGCTGCTCATCCTGCTGAGAGCTTTGTCTGGACTGATCTGGAGACACCATTGTGTACCTAGCTTTAGGAGCTTCTTCTATCAGCTTTGCATTATTCTCTCTATATAAGCTATAATGCTGTATCATGAACATAATGTCAAAAATGACGCTCACAAGACCCAAGCCAAATTTGACGGGGTCGCCAGTGATTGCTGACAAGTCCTCCTTGACAAAAGCCTCCATACACAACTGAGTTACAGAAAAGAAGCCACCAGAAAAATCAAGCAGCACTTGATTGATGTTCCAGCCCAGGGTTGACTGTCTCTTGTAGTTTAGCCAGACCTGCAGCAAAAGCACAAGATTTTGTGAAGGCTATTAACCCAAGAGGGCTTGGTGCCACCCAACATTCAATATGCTGAACTTACACACCACCACAAAGCAAACACGCAGATCAGTAGATGGGTGCAAAACTGTCACAGAAATGAGCGCTGACTGCTGCCAATGCACATTGGATGTGATGAGTGTGCAAGGCAATAGATTGCATGAAGCTTTTCATTGCTGTGCTGCCGCACCTGAGGCATATACTTGAAGAAAGTCACGCCCATTTTAACCCAAGAAAGCCAGTACAGAAACGTCAACAAGGGAAACTTCCTGCTGTCAAACACTACCAGCAGAAATGAAACACAAGAAAGGGACACAGTGAGAGCTATGGCTGATGCACATAGCCTGGAGATGCGCTGGTTTCCCCTCTCGTAGATGAAACACTGAATGAGAGTGAAACCAGCCAATACAGCTGCATGAACAGCAAAGAATACATCGTTGAGGTGAACCGCATTGCTATGACCATGGTGCTTCTGCCTGCACAGCAAACACAACATGAAGATGCCACCATGAGTGCACCATAAAGCACCATGCGTGACACAGGAAGCCTCAAGCATTGAGTGTCACTTTGTGCTCGTTCTGCTGCCATTCACATGTGCTGAGATAGATGGAGCAGAAGCAGCAGATGGCAATCAAGCAAGGGCTCCTGAAGAGTACCTGTATTGTTCTTGTACTGAAGAATCGAAGTAGAAAGCAATGTTGAAGATAGAGTAGCCAATGAACCCCATCATGTTCAAGGAGACGTAGTCAAAAGACAACCCCACAACACTCTTGGTTCTCCAGTTCAGCAAGAACTGAGGGTAGAAACTTAGACTCCAGGTGAGGAAGTAAAGCCAACCTGAAATCTGCAGTAACACAGTGGTTGACCTAGTATACTTTGGCAGGCATTGCTGTACCGGCACGGCACTGAAACAAAACAAACATGCATACAAGGTGGCTTGGAGATCATTCAGCTCATGCTACGCCCTGCGTACCGTGATGATTCTGTTGAAGCGGTGTGGCATTGACTGATCTTCAGGTAAAGCAAGGCCTAAACCAACTCCGAGCACGGCAATGATGGCAGCGGTGCCAAGCTCCACTTTGTGAATCGCCATAAAGGAGTTCTTTGAGGGGGTACTGGGGTCCATTTTGGCCACACGACGTTTCCGAACAGAATAGGGTCCGGTTGGCATACACCGCTGCCACAAAATTGTCTCAAAACGAGAGTGACGGCTGACTTACATAGCAGCGCTCAGTGCCGTCCTATGCCAGCACATGCTGAGGTTGTCATGCTCGTCTTCGTGCGCTAGCAGGCTCCCCAATTGTCTAGCCCATAGAGCCCCTGTGCATGTGCTTCACATGTTGACAGTATTACTAAAGCCCTGTTTACACTGCACCGCGTTGGTGCGGTTAGCGGCACATCCGAGATCACGACGCCGTCACCGCTCTGGTAACCGCACCGCTTTACCTCTACCGGCCACTGGAACCCCGGTAACGAAAAGCGGTGACACCGTCGACACCGGTAACACATCCGAAAATCGGGGCCTCACCGCATCGAAAACGGTGAAGTGTAAACAGGACTTAAGGCCGCCACGTGGACAAGCCACTTCTTCTCGCGCTTTCTAGCAACATCCGTTGCCGTCATACTGGCCGTCATAGTTCAACACCTAGCAAGGTCACACCACCGCTCAACATTGCCAGCGTTGAGACTGTCAGCACAGACAGAAGCACAGCATCACTGGCGAAAACATCAGATCACATAGCATGAGTGCTCCAGCATGGAAAGGTAAACCATAGGTTCAGTTGACGATGATAAGCTTCAAGTAGAGACAACATGCACAGGCCAGCATGTAGCTGTTTACTGCAGGTCTGTTTGACTGGTCCATGCAGCACCAGTCGTCAGAAGGCCCCCCTCCAAAGCAGGTCACTCCAGAAGAGCAGAAATGGTGGGTCACGCCTGTCATCAAGTTTGTTGAAGCTGCACTGCAGTACCTGCAGCATGTCATGTATGCATCATCCAGGGCAATAAAGCTGGGTCATGACCAGCAGGACACAAGGAAGTGCTAAACCTTTGCTGAATGCTTGAAGAGAGTCAGAACATGATTTTGCCACAAACAAGGACCTCATGCTCTACTGCATCTCTACAGCCTGTTCTTGATGACAAAGCGTTGTCATGTACAACATGTGGCTCAGCCGTCGAGTTTGACTTCAAGCTGACCAAGCGTTTGACCCTTCACAGGTTTCAGGAAGCCATGGCGCAATATACTGTGGATCACGTGGGGCGCATGAAACAGATCAAAGCCACTCTTGACCAGCCTGATGAAACACATGCTAGACATGCTAGAAGAGCTCCTTGATATTGTTGACAACATTGACTATGCAAGAGGTGCGCCTCTAGCAAGATGCTTGTTGCTGACAACTTTTGTCTTATACCATTATGCACACATCATGGAAACAGCTTCCATTGCAAAACACATCCCTATGAATAGTCACGTAGTCATCCATCATCCCACACACCTGCCAGATGTGGCTGAAGAGACTTGCAACAAAATGCTGAACAGCTGGCAAATACACCAGATACACAGAACCATCCGAGTACCATCAGTGCAGCCTCATGCAGTCTCACGCATACAACACTTGCAAGCGGGCCAAGAGGCACGTTGATCAAGCTCACACAAAATGCTGACGCCAGACTCATACAGCTGTTGCCTTGCTGCTTGCTTGTTTTGCAATCCTTTCCAGCATGGTCCCTCTTGCATATATCTTGATTCATTGTCAACAGAGCAATTCTCTTCAGCGAGACCTGACACATTCCTGCACGCTGCTGCAGATCTGCACACCATTGGGGGCCTGCCGACACTGTTGAGCCTGCTGCAAGACTCGCATGCCTCCATCAGATGGCGCGCTGCAGAGGTTGTTGCCACCTGTGTACAGAACAATCCTCCTGTTCAGCAGGTAAGCCCGTCACCATTGCAACGTTTGGATCTTGACAGTCAATGTCCTTCCTTTGGTCTGGCCATCTGTAGTATTCACATCTGTGAACATCGGTTAGCACATGCACATGAATGCATTGACGTGCACAGCTACTGGCTGCTGCATTCAAGCTCACACGCCCAATTCACTCTTTCATTCACATCAAACATGCATCTTCCCCCTTGGGTTGGGTACATTCATCCCTGAGCAGCTCCTTGCGTTGGGCACAATGACCTCTCATAGGTCCTCTCAATGCTCTCAAAGACAGCGTTTGGCTGCTGCTGCAGTGGTTCATGGAGGGAGGCGCAATGCCCAAGTTGCTGCATCTACTTCATGATGAAGATGCCAGCTGCCGCACCAAAGCTCTGCTGGCCCTGTCTTGCCTGATCAGGCTGAACCCACTGGCCCTGGAAGTGTTCAGGCAGAAGAGGGGCATCCCCCAGCTCATCCAGGCAGCCGACGACAAAGACATTAAAGTTCAGAGGTACTGCTGGAAATGTCTCAGGTCTTGAGCCCGTTAGCAAACTAGTTTTGACTGGCGGTGATGCGCAGACTCATCATCATGCTTTGTAATTGCCTGCACATGGTTGTCAACAACATATCACTATCTGTTTTCAGGCGGCAATTCTGCCCCGGCATAACAGCTGCACAATTGGCATCATCAAAAGGTGCTGGCTTCATATAGGACAGTGCTGCATCTTCTGTTAAGCCTCATAAGTTCATTGTCATCAAACAGCTATGGGTGCATGTAGGAAAGCACTACATCTGCTGCGGCATGTGGTGCATGCTCATCCCCCAGATGCAGTGGTGGCATGTCAGCTAGGGGCTCTGCACCAAGCTGCTTCTCATCTGGCCAGCTCAGATGATGACACCTGGCAGGCAGCCCTAGCGCTAGTACAGCAGCTTGCTGAGGACACACAGTCTGCACAAACGCTCCAGCAGGTGAGTTGCAGCATGTGTTGAGTGGGGTGCCTGTGGTTGAGATCAAAAGTCTGTCCCAGAGTCGACATACAAAAGACTTTCTTGCATTGCGCTTACTGCTGCCTGATGCTCTTGGCAAGAGCATCTCTTAGCCAAAGGTTCTGCCTGAGGTCTGCAGACTGTTTCATGACAGCAGACTAACTCAATACAGATGCTTTGCAGCCATCTCAAGAAAGATGTTGCTCTGACTCAAGCGTATGTGTATTCTTTGCAGGACAAACAGCTACAGCATCAGCTGCAAACTCTGCAGGCTAAGCTGCAAGGCCTGACTGGCGAGGATAAAGAGGCCACACAAGAAGAGCTGGCTGAGTGCACACAGCTCATGCACAGTCTGTACAACACATCAAGTCAGTCAGCATCTATGCCGCAGACACAGCCTTCAAGGCCGCAAGCATCAGCAGCAGCAGTAGCAAATGGGACACCTAGGTTACCACAGGCACAGTCCCATAGCAATAGCAGTTTGCCGGCAGCGCCTCTTCTGCTTGGGCCACCCTCGTAATCATGAGACTCAACCCTAGGGAGCATGTATCTGAATTTAATCCAGCTTAGCATGGTCGAAATTGAATGCACTGATCTGTAGTCATGCTGGGCATTGCGGCATGCACATGTGTGCTTAGAGAGACAGATCACAATGCCATAGCCAGCCAACAAGTCTGATCATGTATAGGAGAAGACTGTATTGAGATCTTCATGCAACACACAGTGTTCTCGTGACGCGTCTCGTCAATGTGGTGTAAGCCCAACCGGCGTGCGTGGAATATGAATATGGAATCTCAACATCTATTATTCTGTGGGACGCAAAGTCAAAGTTTGTAAAGTAGCGTAAACTTTTCCCTAGCACTGAGCAGCGATCCCGCAAGCCCCATAGAACAGCTGTTGTCATCGTTCATCCGGATCCGCGAGTGCGTCTGCATTCTCACTATGTGGTGGCAGCCAAACTAAGCTGCTGTCCGTCTGCACGGTGCTCCTCTGACTTCGAAGTCAGGGTTTAGCTGAGACAGAAGAAGGAGCAGTACAGACTCTTCACACAGCAGAAAAGCACCCTAGGGAGTATGTCAGAACTCGAGCAGCCAATCAGTTTTGAGGAGTTGTGCCTGAAGTTGCACGCCTTGTTCTTGAGGCCAGCAAGCCAACAGCTGGTACGGGACAGCATCTGCCTGGCAAGCGCTCAGGGTCATTCTATGTCGCAAAGATCGTCCGGAGCAGTGGCTTTTACTTTTGCAGGCATTACACGTTTCTCCTCAGCCACCTAGGTACCCCTTTGGCTATCTCGAGTTGGTCAACTGCAGTAATGCTGAGGGGCCATCCAGTGAGCTCACTGAGGTAAAGTCGAGACGACTGCTTCCGAATACAAGACACCCCTTGTTTTGCGTCACGATTCGTCGTTGCTGCGTGATGAGTAAAACGTATTTTGACACAAGTATTGCCGCACTGTGGCCATGTTGCTCTCCGTTTTAACATGCAACAGCCAGCTTATCATTTGCTAGATTGTTGTTTATAAGCTCAAGTCACAGTCGCGCTTAAGCCATTGATGCTTGAGTACGGTGTACCGCCTTCCAACACATTGTCGGGAACGCAGCCAGCGCTGATAGAGAGGGCACTGCAACAGTGCTCATCTTTGGTCCGGGTAAGTGCCCTCAGAGTCTGCCACTGGCTCAGAAGCTGTACTCATGCTCCACAGCAGATACAGCCTTTGTTAATCAACACATGGTGCAGTGCGACGTGCTGCTGACCTGCTGACCGATGTCCCATACTTTGCAGGTGACCGCGCAGCGCAGCACCCTCGACAGCTTACGCCACCACCAGGCACGCCAGGCTGCGGTGCGTCCAACACCTTTGACAGCAACAGTTCGCCTAAAATGTATCAAACTTCCAAGCCAGTTGTTGTAGTGGTTTGAGTGTTCCTCAGACCAGCAAGCTCAGTAGATGCACATACCTAGCAGCAATTGAAGCTCCTTCAGTACATGGATAATTAGAGGACATGTTTACAGAAACCAATACACGTTTTCCTGAAAGATGATGCCCCAAATCATCTTGCTGACTGTTCTTGCTTGTTCTGCAGTTGTGTCGGATCATCATTGATGAGCGTGCCAGCCTTGAGCAGGTGCAGATTGCCCTCCAGTCTGCTGTGATTGGTTATAGAGTAGCTGTCAGGAAGGTAAGCCGTACACGTGAATATAGACTGTTGCCACCCTGCCTTGCGCATTTACACCAGCATAGCAGCAGATACAACTATGCCCAGGCACCTGCTGCATTGTTTATTTGAATTGTGTGACACAATTTGTGTCGCAAACGCATGCTTGCTTAGGCTTTACAGGTTCTTTACATGTTCCTCATATACGCATCATGCCCTGGGATCAGGTACACACAGATTGTGTTTGAGAAACCAACACCAAACTGCCCACCCTGTTCCCTGCTTTGATTGATGTGCTGCAATGCAGGGGGCACTGCTGCAGCACATTCTGAACGGTCTGCAGCCCAGATTTGCTGCTTTGAGGGGAGAGAAGGACATGGCTGAGCAGATAGCTGCAGGCTTAGCCACACAGGTTAGCTCTCATCTCAACACCTCTTACAGCCTTGGCCTACCTGTAATTTCTTTTGGGCTCTGATAAAGGCAAGCCATTGCCACTGATGCCAAATGGTATCCTTTTGTCACTTTGCCTGAGCGTGCCCAGGAACAAGCTGCAGCTTTGCAAAAACATGTCTTGGCTCAAACAGCTTTATGTACATGCTGAGAAACCAATTTTTCTTATGCAGGTGCAGAACTTGCAGGGGGACCTGCAGGCAGTGCAGGAGCAGCATGACGGTATGACTGGGCTCGTGCACACCCTGCAAGCGCAGAACACAGCCTTGAGTGGGACGGTGGAAAACTTGCAAGAGTACCAAGGACGTCTGACCAGGAGAGCGCAGCAACTGGAAGATCAGAATGTTACACTGGGAGAAGAAGCTGTGAGCTTGCAGGAGAGACTAGACGCCACTGTTCATCAACAGTATCAGGTAAGCATCAGACCAGGCCTGCACCCACTTCACATGTGCCTTGCTCACACTAGTGTAAGCAGCGAATGTCTTTCTGCAAGGGCATCTGCTTACCTGCAGGCCTGCTTTGGGATATGGCAAAGTTGCCATCAGAGTCTATTATTGATCTTCCATGGTGCTATAACCTGCCACAAAGTCCTGCCTGTCTGTCTGTCTGTCTGTCTGCATATGTGTCACCACCAATTGTGTCGTAGAGTCGTGCAGGAACACTGCAAAAAAGCTTGTTCACAGGGCAGATCATCATGTATACAGTGTATCGATGCGCTATAATGACACAGGCGGTGCTTGTGCAGGATGTTGCAACAATAGAGCGTCTCCAAATGGAGAAGGAGGCCCTGCGCTGCAAAGTGGCAGACCAGGAGCAACAGATGGCTGCTCAAGCTCAGAAGCTCGAGGCTCAGGAGCAGCGCATGCGTGAGCAAGGCGACGCAGTGAAGGGGCAAGAGCAGCAGGTGGTGAACCTGGAGCAGCAGGTGGACGACCTACTCAGCAAGCTGAAGGATGAGCAGCAGGGCGAGGCAGCTGCTGTCATGGTGAGTGCTTCAACACAGTAGCCATCCGTAAGTCCTTCAGAAGCTGCCTTACTGCCTGCTGTCATGCCTTCATGTGACCACAGGGATTGTCACCATTCAAAAGTATGCCTGTGTCAGATTGGTGACTATACATATAAAGCTTCAACATTGATTCAATGTCATCTGCCTCTGTGTTGATGCCTGGATTGCTTGTTTACTAATTGAGCCACCAAGGTAGAGTGGGCTTTGCTTATAGTTTTGTGCCAGCAGAGGAGAGGCAATGGTTGATGCTCGATGTGTCTTGCTGTTGTAATGCAGTTGCACAAGTCAATACAGCAGCTCATCTCTTGGCTCATTTGCTTGACGGTGCCTTCTCATCATGCAATCACTGTGCTCAACATACAACAGGGTGCTTGACTCTAGTAGGGCAATAACAGGGTGCTTGACTCATAGCAGAGTGCTTGACTCTTGGCATGTGTAGATATCAGTGAAGAGGATGTGAACTGGTCAGTCAATCTGAGCTGCCGTCTGTCTGCAGACTCTTGTCCTGCACGCTGCTTGAAATCAAAATCACATGTTCCGCTCGAAAATCTCCTGCCTATGAACCTGAACCCTGATGATATCTACACCTTGACCCCTTACCCCCACCCTTGGTACCCTGGAAACAAGGCACTGTTGATTGTGCTGTAAAGATGCACATCACTGCTCACCAAACCCACTTGTCTGATGACTTGTGGGCAGTGCAATTGCAGCATATTGATTGTGTGTGCAATGCTGTGCAGGAGTATGAGGGCAGGATTGCTGCCTTGAGCGCAAGGCTGGAGGAGGAGCAGAAGGGCAAGGCTGCTGCTGCTGAGGTGAGGGCTTCACAAGCTGCATTACTGCCTGCCGGCACAGCTTCACATGATCATGGGTCCTGTCACCGCCAAAAGTATGCTTGCAGCAATTTTGTGATTACAGCTTGGGAGAATTCACGCTGATGTATTGCCTTTTGGGTTCAGTCCTGGTCGGTAGATTGGGCCTTTGCACGAGTATGACTGAAGGGCAGGCTTGGCTTGTCACTGCTTGCGGCCGGTGGCAGCTTTGGCATGTGTAAGCATCAGTAAAGAGCTTGTGGTGTTGTCGATCAGTCTAGTGTCCCAGCTGCCTGTAGGTCCTCTTCCTTTTTGCTGCTCTGCAACAGCTGGCAAGCAAGGCAGTGTACATTGTGCTGCACTGATGCACTTGAACAATCACCAAAGTAACACCAAGCCCCACTTATTTGAGGTGTGGTGGGCAGTGTAGTTGCAGCGCATTCATTGTGTAGTTGTAGCGCATTCATTATGTACACATGTGTGCAATGCTGCTGCAGGAGTATGAGGCCCAGAGGCTGTCCCAGCAGGACTCAGCTGCTGTTGGCCAGCAGGAGCGCATTGATGACCCAACTCAGCGCCTGTCTGATACTGCCTGTGAGGCGTCTGGCCTGCACCATCAGGGGGCCAGTTCGCGCGTGGTGTGTTGCAACACCTACCATCTAAGTCATGTCTATTTGCATACTGACAGCAAGCAGAAGATGTTATCGCTCATGGATCTTGCTTCTGTCCTATTTTGACTGGTCCAGAACCAATGCTGTCATTGTGTGATGTCTAGCAACATGAGAAACATATGGTCTTGACATGTGTCTCCTGATATGGTTGCTCACAATGGCAACAACCTCAGCGTGCAGTGGTGCCATCAGATTGTGATTCAAACGGCAACATAATCATTGTGCATGAGAGTGGTTACATTGACGTTAATGCATACTGGTGATGTAACTGGTGATGTTGTCTGAGATGCGGACGAAGCAGTATGCATGCAATAGCAACCTTGATAACATGCAGTCACTGCTGCAGGTGGATGAGGAGGTTGATGCCCCTCAGCTGCACAACTCAGAGGACTTACTCAGCTCAGAGCTGGCAAGCAGTGAGCAGAGGCAGGGCCCGCCCAAACTGGACCTGTACAGGGAAGAAGGCAGGTACAAGCCTCCCTACATGTGGCCCGGCTACTCACCCTCACCTGCAGCTACCGTTGAGCAGAACTACTCAGATGGGGCTAAAGAGTCAGAAGCAAACAGAGGTAGCGGCAGCCACCAGCTCAGCAGCAGACTGGACAGGGACATGCGTTTGTTCACAGGCCCTGTCAGCAGCTCACAAGGCGACCAGAAGCACAGCTACTCACACGTAGAGCACCAGCATGGTCACAGGTTTGCTTATGATCGTGTGTATGAGTATCCTGCTAGGCGCCGGGGAGACTTGAACCCAGCTCACCCCAGTGTCCAGCAGCAGCATGGGACCTTTGGGTATGACGACGGCATGAGACCGCCAGGCTTCCCAGCAGCCCCCAAAAGCAATGAGTGGGGCCCTGAGCCATCAAGCAGTGGCGCTGCCTCAGAGCAGCACGACGATGGCATGAGGCCACCAGGGTTTCCAGCAAACCCCAATAGAGGCATGGCGGCAGCGCAGTCAGGAAGACAGCTGCAGCTGGAGCCCTCCTCATCAGCAGCGCAGCGTATGCAGCAGCAGCGCCAGAATGGGCAGAGAGGAAGGCACAAAAGGTCAGACACTGTCTTGTCTGATGATGTCATGAAAGCATCATATTTTTATGGTAGGCCAAGGGGGAGGGTTTAGGACTCTGAAAGGGTATCAGTGGGTCGACCAGTGTGCGCAGCTCAAGGGTGCATGCTAGACTGCAGCTTTTCACGGATTGTCTCTAGCCCTGCTCGCACATCAGGCACTTGCAGGCCAGCTGCCAGTCTTTTGTTGCCAGCATGAATCCTTTGTTGCTGCTTCGACTGACCAGCTGTCACAAGTATGTCTGTGTAAGTGCCACACTCTGGCGTTACTCACAAGGTCATGCTTACAGGGGCCCGCAGGTGGGACGTCGCCAGTGATAGATGAATGGACTGTGAATGGCTGGGATGTAGATGAAAGGAAACACGTGAACCTTGAGCAGGTTCCCACAGTCGAGTTGAAGCCTGGATTCGCTGCAAAGATTGCGGCCACACTAAATGAACACTGCACAAGAATATCTTTTTTGAGCTGCATTAGTAAAATGTACATTGATGCTGTTTAGCATTGGCGGTAGTGGCACCACTTGAGAGTTGATCGCAGATCCATGTTTCAACGTTGCACAGTGTATACATCTTGCAGGCTTTTTGTTTGTCAACGTCGATATCTGGTACTGGTTGATAGCTGGTACTAGTCAATATATGTTACTACTCGACATCTTATGTGTATTGATATCTGGTACTAGGTGTCCCATGACATGCTCAGTGTAGGTTTGTTAGAGACGCTTTTGGTGATATGCAATGTATAAAATTTCACATGGAGTCTGCCTCTGACCTTTTGAGCTGGAAAGGGAAGAATGCTTGCTCATACATTGCAAAGAAGGAGATATTGCGAAATGAGTACATCAGCCCAAAAAAACCTCTTACATCAAAGCTGACAAAGGCTGTGTGTCAAAGAACTCGTGACAAGCCAGTTGATAAACTCACTTGAAAGCCGGCTGGTGATCCTGCTGTGCAAAAAGGGCTTGTATGCAAGTCATCTGCAGCAGCCTTAGAGCATAGTCGCTGTTAGGTCACGGTTGTGACAGTCGGTCAAGCTCAAGCGTACGCTG
>JAABUO010005077.1_pt1 | contig 15431 bp, 15 predicted proteins | sample 5559291 | NCBI WGS metagenome assembly JAABUO01 (sample SAMN10711878, study PRJNA513372) | rock metagenome | isolation source: Antarctica rocks | place: Antarctica: Victoria Land, Finger Mt sud
CATGATTGACTCCAGGGCATCAACAGTGTACAAAAGTGTCAGCTCTGTGTCCCATGAGTATTTCAACAGACGTAGGTAAATCATGTTGCTGAATGCTGACAGAGTTGTGCTAGGTTACCAATTTCATGTTGTTGGCAGCGCAAGACTTTCAATGCTTGATGCTGTGCAGGGTCAGGACGGGTCTGACCTCAGGTCTGACATCAAGAAGTACCGCCAATCCATTTTCAAGCTGAACTACAAGATCAAGAAGAGCAAGACCAACTGCAAGGCGCGCCACAAGATTGCAGTCCCTCAGAATGCTGCAGATAGGGTGTTGGCTCGTCAAGCTTTAGACCCTTCTGCTGAGGCTGCCTGAGTCGGCAAAGGCCGACGAGACAAGCAGCCACTTTGCCACTGGAATATTGTGGTGGGGTTCTGTCCCATGTCAATGTATTACATTACCTCATGGCAATGCCTGTCAACCACACAACCAGCGCTTTGCAAGCCCATGGTGTGCCTACAAGCTGCCAAAGCAGCCTCTTATATATGTACATGGGCACAAAACCAGTGTTGTGTAGTTGCAGCAGTCCAATTTTCTTTGCTATTGTTCGTTCTGTGCTTTGCTTCAGCACAGGAGTACTGAGTACTATTTCACCTTCTCGGATTTGTCATAGCTTTCCTCGTCGCCAGAATGTGTGATCCGGCCCCGGCGTCTGTAGCCAGCTGTAGATGTGTCTCTTGTATGTTCCAGTTTGGGCGTTTGCTATCTTTTCAATGCATTATGTGGTGTTGTTTGGCATGCATGGTCTTCTATATGCCTCTGAGTCATTTACTGAGCTTTGGGTTGATGGTGGGCATATCAAATTCCACTGCAGTCCCTGTTAGTTGCGTCCCTGGGGGTGCAAATTTCACCATTTTATTGCCAAACATTGCAGCTGGCCTTGCTATTGGCACATCTCTCTGATAACTGTTGCATCACTTCTGGTCCGGTTCACTTCAGAAAATTGGGCCCATGCTGTTCTGTGCAGCCTTTGATAGTAGCGAACCTTTCTGTTTTGGTACTTTCTGTTTGCTCCTCAAGATTGTCTCATGTGACAACAAACCTTTCAAGGCAATAAGGCTGTGCCCCGTGTTTCCCAGGCTTCAGGTTCTGGCATAGGTTCTGGCTTTCACAGATAATATTAGCTCCTTTATCCTGCTACAGATGTTTTGCCGTTTAATAATGTGTGGCTGCTTCTTCGGCAGCCTGTTCTGAATGCAGTCTGTCATGCGCGGTTGCGTCGCTGGGCCTTTGAACTTTTGTAAGAAGTTCTGCTTTTACATGTTACCACATGATCAGTAAACAAGCAACTCAGACCGACTTTCTGTGTTCTGAATGCGCAGTATGCTGAATGCAATGCTCCTGCACTACGTACTTGGGCTGGAGGGCCCAAACCAGTGCGGAAAATAACATTGCAGAATTTTGGCTGACAGTGAGATAGTTGCCCGCTACAGCAGACGAAAATTTTCAATTCAGTTACACAGGAGGGAAAGCACCCATTCAGCACACAAAGAGTGCTGTGTTCAGCAGGGTTGCTGCTTGGCATTAGGATGGAAACTGCATTCTTGTCTGGCGTGTCTCCTCACTGTTGAATATGTCTACGTTTGTAGGTTGGTGCATGGGGAGTCTTCACTGGGATTCGTGGCCTGTTTTTAGATCTTGATAGGATCGATTTTTTTGCACTCCACCGTGCCACCTTAAACTGTGGGAGGGCGCTACGTAGCACCATGGAATGCAAAAATGATGCACGGTGGAGTGCAAAATCAATTCACTTGTACAGTAGAAGCGTGTAGCATACGTTTTTGGCCAACTGCACTGCATGACAGCCAGTTCACATGTAGATTGTTGCCACCAAACTGCCTTGCCTACACATCAGTTGGAAGGGTGAGGGCACAGCAGAGTCTAGCGTAGAACATACAGCTATCTTTCAAGGATACAGCTAAATCATGTGCAAACTCAACTCAACACACAGCGAGTCCCAAAAATACCCCCTGTCATGACAACACTCATAAAAGGCATTGCCCTGGGGTCTCCCCTGTTGTACTGTTGGCATGACATCAACCCGAAACCCTAGACATCATACCAACAACTGGACAAAACGACCAGAAGGACAAATGCTGTAGCATCATTCTGCTGATGCAAGTGTAAACATTGACAAACGCACCAACACCACGCTAGAGTACGTTGTGCACCTGCTCATGTCCGGCCATCACAAGTCTCAGCTTGTCTGACCCCCAATCATCCTTAATGGACTGCCACAGCATGTAATATCAGCCACCTTTCTTACAAACACTGTCATCGAGATGCAGATCACTGCATCATGCAGCCTAACACAGCCATGTCTGGATGCATGTTGCCATTATTTCTCAACAACCCAAGCCTTTCACTAGGCTGTGCAAATCAGTGCATCTTCAAGGACACATTTTTGAATCCATCAGGATTTGGAACAGCATGACAACAGGTGCATGGAGAAACGTAGGACTTGATTCCCATGCAGCACTTGCCTGCTGCCAGCCTAACGCCATGTGTGAATGGTGTTGTGAATCTCATGACCCATTTGCAAACTTGGAGCCTCAACCCCCATGCAATGTTGATATGAAAACAATAGTATCTCCGTCTTCAAGAATTGTATCTGACATGCCACTGCATCCAAAAGCGACCCAACTTGACACGAGTACACACAGAGCATTCAGATGATGCTTGACAATGAGTTGCCCCTGTCAGAGAGCAGAGTCAAATAGGTAAATGATCGAACCTTCAATAAGTAGGTTGCAGTGCATTGCAAGGCAGGTTTGAACATGCCAATAACAGCAATCTGTGCTGCAGATAACACACTTATACAGTGTCTGCTTGCCACACCTGAGTTCCCAGTCAACGTCATTCACCAACACCAAGATGCCAGGTCGCCTGCACAATACTTAGGGTGGGCTAGATGAAAGGATGGCATGCATCTGCAGGATGCCATGGTATAAAGACTTGCATATTTTATGATCCACAGATCCATGAGATCCGGACTGTAAAGCAAGATATTGGTCCAGAGCTCAATACTAAGGTGCATATGCTGCTGGTCAAAGATTGTGCAGGCATTACACTGCTGCGGACTTAAATGGGCCCAAACGCAATAATCACAGCATGACAACTTACACGGTGCTGCCTTGCAGGAAGAGCTCTGGCCTTTCTGTGAGGAGATTGTCCCGCAGCCAGAGCAGCAACTCGCCAAGAGTCAGCTGCAAATGTTGTGTGCAAATCAGAGTAAAGATCTGGCTAACACAGTATGTGCACCAAAAGGCAAATGCCATCAATACCTCAGGTGGCTGCTTAGGGGCCACCTCCACAACTGTGCTGCTTTGATTCCCGAACAAGATCTCAAGTCCGCCACTGAAGGGAGGACCAGGTGGTTAGTGTGAGACTGGTACTGGAGCGCTTACGTGTGTCAATAAATTTGGTTCAGTGCGTACCTGAACTCAGCGATGACTTTGACCATAGATCGACAACACACGCTCCAGATGCTGATGCGTGGGCTTATCACTGCCCCGAGCAACGAGGTTGTCAAATACCGTCCGCTGACAGTCGAGAATTACCTAAGTGCAGACTTCCCATAAAAGCTCGCGGTAACGCGGGCCTGGCTTGACAATGCTCAAAAACGTGACGGGCCTTCTGGTAATCGGGTGACTCAGCAGCGAGCTCTTGTCGCATCGCTGCCGAACGCCTTTCCGCCTTGAACAAGCTTTGGACATTCTTGCACAGTCTTTGTTCGTGTTGACTCAATTAGTCACATTAGCATGAACTGATATGGTCTTGACGCTGTTTGCTGCGTGCGACAGACGTGCTTCACAGACCAGCAGTAGTAGGCGGTCGACTCTGACTCCGTTCTGAGGCATCGTCTCACCACCTAGCACTCAATAGTCGTACGTGAGCCCTGGTCACCTCTTGGCAGTTGTGGCAAGATCTATTTCAGGTGTAGCGAGCGCGTACTCCAGGCGTCAATGCCAAGCGTTCTCGGTGGCACACATCATGCAGCGACGAGACTCTGGCGATGCACGGCCGTGTGCAATCAACCCAGGCTTTGTGTCTGCCTGACCGCACGGTCAAGCACGACAAGGTTGCAAGCTACAGGTCCGCAGTGCTTTGTTGAGTTGCGAGTGCGCCATTTGCAGAAGTAACACGTCCGAAGATCAAACAATTGTATGGAGCAGGGCATGCAAAAGCATCTCAGGCGTCGGAAGACTTGCAAATGCAAGACCCTCCGCTGGCCGGTTTGCGCCTAGCTGTTGCCGCTCATGAAATCCCGCATCCGGCAAAGGCGCGTAGTGAAACTGCACTTCATCGTATTACGTGTCGTTCATCTGTTGTCATGCGAATGCATTTTTGCACAGGCTTCGTATGGTGGCGAAGATGCTTTTTTTATCAGTCAGGAAAGAAGCACTGCTTTTGGCGTAGCTGATGGAGTAGGAGGATGGGTCAATAGCGGCATCAATCCTGCAGGTTTGATTGTTTATGCCATCTCAGCATCGTCTTGGCCTGGCAGCTTAATGGAAGTTGTGACGCATTTGTCAGAAAATCACTATGACAGCGCGGCACCACAACATTGGCGCTTTGCCCTGATAACTCACCACCAAAGTCTGCCGGGTCTGATGTAGTATGACTTTGCTTGAACTATTTTGCTGTGCAGAGTACTCCAAAACCCTGATGCGGGAAGCTAAAGCTCATTTTGAAGAGGCCACTTTAGCAACGCCTCCATCTCAGTCTGGCACATCCTCCTCTGGCGACACGCCGCCCACAGACAGACAACTCAGTCTTACATCAGACGTAGCATCCCAGTCTGGGAGTGCGCAAAGCACAAACGGTACTGAACAAGCCAGCACACGTACAGCTGCCAATGGCAGCTCTGAATTGCAGCAGCCCTCTGCCAGCAACAGCAAGCCCCCTTCCACCATAGCCAGCAATGACACCCATGCACCACAAAGCAGTCAAGCCAGTGCCTCATCAGCTGCCGATTGTAGCCCTCAGACTGCTTTAGCAGCGGCTCACAAAGCTACTAAGCAGCCAGGCTCCTCAACTGCGCTGGTATTGCACCTCAGAGAGGGCTCAAACACTCTCAAGGCATCAAATCTGGTGAGGGCCTTCCTAGCACAAAATTGCTCTCTGTTTTGCTGCAGACAATGCATGACAAGTCCCCCAGTGCTTGCCAATTGGCTCAACACAATCAAGTGCTGCTGGTACGCATTGCCATCAGTGTCAGCATTCCCCACAGCACTTCAAGCTTGCAGTAAACAAGGCAGTGTGGGCTTTGCACAGTCAGGGTTGCCTCCAGCCTTGAGGCCACATCAGCTCTAGGCCTTGCCCAGCTATCATCCCTCCTAATGAGACCTTACTTGCCCAATGCCAAATCTGGCTGTTGACAGCATTGTGATATTTCCAACCCGTGCATGTTGCTGCAGTGCAGCCCACGTGCTGTGACCTGCAGTCCCCATGCACAGTTCATGTGCAGCTCAGAAGCATCTATACACAGCCAAACATGGCATGTGTCTTTGCAGGGTGACAGCGGCTTTGCTGTTTTCCGCAAAGGAGCGCTCCTGTTTCAAAGCAAGCCACTCCAGCACTTCTTTGACTGTCCATATCAGTTTGCATCATGTCCAGACTTCACAGAGGACACAGACAGACCCGAGGACGCCTCAGAGTATGAGCTACAGCTGACTTCCGGAGATGTGATTGTTGCTGCTACTGATGGCCTCTGGGACAACCTGCACACAGCAGAACTGTTGCCGCTGCTGCCTGACTCCGAGGATAGTGTGAAGCAGGTGAGCGTGTGACACGCTGCAGAGTTGAGCCTTGACAGGTCAAATGCGTTTTGCATGCAAGGGGTCTGTTCAGCAGGCAACACAGACATATATAGGCGTGCATGGTGCAGCAAATTGACATGCAGCACTCTGCAGAATCAGGCTTTAGGTGTCATTTTCCTGCTGAGCATGGCAAGAGTGGTCTAGCAGACTGCAACTAGATGTTGTAGAAGGCTCAGCAAATGCATGGGATGTACTATAGTAAACTTTTGCTACATAGCTGTCTGCGCAACCGTGTGTGATGATGTCAGGCATCATTGCATCCTAGATGTGGCATGCATCTTCAAGTTGCTGCATCTTTGTATACCTGTATGGAACAAGTCTGACAGGACTAGCTGCAAGAAAATGTACAGTCACGAGGCTGGTGCATGCACAAATGCTTCATGCTACCAGCAGTAATGCACCCCCAGCATCACTCCTCACATTGTACAGTATTCTAGTTCAGAAAAGGCAAATCTGATCACAACCAGCTAAACGCTGTCGACTTGATGCTGGATGGCATCAACCAGGGTATGCTTGCAACATCTCTCACCTTGTCCCTGTCTACCTTTATCACTGTTTTGGCGGGTGCAATGGTGACAAAGTGATGCAGCTTGTGGCATAGTCTGGTAGGTGCCAACAGCTTTCAGCTATGTGCAATCATATCTGCCTTTCCCCTTCACCACCAGTGGCTGTGAAGCATGCTACAGCTCCCTTGTGCCTTGTAGGCAGCTCTGCAGACCGCCAGTGCTGGATGAACCTTGTGTTCTGTCATTCTATCTTTCTGACCTTTACAATTTGTTGCATATTGACACATTGTGAAACTGGTTGGCTACTCTGCAGAGAGCTTGTTATACTGCAAGAACCTGTGACTCGAAAATTTGGACCACATCATTTCGTAGTGACTTCTGTGAACACTTTCATGGTATGCAGGCTGCCCTGCAGATTGCTAATGCTGCAAGCACTAATGCATATGATGATCAGTACCCCTCCCCTTACACTGTGGAAGCAGTGAGGCAGGGTATGGACTTACCCTGGTGGCAGAAACTGTTAGGTGCACGCTTCAAGGATGGCAAATTTCAGCTTGCACGTCTTCAGGTGTGTGTAACTTCTGCTCATTCTGCCTGTGTTGCATGCTGGTATATGAGGCTCATCTATGCAGCCGTTCTTCTGCATGGAGTGTTCCAATTGGTGATCAGTCAGCAGCGTGCAAAGCCTGTTGCTCCAGCACCCTACAATTGCAGTTCATTCCTGTAGCAGAACACTCAGATGGGAAAGATCAGCATCTTCCAAGTTTGCTAGGTAGGCTGCAGGGCAGCCTGCCATTGGTGGCAACCTACACCCAGGAATTGCTTCAGCTTGGCATGAGAAGATGTCATGGCTTAAGCTGGTTTGAGCACGCTCAGGGTTTTGTTGAGGTTACTGTGCTCACTATAGATCCATGAGTGATGCTAGGCTGCCTAAGGAGCTTTTGCTGTGTTGAGTTGAGGGCCATGAATGCCATGGTCATAGTCCCCAAGCATGTTGTCCAGTCTGTGTTTGAGCGCATAAATGCATGTCATTGTCACACTACAGTGAATGCTAAAACAGGACCTCATACAGGACAGTAGATGCCTGTGAGCCTAGGGAAAGACACATTGGAACATGTGAATTGACACATGAATGAGAAATCGGATGAGTAAGGGACAAAATGCATGAGAGACTCTGAGAGTGAATAAAAGAACGAGCGAGTGAGTGAGTGATTATGTGAATGCACTACAGATGCTTGGAATTGCTGCTTGCAGGGTGGCAAGCTGGATGACATCACAGTGGTAGTAGCATTTGTGGCAGCTCCCAGTGCTTAGCTACCAATAACCTGTTGAACGGCATGTTTCAAGGTGCAAAAGTCGGCGTCAGCAAATGGTCGTCACAGTTTCATGTTAAAGGTGTGAGCACAACAGTATGTGGCTTTACAGCGGTGTGAGGTCCCATGTGACTGGCACTCTGGCCATGCTGCCCATAGTGACGCAATGTATATATGCTGCCTGCCCTACTAGCTGATCTCGCAGGCATGTTAGCGGAATATTCGTAAAAATTTACAGACACAGGTGTCATGCATGAATTGCACTTAAGGCTGTTTGAATAGCCCACACTTCAACACACCTACCTGTGTACGTGTACAACCTGTTGGATTTGTGATCGTGAAATCTAAATCTCAATCAAATGCACAATTTGTCTCATTTGGCCCGAAGCGAGATTTGTGCCTCTTGAAATGCGATCAGTGAGAAGATAGCACCTTTTTGACACATTGTCTATGTTGATCTGATCTCGTTGTTGAAATGATCGGGCATGATGTCCTTGACAGTACTAGTACTATGTTTCACGGTCATCACAGTACATCTGAAAGCGAATTGGAAGGCAGGGAAGAAGACGCCGGGGCCAATCATGATTGCGAAGCCCATCCCAGATTCCTGCGCAAGTTGACATTGCCAGGGTACAGCGTCTTCCTTCACAGCTGCACGTTCTCTGTTAGCCAGCACAACATCATGTTCACGGTGACCTATATTCGCTGTGCTGAATCCTTATCTGCAGTTTGATCGCTGCCTGCTGTACTCGAGAGAGCGTGACCGCTGTACGTAGATACCCTTATACACTGACCAAACAATGTCCTTTGTGCGTGCACTTCCTGCGTGTGCGCACCTTTTGCAACTTTGCGCGTGTGAAATGCTTACAGATTGCTGCAACAGCTGTCTGAGACGTGTAGGCTTCATCCCACTGCTGTATGCCGGGTTCGTCACAGGCCTGCTAGAACCGCTCCGGAGCCTCTGTATAGCTCTATGAGTGTGGATTTGGAAGTTTTCGTTCAAGATATGTACAGTACCCTGGCATTTGTGGACCTTGTTACACACTTGGTACACGGCCTCGTGCTGTATGCTCAGTCGCTGTTTGAGCCTCCTCGAAGACATACCTTGTGCCTGTCTGGCACTGCTCTGCCAGATCTACAGTCAGATGCAGGAAGCAGTACTGCAACTGCTGTGGTCCTGGACTCCTGGCTGGATCCAGACAACCTGTACCAGCCTCGCTCCATTTTGGTACAGCACTGGCAAGGAAGACCCTGCTGCTGCACCTCCCAGGAGAGCATCCTTTGCTTTTGGCAGCTTTGTCATCAGCAGGATCATCAGATTAGCCCTGAGTCGCTGCATGACCCTCCTTCTGGGCGGCCCCTGTGCCTGTCTGGCACTGCTGTGCCACATCCGCAGTCAGCTGCAGAAAGCAGCACTGCAGCTGCTATGGTCCTGGACTCCTGGCTGGATCCAGGCAACCTGTACCATCCTGGCTTTTCTTTGGCACAATGCTGGCAAGGAAGGCCCTGCTGCTGCGTCTCCCGGGACAGCATCCTTTGGGTTTGGCGAGTTCGTTGTTACAATAGTCAGAAGAGCCAGGCCCTCTGGCGCTCCCCCTTCTCCAAGTGGCACAGTGGTAGCACCTGCAGGAGCCCTTGATCCTGTGCCTTCGCGAGACACGTATGGCAATGACAGCAGTAATGATCAGCACAAGAGCAGTGTGCCTGACACCCAGTCTGCTGGCAGTGAGGCAACTAAGGTAGGTTTTTCTCTGGTCATTGTCTGCTAGCACTGGTTATAGGCCTATTGGTGTCTGTCTGGCAGCTTTGATGCTACTTTCCTGCCTGCCTGCCTGCTCATGACCTAAACATTGTTGCGCACTCTTGATATTTTATGTTGAGAGTCAAAAGCCTGTTTTGTATCCCCCACAATGCAGTGCCTTGCATAAAAGGTGCTGCTGGTGCACCTTGCCTGTGCTCATCTTTCAGGCTGAGCATGCACTTGCGACCCTTGTTGTGAGATGATCAAACACATGATACAAGTTTGTTACATTGCTGTGCAGGTTGCAAGTGAGGTCAAGGCCCAAAAGGATGCTGACAACGAGGATGTCGACAATGCCCATGCCATGCCTGACACCAGGACAAGTGCCGTGCCTGATGAGGTGACCGACACCATGACCAATGCTGCGCCTGGAAGCTGCGCTGGGGTTGCTCAGGGCAACAGTGGTGCGCCTATGAGGGTGCCTGGCAGCGGTTTGCGCGCCACGTCTGGCAAGGTGGGTGGCTGCAGCACTCCTTGAGCACTTGGGTACTGTGTGCATGCGCGTGTGCGTGTGTGTGTGTGTGCCTGTGTGTGTGCCTGTGTGTGTGCCTGTGTCTGTTAGGTGCTGAGCATTGCCACACACCTCTCCTGAAGTGTTGACATGGTATGATCAGTCCTTTAGCATTGCAATGCGCAAAAGCAAGCACTCTGACTAGTCTATCAATTTCAGCAGGATTCAAATTGTCAGACTGCAGATGCTGGGAGACAATGGCATAGTCACACAGCCTTTCTTTTCTCTTGGCAGCGTATCCAAAGCAACCTCTTTTTGTGTTTGCGCAAACCCACACTTGACATGCACCAAGTCACATCTGTGTAAAGCAGTCAGTTGTATCCTCTGCAGCTGCTGCTGACGTTTGTCATGATGTGCTGCAGCTGGTGGTTGGGCTGTTCCAGTTCATGGAAGGCGCACAGCAGCGCTCACCTGCCTTTGGCTTTTCAACCCCTGCTCACGAGATGGTGACACCCTTCGTGGATGTTGCTGAGTGCCGGGAGCTGACCAATGTGGAGCCATGCAGTCTGAGCCACTCTGACAGACTGTCAATCAGCAAGTAAGCCCCTCAGAATCCGATGGGTCCTCATGATCTATTTGAGCAGCCGATATCCATGTCAAAACCGCCCAACACCCCGCATATCACATGCAAACCTGCATAAACATCTGAGGATTACCTTTAAGTTTGAATTACTTCGTCTGAATAATTGCGGTGCACAGTGTATCCTAAGGGCAAGCATCACTGCATGCAGTTTGTGTCTGACACCTGCAGGATTACGCAACAGCAGTATGCATATAGCATGACAAGTATGGCCGGCAATGGCTGCATGCAGGCTGGGCAAGGCACAGCTTTTGATGTAGAAGCTTAGCAATCAACATAAAGCAAATGTTGGCCACAGCATCAGTTGTCGGTACAATGATTTGGTTGTTTCCTTTGCAGGCCAAGGACAAGCGTGCAGAGCAAGGCAGCCTTGGCAGCGGCCATGCAGGTGGACTTTCCCTGCAGCCGCAAGCACTCAGGAAAGGTCTGCAGGCACACCCAGAAGACTGCCAAGATGCACAACCTAGCCCACCAGGCTAGCAGGAGGGCAGGAATGAGCTTTGGCCGCTAGAAAGCCTTTGAAAAGACTTTTCCAAGACATGTTCCAGACTGCCTCAACACACAATGGCAGCTTCAATCATAGCAGGAACAGCCACAGCACGAGTGCAGCCCATTACTAGTACTCTGACTCTCAGCACAGTCAGTACTTCACTACAGCTGCATCAAAAGTAGTCATGCATGTATACTAATTCAGGAACGTTGACTATGCTTGTGATAGACCCAAGTAAGGGATATCCTTCAGCACCATACATCGTAAAGAAACGGCTTTGGATGGCTCATTGTGTTGGCTGTCAGTCAGTGCATCTGGCAAGAAGTGTCATATGATGTCATGCATGGTGCAGTGCTTGGTCTAGTATTGCATGCTGACACTTGTTGGCAAGACCCTGTGTCTGCACAAAATTAAATTTACATAAGATGCTGGCCAGCTGCAGGTGCTGCATAGACCTGCAGACAGTTTGCAGCATATAATCAGCACGGACCATCAGACAGATTGTGCTTGTCCTGTGCCTACTGTGAGCTCGTCACGCAAGTCCAAGCAGGATTCGGCTTTTTCTTGCATCGAAGTTACAAGATCATATATGATTACGAGTAGCTAAACGCTGTCGGGCTTGGTGCTGGATGGCATCAATAAGGGTGTACTTGCAACATTTTTCACCTCGTTACCGGCTGCAATGGTGACAAAATGAATATGCGGCGTAGTATGGTCGGTGCCAACAGCTTTCAGCTGTGTGCAATCGCATCCGCTGTTCCCCTTCACCACCAGTGGCTGCGAAGCATGCAACAGCGCCGTTGTGCCTTGAGGGCAGCTCTGCAGACCGTCAGCGGGGGCTACCTCCAGGTGCTACCACTGCTCCCTTCTCCAAGAGGAGCAGTGGTAGCACCTGAAGTAGCCCTTGATATGCATCCTGCGCCTGCGCGAGACACGCACTTCGATGACAGCAGTAGTGATCAGCACAAGAGCGGTGTGCCTGACACCGAGTCTGCTGGCGGTGATGGCTCTCAGGAGGCAACTGAGGTAATTTCTTCTTGTCATTGTCTGCTAGCACTGGTTGTAGGCCTTTGGTGTCTTTCTGGCAGCTTTGACGCTTCTTGTCTGCCTGCCTGCCTGCCTGCTCATGACATAAACGTTGTTGCGCATTCTTGACAGTTTAGAAGCTTTTTAAATCCTTCTTCTTCTTCTTACATTGAGAGTCAAAAGCCTGTGTTGTGTCACTCACATTGCAGTGCCTTGCATAGAAGATGCTGGTGGTGAACCTTGCTTGTGCTCATCCTTCAGGCTGAGCATGCACTTGCATCTTGTTGTGAGATGATCAAATACATGAGACAGCTTTTCTTACATTGCTATGCAGGTCAAGACTGAGATTGAGTGCAAGCCTGTCTTTGGCTTCTCAACCCCTGCTAATGAGACGGTGTTACCCTTCTGGGATGTTGCTGGAGTGCCGGGAGCTGGGCAATGTGGAGCCATGCAGTCTGACCCACGGTGACGGACTGTTAGTCAGCAAGTAAGCCCCTCAGAATCTGATGGGTCCTCATGACTGCTTCAAGCAGCTGAAATCCATGTCAAAACCGCTCAACACCTTGCATATTACGTGCAAACCTGCATAAACAGCTGGAGATTACTTTTCAGTACGTGTTACATGGTCTAATCCATTCTGGTTCACAATGTCGTAAAGAAACGGCTTTGGGCAGCTCATTGTGTTGGCTGTCAATCAGTGCATCTGGCAAGAAGTGTCATGGTGCAGAATAAGCTAGTTAGTCTAGGTTTGCATGCTGACGCTTGTTGGCAAAACCCTGTGTCTGCAAAAAACTAATATAATGCTGTCAAGCTGCAGATCTTGCATAGACAGTTTGCAGCATGCATTTCAATATAGTCAGCACGGACCATCAGACAGAGCTTACAACTGTCAGCTCATCATGCAGGTACAAGCAAAATTTGGCTTTTTCTTGCAACCAAGTTACAAATGGCAAATATAATTACAAGTGCCAAAAGCAGAGGATGCTGTCCCGGGAGGCGAAGCAGCAGGGCCTTCCTTGCCAGTACTGTGCCAAAGAAAAGCCAGGATGGTGTAGGTTGTCTGGACCCAACAAGGATGGTACACGCTGGATCCAGACAACCCTGTACCGTCCTGGCTTTTCTTTGGCACGGTACTGGCAAGGAAGGCCCCGCTGATGCGCCTCCTGGGACAGCATCCTTTGGGTTTGGCGAGTTCGTTGTCACCATACTTGTCAGAAGAGCCAAAACTTGCCCCTCTGGCGTTTCCCCTTCTCCAAGCGGGACAGTGGTAGCACCTGAAGTAGCCCTTGATATGCATCCTGCGCCTGTGCGAGACATGCATTGCGATGACAGCAGTAGTGATCAGCACAAGAGCGATGTGCCTGACAGATGGAGCCCCAGTCTGCTAGCACTGATTATAGGCCTACTGGTGTCTTTCCGGCAGCTTTGATGCTGCTTTATTGCCTGCCTGCCTGCCTGCTCGTGACCTAAATATTGTTGTGCATTCTGACACTTTATGTCGAGTGTCCAAAGCCTGTTTTGCATCACCCAGAGTGCGGTGCCTTGCATACAAGATGCTGCTAATGCACCTTGCTTGCGCTCATCTTTGAGGCTGAGCATGCACTTGCGACTTTGTTGTGAGATGAGCAAACACATGAGACAGGTTTTGTAACATTGCTGTGCAGGTTGCCAGTGAGAATGAGGCTCAGAAGGATGCTGACAACAAAGATGCTGACAAGGCCAATGCCATGCCTGATGAGGTGCCTGACATCAGGACCAGTGCCGTGCCTCAGGAGGTGCCCGACACCAATGACCAATGCTGTTCCTGGAAGCTGCACTGGAATCGTTCAGGGCAACAGTGGCGCGCCTATGAGGGTGCCTGGCAGCGGTTTGCGCGCCACGTCTGGCAAGGTAAGTTGCTGTAGCACTCCTTGGGCACTTGGGTACTGGCTGTGCGTGTGCGTGTGTATGTGTATGTGTCTGCGTATCTGTCTGTGGGTGTGTGTGTCTGTGTCTGTGTCTGTTTGTGATTGTCAGGTGCTCAGCATTGCCACAAGCCTCTTCTGAAAGTGTTGGCATGAGCTGATCAGTCCTTTAGCATTGCAACGCGCAAAAGCAAGCACTGTGGCTAGTGGAGATAATGGCGTGGTCTCACAGCCTTTCTTTTGTCTTGGCAGCGTATCCAAAGCGAGCTCTGTTTGTGTTTGCAGCAAACCCACATTTCACATGCACTAAGTAAGGTCTATGTAAAGCAGTCGGTTGTCTCCTGTGTGGCTGCTGCTGACGTCGTTCTCGATGTGCTGCAGCTGGTGGTTGGGCTGTTCCAGTTCATGGAAGGCGCACAGCAGCGCGAGCCTGCCTTTGGCTTGTCAACCCCTGCTAATGACATGGTGTCACCCTTCTGGGATGTTGCTGAGTGCCGGGAGCTGGGCGATGTGGAGCCATGCAGTCTGAGCCACTCTGACAGACTGTCAGTCAGCAAGTAAGCCCCTCAGAATCTGATGGGACCTCATGACCAGATCAAGCAGCTGAAATACATGTCAAAACCGCCCTGACACCCTGCATATCACATGCAAACCTGCATAAACATCTGAGGATTACCTTTCAGTTTGTATTACTGCATCGAAATAATTACATGTCATGGTGTATTTTGGGTGCAGGCATCACTGCATGCAGTTTGTGTCTGGTCACCTGCAGGATTACGCAACAGCAGTATGCATACAGCATGACAAGTATGGTAGATAATGGCTGCATGCAGGCTGGGCAAGGCACAGCATTTGATGTAGAAGCTTAGCAATCAACACAAAGCAAATGTTGGCCACAGCATCAGTTGTCGGTACAATGATTTGGTTGTTTTGTTTGCAGGCCCAGGACAAGCGTGCAGAGCAAGGCAGCCTTGGCAGCGGCCATGCAGGCACAACCTAGCCCACCAGGCCAGCAGGAGGGCAGGGATGAGCTTTGAGCGCTAGATTGTCCTGAAAGATTTTTCCAAGACTGGTCTCAAACGTAGGACTTTTGAGACAGGTCATGGAAAAGTCTTTCAGTACAATCTAGCGGTCAAACTGCCTCAGCACACACTGGCAGCTCCAAACGTAGCAGGAACAGCCACAGCAAGAGTGCAGCTGATGACTCTCAGCACAGCCAATGCCCCACTACAGCTGCTTATAAGTACTCACGTGTGTGCACTAGTTCAGGAACGTTGACTGTGCTTATGACAGACCCAAGTAAGGGATGCGCTTCAGCACCATTTATTGTAAAGAAACGGCTTTGGATGGCTCATTGTGTTGGCTGTCAGTCCGTGCATCTAGAAAGAAGTGTCATGGTGCAGTACGTACTAAGATATAAGCTTATTAGTCTAGTGTT
>JAABUO010005079.1_pt1 | contig 15427 bp, 12 predicted proteins | sample 5559291 | NCBI WGS metagenome assembly JAABUO01 (sample SAMN10711878, study PRJNA513372) | rock metagenome | isolation source: Antarctica rocks | place: Antarctica: Victoria Land, Finger Mt sud
ACTGTTTTACACATGTTAATTTAAAACGAAGTAATCGAAAAAATTATACGCATTACAGAAAACTCGATGCGAGCCATGATTAAAAATGTTAAACTTTTCATTAAGTTCTGAGTAAAAGCTACGAAGACAGATGTTTATCTGCGAAACAGAACTGTCACGAAATTCTTAATTAACGAAGCTTTTACGACGTCGAAAAAGACATTCATCGAAATTAAGTTCTTAATTAATTATGTACGAGTATGAGAATATAAATGCTACTCACACGTTAATCTTAAGTTACTGTTAGTTAAAGAAAGACGAGACAAATTCATGAACAGAGACAGACTTAACGTCTTTATGAGATATGTGAAAAACATCGATAAGCAATATCGTCTCTGAGTCTTAAATCTCTATCGAGTCATTAAGAATCACGCTATTAAGTTCGCTGAAAATGAAAAAAGTGAAGATATAAACTTACGACTTCGTAAGCAGACATTTAATGTTCTTTCAGAGCGAAGATTTGTAAGAAGATTACTTAAGAATAACGTTTTAATTAACGTTTCAGAATCTGATTCTTTCATGATTAACGTTTCATTCGAATTAATTAATGCACTGAAGATTATCGCGATTAACTTAAATACGCTATTTAAGATCACGTTAGAAACGTTAAACGAGCGCGAAATTTACACGAATGTTTAAATCATTTAAGAAATCTTCGCGTTAAGCAAGTTTAAGTTAGCAGTTTAAACATTTTTACATGTAATCATTTTAAAGAAAAAAAGAAACAGCGAGAATTAATAAATGAAAAATCGCGCATTTAAGATCTCGCGAGTCATGACGATTTAATTAATCATAGAAGAAATTAATAACGATGAGAGCGATGTTAACGTAAGCATGTCATGAGTATTATTTAACGTTAATGAATTTAATTCTTCGAAAGCGATAAGAATTCTCATCTTAAACACTTACAAAGAGATAGTATAAAACTTAATTTAAGAGAAACTTTAAAAGAAAGCGATCGACGCAGAACTTGTAGCGCTAGTCGCTAACGAAATCTGATAAGAAGAAATGTCGTTTAAAAAGATTAACATCGTAACAAGCAAATGAGTCTTTAAGTTAAAGATGCACGTTAACGATTCTCTTAACAAACTGAAGACGAGATTAATAATTAAAGGCTTCTTTTAAATTCATGAAGTTAATTATAAAAATACTTTCGCGTTAATCGTTAAGTTTAACACTCTGCGAGTCTTTTTAGCTATCGCGATAATAAAGAATCTCGAACTTCATTAAGTTAACGTGAATAATGCGTTTACTGAATCGTTTCTTAAAGAAATTATTTACATGTCTTCTTCGTTAAAAGTGAAAGTTAAATTTAATTATGCTCTGAGAGTTCTTCGAAGTCTTTATAATCTTAAGCAAGCTGCACGAGATTAACATGATCGCTGTATAATAGCGCTTTTTAAACTCAGCTTCGTTTAATATGCTGCAGACTCATGTCTTTTAATTCATAAATTAAAAGAAATTATGTTATTACTGTACGTTAACGACATAAATATTATCTGCAAATCGTTAAGCAACATTAAATAATTTAAACATGAGTTTTAAGATGTTTTTAAAGTTAAGAATTTAAGAAAAATGAAGAAGATTCTCGACATTTAAATCATTCGTAATAAAAAGGCACGAATCTTACGAATGAATTAAACTCATTATCTTCACGACGTTCTTAAGAGACTTAACATGAAATAAGATAAACATAAGATAATAAATCTTTCGATGAATGAATATGACGCTCTTCGTTCAGCTGAACTTAATGACGTAAGAATTAATTAGCACGAGTATTAACAAGTCATTAAAAGTCTTATGTATGCTGCAATTCACACTCGACTTAACATCGCTTTTACTTTTAATTAATTAAGTTAATATTTCAGCGATTCTGCAGAACATTATGAATATGTCTTAAAGAATTTAATGCGTTACGCTCGTTTCATTATTAATTTAAACATCACGTACGAAATTAATAAGAGCATGAAGTTAATAGATTATTTTGATTCAGATTACGTCTTAAACAGATTAAATCGTAAGTCGATTCTCGTTTACATTTACATACTTAATGAAGGATCAGTTTTTTAAATGAGTTAAAAGCAGAAGTTCGTTGTCATATTAATCATTAAGATAAAGTACATAACTTTATTAATCTGCGTTAAGAAAGGTTTATAAATTAATTAAGTGCTTAAGAACATGAATCTGATAAAGTACTTAAACGTTAGTCATAATCGTGTGAATATTCTTAAGAAGATTACTCATTAATTCGTCTTACTCACACAGATTAAGAGAGATAATTAAGTATTTCTTATGTTAATTAAGAATGCTTATATTCACGAAAGATTAAAGCACATTAACGTCGCTTATCATTACATTCGAGATTTACATAAGAAGAATTAAATCTTAGTGAACTTCGTTTCTAGTTAAGACATGATAGCAAACGGATTAATTAAGTCATTATCTTAACAGAACTTTAAGAGATTCATTAAATAACTAAGACTGAAAAGCAGTGAAAGCTAAGAAACTCGCAAGCATCGAGTAAAAGTGTTAAGAAATGCGATAACAGGCTCGTTTCTAGCAGCTCTTCATAAACTAGCGTCAGGGATAAGGCCGCTAGCCGCGGCTCAGCCATGTGTGATAGTATATAAATAGAGTAGCCTGTAGATTCTTAAATAATCTAGAGAGATTTCATCATATGCTGTACTGTTCGCCCTACTCTTTAAACATCATTAATGATTTCATTAAAACAGAGTGAAATAAGATATTAAAAATTATTATTTCAGAGATCGTCATCGAGTATAATGTAAGAATAAAGCTTCAGATCGAATTCTCGAAGAAAAAGAATTCTTTAAAGCGATTCTTAAATGTTTTATTATTCGATTCTCTGAAGTCTTCGTCATTTAAAGCATTAATCATTCGCATTAATAAGTTACTTAATCGTGCACGTGTACGAGTTAATGATCTCGTTATAATTAATAATTTTAATTATAAACTGCTTCATCGTTAATAGTATAACGATAAATAATATTAAAACTTTAATGATTAATGTTTCGTTAACTTTACAGACAAGTATTTTAATATGAATTACACTTAATAATCGCTTTAAGATAAAGTCATCGTTATTAACGAAGATAACGTTAATATTAAACGATTTTTTATTTTTCTTTATCGCTTTTAAATCGATTTACAAGAAATAATAACTTAAAACTTTTAACGATTACTGATGCAACAGAAAAGACTAAAGACGCGAACAGATAAAGAAGAAACAAAGAACTTTATGAATAAATTTATGAGATTTAACGAATAATAAATAAAAATGCGTTTAATCGAGATTATGATTAAACAGATGAAAAGAATAACGTCTCGTTAAAGATCTTCTTTATTTTCTTTATTTTCTTCACTTTCTTAACAGCTTTCTCAGCAGCTTTCTTAGCAGCAGTGATAACAGTCGTTCGTTAACAGCTCGTATTCTGCATATCAGCCGTTATCGTACTTATAATGACAGTAGTCAGTTTCATGACAAGAAGTTTCTTTACTCTCTTCGTTAATATTATTCTTATTCTTCGCTTCATTATTTTAATTATCGCGTTTCAGTTTATTAAATCATTTAAAGAGAAGAAAATAATAATTAAACAGTTCTTTTTATGAAAGATAACTCGAATAACACGTTAAGCAGCGAAGAATAAGATAATTAAAGTAAGACGATTTATGAATAATTAAATGTAAAGCATTAATGATTTAAAAGAAATGTCAGATACTACATCATTTATATATCGAACAGTCATACAGCTAAAAGTTTTAAATGAAATGATTAAAAGCTTCAGAAATAATCTTAAGATCTTTAAGCCTTAATGACGTTAAATAAAGAATCTTTTACATATAAAATAAGCTTAAATTTAAATAAAATCGAAATTTATGTTATTCGTTTTCAGTTCTTTTTTTAACGCTTTAATATTAGTCTTAAATATATAATCATCGACGTTATGCTTAAAATGCTGTTTTAAAAATTAATCACAGCGACTTCTAGCTACTACATAATGCAGAAACTCATTAAAGAAGTTTTTAAAGCTGAGTCATATTTCATGAAAGTGTTTTCTGACTTAAATCTTTAAAACATTAAAACTGAGCTCGATGAGATTAAAATTCGACGAATATAAAAACAGATATCGTACATTACATTCGTGTAAGATAATGAGTTTCTCGATACGAGCGTTATAGTATATGTTAACGTTATTCATAATGATCACACTTTAAGCTACTGAAAAAACGTTACAATAAGATAACGGCTCATTTAATATTCATTAAAAGAAGGCTTCGTTATTAAATTAATCTTCACGAATATTAATATAGAATAAATAATCATTAATTATATACGCTGATAAAACGCTTCAGAAATGTTCTTTCTTTCTAAAGATTTAATATTAAGCTGACTCATTAACTAATGTATAAACTTAATGACGTTACTTCGTAATCTCGTTAAAGAGAATCTCGTTAACGAAAACAAGCTGCTTAATAATTAAACGAAGCAGATTAACGACTCAGTTTAATCGCAGTTCATCGTTCTGCCTGATGCTTACACGCTGATTCTTTTTATTGCTTCAGCTTCTTTTCTTCAGAATTCTGAATATCGTGAATTTATGAATATGTATATCTCATTCTTTTTATAAAAATTACATCATCTCTTTCTGCATGATTTATGATTATTGCTTTAAATATGTAATAAAAGAATCTTCAGCAGTTAAAAAGATCTTACGAAGAATCTTCTTAAATTAAAATTAAGGCCTGCAGAGCGAATAATATATAAACAGATTCTTTTATATATTATAAACGATGTTAAAGTAACAGTGAATCTCTTTAACGATAATTAAAAAACGTCAGTGTAATAATAAAAAACGTATTATTTTAAAGCGAATGAATGAGTTCAGTAAGCGAGATATAGCTATTTAACAGATCAGTACGAAGTAAACAAGTGCTTTTAAATAGCTTCATATTTATTTATTTAATTAATTTTTCTAAAGCGAAAGCGTTAATGGCAGCAAGAATGTCTGAATTCAATAGTAAATGTGGGGGGGGGCGCGACAATTGCGATGCCAAGGATTCGATACCTTTCTGCACACGCTAATAGCAAGATAAATTACCGCTAATTACGGCAACTTTAAGTTGGTGGATGCTCACCTGTGACAGGAGCACATTGAGCATTGTTGTAACGCAAAGTAGCCTGCCCTCTACATTTCATATGTGTTTGAACACATCTATCTCCGCTCTCTACTACTAATAGTAAACGTATTCCCTACAATCCACGCCACCGCTACCATCAATTCCCTCGCTGAACATGTATAGTCTGAGCAAATACGCAACGCCGGAAAAGGTATCAACCCATCGTGCCCAATTGAAGCATATGAAAGGGCTAAAAGTGCCTGAGAGAGAAAGAAAACCGAGTTAAACTGCGGCCGAGGGTCGCAAGAAGAGGATTCGCTGGGGTATCGTGACCGGGCGTTCGAATTGGAGATCCTTCACTGAACCTGACTGACAATCTCACTTGCTTTCGACAAAGACTCCACCATCTGTATGCACTCCTTCCTTCTCCGTATCGTGTAGTCGCTCTCTTTGAGTAGGTCATCTGACTCACTGGCGCGGTACATGTTTTCGAGCAGCTCTCGTTGCATCTCCTCCTTTGTAAATCTGATAGCTGTCAGTATTTGTGCGGTGATCCGAACAGAATCGGCGATTGCTTACTGCACAAGGTTAAGCATGATGGCTTTCGGGACCATGTCGATCATAGTCCGTCTCACGATATTGTAGTATGAATTGATCAGGAGTTCTGTTGATGCAATCAGCACCAAAAGATCAGAAATCAGCATCATAGACCTACTGATGACTTCGACCTCGTTCGCTTCCTTCTCGGACAAGGTCCCTGAGGCCTTGAGCTGTGGAGGTGGGGAGTCCATGGCGGCCATTTTCTTCTTATTCTTTGGCGCAAAGAAGCTGCCAAAAAACCCTGAGTTGTGATCCGGTGGTAGGTCTAGAGATGGGCTTGCTGCGCGAGGTGGAACAGTAGGAGGCAGAGGTCTGCCTGTCTTTGGATCTACCTGTACAGGTTTGGACGCGCTATGCCGGTCATTGACGATTGCCATAGCCTGAATAGAGAAAGTGTTAGATTTCTTGGGAGATAAATCAATGAAATTGTGTGAAGATGGCAGAGTAGTAGATCGCAGTACAGGAGTGGGGTCTTGAATTGAGGTATGTTGCCCTCGCGGATAGACCTGAGAGATGATGTCACCTACCCTATGACCATTGAGAAAATCGGGATGCCCTGTATTGATATAGCAAGACTCCATGGAGACTAAGTCCTTGACTAGCTTGTTCGTGGGATCAATAGCTTTCTTGAAGAAACTTATCACGACGGCATGGAATTTTTCCTTAAGTGACGGGTATCGCCGGAATAAGGCTTTGTTCAATAGTTGGTTAAGGATCCGAACAAGCTCATCATATACCAATGAAACACACTTCAAACTTGGTTCGTCCAATCGCTTGATTTGTTGTTTGACTAATAATTCAAATGCGGTGGTACCGACAAAAAGAGCTGGCGAAGAACCCGAGGAGTTATATAGCATGATTCGTATGTCAATATCCTTGACCTGATCGAATGGGTCCACAGCCTTGACACCGTTAGAGTATAATTCATGGAAAACGAAACTGATTCGAGCTCCGCCGGAGAGTTCTATGCTTGAAAGTTCCTGGTTGTTACCATCCAGAACTGTCCGATACTCATTACAGAATTCTGTAATGATCTGGACAACGATGTTTGTACTATTGCCAAACATCGAATCTCCCAGCTGGTTTAATTCTGCGGTGTATTTTTGGAGAGAGGATGAAATGCGTGCTTTGATGTCGGGTAAGGTGTTCTTGATATGCATCATAAGGATCTGGCAATAAGTTAATACATGTGGCCAAACTACAACTGAATTCATCTGGCCATACTAGGTTAAGTTTTCGAGCCAAGTATGGTGTTCCGCAATAAGAGCTCTTGTTTCGGTACGCTTTGTGATTCTCGAAGAAGTTTTTCTCATTTTCCAGGGCAAATGAGATGGCCTTTTTGTTCTCGATATCTCTTTGACCACGATTTACAACGGGAACGTAGCCTAGCCGTAGCGGAATAATTCGACCCGCCAGAATGTCTACAACGTCTGTTCCTTCGTCCATCAAGTCCACTTTAGTAAGCACGCCTATTGTTCGCTGACCTTCTGGGTCGACTTCTCGTGCCAATTGGAGGCCATCCGAATTTGCGAGATCGGTGTTTGCGGCCGTGACGGCTAATATGATAGCATTTGGCTTCATTATCTGCTTCAGTACCATATCCTTGATTTGCTTTTCAATATCCCTTGGCTGATCCCCAACAGGTACTTTTGTCAAGCCAGGTAAATCCACCAGTGTTAGGGTAAGAACGTTTGGGGAGTATATTCGAAGATTTATCGGAGCCGGTGAGATGCCTGCATTACGACCTGTTTTCGACTCTGTCTCCTTCACGATTTCATCCCTGATTTTATTGAAGTCGTAAAACTTCTGGCCTGGTATATGTAGGAATTCACCCCATTCGTCTGCATTTGCTTCCTTGTCCGAGGTCTTCATTTCCCCGTTGACGCCATTTGTTTGAGGTTGGCTAGTAGCAGATCTGTTGATGAGTTGTAGAATGAGAGGTCTTCTGGTAACAATTCCAGTCCCCCGTGGTAAGCTTTGATATATATCGTCAGCTGGAATTCCTGTAATGGTAACAGAGACCGTACAAATCCCTGCCAACTATATTCTCTAGCACCGAGCTCTTTCCACTTGATTGTGACCCGACTACAGCAATCTGCGGCAGATCTATTGGGTTTTGGACCTATCAGGCATGCGCTGTCAGCGTCGCAAAACCTTAAGGACTTGGTGGAGCTGCTTAAGAACCCTCTACATACTCCGACTGTCGTAAAGACATCTTGCAGCTTGTTCACTAGGGTGATGAGGCCCGGGTCATTGACATTGACTCTGCAATGCGGGTGAGATGAGGCTTTATAACTCAAGGCAATAGCTACTCACGAATGACCGGCCGGTGTGGCCATGGCTGCGTGAACAAGGAAGCACCAGAAATCAAAGAAAGAGTAGTTAGATAGTCTAGAGGTTCAAAGGGAAGATGCAGTTGCTGTAGGCTACAGTCTTTGCAAGCTACAGTGGTTCCTTGGAGATCTCGTGTCGAGGTTGTTACGTATCGACACGGAGAGCCTAATGGCACCCTTGTTTGCGACGCTTAACCTAAACAGGCCAGTACACGAATCTGATATCTCCCGTTGTGCCGTCGATAGCTGCTGGATCGCCTTCAATGCTCGGAGTTAGCTGTGTTGGCTCTGGAGAAATGAGTTCAACATAGTTATGCAGTCTTTGCTCAAGAAAATATATTCTTGCTACCTTCAATAGTCCAGCCACAATATTTACAATGCCTACAGCGTTTCAGGAACCCTACAAAATCATGCTACGCTACAGACCAGATCATGCTCCGGAGTCGACAACCTCTGCTCTAGTACACTGCAAACAATATCAAATTCCTGCTAGATCACTCATCGGTCACAGAGGCAAATTTCTCCGTCATCTCTTGCAGCAGCTCGTCGTACTATATCCTTGTCAGCCAATAGTTCATTTGGGAGGAGAGAGTAGGTCCCACCTTCTTTGAAATCTTTTCCTCACCCTCTGAAGGCACCTCGAATTTCATGCTTCGCAATCCGTTCTGAATACTAGCAGTCGATTCCCTAACCTTAGCCCAGCTGTGCCCTTGTGCGATTGCTTTTTGGCTCTCGTCATGATAACCCATAAATGCTTTCATCATGTACTCAGTCTTCCACATAGGGCAGAACTGGTCGTAGTCACTATATCCGTTTTGTTGGAGGAAGTCGTCCTTTAGAAGGCCGGCAATGTCTAGCGTAATCTTATCGGGATCGCCAAGCGCAGACTTGCCAACAAGTTGGACAACTTGATCTAGATCTTCCGAATTCGACAACAGTTCTCTAATGCGGTCCCTGAGGCGTGGGAACTCGGGATGGTCCTTCTCATAGTATTTGTCCAAGATGTTGGTGTATTTACTGTAAGACATGGACGTGTTGATGGATGGGAAATGTTTTCTTTGGGCCAATTTCTTGTCAAGACCCCAGAAAACTTAAGCGCAAAGCTGGACTTAGCCGATGACACGCAATAGGCTGTGGAAGTAAACATACCTTGTACGATACCTAGGGTAGCACTAGTCACGGGATCTGAGAAATCACCACCTGGCGGACTTACGGCGCCGACAATACTGACACTCCCCTCACGCTCTGGACTACCAAGAGCAGTGACTTTGCCTGCACGCTCGTAGAACGAAGCCAGCTTAGCACCGAGGTAGGCGGGAAATCCTTGATCAGCCGGCATCTCTCCCAAACGTCCAGAAATCTCACGAAGAGCCTCTGCCCACCTGGAAGTTGAGTCTGCCATCATGGCCACGTTTTTACCCTGGTCGCGGAAATACTCAGCGACAGTAATGCCTGTATAGATAGAAGCTTCCCGTGCGGCGACTGGCATGTTCGATGTATTGGCGATGAGTGACGTGCGCTTCATAATCGGTTCCTGCCGACCATCTATATCAATCGAGAGCTCTGGGAAATCCATGAGCACTTCAGCCATCTCATTTCCTCTTTCACCGCATCCCACATAGATGATGATATCGCTGTTAGAGAATTTGGAGACTGATTGACTGATGACAGTTTTTCCGCAACCAAAAGCACCAGGGATACAGACAGTACCTCCCTGAACACTGGGAAACAGGGCGTCCAGTACACGTTGACCGACAATGAAAGGCGAATCTGACGGAAGCTTCTCAGTTGTAGGCCTGGGTACACGAACAGGCCATGTGTGCATCATAGAGTAATCCGACTTTTTCCCATCGAACTCGACCTCGAGCACTTTCTCATCAACCGTATAGCTTCCTTTCTCGGCGATATGTGTGATTGTACCTCTTGCTCGGGGAGGTAGCAGGATCTTGTGCTCATTCAAGAGACTGTTTTCAAACACACTTCCAAATATATCGCCCCCTGTGATATGGTCGCCGACCTTCAGCTTCCCTGGTGTAAAGTCCCATTTTATTTCTCGGTTGAGCGAAGGTACGGCAATCCCGCGGGGGATGTAGATACTGCTTGCGACTTCTGAAATAGATTTCAACGGGCGTTGGATACCATCATAGATGGTCTCCATCAATCCTGGGCCCAGCTCGACAGATAAAGGCTTCCCTGTCCGCATGACTGGATCTCCAACAGTTACGCCGGCTGTCTCTTCGTAAACTTGCACCGTAGCTTTATCTGCATCGATTCGGATGACCTCCCCCACAAGGTTGTCGTGCCCTACTCGTACCAACTCGTACATGGCACACCCTATCATGTTCTCCGCAACGATGACAGGCCTTTCTCACGTCAAATTTGTTCCCCAATAAAGCACTTGATTTGCAACATACCCCGAAATCGAGAAGATCGATCCTAAAAGCCTCGTATTAGTGATGGTCGAATAGGATATATGTCACCGCATCTTGTGTCTAGAGCGACTTACCATATTGTTCTTCGCCTGCCTCCATGCGTTTCCTCGCTGAATCTTTCTGTGCCCATAGAATATAGCATTAGTATTGTGATGACGCCGGTGGACTTTCTGGGCGGTGGCATGCTTACAGGTGCCATGGTCGAATACGTTGAAGTTGAAGTCGATGCTTCGCTGGGATTAGTCGAGGACGGCGAGATTGGCGATAGCGATGTTGGCAGAGGTGGCAAGCCGTCGACCGCGTCCTCGACGAACAAATTATGCTCTGGCAAAGGTGGAGGTAGTTGATCAAGGTTAACCTGAGAGACGAGATTCCAGAGAGAACTACGAGCTTTCAGTCTAGGTCGAAGACCAAGCATGCAACAAGATGACAGGTAGGCTAAGAGAAGCTGTAGCTCCTTCCCTAAGATAACTTAAGGGTGGTGTGGATGCGAAATAATCCTGGGCAATGATTTCACCATTTAACTTTGGTGGACAACGGCGGGACCCTTCTATCGATCTTGCTTTAGGAGGGTCTGCAGGCAACCGTAGCGCCTACAGCTAACTGGCTTCATCCCTTTTGAGCCCCACACCAACCCCCCGAATGCAATTGCTGGGATTGCTGTACCTCCGTACCGTAGTGGTCTTTACCTTTACATAGAAGTATATCACGATACCTACATTGTAATACGGTACTCTATTGTCTGTTGCTACTGCTACGGCTACCAGATGCACACGTGGATACCATCTGGGTATGTAATTGCTTTTTAACACAAGGCGATACCTTTGATATCTGACATCGCTTCAGCCCCTTAGTCTCGTGCTGAATCAGAAAATTCGAAGGCAATCTTTGCTTTGTCCGACACTGGTTGAGTGCCGATTGGTTCTCCCCAAGGTATGAACGACTACAACATATTAAAGGTAGGCTGACGAAGTCTGACTGACTGGGGCATGAGCCCGCTCACTGCAGCCTTCAGGCTTTCAGATCTTGGATGATAGTCCAAGGATAATCCAAGAGGTATAATGTTCAATAAATCAAGTTGTAATATAGTATTAATACCGTATATACATTAATGCCTTTGTGACCTGGCACGCCTGGTAATTGATAGATTAATATTGTAGAAACGTGCAAATGAACTACTGGGTTCAGACGCCCCAGCCTCGAAACACACGCTGTGCCGGTTTTGTGACGGCGGATCGGATGACATGACAAGGTACCTCTTACCGGTATCTCTGCTACCTCAACGTTCCAATACTTTCGCCATATGACCGCCTACAATCCTATCTTCACACAACGACATTGCTAGCAATATCGGCATCTTTATCATTACGGAACCGCCGTCGGAGAGTATTCACAGAGCCCGTGTAGCCAAGCCTTGTACCTGGACTACTGCCCATCTCCAAGTCTACAGCAGTCTTGTTCCTTCTCTGAAGCTCGACTCAACAGCCATAGCCGCCGAATTCGATTCCTAGCATATTCTCGAAACGAACTCTAAGCTTAAAGGGAATCTTTGAAGCTGCCAAATTACGGGGCAGCGGGATTCTCCAATCTTGGGCTACAAGGCGCCTAACACCACAGAGGCTTTTCGAATAGACTCATATACACAACAGTTGAGAGCTCTGGCACCAGAGACTCAGCCAGCATAAGCGGCAGCCCCGCTACCTTCGTCCTGGCAGACGAAGCCCCCCTACACCAACAATCCCCAATCACCTCCGACCACCCAGCCATTCCCAGTCCCCCACTACCTTCCTCTATCACAGATAACTCAGCCCAATATATAAACCCTAATCCGGAAACGCAGCAAAGTTCTCCTCTAAGAGAAGCCCACACAACAGCTTCCAGCTCTCACGCAGTTTCTGCCTCTACAAATTCCGAATTGCCCAACGTTCGAGCCATTCCACGTCGTCGTCGTCGGAGCCCTTCACCGGAGGTAGTGCTTTCGGAAACTCAACGAGGGCAGCAAGCGTCGGACAACACAGAAAACAGGGAAAGTCCAAGAATCGAAGTTGGGGGTACTGAACCACGGGCCGGACGGGAGACACCGTCTTCGCCGAAACGTAGGCGCCTCATGAGTAGAACCATGCGTCTCGACCAAGATTCTTCTAACTTGAACGGCTCACGGTCATATTCAAACGGTTCACCGCACTCGAATCAAAAAGCTGGATTGTCGGGTTCGACAAATGGCCATTCCTCTTCAACTAACGGCACATCATCTCCCCACAGAAATGGGAATGGTTATTCGTCACCAATAGCAAGAGCAAAAGCTTCTGATTTCTTCGGACATGACAGGCAAGAGGTTACACGTCTTCTCATACAGGGGCTAGGTGATCTTGGTTATCACCGAACTGCGGATAGGCTGAGTCAAGAGAGTGGTTATGAGATGGAGACGCCAACTGTTGCGGCATTTAAACATGCTGTATTAGACGGGGAATGGTCAGAAGCAGAGTCCCTCTTGTTTGGCTCGAATCATTTGAACGATAATGGAGGCGTGAGCATTAGCAACGGCCATTCACATGAGCATGATGGTCTGAGATTGATAGAGGGGGCAAATCGGGATGAGCTAAAGTTTCGAATGCGGGAGCAGAAATACTTGGAGCTACTTGAGAACAAGGACCTTTCGCCTGCACTAATCGTTCTTCGTCAAGAGTTGACCCCCTTAAACCAGGATACTGGGAAACTCCATAATTTATCAAGGTACCTATGACGGCGATTGCAGCTTCCTAGTCCTTCCACTGATACTTTAACAGTCTAATTGTTTGCCAATCACCTGATGACCTAAAGGCCCAGGCTCACTGGGATGGCGCCCACGGTGAGTCGCGGCAAATATTGTTGCAAGAGCTATCCAGTACGTACGGTTATCCTCATTTCCATATGTAAGCTAAGCCAAGGTTCCAGAATCAATATCCCCCTCCGTTATGATTCCAGAGCACCGACTAGCAACCTTACTGGATCAGATAAGGCAGACTCAGATATCCAAATGCCTTTACCACAACCCTTCAACGAGGCCTTCCTTGTTCTCGGACCACATGTGCGATCGGAGTCAATTCCCATTGCGAACTGTTCTGGAGTTAAACCATAATGCTGGTGAAGTATGGTATCTTGAATTCTCACATAACGGGAGGAGACTAGCGACAAGCGGCAAAGACAGTGCGGTAATTATTTACGATACAAGCACTTTCCAGGTTAGGCATACCTTGAGGGACCATACTGCTTATGTTGCCTATGTAACTTGGAGTCCGGATGATAAAAGGCTCATCACTTGCTCCCATGACCGCAAGGCTAAAGTATGGGATGCGGAGGTATGTACGCCCTTGCTGATGTTTGAAAGCCTGCTAAGCGCTTCATTTTAGTCTGGCCAATGCATACTGACAATAGATCATGATACTCAACCGGTAACGACAGCTTCGTGGGCGCCCGATGGACAGAGCTTTATTACAGGATCTTTGGACAAGAAGTCGCAGCTCTGCCTATGGACCTTGAGCGGTCAATCCCTGTATAGCTGGGCAACCGATTACCGAATACAGGATTGTGCCATCTCCCCGGACGGGCAACGCCTGGTCACCATCTCTTCCGAAAGACAGATTTTCGTCTACAACTTCGTGACCAGGGAAGAAGAGTACAGCATATTGCTAAAGACCAAAATGACTTGCGTTAGTATAAGCGGAGATTCAAGATATATGCTCATCAACATGGCCGATAACGAAGTTCAATTGATCGATATCGAGACTGCTGAGATAGTCAGGAGGTTTCTTGGCCAGAAACAAGGAGCTTTTGTGATCCGAAGCTCGTTCGGAGGCGCTGACGAGAACCTTGTAATTAGCGGTAGTGAAGGTAGTACCCTATCTTGCCAACGCATATCAGACATGCTAATTCGCTCACCAGATTCGAAAATCTACATATGGCACAAAGAGAACGGAACACTGATCGAAACCCTCGAAGGCCACTCCACCGGCTGCGTCAACGCTGTCGCCTGGAACTCTGCAGATCCATGCATGTTCGCTTCAGCAGGTGACGACAGAAAAGTCAGAATGTAAGTCCCTTGTTGCAACAACACCACCTTGCATCAGCTTCCTAATCTCAACCACAACCAGATGGTCCAAAGAAACCGATCCCAGTCCCCGACGGCGCGCTAGCCAGAATTCGACCTCACGTTCAAGCAGAAATAGTACCGGGCGTCCTTCGACCTACGAGGCTGCTATCACCATCCTATAGCTAGCCTCGTCCCCCCTTTTCTTTTTGTTACCCCGCACTTACTAGCATTCCCTCGGCGAACAATTGTTCATGGTCATGTGAATAAGAAGCCTATGAGAGACGTTTCGTTTTTGGGTTGGGAATCTGGGATCTTCAGCGTGTAGTGGAGGGGTTCACGGTTGCATTTCTGGTCTTCCCTTTTTTTTGTAAGAGCGCGATTTGCATGGCGGACGGAGCTGAGGGTTTGGTAGATAGATGGAGTGGTAGTCCTGGAGGGTTTGGGTTAAGAATATATGCGATCCTTGTTTGGCAACTGGATCACTTCGTCTTTATTACTTGCAACATTAAGCTCATTAATTCATTTCTAGGACACCATACCCCATAAGGATTGATACAATTTCAACACAGATCACTTGTTCATTCGTTCATTAAACTTTTCTTTGCTTATCCTACAATTTTTATCCCTTTATCCCCATCCCTCCCTCACACATCCTCTGTTTCAAACACTTTCAACCATGCTTGCCGAATCAGAACCCCTTCCTTCCCCGTATCTAATGACAATCGAAACAAGACAAGATGATAAGCGTAGCTAGCGAAGCCCCGGCCTTGATCACCCTGTCGATGAGTGACCTTCAGCTCTGATAATATTAATAA
>JAABUO010005081.1_pt1 | contig 15421 bp, 20 predicted proteins | sample 5559291 | NCBI WGS metagenome assembly JAABUO01 (sample SAMN10711878, study PRJNA513372) | rock metagenome | isolation source: Antarctica rocks | place: Antarctica: Victoria Land, Finger Mt sud
TGTATTTGCATGCAACCCCAATACATACACACTCTATGATTGCGACATGAACCCAAGTTAGCGTCTACCCCAGGATAGTTGTGGCAACAAAATCATGGTGGCTTCAGCGTCACCACTGTTGCCACCACATCATACCCAATGGCTTTGTGATGCACACAGCCTGCTGTGCCAACGCAGTCACATTGACACTACGACTGACCAACCTCCAGCAGGGCGACCAATAGAGATGACATCTCCAGGCAGCAGGGCATCCCCAGGCAGCTGCTCCCACTTGCCCTGGCGGTACACCATGATGGGCTGCTTGGGGGTCTGCAGGGACCGCAGCTCCTTCAGATTCCGCAACCTCTGTGTCACCACTGTGCTCTCAAACATCACCAGCATGCCCAAGGTGAATAGGGAATAGTACCTGCACCGTACCTGACACTGTTACCTGCAGACGCTTTGGCACACTGTGTGCTCAGCAGCAGCATCGCAAGACCGTTTTGGCGCACAATGTGCCTGCACTATGCCAAAGCAACATGCATCAAAGCTCTCAGACTTAACACAAGCAACAGTACATGAACAGTGCACTCCTGTTCAGAGTGCCATAGCAGATGCCTGGGAGCCTCCGGGTGGCTGCTGCTTCTGTACACTGATGCTGGCTGGTACTAATGCGACTGCTGTGCTGGCATGCTTGATGCATGCCCTGCTGACGAGAAAAAGGACAGGCAAATAAGGCTGTTCAGTGATGCCAGGCAGACAGCCAGTAGATTTGCCAAGCAGGAGAAGGTCTTACGCACCAATATTCGTCCAGAGCCCACAATCCAACACAAAAAACTTGAAAGCAGAAGAACGGCGCCAAAAGCTGTTCCCCCAGAAGACTTGAGAACTGAGGAATTGGTACCACAAACTTGTTTGGGCCCCAGCGCATTAAAGCTGCCAACCCCTTGCTCTCTGTGCCATAGCCTGTGCTCTTTCTGTAGTGAGAGAAAGTCTCCTGCAGCAGTGATAGGGCATACTACAGATCACACAGCCTTAGCTGAATATCAAGCTGGTAAGTAAATACGGGCCTTGCCAAGCTGCCTGCGCTACTGATACTGCATGTCTTGCTTTGTCATTCCAGTGCACATGACTGGTGCATGGTGTGCAGAGTGCTTATCCTTCCAGTAATGCAGGCAATGCATCTCTGCTTCAAGAAATGCTCAAGCCAAGGCCACTCAGCTTATAATTGCAGCAAAGCCTCTGATGGTAAGCGGTGCACTGTGCCTTTTATAGCTCAAGATTGGCATGTGCTTGCAGTATGTACATGCATGCTGATGAGACCAGACCAGCTGCCCTACTCGAGTTGGGTATTTCAGCTTTTCAAACATGTTGGTCGTCTGATCATAACAGAATCGTTGTCTGTGGAACTCAAAGCTGATCTCCTCCTCTGCTCCTGTTCCTTCACCCTGCATGACTGATGCCTTTTGTGAGTTATCTAATGAATGCTGACTGACATTATGTTAAAGGCTACAAGCAAAGCACACATTGCTTTGTCAAATGATATAACTTACCACTGCCCTCCGTTGGACTTCCACAATATCTTTCTTGCCTGCAAAAGTGCCTGGCAATACCTGCATTCCAGGTATCAGTGCAAGACTGCTAACAACAGACTGTAAAAGCAGGTGTTTCGTGCAAGGTGCTGCCTTGACTAACCTTGCAGTGTGATGCTTGACTCCACTTTGAACAGGCTTTGAACGCCACTATGCTTCTGACGCCCACTGACCAATGTGAAAGCAACCTAATCAGGGCATGCCCAGCTAAAACAGACCCGAAAAGAACCTTCCACCAGGACCAGGGCATAAATCTGCGAGTTTGCAAAACGTTCTTGTTACGCGCTGCATTTCGTGCAGATCGATCCTGCAACAAAGTGTATACATGCATAGGCTGCGTGCATTGCTACAGTGGCAAGCTTCCTGCCAGATCAAAGTCTCACCCTTTAGTCGACATGGCGCTGCTGAGAGCTGCTATCACGACAGCTGGGTAAATGACGTAGAAAGGGGCCGTGTCCAGTCGCCACGTCCGTTCTCGCGACTTGTGAAAGGTGACAGACTTGAGTTCATTCCCGCTGACACCTGGTGTAGCCATTTTACCAGCTTCAGGAGTTACCATCGGCGGCCGTCAGCACATCAGTAAGGACGCCGCATATGCATCCTGATTTCTTTGTTCTGGTGGGACCCGGGCGATTTGTCAACCGTGGAGCCAAGGCATCGCAGGCATGCAAACCAGGCTTTCGTCGTGAAGACGAATGCGTAAACAGCTTCTTCGTCTGCAAAGTCCCTTCGAAACGAACAAGCGCGTGTTTGCAAGCGCCCTGCAGAGCAGAGCAGAGCAGGGCGCTTAGTTGTTCTCTTGTGGTGCAAGTAGCACATGAATTTCAAGTCATACTGCTTGCCGTTTCGTCACGTCAGAGGTGTCCTGGATTGGCCATTGACTTGAGGTCTCATTTCTGCGCAGGCACACAACCTAGCCTTGCAAATGCAATGAGCGCCAGTCTGCCCACTGTTGTTCTAGATCAGTCTCGACAAAATTCAGCTGCTCAGCTGGTCTGACAGTCACTCAACTCCCGGAGCGAGGCATTGTAGAGCAATGGTCGCAAGCATGTTTGCCTCAGACATGCCATGCAGGCACCTGCCTTTGCTGAAGGGACATACTGGTGTCAAACCAACGAAGCCCGCCCTGCTTTGTACTTACAACAGACGGCCTCGACCACATACACCCCTGCACATAGCTTCGCATCGACGGTGAGTCCCTCATCAGCCGTGTTCTGTGGCTCTGCTGTCGCTAGCAAGCGACGTTGGTTGTTGCAGGCTTAGTCAGCATAGTGTCAAACGCTGTTGCCAGTCTCCAAACACAACAGCCACGTGCAATGCCACTGGGTATCAGGTTCCTCGTTCCAGATGTCAGCCCGTTTCTGCAAGTAGGATGTGCAGCTCTCCAGGCAGAAGTCACAGGGTACAGGGCATAGCAGCAAGCAAGAGGTGACCAGAACTACGCAATCATAATCACTTTGGGAACCAGACTTCCCTGTCTCTGAACATGTGTCTGTGCACAACTCCAAAGAGTAGTTCTCTGCTGCACAGGAACAGTCCCAGCGAAGCCCCTGTAGCGCCTGACCCTGTCAAAACATCAGCAGAACGCGTGAAGCGTCTAAAAGTTCTAGTGCAGCTACGAAAGCTGTACAGAAATTTGTTGAGGGCTGAGCGTCTTCTGTCTACCTCCTCGCCCGTGCATCAGAAGCCTGAAGAAGTAAAACCCAGCAAAGGTGGTGCCTGCCTGCCTGCCATGGCTTTCACAACCCTCTCTTTTCTGCCTGCACACAGCCCTGCCATAATTACGGTGCTCGTGAGCGCTCAGCAACGCTAGGTTGTCTAATATGTGCACTTGAGTTCATCTTGCACATACCTTGATATGCAGGCAGGAAAGCCAAGAGGGTTCCTGTGCCAGAAGACAACCTACAGGAGCAGGAAATGCTGGAAGCTGCCATTGAAGTAGTAGCTGAAATGCAGCTGACAGCAGATGAGCTGAAGGTGCACCTCATTTGCCAGCATATGTGTTGCTTTCATGCAATTATGCTGATAACATAGGCAGGACAATGCTAAATCTAAACCCCTGGTAGCAGAGCAACTCCACATCTTGGCATGGTAAATGCTGTGTCTGCTGTGTCATGTAAACTATCCTGTGCTGTAACGCTCGATTATTGAGGTTACTTTGCAAGCCAACTGACAACCTTCTTGTGTCATGCACAGCTTGGCCTCAGAAGACTGGTCGCTGGTGAGAAGGACTTCTGCCAAGTCTTTCAGCCAGATGATCAAACCGATGCAAAAGAGCAGATAGTAGCACGGGCAAACAAGTATTCTAAACGCTTGGTGGAGCGGGCAGATAAGGAACTGGATATGTTGCCTTTCCCCTCGTGAGTGCTGACTGTCCTTCACATCACTGTTCTGCAAGGACCATGGTTCAGCATCAATCAGTTGAAGTCGAAAGGCAGCTCTGACAGTTTTGTGCTTGCATCAGCTTTTGTGCTTCAGTTGGTCTAGCACATACAAAGCAGAGCATGTACCAGCAACTTTGTACATTCCATGGAGCCAATATTATCTTGAGGCTCTTCTGGCCAGCAAGTTGCATCTGATTTGACATTTGGTGGACCAAGAGTGCGGCCTTTCATCTGCTTTTTTGTGTTACAGATCCCTGGGTCAAGCAAGCAATAGCACGCTGGCTGACTGTCGTGAAAGCAGGGCATCAACTTTTGCTTGTGACTGGTGCAGGCATGCTGCTGCTCAAGCAGCTCTAGATGCACGAAATGCCAGATTCCGCAATGTTGCCAGCAAGTCACGGGATCTGGATGATGATGACTCCTCAAATCGGGTTGAGAAAGCTGAGAAACGGGTCGGGGAGTTTGTTGCCAGGCGACTGTCCCCAGCTGTCCAGAGAGTTAGGAAAACACCTGTTCGCCGCTGGTTTTCCGGTGTGAGATCTGGAGCTGGCTATGTTGGAGGCCTTTGGGGCAGGTTGGCCTTTTGTGCTTGACATTTGTGACATCTTAGCAACACATGTTTTTTGAGTCTTAGGCAAGCAAATTTTGCTTGTGATGCCTGATCATGAATCATGAAGCAGACTGCATGCAGTTGTGTATTCTTATGTTGCGTTGAAGTGCAAGCCATATGGACTTGATCATCACAAGCTGATGGGCAAATACAAACCAGCTATGCTATGTCTCCATTCCTCAAGTTGTTTTGTTTCAGCCCCAGACGATGTACAGGTTGAATGGAACAGCACGAAGGGATAGCATTGCCAATTGCCTGCCAGAGGGCCTGCCTTTCCCTTCTTCCACCAGGGAGGCTTGTCAAGGCACCATCCAGTCCCTACGTATGGAGGTTGATGCCCTAGAGAAGAAGCTGCAAGAGGCTAGCAAGGTAACTAGCCTTTGTAGGCTATTATGCTGCTTCCTGATATGTGATTGATGCTTTGCAGTGATTGTGCATGTGGCGCTGACATGCAATGCACAAGCCTTGTGCGGTGGGCCATTGACCTGGTTCCACAGCCTGCTTGCATGTTTATCAGTCAGTGGCCATGGACATACTCTTCACATCGACTAAATGTGGAGACTGCATGCCACACATTGTTTGTGGATCTTGAAAGCTTGTAGTGGCTTGTGTGGGATTGTCTTAAAGGGCTGAAAAGAGTGGATGTGCAGCTGCGAGAGAGCAGATTGAGGAAAGCCGGCATAGCTGGGCGTGCGCGCATGGCCAGCGAGCTACGTGATATGGATGAGGACGTCAGCAGCCTTAGTCGAACCTTGGCAGTGCGTACGCTGCAGCTGGAGATGGAGTACATCTTCAGCTGTTTGGAGGATGAAGCTCTTGACATTGCTCAAGATCTGAAAGGCGCAGGCTACTTGCTGTTGAGGTGTGCTAAATTGCATGCTTGTTATGAGGCAGAGACGTCTTCTGCTGCAAAGTGTGTGTGTGTCTGTGCATCATGCTGCACACAAATCAAAGGGAGTTTGCATGTTGCTTGCGTCCCATCCACATGACTTTGCTGTTTAATTCATGTGAGTCATGCGTCCCCAGCATTGGCTTCTTGTTTGTCTGCAGGCAAGGCTCTAGTGATGAGGTTGCTTTGTTAGTAGCAGAGTTTGGGCTGCTTGACCAGCAGCTTGCCAGCCTAGCAGCTGCCATCGAAGAGTCGCATGCCATTCTCATCACAGAAGATGAGCTCATCCCTGTAGCTTCAGAGATACCAGATATGCGCAGTCGGCTGGGCATAGCGTAAGGCTCCCACTCATTGTTGTGTAAATCCAACATGCTTGTCCAAGCTTCACAAGCGCACTGTGTTGAGAAGCCTTTGCTCATTCATGGCATCAACACATTATCCACCATATGAGTCAGTCTCAGTCATCTTCAGCTGACGCATCAATTTGAACCAGGATAGAGCGCAAGGATTATATGCAGCCAATGGACAGCAGCTGCTGTGAATGCACATGCACTGACAAGCGAGTGATGTGGCTTTCAGGGAAGGAGTAGTGTTTGGAGGTCAGGGCATCACCTGGATGAAAGTACGCTTCCAGATTAGAGAGGCTGTTGGCAAAGTCACTGAGGGAGTCCAGTTCTTCACTCGAGGGATCCGCTTGTTGGGCTCTGACTGCAACAACTGTGGCCGACTTTTCTACAGGGCTGCTTTGGGTAGGCACCTGCTGCTGCATGCATCATGTGTTCCTGGTCCTCTTCCATAATACGCTGGTGTCAGAAGGCACATTCCATGGTAGTCAAGCATGACTCCGACGCTCAGGTTTTAAATATTGGCTTGTGTGTGCACACAAACGAGAAGGTGGTTTCTACATACAGAAAGCCTGTCATGTCACCCACCTTTACAGCAGATAGCTGCTGAGTGGTAGATGTTTGTCACTGCAGGACAGACGCTGAAGCCCAGAGAGGTGCAGGCTCTGCGCCGCACAGCGTGGGATGTGCTCATCTTCGTACCCTTCACCATCATTTTGATTGCGCCTCTCACCCCTGTTGGTCATGTTTTGATCTTTGGCTTCATCCAACGATACTTCCCAGGCTTTTTCCCATCCCAGTTCTCTACTAGACGGCAGGAGCTCATGACTAGGTGAGCATCACCTCCAAGTCAGCAGGAATCAAGTGTACATTGGGTGCTGTACATTGGTCACTTCATTTCCAGGTTCAGTGGCTTGAACTGACGGCGCTGTCATCTGCAGCCATAACCAATGCCAATAGATACACTATCTCATGTATACACATGTTCAGGATTGCCTGAACTTAATGTCAGAATGTCAGAATGCATGGCTTTGTCCTCAATATATTCTGTAACAAGTGTTCCATCTCAGCTGCAGTGGGCAATGGAGATGCTGCAACCATTGACTCTGTGTATTGTACAGGTATGAAGACCTAAAGCAGCAATTACTTGCCGCTCAAAACCTAGCAGAGCAGGAAGGCGACCAGGAGCAGCTTGCAAGGGCTGCAGCTGCTGTTGCACGCCTCACCTTCCCGTCTGGCAATGTGGACACCTCCTCGCGCCCCTCCGCCACGGTACCCCAGTCTGCAACCGTCTTCTGACCAGCACCTTTGTTTTCTGCCTGTTTGCTAGCGCGCATCGCTCTGTACATCGAACATATGTTGCAGAGTTTCTGAATGAAGCTTTGTGTGAGCATCCAGACTTCTCTCTCACAGGGTATTGACGACATGGTGGCTTGCATCTTGCAGGCAGTCTCAGATGCTGCGTCAGCCTCTGGCAGCAACGGCAATGCCAAGGTATGCTTTTGTTGATGCTTGTTCTGATGCACAAACGACACATATGACATACATGTATACTGTGCTCTCTCCCCTAGGCTGCATGTTGGGCGAATCAGGTCTGGGCAGGCTCTTTATCAGGGATTGCTCCCATATGTCAAAATGACAGGATCCTGTCCAGAAATGCTCAGTGATGACGTCTCAGCTGTTGGGCCTGGTAGTCTACACTGCACACGTGAATGTGCGGCATATTGCAATTTGTTGTGCCGTCAACATGCTTGGCATGTTGATGTTTTCCTAAGGTGCTGACATTGGAGTCAATGGCTGTGCAGACTAGCTGGGACAGCAGTGATGAGGGTGCTGAGGGTCCTGCTGTCAAAGCCTTGAGGTCTCTCGAGCAGCAGGTTGGCTCACCTCTGCAGCGATACATGCATTCACTCATTGCTGCACCTACGGTGTGCAGCTCCTGAAAGTGTGCCGGCAGAAGATTTCATGTCATTGCGAATGAATGTTGCTGGCTGTGACAGCAAATGCGTTGTGCAGATATACAACTGCACTGCTAGGCCAGCAGGCATTATGTTGCCTGGTGTTGTTCCAATGCATGCATTGCTGAGTGACAGCCACAAGAGGATGTGCATTGACAGGTGGCTGCTGCGGAAGATGACACCCTGCGAGGCACAATAGATGAAAGTGGGGATGCAGCTGTAGGATCTGCAGCCCGCTGATGGCATGCATTTGAAGACAACCTGATGTTTTACAATCTATGTGCTATCCACGCATTGTTTTTTGGCAACTACCCTGACAACTTCAATCGAAATGTAATATTTGGCATTAGCTAATATGTACGCTGATATTCCAGCGTTAGCTTACAAAGTATGACTGCAGGCAACATGTGAGCTCAACTCAACTTGGTGATAGAACAGAACTTGCAGTGAGAATGCAGCCAAAACTTGTACGCTGTGGACTTGATGCTTTGACAACTTCAAAACCTTGATTGCAGCTACAGCAAGTTTGTAAGTGACTCAAATGCAGACAGTCATAAATGCTATAAAAAACAGGTCACAGAGGGTACAGCTGCTGAAAGCCACACCGAAATCTGTCAGTCAAACTTATGCCCTGAAGTGGATGCAAGTGTGTTTGCAACATGATAGTAGTTACACAAAACTACGCATTGAGATAGATACTAAGCATGAAATGCCATCAGTGGTGCTCTGCATGTTGGACAATCATGATGATTAGCATTCCACTTCACAGCACAGCCATGATGGAACACATGACAGCATGGCAGAACCACAAGCCTTGGGCTGTATCCTCCCGACACCTGGGTTGCATGTTTTGCATCAATGTCCTCTAGACACACGGCACACTGTGTTGGCTCCTCCCGACCAGTAGAGGTCATGGCAGCGATCAAATGCTGGCGATAAATAGCTGCCCTGTCTCTGAGGCTCTGCAAGCCTGCCCCTGGCATGGACTCTTCGTGAAGTTCCAGGTTGTTGGCCAGCGCAAGAAGTACATCATATTCGACCAGCGGATCTCCAGTGTAGTCTTTGTACTGCATGACAACCAAGACAGCATGAGCGGTAGAGTTGCGGGCTGCACAACAGTGCCAATATCATCAGCGCTGACGGCCTTGGGCAGCCACTCATACACTCAAGGGAAGCCACAACTCATCAGGTGCGCAAAGGCAAGGCGGCTGAAAGGCAAACCATACTTTGATGAGGAAGTTCCTTTTACATGCATGTTGAAATGCTGATGACTCACCAGCAAAGCCTCACGCAAGACAGCTTCTGATTCTACTGCCTTTCCTCTGGTTGTCAGGCTTCCAGCTATGTTGATGAGCACCTTGACCAGATTTGTGGCACATGACCTGATACTTCTGTCTTCAAGGTTGCCATCAGCCCAAGTCCATGCAGCCTTCATCAGGTTTGACCACATCTCTCTGCTCTGCTGCAGCACTTGGAACCCCCTGCACACCATGCATGCCTAATTGCCCATTCTGTGGCCTGAAGTAGCTACACGTCCGCATGACGTTGCACTGAAGTTTGTCCACACAGTTGCTTCAATGCAAGCTTTTGAACTTTCCAGTGCTCACTTGCTATTGGGCATGCTGCATCATCACAAAATGCAGTGAGATGGGTGAGGCATGCTGGTCCCAAAATTGCAGCCTGCATGAGTAAGCAGTGAATGTCCTCACTCTGGTGGATTGTACAGAGCCTCCATGCCGCCTAGCGCGTGACTAGCTTGAGCTTGCAGGTTCAGATCATGATGCCTACATCCTAAGCGCATGCCCTCCTTACAACATTCCACCATGCTTTGCAGAATGTTTTGGTCCAGGTGCCGACACATCATGACCTGATCTATGACATCATACTGCTGATTTTAGACAAGTTGACGAATGCGTGAGTAAAGCGCAACTGCAGACCGGAACCAGCTGAGCTTGTACATGGAGGCTATCATGTGACTCCAAGACATCATGCAAGACTGCACATGCAGCTGGCAGCATGTATCAGAACGGCCATCAAGCAAGAATGGTATGTGAAGGATGTCCAGTTTGTGAACCCTTGAGTGTTACTTTATGCCATGCTGACATGCCTAATGCCTCTGATAACTTTGCAGATCGCTGCACAATTCACGTGTAAAAGCAGACGCCTCACAATCTTACGTATTTAAGTCTGCATTGTTGCTGCAGAGGGCATACACTGATGCTTACAAATCATGCAGGCACTCAGAGCCAAAGGATGCAAACAGATCAGATAGGGTCAGGTCTGATGAAAGCTATACTCACATAGTAAGGCATCATTCTGTATACTCCAGACTTTTAGTTCCTTGCCAGATGCAAGAGCTGCCTCCAGATACCTCCATGCCAGCGCAGCACTCAAACTGTGATTTCTGCATACTTGCAGATACAGAAGCACTGTTTGAGGTTCCTGCATGAGCATTGATCAGCCTTCCTGCAGTTTGTACTGTTGTAACATGTGCACCTCAGATGCAAATACACAGCTGAACCTATGATGTTACCAAAACCTCTAGGACATGATTTGCAAGTGTGTGTGGTCAAACGTGAACTTGCTCATGTTGCCATATATATAGAAACGCGGAGTCGCACAGTAGCACAGAATGGTCACATTGCGCATCTTGAGTGTTGTTGCACTGACCAGTGGGACAGCTGCATGATGTAGGAAGTATCTGGCGACTGTCAAATTGGAGTATGCAGCAAGCATCTTTTCGTCTCTTCCTGTTGGCCGCTTGTCAGCAATGTCCATCAAGCGTTTCAGACTTGGAGGGAAGGGTGGATTTGCTGAGTTGCTGGGCGCTGCCACTGCCTGATGCAGCCAAGGCTGCAGCCAAGAATGCTTGCTAAGCGTACAGGGCGACAGTTGGTCCATCCATTGCTCAGACAAGTTGCATAGAGATGCGGGAACACTGCTTGCAAGAAGACAGGCATGACACCACACCACAGCAAAGGTTATGATCTTCTGCTGGCTCCTGGGCGGTTCAAGAGCCAGGAGGGCTGGTCGCAGTGTACACGAAGAACCTTTGCAAAGGGCTTTACCGAACGTCAAAGCATGAGACAATTTCATCAAGGGCTAACAAACACACACAGACAGGTCGCAACTAACCTGTAATCTTATGCTGAACTGCTGATCTTGCGCTGACTGGCAATGGTATCTGTGCACTGAGAACCCTTTCCTTTGGCAGTCTGTGTTGCAGAAGGAAACCTGTCAAGACCACATCTGTAGAGCGAATGCAGCACAGGCTGAGTTCTGTCGTGCTTGATTTACACATCTGACGTTTATACTTCTGCGTAAAGCACCTTTTTACATTTCGAGCACCGAGTATTTGCTTGCAGATCTGGTATATGGCAAGTGCACGCAGCACATTTTGACTGCACACGAGAGGTGTCGTCTTGCTGCTGAGTGTGAGACTGCTCATAGGCAGCATGTGCAGCCCACACAGTAGCCGGGATCCACTGTGGGTGCTCAGTGGTCCACTCAGCGTCAGGCAAACCCTGAACAGAAACGCCAGGAATACTCGGTAAACTGCTGGTGTTCATGACGCTTCAAGCACCTGGTTGGCTGGCCTAATGCAGGAAGGTCGCGCTCACTCACGGCACCTTGGAAGATCGCACAACATGCCTATCATCCAATCTTGTCAGGCAAGATTCAAACTCGAGGTTGGGGTTCGCTATTAGGTTTTCCAGGGTTGAATTCCTACGTGCATGTATATGTTAGGCAAATATATAATGTTTGGCTGAAAGTAACGTTAAACGATCAAGCATGGCCTCACCCCGATTCAGAACCCATACAGCAGGCCTAGTTTTATGACTTGAGGGTGTGCAATCGATATGGCAAGGACCGTGCTGCATATCAATCTGGGACAAACTACATACTTGCACCGCCGACAATCCTAATACCAAGTTCCAAAAAAGCCTGAGAGGCAAATCGCTACACTGTAGACTAGGTGGTGCTATGGGAAATACCTGTGGAGAGATGAGATACCACAGCGAAACCCACACGTCTTGTCAGCTATGTATAGATCTGACGCGGGATGTTAAGTGACTTGCACTGAGCGCAACAGCAACAGAAGCACTGATCTCATATGTGTTGGTACGTGGCAGGCATCATCTTGCTTGACTCCTCCACAGTGAGTGCGACCTGCAGATGCACAAGCAGTATTATGCACCCAATGCACTCCTTCAAAGCCATATGCATTGCCAAACAACTGCATAACACAGCACATGCATGCCTGCTAATTGACAAGCAACCCAGCATCCTGTTGCAGTAAGGCCCCAGGCATGGTGACAGTAACGCATAAATAGTGCTGACTAAATACCTTTGAGTCAGGCGATACAGGCAAAGATTTGCTCTCTGCAAGTACGGCCTTTAAAGGTAAATGCAGTTGCCAGAAGCCCTGTGCAGCCAGTCATTCACCCCTGACATATGCAAGTTACAACTCTTTTCACTCTTGCCACGCTGCAGTCAGCGAGCAGCAGCAGCCTCAGCAGATGTGCACATGGACCTCCCATTATTGTCTTTCTGCAGCTGCAGTGAATGGCTTTTCTGGCCAACTTTGTTTTGCATAGATCAAAAGGTGTATCATGTATGCAGGTTGGCACATAGTAGGCCTGCATCACACCAAAAAGCTCTGGAAACAACACCCAAACCCTGCCCATGTAGTTGCTGTCCTTGCGACCAAGAACTGAGTGCACACAACATGATAACATCTGCAAAATGGACGACCTCGGTTGTGGCAACAAAGTAATCTCAGAGGCAGCAAGCATGATCAGGCAGTGTCATGTTTAAGCACAGCAGACAGCAATATCTTCAGGCGCAGCGTGCACTCAGTCAGGCCTCAGCAGCATGGAGTCAGTACTGCACCTGTACATTTACCAGCCCCAGGAGATCTGCTTGAACACCTTTCACAGGCTGGGAGGGAGTGTAGTTCTGCTGTGATGCAAGTTTGTAGGAGATACATACAGGCATTTGCAAAGCTGAAAGCACTATACATCTTGCTGTTGCGCCTGTAGCACGACAGAAAGTGCTTTGCAGGCCTGGATTTGCTGCCAGCAGGGCCAGGCTGGAGGCTGACACAATGACACAATTTCTTCTCATAGGCTTGCCTGATGGCAGGTCAACAAGACTGTCGTCAGTCTTCTCAGTCTGTGAATACAAGTAGTCAAGGAGTCTTAAAACAACTTGGTCCGTTTGCTCTTGGTCAGCTGCTTGCGAACAAGCCTGTTTGAACTTGAGCATCCATCGTAACCTTCTGACTGCAAGCAAACCAGTGCTGCTGATCTGACTGCAGAGCGGCCTTTGAGCGTCACCGACAGCAGGCACCCAAATTTATCACAGTCAGGGTTGAGCAGACGCAAGACGTCAGTGGAGCAACAAATTACAGGATCTCGCAGTCATCGCGGCGCAGCTCGCTTGACACAGCAACATCGCGAAGAAAGTGCGTAAGCAGCAGCACGACAATCGCGCGGAGAGCAGCTCCTTTAGCGGTTTTATATTTTTGTTCAATATATTCACAGTGGAGAGGCTGCACTCTGGTTTCTCAAAATCGCTCTATTAAGATTTTGCAAATGGACAAGCTTGCTGCATGTGTGGTTCCAAAGCATCATTGTGTGCCGGCACAATTTTAGTGTGACAAGTGGGCTGCCCACGTAAAACTGCCTCGAGCAGAATTTTGGGGAGGGCAACAAACTGTGATAAGTGCAGCTTTACACGCAACTTGCAATCATAAGTCCGATCGACATTAAACGCGCTAGCTAGAGAGAGAATGCCCACAAAGCAATCAACGCTGAAGGAGGGCTCCTCCCTCCTAAAATTAGATTTTGAAGGGGCCCATCACTGCTACAGGCCTCTCCTAGGTGAGGCCTCAAAAAAAGTAAAAAACACCGCATGACGGCTTCCTCGCTTATACATCAGGGGGCGGATCCCAACTGGCTTTATGCAAACTTGGGGTGTCAGCAGCCAGCCCACCGGGCGACCATATGTCCAGCAAAAAGAACATAACGCAAGATCAGGTTGCAGAAATCAATGACACAACAATTCTGCGCAGTATTTCTAATTCGCAAGCACACAATCGCATGTCAGTCGTGAGAGCCAAGAAATAGGTACAATCAATATACAGTGACTGCCTGGGGATCATCCAAACTTGTGGCTGATTCAAAGGCTACCGCCACAAAACATCGTCCAAGCACATCCACTGAGGGTCAGGACGGGCGTTCAGAAAATACACAGCATTGATCTCATCTGCTGCACGCCCTTCGCAACCCACAAAGATTTTAGCGTCAGGCCCTGCGCTGCAAGTGTCTGTGCTTTGGAGACTCGGCACAAAAATGCTGAAACTGATCCATCCTGAATCTTCGGTGATGGGCTTGACAGTTCCAAGCGATGCATACGGACAAGTTCCTGACGAGTTGGCATGGTTTCCAATGGACACATCAGCATCAAACGACGTGATGTTGGCAGAATACACCCAAAACTGCAACAGCGTGGTGTTCACGGCAGTGACAGAGTTAGAGTAGAATCCAATCCCTTGTCCTGATCCTGCATACACACAGCTTGGAGTGCCCGTCCCGCCTCGCCCGGTGGTCACGGGTGCTGATGGGGCCGACCCGTTGAATGGAACGGCATTGCCACTTTGTATACTTAACATTTGCCATCCAGGCAGCAGGTCCCCCGCAGCTGTGCTATAAATGTTGGGAGGATTGACTTGCTCTGGGTTCAATGCTTGATAGTCTTCTACAGTCACCCAAGACGCAATCAAACCTGCAAGACCAGAAAATGGCGCACAAAATTATTTTCGAAGAGAGCCTTTGCTGTACATATCACGAGAGTGTATCATGAACATTTGAGATCTATAGGATCAGCATTCTCACCTGTCCAATCAGCTTGTGTCCTGTGCAAGTCTTGTGAGCTGTCGGGTAGCGGTGAAGCGTACATGGTTGTGTCTGTGACCGGTGCCAGATTAGAGGGCTGATAGTCACAATCTACTTGACGCCATTGTGTCCCGATCACGCCCCATTTCAGATCGGCAAGCCTGGCAAAGGCTTCTGTCGATATGTCGAAATGAGGCAAGTTTTGGCATCGGCACCATCTATTGTTGCTTTCTAGGTTGGCGGGATAGTACCTGAATGCGCATGGCTTTCGATCAGCTGCTTGTTTCGTCAGCTGCGCGTTAGCAAGTGCTGAGATCATACCCAACACTCACGAAGGGCAGCTGTCCACATTTCTTAGCACTACCGATGAAGTCTCATCGTAGCAGACGTTTGATCTGTCCAACACAAGACCGTTGTCATCTTCAAAGATGCTATTGTAGCACTGGACCTCAAAGCAGATTCCACAAGAGCCTGCAGACAGAAAGTGCTGCAAAGCCAGTGTCCAGCGAATGCACGCACACTTTGCTTACAAGTGTTCAACAACAGCGCAGGCTTACCTGGAAATAAGGGTGAACGATCAGGTATAGCGAGTATCGAAAGGGGATCTCCCAAACTTTCATCCGGAAAGATTGGTCCATAACTGTACACACACTGGCCAGGTCACAGACAGCATTCGAATGCTCATGTTGATTGATGTGGGCAATGCGCACCCGCAAGAGCCAGCTTGATTGTACGCATAGTTTGTTGCCCGGCCTTGAGCAAAGTC
>JAABUO010005085.1_pt1 | contig 15412 bp, 19 predicted proteins | sample 5559291 | NCBI WGS metagenome assembly JAABUO01 (sample SAMN10711878, study PRJNA513372) | rock metagenome | isolation source: Antarctica rocks | place: Antarctica: Victoria Land, Finger Mt sud
CGAGCCGCATCCAAGCTAAAGCAAACCTGGTTACCTTGGTTGTGGAGCTTTTGCAGTATGCTGATTTGCACCACAAGAGATCGACCCACTGGGACAGCGTTGGCAGGGTCAGCTTTGGCAGGGAAGCAGCGCTGCATGCAGTTAGGGAGCCCTTTCGCATCAGGAAGGAGTGTGCTGCATGGTACGCTGAGCTGAACCACACCGGCCTGTTCCGCTGGGCGAGGCTGAGCGATATGCTGAGCTGCACTGCAACAGCCTCTTCCCGCTGGAATGGCTTCAGCAGGGAAGCAATTGTGCGCAGGAAGCTCTCGCGCCTGGGTATGAGTCCTGTGTGGTGCGTTGAGCTGCCTGGACCAACTGTTTAGAAAGGCCTGGCAGGAAGCAGCGCAACATCGACACGCACGCCCGAGCTACCCACGCTGATCACCATTGCGCGCACTCCCTGCAGCCTTATCCGCTGCAAAGCGCTCTGCAACCAGCCGCGCCTCCACCGCCTTGCGCTTCGTTGCCGCTGCAGCAGTAGCGGCGCCACGCGCACCAGCCAATCTTTCCGCGACCGCCTGCTGCACCGCCGTGTGCGCTGCGGCAGCACTGCATAACTCTGTAGTGGCCCGAACGGCCATTGCTGCACCGATTTGCGGCGCAAGCGAGAAGAACGACTTTCCGTACAGGAACACCAGCCCTGGCGCGAGCGGCCGTGCAGGTGTGGTGTGCTTGTGGTGAGTGCGCTCCGCCTAGTTTGCAGCGCAGGCACCTGCGCCGCCACCAGCGCACCCACCACAAGCGCACCACACCCCGCATGGCCGCTCGCACCAGGGCTGGTGTTCCTGTAAGCAAAGCCACTTCTGGGCTGCACATCTGTGCAGCAACAGCGACAATCAGGTCACTGCATCCATTATGCAGCACTATTGCCAATGCTGTGGCCTTGGGAGTGAGTGCCTCAAGCAGGAGCCAAGCGCAAGCCGGCCTCTTCTTTTTGAAGTGCATGAGTGGGGCCGCCTGCTGGCTGCTCGCGCAAGCGCGCGGACAGCTGACACCCGCGCCATGCCGGCTTTATATCAGCCTGTGCACGCGCAACCCAACATGCGGGCCAGCGTTGCCTCTGGGCCCCAATGCGCATCCTCTTCGCGCCTGGTCCTGCGGTGGCGAGAACAACCCGGCCCTTAGAGGCGTACTAACCTGTTTGCCCTAAACGGAGGGTTCTGAGAGTGCCGGGTCGGCCTCGGACGCTGCTATGATCGGGGCGTCTGATCTGTAGGCACGTCCCCACGTCCAGACGTCCAGGACGCACAGCAGTGTCACACATGGCTGGAGCCATGCCGTGGGGCAGCGATGGCCCCAGCTTTTGGCAGGACCTGTGGCGGACGCGCACGTACAGGCTCTTCCCGGCCATGCTGATATACGTGGCCTGTGCGTCCCTGTTACACCGTTGCCCTCCCGGCCTCGGGCCTGCACTCTGTGTAGCTGCACAACTGCCATGCTGCCCGCGGGCGGGCATGGCCATGCTGAGAGCGCGGTACAGTGTCCTTGGCCCGCGCCTGGGCATCGCGTCTTGTTAGTGGCCGAGAGCCCCTCCTGTGGCTCCCTGACAGTGGCTGCGCTCCTGCTGGCGGGAACCCGTGCGCAACATTTGACCCGCAGCCTGCGCCCGCTGTGGTACCTTGCCCGCGGTGTGCGTGCGTGCGGCACAGCCTGTGCTCTAACGAGCTCACGAGGCACAGCCGGGGCCTGTGCGTCACCCACCAAGTGCCCACTTTTTGATGCCGGCATGGACAGCTGGCTAACCTGGTTGGCGGGCGTGGGCAGCGGCATGCTCCGCGTCTGCTGCAGGCCTCGATTTGCGCAGCAGGCGCACTCGACCGGAGCCGCAGCCGCGCTGGACAAGACAAATACACTCTCATGCGCGCTGCCGCGCCCGGGTGAGTCACATGCAGATCTTGAGCGAGGATGCGCGTGCGCGCGCAGGCCTGACGCTGCTGGCGCCGCTCAAGCCGGCGATGCTGACCGACTTCTTCGCATCGGGCGTGCTCGCGGAGAAGGTCGTCTGCCTCCCGCTCGACGCGCGCCAGGTGCGCGCGCGGTGGCAGCCAAAGTTGGCTGATACACAGCTGCGATATGTCATGCAATCCCAGCCTGCCTGCTCGTCGGGCGGCCCGCCCTCCGGCTGCGAATATTTTTGCTTGCCTGCACCGCTCGCCACTCGGGCAGCAGCAGCCCTGGCAGTGCCTTGAGAGCGCGCAAGGAAGTCACGCCTGCTCGCTGCCGCGCGTGCGACGGCGCGCGTGCCGCTCCAGCAGTCGGGGCTGCCGCCCGGTCGACGCTGCGCGCGCCGGCGCAGGCGTGCCAGGACGCGCACTCGCAGGTGGTCACGTACACGTCGCTGTCGGACTTCTTCGCAAACTCGTTCTTCGCCTTCCTGCTGGTGCGCCCCTGCGAGGTTGTTTCCTAGGGGCACGCGCCGCGCGCGCCGGCGGCGGCCCGCGGTCTGCGGCAGACGCCGTCGACGCGCCGCGGCCCCGCAGCCCCTGGCAGCCGCCTGCCTGCGCCGGGCGCCCCTCCGGCGCGGCGCGGCGCCGCGGTATATTTAGGTTACATGAGATGTCATGGTCACATGCGCAAGATCGAGCTGTTAGCCTTCACGACATCCAATCTATGCGTTAGGTGGCCAGCGATCGCGCGTGCCCACGCCCCGCCCCGCGCGCGCGCAGAGCCCGCTGGTGGGCCGCCTGAGCGACGCGCGCGGGCGCAAGCCCTTCCTGCTGCTCTCCTTCCTGTGCTCCGGCGCCCAGGCGGTCGCCATGCTGCTGTACCTGCGCTGCGGCGTCTCGCTGCTCTGGTTCTTCCCGGCGCAGGCGCGCGCGCCCCGCCCGCCCGCCCCGGCGCGCGCCGCCGCGAGGCGGCCCCGCGTGCCTGCTTGCCGGCCGCCTGTCGCGCCGGGCTGCGCGCGCCATCGCTCGTCTGCTGGCCTCCCCGAGCCGGGCAGCGCGAGCGTTGCAGCTCCGTGTCAGGGTCCTATCCCGCACCAACGGATGCAGGAAGCCAGCATTTTCGTCGGCGCGCCCCTGCGAGGAGCGCGGCCGGCTGCGGGTAGCGCGCGTGCGTGAGCCCATGGAGCGATGCACCCTGGAAAACCAGACTCCTCCCACACTGTCCCATGCCCACTCCTCCCATGGCGCGCGCCAGGCGCTGTACGGCGCCTTCTCCTGCATCAGCCTGGCGCTGGCGTATGTGGCGGACCGGCTGCAGCCGCAGCACCGCGCGGCCGCGTTCGGCTACGTCATGGCCTCGCTGTCCATCGGCGTGCTCGTCGGCCCGCTGCTCGGCGGCGCGCTGGCCCCGGTGCGCGCTGCGCAGGGGCGAACAGGGTGTGTCGGATTGTTGTTATTTGGGCGCAGTGCGCCGCAGCGACTGCGGCAGCCGACGCTGGCGGCAGCATGGAGCGCGTCTGCCGGCCGCCCAGGGGCGCAGCGCCATTGCCATCAAGCGGCCTTGAGACGCGCGGGTCAGCGGCAGCGCAGAGGCCCGCCGCGTGCCGCGTGCCACTGCTGCAGGAGGCTGTTGCTCCTGGCACAGCAGTGCTGTTGAACATTGAGATGTTTGAGGATGGCGGGCGGGCACCCTGGCCTGAGTGGCGCGTCACTGCAACAGGAGATGGCTGCGTGGGTGGCGTGCGGCGGCGTCGGCTTCTGCCTCCTGTACACGCTCGTGCTGCTGCCCGAGTCGCTCAGCCGCCCGGCGCAGCTGCTGGTGCGCGCCCGGGTATAGGGTATAGGGTATAGGGTATAGGGCCGCGCGCAGACGCGTGCCGCGCCCCCATGTCGTGGTCGGCTGGTGCGGGCGCACAGCGGGCGTGCACGCGCGGTGCATGTTTTGGCCGACGCGCCCGCGGTCGCCAGCCGGGCCCTGACAGGTTCCATGCGTGCTGGCATGCAGCACCCAAGCCAGCCGCCCTGGTCGGCCGCCACCGGCAGGCCGGCCTGCGGCGAGCCGGCTCGCGCCAGCTGCCCGGGGCCGGCAGACACCCCTGTCCTGGTGAGGCGCGCCGTGTGCGCCGCCTGTGCCGCGGCGCGGCCGATGCCCGGCGCGCGGCGCCCGACGATGGCCCTGTCGGGGCCCTGTGATGCGCGCGGCACTCACCTGTGCTGCCCGGGGCCCAGGCGCGGCAGCAGCAGGCGCGCGCCGCGCGCGCCGGCAAGGGCAGCAGCCTGGCGTCCGGCCTGCGCATGCTCGCGCGCAGCCGCCTGTTCACCAAGCTGACCGTCTGCGTCATGACCGTCGGTGCGCGCCCCCTGCCGCGCTGCAGCCTGCCAGCTCCTGCCCGCTGCGCCGGCACGCGCGCGCTGCTCTGGCCGGGGCATGCGCGCGGCGCCTGCGCGTGCGCTGCCGGCGCACGCCCATGCGGTGGGAACACGGCTGCGGTGTGCCGGTGACTGGCCGGGGGCGCTGCGTGCCGCGTGTGCGCAAGGCAGAGGGCAGCGCGCGCGGGCTCAGCATCCATGCCTCTGTCTGTGATTCGGAAAGGAGTTGCCTTAATTGGGCCTGGGCTGATGCGGGGGCTCACCGTGAGCATGCATGCGCAGGCATGGCATCGGAGGGCATCATCACGATGCTTACCCAGTACCTGCAGCTGAAGCTGGGTTACGAGACTTCGGACCAGGCGCGCGCGCGCGCTTTCTTGCACAGCGGCCTCTGCCTGCCGCCCGTCCTGTCCGGGCCGCCGACTGTGGTCCAGCATGGGTGTGCACCCGGACGGAGCTGCCAGCATGTGGCCTATTCCAGCTTGGCACCCCGGCAGAGGAGGCCGGGCGCACGCACTGCATGCGGGCATGGGCGCGGAGGCCTGGGCGGCGGGCGCGCAGGTGAAGCTGTGCGTGGTCGTGGGTGCCGCGGGGCTGGTGATCAACACGCTGCTGCTGCGCAGCCTGCTCGCCTGGCTCGGCAAAGTCCGCCTGCTGTGGCTTGGTGCGGCCCGGGGCGCGCACAGAGTCCTTCAGTCGCACGACGCATGCATGTTTAGCCGAGCGCATGCGGTGCTGCCGGACGCATGCATGTGGCCTCAAGCGCCTGGCAGCGCCGCGTGCACCCGAGTGGCAGGCCGCGGCTGGACAGCCATGGCCCGAACGGCACAGCAAGCGGCCGCGTCGCTGACCAGACACCGCAGGCTCTGGAGCGGTCTTGCACATCCGCTCGCACACACCGACAGCGGAGCCTGTGTCTTGCCTGCTCGCGGTGCCGTACGCCTGGTTTGTGGCTGAGCAGGGCCGCCCGGCGGCAGGTCTGGCGGCGACGACGGCGCAGATGGTCGCGCTGGCGTGGGTGCGGTCCATCCCGGCGTCGCTCGCGATCATGGCGGCGGGCGCGCTCGGCAACGTGGCCTTCCCGGCCATCAGCGCCATCCAGTCCGGCCTCGTGCCGGAGACCGAGCAGGCGCGCCAGCCAGGACATGGCACCCTCGTCCTACCCTACCGTAAATTCCCTGCAGACTGGGGTGTGCCGCCGAGCCCGCTGCCGCACAGCCCAGCCGCGCCCCGGGACCGAGCCGGCGCGCCGGCGCTGCCGCCTCGGCCATAGGCTGTCGGGCCTCCCGGCGTCCCCCGGTGTGGAGGCGCCCAGCGCGCCGTGCGAGCTCGTGCTGAAGACGCAAAGACGGTAGGGGTAGGTGTGCGGCACGGCGCATCTGCACACTGCAATCACATGACGAGCGGTGAGCGCGCTTGCTGCGGAGAGGCCGCGCGCGACGGCCTCCGCGCCCGGCGCGCAGGGCACGATCCAGGGCGCGCTGTACGGCGCCAAGGCGCTCGCGCAGGGCATCGGGCCGCTCATCTTCGCCGCGCTGTTCTCCGCCTGCACGCGCTCCGACTCGCCGCTGCCCTACTTCCCAGGCGCGCGCGCCGCCCGGGCCGCCGCGCGCCCCGGCGCGGCGCGCTGGGGACCGCCTGCGGCCGTGCGTACCAGCCGCCGCCCTGCGCCGGCTCGCATGGCCGTCTTTTTTCTCTACGTAACCACCGACCACGCGAAAGCAACAAAAGCAACCCTGGCACCGCCATGCAGCTGAGCCTGCCGCGCGCGTGGCGCAGGGGCGCCCTTCCTGCTGTGCGCGGCGATGCTGCTGGGCGCGCTCGCGCTGGCGCTGTCCATCTCGCCGGGCGAGGTCGAGGCCGCGCGCGCGGTCTGCGACGCCTCCCTCACCAACCCGCTGCTGCTCGGTGCGCGCCCGGCGCGGCGCCCTGTCGTGCGGCATGCTCGCCGCTGCCTGCCGCTGCTTCAAGCTGCAGCGCCAGGGCTCCACCATGTGCCAGGCCAGCTCTGACTCACCCCGGCGTTCACAACCCGGCAAGCGCAGGAGGCTGCAGGTGTTGTACTGCTGGCAGGCGGTGCGCCCGATGCCACAGCGCAGCTGGCCCTGCTTGCCCGACTGCCTGGCCTCTCGCCGCCCCTCAGACGCAGCGCCTCTCCAGCCAAGGCGGCACTCGCTCTTGCCGACGCAACGTGCGCACGCAGGCGAGGACGAGGAGAAGGGGCTGCTGGGAGGCAAGCACCCCCCGCTGCGCGCGCCCTCCCTGGACGGCCTCCCCGTCAAGCCGCCGCCGCCGCCCGGCCTCCAGCCGGCCCATGGCGCCCGCTGCTCCCCGCCGCGGCTGGCCGCCACGTGCTCCAGCGCGCTGTGGAGCATCCCGGAGGCGCCCGCGCAGGCGCCGGGCGGCGCCGCGGCGCCGCCGGCGCCGCCCGGCGCGCCCGCGGCCGAGCGCCCGGCGCAGCGCTCCCCCGACGACGAGCGCGCGGCGGCCGAGGCAGCGACGCCAGCCGGCGCCGCTGCGCGCCAGAGCGCGCCGGTTGGCTGCGCTGCGGACCCGGACGGCGAGCGCGTGGGGCTGGTTGGCGCGCTGGCACACGGCGCGCACTTTGTGTGGGCGCCCGCGCCCGCGCGCGAAACCGCTGCCCCGCCCGTGACGCCGAGCGCGGCGATCGTGGCGCTGCTGCCCGTCCCCGTCACAGCACGCATGTGATGCGCGCGCCGTGCGGCTGCAGGCTGCGCAGCGCATTGGTGACTGCCGCCTGCGCCGAGCGCGGGCGACTGCCTCACCCTGCTGCACCGCAGCCCGCGCTGATTTGACCTCCTTGACAGCCTGGGTGGCCCCTGCGGCGGGCGTGCCTTGCGACGACAGATTTGGCTGCTCCGGGCGGGCGCACACGTGCTTCATACGCATGCGCGCGCTGTCGCGCAGGCTGTACATATGTATACATGTGCACGCTACCCCCAGTACAGGTTTCCTGGTACATACTTGTTCTGTACAGAAAGGGGCAGCGGGGAGTGCGGCAGTCACGGCCCGGCGCCTGCTTGGCCAGGCCCCGCAGCGCGGGCCGCTTCTGAAGCGCCCCCGCATGCATGCGCGCGCTGCTGCGGCGGGCCGCGCCGCAGGCCCCCGCGCCTTTTTAAATTGTACCCAGTGGCGGCCCGAGCATGGGCGCCACCAGCGCCTGGTGTGCTGCGCGCGCATAGTCGCGCGCGGCGTGCGCCGTCTCTGTCGTTCTGTGCTGTGGTTCCGCACTTGTAGCAGGGCGGCACTTTGTTGCCCCGCGCTGCGCCTGTCTTGTCCGGCCCCCAGTTTGTTGTTGCGCGCGATGCGGCCATGCTGTGCCTGCCCTCAGCGGCTGGCGACGCATGCGGCCGCCGCGCACTCTTCTTGCTGCCACGCGCCCTAGCGCGCGGCCAGCGCATGGCTAGCATGCAGGCCTTGGAGTCGGCGCCTGCCACAGGGTATTGGACGCGACCCGCCTGCTCATTCTTGTGGGCGTTTCCCACGACAAAGCTGTAGGTAGCTAGAGGCATACTGCTAGAACAGTGAGGGGCCAGCGCTTTCAGCTAGAACTGATGCCCCAACACACGCCGTGCTGCCGGCTCTCATGAACAACGGAGGCAGCAGCTGGGCAGAGGTGGTTGGTGCGCATGTGTGCGCTGGGCCAAGGCGCTCCAATGGGCGCTCCACTGATATGCTGTGGAGCGCATTGGCCCAGGTGCTGCGACAAGCGGTCAGAGGCTGCTTGCACGAGTCGCGGTGTCAACGCAGAGTTTCATAAAACGGCGTGCACTCACAGCGCGGCGTTGCAAGAGGCAGCTGCCTCAACGGGCATGCGCTACTGCACGAAAACAGTGCTGAACCAAAATAAAATAGGTATGCTACCTAATGCGCACAAACCGCAGTGTTGCCAAAACGCGCCCGACGGCGCACGCGCGCCCCAGGCCGCGCATCAATACCATGACACATAGCTGCCCCAGACAGGGCTACTGACCTACCAAAAGCACGGCAAATACTGATAACTAAAACAACGCCATAACACATGTACAACGGGACTGTGCAACGCCGCACATCCAGACGCGCGAGCGGCCCTGCTGGCACTGTGAGCAGGCACGCTCGCCCGCTCCGTGGGAACAGGCCGCCAAAATCGCCCCCTGCCATTGGCGGGTGCTGGCTGCGGCCCAGTGACAGTCGGAGCGTGGCCTGCGCATGGGCGCGTCGTCTGCGGCGGCGCACCGTGCGGGGCGCGTGCGGGCAGCGGCCGGGGCCGGGTGCGGCGGGGCTCACATGAGAGGCCCGGCGCCGCGCGCACACCCACACGCGGCGGAGTACTCGTTCTTATACTTGCTGGAGCCTTCAGCTGCGGGACAGCGACAGGCGTGCGGCGGAAGTCACGCGACGGCTAGGGTCGGCGATACTGGATAGCAGCTGCGACTCAGCGCGTTGCGCAGTGCGGGTTGCATGTGCCGCCGTGGCGTCCTCGGCCTTGCTGGCACGGGACACGCCTGGACGCACGCGCAAGCGCAAGAGTAAGAGATGGCCAAACGCGCCGCCCGCTTGGCGGTAATATCTCCAAACATGCCTAGGCGCATCCTTACACCAGGCTTGCACCCCCCACCACGTGGGGCCAGCCACAGCGCCCCGCTGCAACACAGCAGGGCCTCGCCAGCGCTCTGCGGCGCAGGCGCATCCGTCCGCACCGCCCTATATAGTCCAAGATCCTTCCAGACAAGCCGCCGCGCAGCGGCGCGGCGCCGGCCCGGCGCGAGGGCGCGTGCCGCACCTGCAGCGGGAGCTGTGTAGAAGCGGAGGCGGTGGCCGACCTCCTGGAACACGTTGGAGCGTCTTGGGACTTGAAGTTCCAAACGGAACCGCTGCCCGGCTCGGCCATCGCGTCTCGCCAAGCCAGCCTGCGTGCCGGAGACTGCTGGGAACGATCGCGCCACCGCGCCCACGCGCTTGAGCCATAAGGCAGAGGCCTGGTCCCGGCTAGCTCGCGTGGGTCACAGGGCGACCAGGCGGTAACGTGAGCCGGCAGTGCCCACCTAGCGGGCTCAGACGTTGAAGATCTCCTCCAGCATGTCAAACGCCACCACCATGGGCAGGCCCACCAGGAAAAGTTTGCTGGTAGCACTCAGAGCCAGAAGAGTGAGCAGCATGGAGAGCTCAGAGGCGTTGGTCTGGGCCATGGTGCTTGCTCCCAGCAGGGCTCAAGTGGGCACAACGCTTTTGACTATGGACACACCTCTCAACTCACTGCTGACACGGCCTCCGCATGATGAAGCATGTGCCCTAGGTTCTACTTTCAACTGGATGACTGACTGGTGGCTGGATTCAGGCTGTGGCCTTTCAAGCAGGTGACTCTCCGCGTCCGAACAGGCCGTCCTGCTCCAGCCCACCGCAGGGCCGTGTTCAAGGCTTGCGGGGAGCTGCCTGCCGGCGGCAAGCGCTCGAGCAAGGAACGCGCTCTTGCGTGGCAGTACCGCCCATCCCTTGCTAGTCTCGCAAGGGGCGATGGCCGCGGCGCGGGAGGCTGCGCTGGCGCTGCGAGCGCGCCTCGCCAGCGGCCTGGCGGCCGGCCCGGCCGGGCACGTGCGCGGGTTCACGGCGTCGGCGGCGCTGGGCCGCTTCCGGCGCGGGCCGGACCACACGGTCCGCTACGAGGACGGTGCGTGTGGCCGAGCTCTTTGCGTTGCGTAGAGCAGGCCTGGCTGCCAGGCACACGGAGCAGCCTGCCGGGGCGGGCGGCGCTGTTCGCACTCTGCTGAGGCTGCTGCGCCGGTGGTCGCAGCGCCCGTCGGCGCGCCCAAGCCTGACTTGGTCGAGAAGGTGCGCTGCGGTCCGTCACACATTTGCGCGCTCATCCGCGCCTGCGGCGCTGCCGCGGCTGCGGCGGTGCGCCTGTGCGTGCCTGCGCCCGTCTGAGCGGTGTGCGCGCGCGCCAGTTCCTGGGCGAGGAGCTCCTGTCCGGCAAGGACCGGCTGCGCGTGGAGATGCGCAACGCCGCGGCCCCCTTTGAGCGCTTCGAGGGCGACACAGGCAGCTCTGAGGTCCAGGGTGCGCAGAGCTACCCCAAGGGCTCCTCCCGGCTCCAGCACAAGTCCAAGCTTGGTGCGGGGGGGCAAATGGGCTCGTCATACGCCGTGGACTTCTCTGGTCGTGGCCCGGTTGCTGCTTCAGACAAAGTGCGGGGCATGGTTGCGCCTCTGTGTTGCACATAAAACTTTGCGCATGGTGTTGAGAGGCCTCCTGCAAGTCGCGTGCTGTGAGCTTCGGGGCTTGTTGCACCGCCGCGCGCCCGTCACAGCCGCCCCGCTGCGCGCAGTCGCGCGGGTGACGCAGAAGATCCTGGCGCTGGCGGAGCACATGCGCAGCAACCGCAAGGACTTCAGCGCGCGGAGGTGCGCGCACAGCCCCCGCTGCTGGCTGGCGCCTCCGCGCCTGGGGTCTGCCCTGTACTTGCGGGTGGCAGCCTCGGTGCTGACCCCAGGACGGGTGTTATGTAGGGGTGGGTGTGTGTTATAGCCTACTGCTCGTGAAGCTGTACCATTCATGCCTGGATTGGACCTGCCCTGTACCAGTAGGCAGCAGGGGGCACAGCTCGAGACCGGGTGCTACAGCGTGAGGCGCATGCAAAACGTCACAGTGAGACTACACCAGTGACAGCGTCATGCCTTCATGAAATGCGCGGCTGGGGCACCTGCACAACATGGAGCCATGGCATCAAGGGGCTGGGCAGGCTCCTCAGCAGGTAAACAGGGGTGGCAGGCGCGGAGGCGGGTCACCTGGGGCGTGCTGAGAAGGACAGCAAGCCCGCCCTTGATGGTAAGCTGGCGTGCGCAGGGGCCTGGAGGCTATGCTCACGAGGCGAAGGGCGCTGCTGCAGTACATGCGGCGGCACGACTTTGACATGTACGCCGTCACGCTGGCGCGCTTGGACCTGAAGGACAACTTTGCCAAGCAGGTGGGCGTCATGCAGCCTTGGTGCCCCCGCGCCTGTGCCCTTACACGCTTTTCGATCGCGCTTCAGGGCAATCGTCGGGCAATGGTCTCGGCCTAGCTGATACAAGCATGCCGTGCGTGCAGGCGCGGTTGGTCAGGCACCCAACTGCCAAGGGCGCCCCCTGAGCACGTCCATCGCTAGGCGGAGGGTGTCCACCTGCGGCTCTATCAGTGTGTGGATGCGGCGCCTTGTTACAGGGGTGTATACAGGGCCTGATAGCTAGGGGTTGCGCTTGAGCTCTCGCGCACGGTAAACACTGACAGACACAGTGTCTTGTAAAACGCCCAGCATCGCTACTTCCCAGTCCCCTGCAGCGTCACCACCAGCCGCCTGCCCCCGCCGCTGTCCCGGTGTTCGCACAGCCAGATGCCCTGCGCGCCGCAGCGGGCTGCTTGCAGTGCGCAGAGCGCGCTACGGCGGCGTGCGACCGCTTGCACAAATCGCATCACGCCCCCGCGCCTGCCAGGTGCCGAGGTTGAGCTTGCCGTCTGTGATGGGGATGCTCAGCGAGCAGCCAAAAGTGGACGACTTGACGTGCGCTGCGTGCGGCGCGCGGCGTGCTCAGTCGTCGCCTGGGGCGCGCTGCAGCAGCGCACAGCGACGGCAAAGCGCACCTGGCATGTCGTCGGGGCCCTCCGCGGTGTGCACCCAGGGCGCCTGCCTCCCCTCGGGCACCGAGCGGTTGAGCCAGGTCTCCATGTCGGTCCGCACGTCTGGGTCGCAGTTCTCGTTGATCGTCCTGTGCCAGGCAGGCCCAGCGGTGCGAGCTCAGGGACGCCTCGCGCGCATCCACTGCAGCTGCAGGCCAGGCAGCCGCGCGGGGACGCACAGCGACGCGGACGTGTGCTGCACTGCGCCGCGCACGCCAAGGTGAGCGGCGAGGACAGGCAGCCACCACACACAGGCGGAGCCGGGCCGGAGCGGCGCGGGGCGCACAGAAGACGTTGCACAGGCCGACGCGAAAGTCTGACAGCGAGCCGCCGACCGCCTTGAGCACCTGCGTTGCGTGTGCAACCGTGACAGCGGCAGGCCGGCCCTGCCTGCGCATATGTGTGTCACGTGTGAAGCAGCCAGCCTGCGCGCACCTCGTTGGTCACCAGGTGGCAGCCGCGCCGCTTGGCGCCGAGCTTCACCTGCGCAGCGGCCGCTGTCAGCAGCGGTGCAGTACAAAAACAAGCGGCCTGCTGCGTCCGACGACCGCACCTCGTGCTGGGCCCACTTTGCCGCCATGTGACCGTTCCACCTGGTGTGTTGGCCCAGCAGTGCTTCCTTGGCGGTGGTCACACGCGACCTCTCTCGGCCTGTGAGTCAGAACCCGCCAAGGGCCTGGGTGGCACTTAACAGCGCCTTGACTGTATTGACTGTATGTGTCAAGCACGGTGCAATGCTGAGGGCGTGAGCAAAGCGCGGTGCTCAGCGGCAACCCGCGTGTGCCTGAGCGCTGCGGGGCGCGTGACGTAGCTTAATCCGCCGGGGGGCAGGCCGCACAGGCTGCAGCTGTGCCCCGCATGTCCGAACCGCCTCGCGCCGGGGCGCGTGGCGGCGCGGGCGGACCCCGGCACGTGCTGCAGAGTCTCAGCTCCCTGGAGTGGCTGGAGCAGCCCGCGCCTGAGCAGGGCCGCTTCTGCCTCAAGCGCCTTGCGTCCACCACCACCGAGGTGCCGGCCCAGCAGCCGCAGAGGTCCGAAAGTTTGCTCCCTGCGCCGCGCTGGCCAATGCGCGGCGCGGCAGCCGCAGCGGGGCTTGAGGTCAAGCAGGGACGCGAGCCTAGTGCGGCCTGGAGGCCCTGTGAGGGAGCGTGGCGAGCGGGGGGCGCTGCTCGCGGGCGCAGGAGTATGTGCCGCAGCGCTGGCAGGCGGACGGCGTGCGCCGCACGCTGGCCGACGACTTCTCCTTCATGTGCGTGGACATGACCTGGCGCGGGCCCCCTCCCTCACTCCTCTTTCCCTGCGCGCGTGCGCCCGGCCCCGCTGCCCCGCTCGCCGGCCCTCTGGCTCTCCGCCGCCACGCGCGTGCGACTGCACACAGGCCCCTGTGCGTTCCCAGCCTGCACGCCTCAGCAGCGGCCGCCCTGGCCGCCGCCCCACGCAGCACCCAGAGCGCACGCACGCGAGCCTGAGCCGGAGCGCCGGCGCGCCCGCAGGTGGCAGCTGCTGTGCTTTGTGGTGTCGGTGTACGTAGCCGCGTCGGCCGCGTTCGCGGCGGCCTTCTGGGCGCTGCACTGGGCGTCCCCTGACATGCTGGCGGGCGACAACCCGGCTGGCATGTCCCTTGCCGAGGCGCGCGCGCCGCTGACGGCCTTCGCCATGCACCCCGGCCACTGCCTGCAGCTGGTGACGGGTCGCGGCCGGTCTGCAGCTGCCCAGCTCCCCCACTGTGAAAAGTCAGCTGGCCCTTGCATGCGTCCATGCGTTGCACCGGGCGGCCAACGCGCCTGCCGGGCTGCCAGCGCGCCTGGGCCCCCACGCCGCCCGCGGCTCTCCGAGAGGCACAGGCCTCGCCGCGGCGCAGCATGCGCGGGAGCCTGCATGGCCCCTGTGCTGCCGTGCAGGTGTGCCTGTGGTACTCCGTCATCAACCTGGTCACGACCGGCTACGGCAGCTGGGTGCGCCACGCCATGGGTACCGCCCAGCTCTCAGTGGGGTGGTTGTTCCTTTTCCTATTGGAGCCAACATCCGACTGTGCAGGCAGGGGAGGTGGGGACTGAGCGGTAGGTCTGGCTGCATCCCCGGCCACTCGGCGGCGCCCACGGGCAGCCGCGGCGGATCTGACACGGGTGCGCGGCGCCGCAGACGCCGCAGACGCGCGGCGGCTACATGCTGTCGACCGCGGAGCAGTTTGTGGGCCTGCTGCTGAGCGCGCTGCTGCTCGGCGTGGTTGTGACCAAGGCCTCAGTGCCCTCCGCCAAGCTCGTGTTCAGCAAGGCGCGCGCCCCTGGACGCGCGGCCGTGCGGTCGCCCCCGGCGCGGCCGCCCTCGGCGGGCGCCGCACATGCGAGGCCGCCCGTGCACTCGCGGCGCCGGCGATGCCCCGCACGCGCTGCACGAGCGCCGCGCCGCGCGCGCAGGTGATAGTGATGTCGCGCCGCGACGGCCGCTGGGTGCTGACGTGCCGCATTGGCAACGCGCGCGGCAACTTCCTATACAACCCGGAGATCCGCCTCGCCTACCTGTTCCCCACGACGAGCGGCGAGGGCGAGCGCCTGTGGGCGGCGCGCGCCCGCACCCGCCCCGCCGCCCCTGTTCCCCGCGAGCCTCGGCGAGGCGGGCCTGCGCCCTTGCTGAGGCGGGCCTGCGCCGCAGCCCGCCCCGGCCTGTCCGCAGCATGCCATAGGTGAAGCCGTGCGCTGGCGGGCGCGAGCGCCGCGCACGGCGCAGGCGGGTGCGCGTCGCCAGGGCTGCCAGCCAGCACGTGCGCGCCGTGCCGCCGGGCCGGCGCGCCGCGGCAGCAAGGGATAGGTCCTAGGGGTACAGAAATACCCTAAACCTGACACGCGCGCGCAGGAGGAGCGCCTGGAGGTCGCCGACTCGGCCGCGCTCAAGCCCGTGTTCTACATCTGCCACGCCGTGACGCGCGCGTCGCCGCTGTGGGGCAAGTCGCGCGCGGACCTGGCGCGCGAGAGGGGCCTGCTGGCGCTGACCGTGGTCGCCACCGACGACCAGGCGCGGCCCCACCATGAGCGCTGGTGGCTGTGCTGAGGCCCCGGCCTGGCGACAGGGCGCCCTGCTGCGTCCGGGCTGCAGCGTGCTGGCGAGCGCGCATCGGAGGCAGTCCCTTGGGTTTGCAGTGCAACCCGCCCACACCAGAAGGAGCCCCTGAGAACGCCCAGCCAAGACGCATGATAGCTGCGTGCTGAGCTGCACGCGCCGCCGCGCGCGCAGACGCTGCAGACGCTGTACGCGCGCATGGTGTACCGCGCGGCCGACGTTCTCTGGGGCCGCTGCTTCGAGGAGGTGCTTGTGGAGCGGCGCGCCCCGGCTGGCCGCGCCGCCACGCGGCTGTCCATCGACTTCCGCAGGCGCGCGCCAGCCGGCCCTGCCCACCAGCGTTCATCGCATAGGGTTCAGGTAGGGCAGGGCAGGGTAGCTGCAATGTAGCCGCTGCGCGCCGG
>JAABUO010005086.1_pt1 | contig 15412 bp, 13 predicted proteins | sample 5559291 | NCBI WGS metagenome assembly JAABUO01 (sample SAMN10711878, study PRJNA513372) | rock metagenome | isolation source: Antarctica rocks | place: Antarctica: Victoria Land, Finger Mt sud
CGGTCAACGCCAGGGCGGGCCGGCCGGGCGACAGGCCCCGACCCGTTGCACTGCCCAGCACTGTCGAGCTCCGATATCTTGGGCTGCTCGTCGGGCATGGTCAGAGGCTGCCACGTGGGCTTTGCAGGATTGGGTCTGTAGCGGCGGTACCGCGGCACTTCCGGCCCAGCTCGAGCATGTCGACCAGCCTCTTGCCGACCGGCCGGCAGTCATACGAAGGGAGCAGGTGGGGCGGGCCCCGGGGTTGCTAGAACGCCGGGGCCAGCAGCAACAAGAGCTTTCCCACAACTGAGCAACGGCTTCGCACACCTGAGTGGGCCAATCCGGCGGGGCTTCCTGCATAGCTGTCGAGCGCGACGAGCTCGGCGATCCGCAGCCCGGTGAACAGCAGCACGCAGGCGATCGCCCGGTCCCGGATCCCGCCGGGGTCGGTGGCGGTGCGTTCGGCGGCGCGCAGCAGCCGGCGGGTCTGGTCGGCGTCCAGCGCCCCGGGGGGCCGCCTGGGCAGCTGTTCGCGGCGGGTGTTGGCGGGGCCGAGCCCGGTGAAGCGGTAGAAGTGGTCGACGGCGGCCAGGGTGAGGTTGACCGAGGCGGGCTTGGCCCGGCCGGCCGAGAAGCAGGTGGGTGCGGTAGTCCCGGACGGTGTAGTCGCGGGCGTGACCATCGATGAACGGGTCGCCCTGGCGCCGGCGGGTGAACGGGTCGTGTTCGGCTAGCCAGGAACGGTAGCCGGCGACCCTGCCGGTGTAGGTGCGCCGGGTGTGTGCCGCCAGCGGCGCGGCCGCGAGGTGCGCCCGGTAGCCCTCGAGCCGGTCCGCGAGCGCCTCGTCGAGGGCTCGTATAGGCGCTCACCGCGTCCGCACCGACCGGGCCCGGGTCCACCCCTGTTATCAGCACCAGCTTCCGGTCGTTAGCGGACCGCACTGGGCGCGTTATCGGCAGCGGGACCGCCCAGGGACTTCGGAGAATGACAGTTATCAGCAGTCCCCCGGCAGTCACCGGCGCCTGACCGCACCCCGGACAGGTCAGGCGTGCAGGCCGGGCGCCGGGAGCGAGGCCGCCTCCGTCGTCGGTCACGACGAGCTCCGCCTGGTCGCCGTCCGCGCAGGCCGGCACGGTGACTTGTGTCGCCGCAGGGTGCCGGGCGAGTGGCCCCACCCGTAGCGGTCGGGCCATGAGGCCCCAGCCGGCATGACGGTCGTGGTGTCAGGTGCGCGAGGCAGCAGCGGTCGGTCTCAGCACCCGGTCGATGTCCTCAGCGGTCGCGGCGCCGTCCACCCCTCCGGTGGACCGGGTCGACAGCGACCCGGCGACGACGGCGCGGCGCAGCGCCTCGCCAGCGGTCGCTCCGGACAGGCGGGCGCAGATCCATGCAGCAGCCAGGCAGTCGCCTGCCCCGACCGTGTCGGTCACGGGAGTGATCCACTCGCGGTCCGGTACGGCCGCGGTGACGCGTTCGACGGGTCTGCCGGCAGCCTTCGACAGGCAGACGGCGCCGTCCGCACCGCGCTTGAGCACCACCTCCCGGGCCGGGGAACCGGGCTGGTCCTCCACCGTCATCTGCTCGAGCAGAAACTCCACGCTGCCAGCGACGCCACCCCCCTGGAAGTCACTACCGTCGGTGTGCCCGTCGGCCCCGAAGCGTTGGCCTAGGGCCGCGGCGATGCCCGTCGCCTCACGCTCGTTGACAAGCAGGACGTCGACCTTGGCCAGGACGTCGCCGATGCCGGCGTCCCAGCCCAGGGCTGGATCGTAGTTCGGGTCCAACGACACGCTCGCGCCGCCCGCCCGCGCCAACGCGAGCAGGCCGGAGGCGCCCGGGCGAAGGCCGTGTTGGAGGAACCAGCCGGCCAGGTGGACATGGTCGGCTCCGGTGAGGACTTGCGTCGGTACCCGGTCGGCGGTCAGGGCTTCTATCGTGCCCATCGACGTCAGAATGGCCCGGTCACCGCCTGGACGGACCAGCAGCACCGTCGCGCCGGTCGGCTCGCTCGATGAGGTCTGCACGTGGCTGATGTCGACCCCGCGGGCAGACAGCTCGGACATCATCAGCCGGCCGTGGACGTCTTGGCCGACGACGGCGACAAGCGCCGTGTCGAGCCCGAGGCGCGCGGCCGCACAGGCGGTGATCGCTCCCGACCCGCCGATGGTGACCGCGAAGGAGTCGACGGTCTGCTCGGCCTGCCCGAAGCGGGGATCACCAATGAGCCCGACGATGATGTCGGGGTTGAGCTCGCCGAGCACGACCAGCCTGGGTCCGCCCTGGCGTCTCACTGGCCGGCAGCGCCCGCCACGTCGAGCGCCGCACCGTCGACCGGGTCGAACAGGCGCGCCATCGTCCCGTCGGGGACGACGGCGACGTCCTGCCCGGGCTGCGGCAAAGACCGTCCGATGACCTCGACGATGAAGCGCGCCTCAGCACCCTGCTCGCCCATCAGCTCACCGGCTGCGTCCGACCGGTCTAGCTCGACATGGGCGTAACCGATTGACCCGTGGTCCTCGGCCACCTTGACCCGGCCGAACAATGCCCGACCCTCGCCCTGGTGCGGGTCGGTGAGCCGGCAGGCCTCCGGGCGCAGGCCGAGCAGCACCGCGCCCGGACTACGACGCGGCAGAGCGGGGATGTTAAGGGGCCGGTCGTGGACGGTGAGCACCCCGTCGGCGAGCTTGGCAGGCACGAGGTTCATCGGCGGCGAACCGATGAACCCGGCGACGAAGGCGTTGCACGGCTGGTCGTAGAGCTCGCGCGGGGTACCGAACTGCTGGAGCTGCCCGTCTTTGAGGACCGCTACCCGATGGCCGAGGGTCATCGCCTCGACCTGGTCGTGGGTCACGTAGATGGTGGTGATCCCGAGCCGAGACTGCAGCTCGGCCAAGCTCGCTCGGGTCTGCGCGCGCAGCTGGGCGTCGAGGTTGGACAGCGGCTCGTCCATCAGGAACGCGGCCGGCTTGCGGATGATCGCCCTACCCATTGCTACCCGCTGGCGCTGACCGCCCGACAGCTGGCGCGGACGGCGGTCGAGGTAGGCCTCCAAGCCCAGTAGTGAAGCGACCTCCTCGACCCGGGTGCGGCGCTCGCTGCGCCCGACGCCGGCCATCCTGAGCGGGAAGCCGATGTTGTCCGAGACGCTCATGTGCGGGTAGAGGGCGTAGCTCTGGAAGACCATCGCCAGGTCACGGTCACGTGGGGGCCGGTCGGTGACGGGCTGCTCGTCGAGCAACAGCGTCCCGGAGTCGACCGGCTCGAGGCCGGCGAGCATTCGCAGCGCCGTGGACTTGCCGGACCCGGAAGGGCCGACGAGGGTGACGAACTCGCCGTCCGCGACGTCGAGGTCGAGCGCGTCAACTGCCGGCTTGGCGGTTCCGGCGTACGTACGGCTGGCTGCGGCGAAGGTCACGGTAGACACGGCAACTCCCTCAGTTGGGTGAGACCCGCGGGCGAATGGGGGATCTGGATGGCCGGCAGCCTGGCCGACATCGGTGATGTCAGCCGTCGTGCGCCCGTCACCGGTTCCACGGGCTGCGGATGTCCTGGCCGGAGACCAGCACGGTGCGGAACCGGTAGCGGTCGGCGCGGTAGGTGATCGCTCCGAGCTCGACCGGCCGACCTGTCCGGTCGAAGGTCACCTGGGTCGCAGCCAGCAGCGGACTGCCCTCCTCGACACCGAGGGCCTGTGCCTGGTCGGCGCTCGCCGCCCGGGCGCTCACCTCGTAATCGGCGCGCTCGGGGTGGACGCCGGCGGCGGCGAAGGTCGCGTATAGCGAGCTGCGGGAGAAGTCGGTGTCGATTAGCGCCGGGGCCAGGGCGACCGGGACCCGGCTGTGGTCGAGGGCGATGGTGATGCCATCGACGCGGCGCAGCCGGCGCAGCGACAGCAGGGGAGCGCCAGGGACCTGTCGCAGCAGCTCAGCCTCGTCGTACGTCATCTCGCGCACCTGCTGCTCCAACACGACGCTTGCGACCTGCAGGCCGGCGGCCTGCGCCATCTCTGTGAAGCTGGCGAGGGTGCCGGGGGGCTCGGCCAGCGGCTGCGGGCCGACGAACCAGCCGCGGCCGGCAGATGACTCCACCATGCCCCGCTCGACGAGGCGGCCGAGGGCCTGCCGGACCGTGACCCGACTGACGTCGTACTGCTCGCCGAGCTCGCGCTCGCTCGGTAGCCGGTCGCCGGCTCCGTACCGGCCGGCGCGCAGGTCGGCCTCGAGCTGGTCGGCGACCTGGGCGTACAAGGGCTCGCGCCGGTCGACCACGGTCACGCTGCACCCTCCACGCCAGGCACCGTACGACCGGGCATCCTGCCTGTCACTACCTGTATCTGCTTATTGCATACCGGTCTGTGCCGGGTTAGCGTTCGGCGCCATCGATAGCTCGACGTCGTGGGGGAGGCGGGGCGTGGGTACTCGGCCGGCACGCCTAGGTGACGAGGCTTTCTTCCTGGGCGGCGAATTCCACTACTTCCGGGTCCCGCGCCAGCACTGGGCCCACCGGCTATCGCTGGTCGCCGCAGCCGGGTGCCAGGCGGTCAGTGTGTACGTGCCCTGGAACTGGCACTGCCCCGACGAGGCCACTGCCGATTTCACCGCCGAGACCGTGCCCGAGCGGAACCTGCCCGGCGCCCTTCGCGAGATCGCCGCGGCCGGCCTGAGCTGCGTGCTGCGACCCGGGCCTTTCATCACCGCTGAGTGGCGCGGCGGCGGCATTCCGGCATGGCTGTGGCGAGACCACCCCGAGGTACTGGCCCGCCGCGCCGACGGGACGCCGACCGGTACCGAGCCCTACCCGGCGATCACCTACGACTCGCCTGCCTACCGCGAGGCGTGCGCGCGCTGGTACGGCAAAGTCCTTCCCGTCGCCGCACCCTTCTGCGGCCCAGACGGACCGGTCGTCAACATCCAGCTCGACGACGAGCCGTCCTACTGGCAGCGCCTGCTCGACCCCGACCCCGGCGCCGTCGACCACTCCCCGCAGCTGCTCGAACCCGCACGCGGCGGCCCCTCGCGCTACGGGCGCTGGCTGCTCGAGCAGTACGGCGACCTGGCCGCGGTCAACGCCGCGCACCGCACTCGGGCCGCCACGCCCGCGGACCTCACCGCCCCGACGCACGCGCCGCTCGAGCGCTCCGGGCTACGCCAGGGGATGGACTGGCTCGACTTCAAGCTGTCCCGGATCGACGAGCACGTGGCGTTCCTCCACGACCTCGTCGCCGGCTCCGGCATCGACGTGCCGGTGTCGGTCCTGTTCCCCTACTTCCTGCCGCTGTCGGCCAGCCGCTTCCGGCGTCGCTCCCCTGGCGACCGGCTTCCCGTCTCGTTGACCAACGAGGTCTACCTGTCGCTGTTCGGCCCGGCCAGCTGCCACGAGGCCAAGCTCGCCCACGCGGTCAGCACCCAGGAGGCGTATCACCTGTGGCGCGGGGAGGACCCGCCGGTAACCATCGAGGTCCAGGCCTCCAACGCCAGCTACCTGACCCCCGGCGCGATGGAGATGCTGTACGCCGCCAGCGTCGCACGCGGCATCCGGGGGCTGTGCTTCTACATGATGGTCGGCGGCGCGAACCCCGAAGGGTTCGAGCTCGGCACCGGCACCAGCTACGACGTCAGCGCCCCGATCGCAGCCGACGGACGCACCCGGCCGCACTACTCGGTCATCCGCAAGCTTGCCGACATTGTCGCCGCGGCCGAGCCGCTGATCATGACCGCGACCCCGGACCGCGACATCTGGGTCGGCTGGTGGGTGCCGTACGAGTTGATCGCGCTGGCCGGTGCCTATGGCGCCTACGGCGACGTCGCCGAGCAGATGCGCACCACCTTCAGCACCGGCGAGATCGGCACCGCCGAGACCCTGAGCTTCCAGACCCTGGCCAGCGTCGCCTCGGTCAGCTACGGCTACCTGGACCTGGACGCCGCCGATGCCGATAGCCTCGCCGGCGTCGGCCAGCTGTGGGTGCCGGCGTTCGAGCACTTGCCCGCACGCGTCCAACAGGTGCTCGCCAACTACGCCCGCAGCGGTGGCAACCTGGTGCTGCTGCCGGGCGTGCCGACCCGCGACGACGACGACCAACCGTGCCGCATCCTCGCCGAGCTCGTCTGGCCTGACGGCCGGGCCCCGGACTACCGGCCGGCCCGGCTGATGAGCGAGGACGTCGAACGGGTCCGCGCCGCAGGCGGCGAGCTGCTGCTGGCCCCCGCCCCCGTGACAGTGCTGCCCACCGGCGACGGCATAGAGGTGCTCGCCCACCTCGACGGCCAGCCCGAGCAGGCGTGCGCGCTGCGACGCCAGGCCGGTGAGGGGACGATCACCGTGGTCGGGTTCCGGCTGCAGTACGTGCCGACCGAGAGCGATGAGCACGTCCGGTTCCTACGCTCGCTGCTCGTCCGCCCGCAGGGCGTGAGTGCCGCCCCGGCGCCGCTGAGCGCAATGCGTCTGCGCGGGCAGGGTGGCAGCCTGCTGTGCGTGGCCAACCCGGTCCACCTGCCCGTCTCTGGCACGGTGACGATCGCGAGCGACGACCCAGCGGTCCACGGTGGCCGATCGGCCGGCGGCCAACCCACGCGAAGAGTCCCGGCCGTCCTGGAGTCGATGACCCTGCCCGGCCCCGGTGCCCGCCTGCTGCCCCTCGACCTTGATCTCGGCCACGATGCCGTCCTGCGTTACGCCACTTTCGAGCTCGTCGGCCGCGCCGGCGACGTCCTGACCCTGGCCGCAGACGCTGGCCAGGTCGGCGAGGTCGCCCTGGAAGGGGCCTCCCTCGCTGCCGTCAAAGGTGCCCAGATCAGGGCGACGCAGCCGCTGCCCGGCGGCCCCGTCACCGCCGCTGTCACCGTCCTCACAGCCACCGCCGAGCGGATTCGACTGACCCTCGCACCCGACCACACCGCCAAGTAGGAGACGCTCATGAGGCACAGGACTGCCGCTCACCGCACGTGCCCTTCGACCACCGGTTGGCCCCGCCCTTTCAGGGGTGCCGTCAGCGTCGCGGTGGCAGCGCTCGCTGTGGCCGCCTGCTCCGGCGGCACCGGGACCCCGTCCTCGGGTCCGGCCACCGCGATCAGCACCAGCACCCCGGTCGCCGGCCAGCGCATCACCGTGCTGCTGCCGTCCTACGCCAAGATCCCTAAGCCGCTGCTGGCCGAGTTCACTCAGCAGTCCGGCGTCCAGGTCACGCTGAACAGCGGCAGCTTCGACAACATTCACCAGCAGTTGGTGACCTCCTCCGTCGCCGGCAGGACCATCGCCGACGTCAGCGAACTCGACTGGTCCTGGGTCGGGCAGTTCGGTCGTGCCGGCTGGTACACCCCGCTAGAGTCTTCGCTGCCGCCGTCGCTGCTGTCCGACATGAACCTCGGCCCGTTCCGCACCAACAACCACCTGTACGCCGTCCCTTACAGCAACGACTTCCGCGTCGCCGCCTTCAATGCGGCCGCGTTCGCCAAGGCCGGCATCGCCAGGCCGCCGACCACGTTCGCCGAGCTGTCTGCCGACCTCGCCAAGCTCAAGAACGCAAGCGGCAAGGTCTTCCCGCTGACCCTGTCACTGTCGGCGTCGGAGGGCACCGCCACCCAGTGGTACCTGCTGACTCTGGCGATGGGCGGGCAGCTGTTCGACGAGAAGCTCGCCCCCACCTTCGGGCCCGGCAGCGCCGGCGAGAAGGCGCTGCAGTTCATGGTCGACTCAGTGCGCCAGGCCTACGTCAGCCCCGGCGCGGTATCAAACACCGACCAGGCGAGCGACGACAGGTTCAACGGCGGCGTCGCCGCCTACATTTTCGGCGGCCCGGACCAGCTCGTCGCCGCCGACGACCCCAGCTCGTCGAAGATCGTCGGCAAGGCCAAGCTCGCCTTGGTGCCCGGCGCGAGCGGCCCCGGCCCCACGTTCGGCGCTCCGGAGGGCATCGGCATCCCCGCGGGCAGCACCCACAAGGCCGCAGCCGTCGCGTTCATCAACTGGATGACCTCACCATCGGTCGTCGCCCAGCTGCGGGACACAGTCGGGCTGCTGCCCGCCCGCACCAGTGTGCTGGACCAGCTCAACAAGGCGGGCAAGCTCAAGGGCGGATCGGTGATCGAGGCCCAGCTGCCGCACGTGGTCGCGCTGTTCCCACAGGGCGCGCCGGCCTGGTACCCGAAGTTCTCCAACGACGCCGGCGCCCTGATCAACAGTGCCGCTAAGGGTGACATCCCGGTCGCGACCGCGCTGTCGCGGATGGCTGACAACGCCCGCAAGCTGGCGGCCGGATGACGGCCGGAGCGAGCCTTTCCGGCCCGGTCCTACAGGGCCTGCCGGGCCTGCCTCCACCGCAGCAGCCGGCCCGGCCCCGCGACTGGCGCGCCCGCGGCGATCGGCGCCTGGGCTGGGTGCTGGTCGCGCCACTGGTCCTGCTGCTGCTCGGCCTGGTCGCCTACCCGCTCATCGACGGGTTCACCACCAGCCTGCGCACCTCGGACCCGGTCAACGGGGTCGCCGACCACTTCGTCGGGCTGCGCAACTACCGCGACGCCCTCGCCGACCCCCAGACCCGCTCGTCCCTGCTGCACACCTTCGCCTACCTCGCCATCGCGCTCGTGCTCGAACTCGGCCTCGGCCTGGCATTCGCGTTCACGCTGCTGCGTCCGTTCCGCGGCCGGGGGCTAGCCTTCACGGCGTTGGTACTGCCCTGGGCGCTTCCGGGGGTGGTCAGCGGCCTGCTGTGGACACGGGTGTTCGACACCGACAACGGTGTGCTCAACAGCGTCCTGTACAGCGCCCACGTCATCGCCACCTACCACGCCTGGCTCAACAGCCCCGTCCTGGCGATCGTGTTCATCACCGTCGTCCACGTCTGGGGGGTGCTGCCGCTGACGACGCTGGTGCTCCTGAGCGGCCTGAACGGGATTCCGCAAGACCTTTACGGCGCCGCGTCCGTCGACGGGGCCTCCCGGGCCCGCCAGTTCTGGCACGTCACCCTGCCGCTGCTGCGGCCGGCGATCGCGGTCGCGCTCACCACCGGCACGGTCTCCGCGCTGGCGATCTTCGACGAGATCTTCGTGCTGAACGGGACGGCTCTGTCGACCCGCTCGGCGATGATGCAGGTCTACGACACCACCTTCCGCCAGGTCGACTTCGGCCACGGCAGTGCCCTGTCGATCCTGCTGACGCTGGTCACGCTCGGCCTCGGCGCGGTCTGGGTGGCTGTCTTTCGGCGGGCAGCCCAATGAGCACCACGACCGGCGCCCGCCGTGAGCAGGGGATCCCGTACGGCGCTGCTCCTGCCGGCAGCGCCGGGCAGGGCGGTCGCGGGCAGCGCCGACTCACCCGCCGGCGCTGGCGGCCCGGCGTGGGCCGGGCGCTGATGGTCGCGTTCCTGCTCTCCTGGTCCCTCGGGCCGGTCGTGATCGGGGTGCTGACCAGCATCTCCACCCAGCGCGACGTGAGCTCGACCCCGACCCACCTGCTGCCGTCGGCACCGACCTTGTCCGCCTACCGCTCGCTGCTCGGCGGCGCGACGGCCGGCGGCGCCGTCGCGGCCGGCACAGTCAGCACCGACGAGACCGGAGCCTTTCGCGGCGCGGTGCTCAACGCCGCCGTGTCCACCAGCCTGACCGTCGTCGTCGTGCTCGCCGTCGCGGTGACCGCCGGATACGCATTCAGCCGCCTGCGCTTCGCCGGCAGCCGGGTCGTGCTGGTGACGGCGATCGCCACCCTGGCGGTGCCGGTCGTGGCGGTGCTGGTGCCGCTGTTCCAGCTCCTGGCGGGCGCCCGGCTGATCGACACCCAGCTCGGGCTGGTGCTGGTGTACTCCAGCGCAACGGCACCGCTGGCCGTGTGGCTGTTCTTCAACTACTGCCAGGACGTGTCCACCGACCCTGAGGAAGCGGCCCTCCTCGACGGCTGCAACCGGTGGCAGGCGCTGCGCCACGTCGTGGTGCCGCAGCTGGTGCCGGGCATCGCTGCGCTGACCGCGATCGTGATGCTCGCCGTGTGGGGGCAGTTCCTCATCCCGCTGCTGTTCGCGCCGACCGCGCACACCAAGCCGGTCTCGGTCCTAGTCACCGAGTTCTCCGGCAAGTACCGCACCGACTACCCGCTGGTGGCCGCTGCCGGCGTGCTGGCCCTGGTCCCGCCGGCGGTGGTCGCGTCGGTCCTCAACCGCTCCATCCGCAGCATGCTCGGCACCGCGTCAGTCTGACCGTGGCAGCGAAATCGCGCAGCAGCGACAAATTTGCCGGTGGCGGCCAGCGGTCTGACCCCACAGGAAAGGAACAGTGCGATGACGTCGTTCGTCGAGGCCGAGATCGCTTCCCAGCCGGACTGCTGGCTGCAGGCGGCCGAGGCCGGGGGTGCAGCACGAGCCGTGCTGCCCGAGCCGGGCGCCCGGGTCGCGATCGTCGGCTGCGGCACGTCCTGGCACATCGCCGCTGCCTGGGCCGCCGAGCGCGAGGGGGCGGGCGGCGGCGTCACCGACGCCTGGCCCGCGTCCGAGTCGTGGCCGGTGGCGCTGCGAAGCTACGACCACGTCCTGGCCCTGAGCCGGTCCGGCACGACGAGCGAGGTGCTGGACGCGCTCACCGCGCTGCCGGCAGGGACCCGCAGCACCGCGGTCACAGGCGATGCCACCAGCCCTGTCGCCGCAGCCTGCGTGGGTGTCCTCGAGCTCGCGTTCGCCGACGAGCAATCAGTGGTGCAGACCCGCTTCGCCACCAGCGCGCTGGTCGCGCTGCGCGCCGCGTTACCCGGGGCGCAGCCTGTCGATATGGCCGTCTCCGCGGCCCGTGAGGTGCTGGCCTCGCCGGTCCCGCCCGAACTGGTCGACCGCGAGCACTACGTCTTCCTCGGCCGGGGCGGCGCCGTCGGGCTCGCGGCCGAGGCGGCGCTGAAGGTGCGGGAGGCGGCCGGGAAGTGGACCGAGTCCGGCCCGGCACTGGAGTACCGGCATGGCCCGCTCTCGGCGGCGCACCCGGGCAGCGTGATCTGGGCCCTCGGCGAGGTGCCGGCCGACCTGCTCGCCGACCTCGCGGTATCCGGGGCAGCCGTACGGACCAGCGGCCGCGACGCGCTCGCCGAGCTCGTCGAGGTCCAGCGGGTCGCAGTCGCCACAGCCAGGGCCCGCGGTCTGGACCCGGACAACCCGCGTCACCTGACCCGCAGCGTGGTGCTCAGCGGCACCCAACCAGGCCGGTGATCGTCACGGTCACGGTCAACACGGCTCTCGATGTCACCTACCTGCTGGACCGAATCACGCCGGGCGAGGCGCACCGGGTCCCGAAGGTGCTGGCCCGCGCCGGCGGCAAAGGGGTCAATGTCAGCCGTGTGCTGTCGGCCCTGGGTGCACCGACCACCGTCTGCGGCTTCGCGGGTGGCGCGACTGGCTCCGAGGTCGCCGCTGAGCTTGCTGACGCCGGGATGACCAGCGTCCTGGTACCAACTTCGGGCCCGACCCGGCGGACGGTGACCGCCGTGGACCGCTCGGCCGGCACCTCGACCGCCTTCTACGAGCCCGGCCCGGAGATCGACGACGCAGAGTGGAGGCAGCTCGATGCCGCGGTGCTGGAGCTGCTGAAGGACGCCAGCATGCTCGTGCTCGCCGGCAGCCTGCCGGAAGGGGCACCGGCCGCAACCTGGGAGCGGATGTGTCGAATGGGCCGCGAGGCCGGCGTCCCTACGGTGCTCGACTCCAGCGGGCCGGCCCTGGTTGCAGCCCTCGACGAGCACCTGCTCGCCGTCAAGCCGAACGAGCACGAGCTCGTCGACCTCGCCGGTCACATCTCGGCGGCGGGAGACCCACCGGCTGGCCCGCCGCTGGATGTGCCCACCGCCCTGGCGCTGACCCGCCGGCTCCAGGCGCGCACGACGGGCCTGGCGGTGACCACCCTCGGTGCTCGGGGGCTGCTGGCCGTCCTGCCCGACGGTCAGGCGCTGCTGGCGCGTCCCCCTCAGGTCGCCGGCAACCCGGTCGGTGCCGGCGATGCGGTCACTGCAGGCATCGCGCTCGGACTCACCGGCTCGGAAAGCCCTACGACGTGGCTGCCGCGCGCTGCGGCCCTCGGCAGCGCCGCCGTGCTCGCTGACCAAGCGGGTGACGTCGCGCTGGACCACCTCGATGCGCTGTCCGCCCGCACCACGCTGGAGCTGCTGTGACCATGGAGCTGCTGTGACTGACCTGTTCGCCCTGGCATTCGACCACCGCAACTCGATGCGCCGCGACTTTCTAGCCCTGACCGGGCCGGCCACAGCCGAACAGAGCGCCTGGGTGCGTGCGGCCAAGGAGGTGGTTCTCGACGCCCTCATCGCCGCTGCACCCGACGTCGAGGACGCCAGGTGCGGGCTGCTGCTCGACATCGAGTACGGCGGCCACCTGGTACACCGCGCGCAGCAGGCCGGCATCACGGTCGCCCTGCCAGTGGAGGTCAGTGGCCGCGACGAGCTCGAGTTCGACGGGGACTTCACCGTCATCGCCGGCCGGTACGCCCCCGACTTCATCAAGGTGCTTGTCCGTTACAACCCGGACGGCGACGGCGACGTCAACGCCCGCCAGCGCGACAAGCTCGCGGCCCTGGCCTCCTGGACCGGCGCACAGCAGGTCCCACTGATGATCGAGCTTCTCGTGCCGCCGACAGCGAAGCAGGAATCGGCTGTCGGCCGGGACTACGACCACGAGCTGCGGCCCGCACTCAGCGCCCAGGCGATCACCGAGATCGCCGCCGCTGGGGTGCATCCCGCGCTCTGGAAGGTCGAGGGGCCACCGACCCGCGCCGACGCCTGGATCGTCACTAGGGCAGCCCTGGACGCGGACCCCTCCGCGCGGCTGTTGGTGCTAGGCCGCGGGTCGGACGATTCGGCGGTCGCCGCATGGCTAACCGTCGCCGCCGGCACCGCTGGCTTTGCCGGGTTTGCCATAGGCCGAACGGTGTGGTGGGCGCCGCTGGCAGCCTGGCGGGAGGAAAGCCTCGGCCGCCTGGAGGCGGTGAAGGCAGTGCGCGAGAACTACCTGCGCACAGTGCGCACCTTCCAGGGTGCCGCGGGTTCGGCCCGGGCTGCTGGCCCGGCGACCGGAGCACACTGATTTCGCCCCTCGGCTGGCACCTGCCTGTGTCGCTTGTCGCCCCCCCGATCCTCGGCGGCTATGGATTGCCGGTTGCCGTCCGTCAGCCGCGGGACAAGGCGGCCGAACTGCTCGACGTCGGTCAGCTCGTGCTCGAGCAGGCTTCCCGGAGCATGGAATAGTGCGGCGCCGAGTCAGCTGCTTCGTACGGGGCACAGCGGCCAGCCGGAGTGCCCCGTAGTTGCAGCACCCAGTTGGGTGATGGCAAGAGCGTGCCGTACAGCCCCCGCTGACCGGCACGGTTCACCGAACCGGTCTTCCGGGACGGGCCTGTGACTTGCGGCGGTAGTTGGCGCGGTTCTGACAGCGATATGGGCCGACACCGGGATGGTGATCTTGTTCGGTAGCCGGTCGGCCCGCGGGACTGTCGTCGAGGGGTGCTTTCGCCCCGTTAGCGTTTCGCCATGGCCGTAGCGCAGCCGCGGGACGGTGATGCCGCCGCCGACCAGTGGCGGTCGGTGTGCGCGCGGTCTACGACGCGGTGGCTGATGCCTACGACGCTGCGCTGCGGGACGAGCTGGACGGCAAGCCGCTGGACCGGGGGTTGCTGACGGCCTTTGCCGAGCTCGCGGCCCCCGGTCCGCTCGCTGATGTGGGCTGCGGTCCTGGGCACGTCACCCGTTTCCTGGCGGCGCGGCATCCGCAGGTGATCGGCATCGACCTCTCGCCTGCCATGGTCGCGATCGCCCGGGAGCGAACGCCGGAGCTGACGTTCGCGGTGGGGTCCATGCTGCGTCTGCCTGTCGTCGACGGCGCCTGGGCGGGGGCGGTGGCGTTGTACTCGATCATTCACCTGACCGGGCAGGACAGAAGGACGGCTTGGCGTGAGCTGTCCAGGGCACTGCGGCCCGGCGGCTGGTTGCTGGTCGCGTTCCACATCGACAGCGCCGAGTTCGAGGCCGGCCAGGTCAACCACCTCCGAAACTGGTTCGGCCGGTCCGTCGAGCTCGACGGGTTCTTCCTCGACCCGGCGCAGGTCGTGGCCGAGCTGCAGTCCGCGGACTTCGCGCTGGTCGCTCAGCTGCAGCGACAGCCGTCGCCTGGGGTCGAGTACCCGAGCCGGCGCGGCTACCTGCTTGCCCAGCGTCTCTGACGATCGCATCGAGGTCAGGAGCCGCCGGTCCACGGGAGGGCAGCACCACCCCTGTGCCGTCCCGTTGGCCCTTCGGCTTACGCACCTCGGCTAAGTGATCAGGACCGCGGGGCGACGCGGCGACGGGTGCGAGGATGCTTCGATGAAGGTTGTGCCCTCAGCAGCGACGGCGTAGGGAGTTTGTGGTGGCGCTGACGGCAAACCTGCTGCGCGGGAGCGGAGAAGATCGAGCGGTCACCAACGTCGAGCTGTTCTTCGACCTCGTTTACGTGTTCGCGGTCACCCAGCTATCCCATCACCTGCTGGCACAACCGACGTTCACGGGAGCGTTGCAGACGGTGCTGCTGCTGGCGATGGTCTGGTTGGTGTGGGTCTACACCACGTGGGTGACGAACTGGCTTGACCCCCAGCGCACCCCGGTCCGGTTGATGCTGGTGGGGCTGATGCTGGGGAGCCTGGTGCTCTCAGCAGGGCTGCCTCGGGCATTTGAGGACCGCGGCCTGTGGGTGGGCGCGGCCTACGCGGTCATGCAGGTGGGCCGCAGCATCTTCGCGATCTCGGGCCTGCGGGGCGACCGGCTGCAGCGCAACTTCCAGCGCATTTTCGCCTGGTGCGTGTTCAGCGGCGCTCTGGCCGTGCTCGGTGGGTTTGAGCACGACGGGACCCGAGCCGGATTGTGGATCGCCACGGTCGCCGTTGACCTGCTCGGCGGCACGGTTGGCTTCTACACCCCGGGGCTGGGGCGGTCCACTACAGGGGATTGGACGATCTCGGGCAGCCACATCGCCGAGCGCTGCCAGGCCTTTGTCCTGATCGCCCTGGGGGAGTCGGTCGTCGTGATCGGCACGACCCTCTCTGACCTGCACAGCGTCACGGGCTCCGAGGTCGGCGCCTTCGTCGCCACGTTCGTGGGGGTGGTAGCGCTGTGGTGGGTGTACTTCGACCGCAGCGCCGAGGCCGGCGCGCAAAAAGTCGCCGAATCCGCCGACCCCGGACGCCTCGGCCGCTCGGCCTACCACTTCGTCCATCCGATCATGGTCGCGGGGATCATCGTCACCGCAGCCGCCGACGAACGCGTCCTGGCCCACCCGGCCGCCACCAGCGAGGCCTCGACCGCCTGGCTCGTCCTCGGCGGCACCTCGTCGTCCCAGGCAATCGCCGGCTTGCCCGGGTCGTCGTAGTCATGCGCCGAACACACGGTCGCGATCACTACGGCAGCGTCGGGAACATCGCGGCGGAC
>JAABUO010005087.1_pt1 | contig 15411 bp, 27 predicted proteins | sample 5559291 | NCBI WGS metagenome assembly JAABUO01 (sample SAMN10711878, study PRJNA513372) | rock metagenome | isolation source: Antarctica rocks | place: Antarctica: Victoria Land, Finger Mt sud
TGCCAAGCGGCAGCACGCTGCTTGCCTGCGCAGGCAGTGCTGTGGAGCAGTCCACGGCTGACGCCGGGCGGCGCTCACGCCGCATGAAGAGATCCCGTATCCCAGCATTGCCTTGGACTGCCGGGCCACAGCCGGCGCTGCTGCTCCCGAGCCCAGACGTGCTGCGTGCATGCCGTGGCGCCGCCTTCTCTTCACAGTTCGGGGTCATCCCCACGCCGGGCGCTCGGCGCCGCCCTCGCTTTCGCGCAGAGCGGCCCGCGCAGCGCCGGGTGTGCGGACCTGCATCTTGTGTGATAGATGGAGCCACACTGCAGCCACAGCCTTGTGTAAAAGCCGGTGTGGCTGGTGTAACAGCTCCGTTTGGAGGGCGTGCTGCGCTACCAAGCCCCGCAGCAGGCCCTGGCATCCGGCGTCCCAGTGTTGCCTTCCGACCCGGCGTGGTCCGCAGCCAAGGCAATGTTGGGCGCGCACAAGCTGCGTGCATGGCTGTGCGAGCAGGGCATTACTTGGGACGAGCAGCTGGTGGCAATCCAGGCGCGTGCCGGCGGCTGCGGCCTGGGCGTCTGGGCGCTGCAGGACATACCTGAGGGCAATGCGCTGTGCCGCATACCCAAGACAGCCATTCTGTCGCGGCGGACCACCGGCATCGCGGACCTCCTGGAAGACGCGCGCATTGCTGGCGGGCTTGGACTCACCATCGCCTGCATGTATGAGGCGGCCACGCCGGGCTCGCCCTGGTGCGCCACTTGCTTGACCTTTTGCCACACTGGATATTTTTTTTGGCACCGGCGGCCTCGTTGCCCTGTCCTGTTGCAGTTTAGCAACACAGCTCGTGCTTCCTGCCGTCGCTGCTCAGCTCTTTGACCTGTTGTGGTGTTCCTAGAGCAGTGCCTTGTATGTGCAAGGTCGGGACTCGCACTCTGCACGGGTGACGTATAGTACTCTGCGCTTGTCTCTCCAGGCGCGGCTACTTTGAGTCGCTGCCCGAGCGCGAGTACCTGCCCATGTTTTGGAGCGCGAGCGAGCTGGCGCGGCTGGCGGGCACGGGCGTTGCCGAGCGCGCGCGCGATGACGCCGCGCTGGCCGCCGAAGACTTCCACGCGCACGTGCCGCCGCTGTGCGCCGCGCACCCCGGGCGGCTGCCGGCGCGGCGCATGACGCTGGAGGCGTTCCGCGCGGCCGCGTCCTGGGTCGCCAGCCGCGCCTTTGGCGTGGACAGCTACCACGGTGCGCGCTCGTCGCTGGGGTGTGTGGGTTTCAGCAGTGGCATTCAGCTGCGCTACGTGTGCGCAGATATGCCACGTCTGCGCACATGTACCCCGCGTGTTGAGAGCTGATCATGCAGATGTGAAACGCAGGCATGTCCATGGTGCCGCTGGCGGACATCTTCAACCACAAGGCTGCGGTCGTCGCGCTGGGCGGAGAGTACAGCATCGAGCAGGCGCGATGCGCACCCACGCTCGCATGCTTGCCCAGGCTCGGGAACCCCCAGACTTCCTTGACTCCCGTTCGCATGCGCTGGGAACCAGGCGCACCTTCATGCTGGGCAGCTTGCACACCCGCTCAGCCGCGCTCCTACCCCTGTGTCCGTTGCATGTGCCGTCCCCGACGCGCTGCGCTGTGCCAGCAGCTCGCATGCATGCGTCTCGAACAAGCTCCTGCCCTTGCCGCGGCATGCGCTGGCTGACATGCCGCTGAGCGCCAGGCAGCGTACGCTGATGATGACGACTGTTCTGACACTGACGGCTCTGAGGAGGGCTGCAGCGCCGGTGACGAGGACGGCAGCCACCGTCACGCCCATGCTGCAGGTTGGCGCCTGCACCTATTGCGCATATATTAAATTCAGCTGCTTCTTGTTGCAGGGTGCGCATCCGCATGCGCCGTCTGACGACCGTCTCGAGCCAGCAGGTGGGGCGCTCGCGACTGCCGACGCTGCCCCGCTGGCAGCGGACGATAACGGCAAGCAACACAGCGACTCTGCCATGCCAGGTGCGGAGGCTGCGTGCGCATTCGCACTCTTGTGCACTGCACATGGGCCCCAGCCAGGACTGGCACACGGTCGTCGCCCGTACTGGCACACGGTCGTCGCCCGTTCAACCATTATTTCTAGCGTGCAGCCTTGCGCGTGTAATCGCCGAGTCATGTACATGCATGGCGCGCCCCAGGCGGCGTCGGGCCGCGGAAGCGCGCGCGCATCACGCGCGGCGCGCTGCTCGATGGCGGCGACGCGCTGCAGCTGGAGATCGGCATTGTGGGCGCCCGCGACGCCGCCGGCGGAGAGTGCCTGGAGGTGCGCCCCCATTGCGCATGCAGGCCTGCACAACCAGTGCTCCCGGTTGCAACACGCATGTAATGAACAGTGATCCCCTGCACATCCCCCGCGTGCTGCAGTCACTTTATGGAAAGGTCAGGGCGGCTTCCCGCGTGACAGCGCCTGCCCTGCCTGCTGGGCAGATCGTGGCCGCGACGGCGGTGGCGGCCGGGCGCGAGGTGCACAACACATATGGCGAGCTGGGCAACGCGGAGCTGGTGTCCAAGTACGGCTTTGCGCTGCCCGGCAACCCCTTTGACGCCATGCGCGTGGACAAGGCCGCGCTGGTGGCGGCGGCGGCCGCCGAGCTGGGTCCGCGCGCCTGCCGCGCGCGCGCCCGCTTCCTGGCGCTGCACAGGTGCCTGCCAGCGGCTCTCTTGGGGCGTTTGTGGCACGCACCGCAGTTGCTCCATAAACCGCAGCTCAGCCTGCGCGGATGACTGGCGCGGCTTGCGTGCTAAAATGCAGCCAGCAGGCATGCAAGATGACTAAAACTTGTCATGTCGCGTACCGGCTGAGTCTGCACAGGCCGCGCCGCAATCTTGACTTCCAGAGGCACTTGGCCTGAGCTGTGGTGGGAAGGGCAGCTCCGGAAGCGCGGGTCGTTGTGTGTCGCGCCGCAGCGAGCTGCTGGAGGAGGGCGCCGAGCCGTTTGAGGTGGCGCCCGGCGCCCTGCTCGGCGCCCCTCTGGTCGCCGCGCTGCGCGTGCTGTTCGCGCGCGCGGCTGCCTTCGCCGACTGGCACACGCTCGATGACGCGCTCGAGGGCTGGCCGGGCGGCAGGCCCTCGCCGGAGGCTCCCGAGCCTGTCCAAGCAGCTCGCGCTGGAAGCCGGCACGCGGCAGACCCAGCTGATGATCCGCAGCACAGCCCGGGGGGGCACGGGGTGGAGGGTGGGGCCAACGCCGGCCGGCTGCGGCGATGCCAGCCCCGCGCTGCAGATGCGCAGCCCCGCGACACAGCAGCTCCGGAGGCCGGCTCGCCAGGCGTGGCGGTGCGGCCGGACGGGGGCGCCTTCCCGCCGAGCGAGGACGCGCAGCTGGGCAGCGTGAGCGTGGCGGCTGCGGCCGGCTTCCTCCCGGCCGCCGCGCTGAACGCGCTCGCAGCGGCGCTGCGGGCGCGGCTGAGTTCGTATGCGGCTCCCGCGGGCCAGCCGCCCTGGCTCAAGCCGCGGCGGCAGGGCGGGGCGGGCGCGCGGCGCGCGAGGCCGCGAGCGCGGCGCGGGCGGCGAGCGTGTTGGTGCAGGGCGAGGCGGCCCTGCTGCGCGATGCGCTGGCTGAGCTGGACGCGGCTGTGCGCTGGATGCCAGCGTGGGGCGCGCGATGACCGGTGCGCGGCTGCCTCCAGCCCTACCTGAAAGCGGTGTGTAAGAGGTGCACCTGGCGCATCCACGCCAAACAACAGGCAGGTGGTGAGAGCTGAGGGATTTGGTCAGCTTCCTGGCCTGCACGGGCCAGTGCCTCTGGGCCGGCTGTCCCTCAAGGCGCAGGGCGCGAGCCATGCAGCCTGGCTTGATGCCTTCGCCAAGAGCCCTCTTACGCCGAGGCATGCTATCACATGGTCATTTGACTTGCAGCTCCTCACACGGGCGTTGTCATGCAGGGCGAGGCACCGCTAGTCCGCATGGCGAACGACGGCTGTGCGGGGAGCACAGCACGCTCATGCACTGGTGGCGGTCGCATGCTGGACATGGACACGCAGACAGTGCGCGCCTTTCCCTGTCTGTCATGCGCCATGTCATTGTCGCGGGCGCCCATGGATCCTGATGAGTAGCATGCGGAGTGGCCGAGCACAGCAGCAAGCAGGGACCAAACTCGCCTGAGTGCTGAGCCCGCTGCAAATGCATGTACGACATGCAGTGCTCAAGCATATGCCGGCAGCAGCGGCAGCGGTGCTCTGTTATGCGCCGCAAGCGTGGCTGCCTGCTGCGCCTGCGCAGGCGCGAGCAGGAGCGCCTGCAGGGCGACGCTGCTACCAGGCGGGCGGCGCTGCTCGCCGCTGCAGAGCAGCTTCGGCAAACGCATCAAGGCACAGTCACTGCGTCATGGCAAGGTGCCACGGGCAACAGCCACCTGACATACAAGGCCAGTGTCAGGGTGTACATCCGTCTTTGGCGCATACTGCATCACACAGGTGCTTGCCCTGTCGGGTGGCACTGCATCGCATGTGTCTTTCTGCTATTGTGCTAATAGCAACGCAGCAGCAACATGCATGTCATTCTGCAGCTGAGCAATAGCACGGCCAGGTGATGCAATAATGTTATTGCAGCGTCAATGCCAGCACCAACGGCATTTTGCTGGCAAAGGCATGCAAATTGCTGTTCCCCTGTGCCCTCAATCTTTTAGAGGCAAAATACAGGAGAGAGGGTTGTATGTTGATGGCTGCACCACAGCTTGCGCATGTTCATGGTAGGCGAGTTCTCGCCTACCCTGCAGGTGTTACAGCACTGCTAAACTCCTGCATCACGCCCTCGGGCAGCTCGCATACTCGCTTCTATACCTCCCCCTCCTTTTGCAGCTGAGCTGCGCCCACCTGGAACAGTATTCCTCCTCCGTTTCATACTGCGTGCTCTGCAACACGCAGAGCTGCTGCGCATGCTGGCGCCCTCTGCACATGCCACATGCAGACACGTCCTAACCTCTTCCAGGCACGATGGCCTCACAGCAACCTGCTGTGCGGGCTTAAATGCGCTGAAGCGTGTAGGCCACGCTGCTCAATGTCATGGGTGGGTTGTCAATCAACCATACGGTCTCTGACACATAGAAGCACACGTGCTGGGATGCAGGCCTTTCGCTTCTGCAAGGCACCGGGCCAGGCAGGGGGCGGCGCGTCAGGCGTAAGCGCGGCCAGCAGCGAGGGCGGGCTTGCTCCCGCCTGCGCTGGTGCTGCGCAGGCGGCCCCGGCGGCGCCGCTCGTCAAAGCAGAGTCGGAGCCCTCCTGCCATACGCCGTTGGTCCCTGCGCTGAGCAGCAAGCGGGCAGCTAGCGCTGCCGCTCTGGTTGACGCGCCCGGCGTGTCCGAGGGCGCCGCGGACCGGCCATCGCCCAAGCGCGTCCGGCGGAAAGGTCAGCGCCCCTGCCACAACCTGGTCTTTCTGTTCGTGTGCGTAGCTCGACTGCTTTGCTGACAGTCCCAGGGCCTTTGCCTTGCTGCTGCACCTCTCAAGATACGGTGCAGACGGTGCGGACACACCTGTGCCAGCCGTGCCAGCCTTTCCTGCGTTTGTCTCCAGTTTCAGCCTTGCGTACTTTGCGGGGAGCAGGGCCAGCTGGCGGGCGGGCCGCCGCTGGGCCGGCAGGGCAGGCGCCTGCGCAGGCGCCCGGGCAGGCGCGGGTGGTGCAGATTGCGGGCGTGCAGCTGAGCAAGCGCAAGCTGGCCGAGGCAGAGATCCTGGCCATCCCGGGGCTGCCCGGCCTGCCGGACCTGCTGGGCGACCAGCCGCTGCGCCTGCTGATCGGGGGCAATAACCCGAGTGAGCACGCATGGTGCGCCCGCCAAGCCCTCCATTCTGGGCCAGGCATGATCGCGGGCGCATGGGGCAGCGCATGCAGTGTCGCTGCAGGTCCAGGGCTTTGTGGGAGCCGTAGTCAGTACATTACTATGGACGCAGATGCACACGAGCTCAGATGGCGCCTCGCAGGGTGTCGGCCGTCCAGGCAGCACTCAGGCTGTCAAATCCGGCTCCGCGGCTTGTGACGCAAGCGCCATGCCCTGGTGCAAGCCCGAACGCTCCCCGTGACACGCAGCCGCCCTGGCAGGCGCTCTGGCCACTACTACAGCCACCCCGCCAACCACATGTGGCGGCTGCTGATCCGGACCGGCATCGCGCCGCCCACCGTGCAGGGGCCCGCGGTGCGGGCCTGGCCCATGGCAGGAACAACAGCATGCAGCCGACGCGGCCGCTGGAACATGCAGACTGTGGCCGGTGCGGGAGGCGGCAGCTGCAGTGCCGAGACTTGCCATGCGCTGCTGCATGGCCACCCTCGTCCGCCCTGGATCCGACCTGCCGCGTCGCCAGTGGAACGGAAGAAACTCGACTCGGAACGTGGATTGCCATCAGTCTCTCGACGCCCCCTTCCCCTTGGCTGTAGAATGAAAAAGGATAATTCTTTGTTCCACTTTGTTAGAGTAGTGGTGGTCGTGATGTCCGCGTCGTGCGTGCACTGGGTGGCTCCTTGCGCGATGAACAAGCTTGGTGCGCCGGCGCGCGGGCCGCCAGGACGACGCTCGCATGCCGGGGGAGGCGGGCGTGGCGTTCCTGGACGTGGGCTTTGGCCACCCGGGCACGCACCTGGCCGCGTTCTCGTCGGCCACCTTCCAGGCCTGGGTGCCCGCGTTCTACGCGCGCCTGGCCGCGCACATGCGCCGCGCCGCGGCAAGCGTTGGGTGCGCGCCCGTGCTGGCCGGCAGCCGGCGGCGGCGTGCTCGTATGGTGGAGGGATGACAGCCCTGGCCTGCGTACGTCTGCCGTACACACGGCGGCTCTGCCACTGCCAAAACCGTGTTGAGTTGCAGGCTCCGGGTTCGTAAACAGGCCTGCTGAGGCTCCTGCTCAACTCCATCATACGGGTGTGCGGTGTCATCGTGTGCAGGTCCTGCTATGCATTTCAGTGGCCTACGTGACTACGCTAGTTTGCATGCGACAGCGGCCTTGCCAACAAGTGCAGCGCGCCAGGTGCGTGTGCGGGCATTGCGGCGCTCCCGCGGTAGTGGCCTTCTCCGGCAAGCGGCAGTGGGTCGAGCTGCTGAACGCGGGCCGGCCGCGCGCCGAGTGGGTCAAGACCGTGCCGCTGGGGCCGCAGCAAGAGAGGCCAAATGTGCGCCGCATCCGCTTTGTGGATATTGTACTCTCATGCTACAGTCTGGGTTGCATGCGCAGCGGCCCATCGCACCTAATGAGCATGATGAAGTGCATGGATTTGTAAGGAGGCCATCTGGCCGGCGTCTGCACAGCGGATGCACGCCTCTGCCATGATATTTGTGGCTTTTGTATCAAGGGAGATACCTTACCAGTGCACTGCTGCACCTTTGACCGCTGCCTGCATATTAACTATACTCTTGGTGCCAACTCCGCATCAGTCTGACCTGCAGAGGTGGTTGTACCTCGCACGCCGGGCGGGCGGCAGGGCTGGCCCTTCCCTGCGAGCACCGAGGTCTGGGTGCAGTCCAGCACGTCTGGCGCATCGCCGCAGACCACCGCCGCCCGGGAGGCGCCCTGGCGCGCGCTTGCCGAGCGCCTTGGCGCCATACCCTGGCCGCGCTGTGTCGTGTGTCCGGGGCCAGCAAACCCCAGGAGCCCAGCCCTGGTGGGGCACAAGAGTTGAAAGTTGAGACCTGAGTGACAACCTGATCCTGATGTGGCATCACTAATGTCCCACAGGAGTCTCACGTCTGCTTGCCATAGCAGCTGCTCAGCTGCGACTGGTATGCAGTGGGCGTTCTGCAAGTCTTGTAACTTGACAGCCACGCGATACAAGCTCAAGGCCAGCAGCCGCTGCCGGAGCAGCGCGCCGCGCTCGCAGGGCGCTGGCAGCTCCCTGCTTGTTCCGTATGAGGCTGTGGAGGTGAACGAGGTGTACAGCATCAGGCTGTACAGCCCCCGCATCGTGGCGCGGACGCATTATGAGCGGCGCGACGAGGGATTCATACGTCTGGGGAAGTACTTCGACGATGCAAAGCTGCCACAGACGCAGCCTATTCTAATGACGTATCCTGACGAGGCAAAGGCCCCACCATGCTCTACAGCTCTACTTCCGCTTAAGGCACCACAGTCACATCAGACGCTTGCGCTTGGCAGGGAAACAAGACGATGGAGCTGTACGTCGGACCTACGGCGGTGAGTGCGCTGCCTCAAGGTCCTGTTGCTGTAGAGAGCAGCCTGAGAATGCCGTGTGCTTGCAACTTTGGCCAGGACCCTCCTCCGCCTACGGACAACGAGGTCTGGCTGGACGCTGCGGGGGGAGAGCTGCTCGCCGTGCTGCGCCTGCCTGGCAGCGCGACGCAGCAAGCGTGCGGCGCGGCCCGGCGACGCCTGGTGGACGCACTAACCAAAGGTAGGCTGTGTGCGAGGTGTTTTAGTCAGGTGTCAGGAGGCTGAAAAGGGGGCTGAGGAAGCTGTGCAGCTGCGCAGACGGACGCAGCGCAGCACCAGGCGCCTTCATGCTTGGGCAGTATGGACCCATCAACTCACTCGCCCAACGCCTCAACGAGGTGTACCTACGGTTGCTGTAAGAGGGCCTCCTGCAGCCTAGCAGCGCACCTGGTGCAGCCCGACGGAGCTGGGACGACCTGGTACAATCTCACACGTACCCGGCATTAGCTGAGGATGTTGAGTGTGAAAAGCTCAGTTCAGACATCCCCGGCACAGGCTGTGGACCTCCACGCCCTCTGCACTCCCAGCTGCCCTGATGGAGCCCCAACTGATCAGCCTCAGTGTTTCACCATACACGCGCCGGGTGCGTGTCACACTGGCTGTGGTGGACAAGCACGCTCATGTCCGTCCTGCTACACTCTGTGCTTTTGGAATGCAAGCGGCTTTGATGCCATGAAGTACATACCAGGATGCTGCAGCGGTGCTCCTGGCCTGCGCAGGCTCGCTGGGCACTGGAGCGCGCCGGCTGCAAGTTCAAAGTCATCGACTACACACCGCTCTTTAGCGAGCCCTGGCTGCGCTTGCAGCTGGGCGACTGGCGCGGCCGGCTCACGCTCCCGGTGATGCTGCTCGGGGGCAAGGAAGGTGACCTCTGGGAGCCTTCTGCCCTCTGCCAAGGAAGCCCTCGCTACCGGCCATCACACCAGGCTCCCCAGTGACCAGCCTGTGCTCCTGCAGGCGCGCTGCGGGACAGCTACGACATTGCGGTGTGGGGCAACGACCACCGCGCGGAGGGCGCCCAGGACCTCTTCCCGGCCGCGCACAAGCAGGCCATCCGCCAGTGCGCGCTCGCTCAGGCCCGATGCTCTCTGCTGTCAGCGAATGGCTGCGTGTCCAACGCAGCCGACACGTCGAAGTCTGCTCTTGCAGCTGTCCGCCCTTCAACACGCGTAGGACGCATCTCCTGTGTCGCACAGCGTCCTCGAGCAACACAAACTTGAAGCTGCGAGGGCGTGAAACGAAAGCGCATCCGTGGAACTGCGCAGGTGGAACGAGAAGAGCGAGGTGGTGCTCGGCTTCTTCCGCATGCACGCCATCTCGCGCGCCAAGGACGACCCGGCGCGCCCCGCCCCTGCTCCCGGGGCCAGCACCGGCCAGCGCGCCCTGCCCGAGCAGCCCGCGCGAGCTCACCGCCCTGGGGCTCCTGGCCCGGCCTCGCGCACGCTGCCCTGTCACAACACAGCCGCGCGTGCCTGTGCTGCGAGTGCGTGGCTGACGCAGCTTGCGGCGCGCGCACCTTGCGCTGCGCCGCGCCGGGTGTGCCGGCAAGGCGTGCTGCTAACGCTGTGCATGGGGGCCATGCAGGTGGCCGCCAGGAGCCTGCTCCCCTCGTTCCTGCAGGGGCTGGGCCCCGTGACAACCTTCATCTGCAGGCAGATGATCTCTGTGATCCAGGACAAATACAAGGACACAAGCGGCTCCAAGGAGAAGGTGCGCGCCAGCTGGCGTCACGGCGCATGCGCCTCCCACGCGCGCGTCGTATGCGCCCATCTGCGGCACCCGCCCCCACAGCGTGATGGGCACCCGACAGCGCCTGTTGCTTGAGACAAGGTGTCTCATATTGGCAGGCCGGCTGGCTGCGAGCCTAGCATGCATGCCTGCCACTCAAGCGATATCACCGCCATGCAGCTTGAGTGCGTGGATGCGCATCTGCTGCATGGCCCGACGCGCGCGCCGCATGCGCCAGGCCGTGGCTGTCCTGGAGGAGCTCAGCGCGGCGGTCAAGGCGGGCGGCGGGCGCCACCTGGTCGGCGGCGCTCTGACGTATGCGGACATTGCCATGGCGGTCCCGCTCAAGCTGCTGAACCCCGTCGGGCCTTCATACGACAGGTGTGACATGAGCAGTGCCTGTGTTGTGTCGTTGTTTGTGTTTATCAAGTTGTGGGTGACTCCGCGTGAAGTCCATATGCAACCTTGCTTTAGCATCCATGCAGGCAGGCAAGCACCACACTCTGTGTGAACACTTGATATCTCCGTCTGCAGCTTGGGCAAATCCCTTGGCGGGGCCATGACCATCTCAGGCATCCTGGACTCCTTCCCAGACCTCATCGCATGGCGCGACAGCATCTACCGCGACTTCTTCCCTCAGGTCTGATCGATGGTTGGTGATCAGCAGCCTCTGCCAGCCGCTGCTGTATGTGTCCGAAGTGTGCATAGTACTATCTGACCAGTCCGAAGGCAGAGACTTTGTTTGTGTACTCCTCAGGCTTGACTTCAAGGAACAGGGTTGCACTTTGTGCGCTTTATATCCTGTGCGCTCCGTCCTTATTGCTCGGGCTGTCAGGTTACAAGGAGGGTCATGACGTTGTGCTGGGCTCCAAAGCGTACTCATTGATCGCCGTGCCCCATCTTTCAACATGTAAATATAGATATCTGGCGAACATCCAACACTCCTTGACACACATGAACAGACTTCCCGCAATGGTATCACACTTGGGCTTCTGCATGCATTGTCAAATTGTCACATGCATGCACCGCAAATAGATGTATGCATGCCTTTGTTGCTTGTGCTGTAGATACGGCGCTCAAATTGAAACCCTCACGGTCCCACCCTTCATGCCTCATGCTTGGTTCAGAGACATTGACACCTGCCTGATATAGGCCTGCCTAGTACATTTGACAAGCAATAGACGCTGCTATGTGGCCTGATATTGGAAGCAAGAGGTCCAAGAAACACACAGAAAGCATATTGAATGGTGCAACCACTGGCTCATAACGTCAGCCTCCCATGAACTTATGCAGTGACACACAGAAACATGCAACCCATGCCTCAAGTCATGCCGCCCGCATCCTCCTGACTAGGCCCGGACCAAACTGTACAGCAAGCCGACGTTCAGCTTATCCGAGGACACCCCGGCATCCGCCTCGTCCTGCGGTCACACACAGCGTCCTCCTGGCTACGCCCGGACCAGGCTGTACAGCAAGCTGACATCATGCTTGTGCGAGGACATTCCAATGTCGCTCTCCACCTGCGGCGGCACACAGCGCACACTTGTGGCAGGCTGGTTTGCTGCAATGACTTGTAGGCAGGCTTTTTTGTAGCAGTGAATTGACAGCACCTTTGCACCGCCCTCCCTGGTGAGATGTACAGTGGCCAGGCCGTTCCTCAGGCGATGCGGGGCTGCGCGCCTGCTTGAAGACGGGCGCCGCGGCTGCCAGCGAGCGCTTGTAGTCCACGGCCGGGCCCTTGCATGTCACCGGCGTCTGCGCGCTCATGCCGCCCGTGAGCCTGCAGACGCACTGCAGGATGACACCAGGTGGGGCCCAAGTGCGCCACGACATGTCAGCGCCGCTCCTCCTCTGGCGCTGGCACCATGTAAAACGAGCTCACAGGAACATGCAGCAGCACTGACGTGCGCACTGAGCACGCGGCTGACGCAAACGGGGTGCGGCGCGCCTCCACGATGAGCGGTATGCCGTCCAGGCGCGCGTCGTTCATCAGGTGCTTGAAGCACTCTAGGCCGATCAGGCCCTTGCCAATGCTCTCGTGGCGGTCCTTCCTGCTGCCTAGCGGGCGCCTGCACGCGCGCCGCAGTCAGCGCCGCAGCCGTGTCCGCAGAGCCGCTAGCACGAGCGCGGACACGCGGGGGGCCGGCCGCACTTGGAGTCGTTGATGTGCATGCCCTTCAGGTACTTGAGCCCGACAATTGCGTCAAAGCTGGCCATGGTCGCCTCGTAGGTCTCCTGCGTGGACACGTCGTACCCTGCCGGAGCACACCCCGTCAGCCTCCTGGCAGGAATCCAACCCTGGCCACAGCGCCAGACAACCAGCACCTCTTCAAGACTCACAGACACAGCACGCAGTCCGTGCGCCGGCGGGGCGCGCCGGCGGCGAACAGGTGGCAGGTGTCCAGGCACACGCCGATGCGCGACTTGTCCTGCACCCGGTCCATGATGTACCGCAACTGCTCAAAACTGTGCCCGACCGAGTTTCCCTGCGCGCCGGGGGCCGACCCGCATGACCACAAGGACACCGCCCGAGCATTGCAGGACATCACGTGGCTCCCGTAATCTCAGCCAAGGTGCAAGCTATGCCTGCAAGACAGCATCCCGCAAGCTGGCTGTGCAGTCGCAGCGGACGACGAGACCAGATGCAGCCGCAGCATGCGGCTCACGCAACCCTGCATCCGACCCTTGCGGCCCCGGAGAGCGCGAGCCCGCCCTGCCAGGCAACAGCTGCGCACAGCTCGCTGCTCCAGTGCCCCGAGTTCGCTCTTCGGCTCTGGCCCCGCCATGTAAAGCGGCGCGCCTGCCCGGCCACATTCTCCAGGACCACGCAGACGCCGCTCGTCTCAGCCAGCGCGCGGTTCACGCCCTCCGCGATCTTGGCCATGCAGACCTCCGGCGTGCACATGCCGCCCGTCGTGCCCGGGTGTATGTTGAAGCGATCGATTCCGAGCGCCTGCGGGCGCGGGCGTTTCCGAGTCCGTCCCAGCATTCGTGACATAAGTGGATGTTGATCTGGGCTCCAGCTTGCAGCAACGAATCAACTATTGTCACCTCAGATGCCACATGGAGCAACATGCAAGTCCCCACCTGAAGGCATGCAGTTTCCGTCCGCACAAATAATAGCCGTGATCAAGAAGCAACACACAGCTCTACAAGGCAGCTCACAGTCTGTGGCGACTCCCCTCAGCCTGCCCTGTCTCCACACTCGAACCCACAGCGCAGGCCTGCACCCCGCGCACCTCGCACCGCCGCAGCTCCGACACAAACGCGGTGTAGGACTTGCCCTGCACCACGTCGTCCTGGCTCCCCAGGTTGACCAGGTATGAGCCGTGCGGCAGGATCTGCGGCGCACAGTCGGCGTGATCAGGCCTGCACTGCACCCCATGGCCGGCTCCACCGCAAATGCCAAGCTTAAAGCGCACTGCACAAAAACACACAGAGACCCGCTGCGCCAACGCAACAGAGCGCGCCGCTCAGGCCAGACAGGCACGCCGGCGCGGCTGCTGCGCGGGCGCGCCTGCGAGGGCGTGAAGTTGAACGCGGCGCAGGCCGCCCGGAATGCCGTGGCCCGCGCCGGGTCCAGCGGCGGCGTCTCCCACCGCCGCTTGGAGCGCGTGTCCAGCGCAAAGGCTCGCGCCCCTGCTGCACAGCTGTGCGTTGAGTCTCAGAGGCAGGGCGCCGTGCAGGGCTTAGCTTGGGTCAGCTCCCACCTATTGCTGCCGCATTAACGACCGCGCGCTCAATCCCTGCAAGCGCGACAGAAGTGTTGCTTGTGCGCACAAGCAGACTAACGCTTGATACTGCAAACGAACGGGGTGCACTTTGTCCTCACCGCCTGCGGCAGAGACGTGGGCGCCGACCTGCGTGACGCCCGGTGTTCAGGCGGGCGAGCTCTCGAGAGTGAACCCAGTGTATCCGCGGCAGAGCACGTGCCGCACCCACTTCCTGGCGAGGATGCCCGGCGCAGCAAGCACAACAGGCTGTGGCTGAGGAGCAGCTGCATCTTTCGCATCCCCGTCCTGTGCAGGCGCCTTTTTCCTCCGCCGCTTCACTGGCTTGGCAGCCTCCTCAGCGCCTGGCGCCTCGCTCGCGCCTGCCTCTGCTGCGGCTGGCACGGCGCCAGCCCTCTGCTTCGCGCGTGCCTTGCCTTTGGGTGCCGGCTTCAACGCTGCGCCTGCGTCTTCGCTGGACGCGACCGCTTTACCGGCTGCGCCTGCAGATTCGCTCGGCACGGCCGCTGCGCGCGTGCTGCTCCGTTTTCGCCGCCGGGGCTCGCTCTCAGCAGCTGTCTGCGTTGCGGCGAGAACTGCCTGCCTTCCCCGCTTCTGCGCACCAGCCATGACTGCACGGGGCACGCGTGCTCGCAGTGCAGCAAGCAGCATTCAGGGTGACACTTGTCCTGGAGCAGGCCCGGCTCCGTCACGACTCCTGTGGCAAACCTGCACGCTCGTTTGCATGTGCTCTCCTGTTCCTACTGAGCTGTCCTGGGGTCGCATGCCACTCCGAGGAGCCACGTCCCGAGGGGCTTGTTGCGCATGCACGCATGTAGGCCATGGTGCCTGCATGCCAAAACGTCTTGTTGTGAGCAGCAGCATGAGCTCAAGGGAGAAGGCTTGCAAGCCATTGGTGTGATGGGTTACAAGCACTTTATCTGAACCAGCTTCGAAGCTAGGCCTATCGGCTGAAGCTGCTGAGACAACTAGGCATGGTGTGCTTACCAAAACTTGATGCAGCAAAAGGCCTTCTGTCTCTGCTACCAAACTCATCCCCAACACCCTGGCGTTTCATTTGAAGCCCAGCCCAACCCACTGCTAGCGTAAGCCCACTGAAAAGCCGCTCTGCTGTTATCAAGCAACTCCCGCGCCGGCTGGCGACACATAGCTAATTGTGTCTTCACAGGGCAGGCACGCAAGATTGATGATTAAGTCTTGGTGCCAGCCACATGCTGCCCTTCGGATTCAAGTCTGGCACAGGCAGTCATCACCACTCCACATAGCAACACGAAACGTATCAAACAGCCCGTCCTGCAGACCAAACAGCCAATGCAGACGGTGCACCTTTTGACATAGCTCATTAAATCGCATCGGCAACGCTTCAGACCGCATACAACAGCTTGCAACACCTTGCGACGCGGCCGCTTGTGCGCTCAGACACACGCGCCAGAGCGCCGGCACCACTGCGCCCACGGTCCAGCCTGCGCGCGGACAGCGGCGGCGGGCAAGCGCACACCGTCGCACCATCCCAAGCGCGTCACATGCGCCGCAGCGGCGGAGGCTGCGCGTCGGCATCCGGCAGCTCTGACGCGATGTCGTTGAGCACGATCTGCGCCTTGATCAGGTTCACGACGCCCGCCCAGTGCACGCTGTCGTACGTAAGCGGCACCGCCTCGCGGCCCAGCTCCGTCACCAGCGCGTGCGTCATGTTGAACACGTCCACGACGTGCCCCGGCCCGCAGTGGCCCGCCTCGAAGAATGCGCGCATGCCCAGGTTGAACCTGCGCC
>JAABUO010005088.1_pt1 | contig 15411 bp, 28 predicted proteins | sample 5559291 | NCBI WGS metagenome assembly JAABUO01 (sample SAMN10711878, study PRJNA513372) | rock metagenome | isolation source: Antarctica rocks | place: Antarctica: Victoria Land, Finger Mt sud
AGGGCAGCTGATACAACTCTCACTTGAAAGATCAGACAGATGGCAAGCGCGCGCTGAAAGGGACTCCCTGACACACTGACGCCCTGCCCCAGTCCCATCCGCAGCCCAGCACGGCAGCCTGCCGTCGACGGGCACTGGCAAGGCAGCAAATGTCGGACACTTCTTTGCTGCTGGCAGCCGGCCGCGGCACCCACCAACCAACTGTCCTCACAGGCTACACGCCCTGATGTGCGCCATCGGGGTGTCGCAAGTCCAGTCCTTACGACGCACTTCGTCTCTTAGCTAATTCTCTAGACCAGACACCCTCTTCCACCATAACCCCCAGCTAGCTAGAGAGTGTGCCCAGCTAGCTAATAATAAAGCGCCTTACCAAAATCGGGGCACAGCGCCGAAAGCTGTGCCAGCCCTGCAAGCCAGCACGCATCATGCATTGCCATGCTTGCAACACTTGGCCATCACGCGCTCACAGCCTGGCTGACGCCCATACTTACCACAACACGGAGATGCAGAAAGTGCACGACCCTTGGACAACCCTGGCAATGAAAAATGCCAATAGCCGATCACAATGAAAGCCTCATGCGAGCAATCGGCGTGCGCATCAGCGGCAGCACGGCGCCAAGCATCGATAGCTCTGCCCCTTCCCGCCGCACCTTTCCGGCCTATCAGGCGAGCCCTAGCCTGGCTGGAGCCGAGCCACGCACGAAAGGCACGCTCGCGGCCCCTGCTCGGCCCTACGCGCCGCCGTTGGTGAGCTCGCCGGGCGCGACGGCCAGCGGCCGGTGCGTGTACGCGATGTGCGCATCCTTCTCCACCGTCTGGTTGCGCCCGCGCAGCAGGAACTTGGTGGTGAGCAGGCCCTCCACGCCGACCGGCCCGCGCGCGTGGATGCGCGCGGTGCTGATGCCCACCTGCACGCAGCGCACAGGGGTGACACAGGAACGGTGACGCATGCAATACGGGGAACACCGTCAGTTAGGGCGGCGACTGGGGACATTGAGGGCCATTGCGTTTTGCAGGCATGCCACGCGAGCCGGCCCACGCGGGTGGATGCGCGCGGCGCGGGCGCCCGCCTGCTTCCCAGCGCAAGGGCTTGCCAGGTCTTATGCGCGCAGGGGTGTGGGACAGGCGCATTCACCGCATCCCTCTATTGCCTCCTTTAAAGTCCCGAGGGCAAGTCTTCAGCGGCAGGGCCCTCCAGGCCAGCCTGCCCCCATGCGCGCATGCATGCAGCGCGGACGCCGGCGCTGACCAGCAGCAGTAGCAGCCACGTCCCTTGATGCAGCCGCCCAGACGCAAGGGGTGCAGCGGGGCAGGGGGAGCCGCGCCTCGGCGCCCAGGCCGAAGCGGTAGCCGTCCGCGAAGCGCGTCGACGCGTTGTGGAACACGCACGCGCTGTCCACGCGGCGCAGGAACTCCTCCGCGGTGGCTTTGTCCTCTGGCGACGCCCGCGCGCGCTCCGCAGCTCAGCCATGCGCCCCAATCTTGCATGTACAGCAGACCCCTTTCACGGCAACAATGCCATCTCATGTGAATGCCACATACTTTTCTTACATCAAACATGAGGTGTGGAACATTGCTGCATTCGCTACACTACGTAGACACAGCTGAATCATGGGTAGCAGCATTACATGCAAGGTGGCATCAGCGCAAGTGAGAGCGTGTGCAGCTAAAGTCCCGCCCGCACTGCTGTCGGCACGCCCAGCTGCTTAAAGCTGGCACAACTGCAACCATCCACCGGTCGCGACATGGGGCGTCCAGCACGCAGCGCACCCGTGATGATCGCCTCGGTGTGCCCGGAGCCGTTCGCATGGATGTGGTCCACGGCCTCGTCCAGGCCGGCCACCAGCTCCAGCGTGAGCGTGTTGGCGCCGTACTCGATGCGCGCGCTGGGCGCGGGGCCCAGGCCCATGCGTGGCGCGGCGCGGTCGCCGCCGAGCACTGAGATGCCCGCCTCGCGCAGTGCGGCCTGCCCGGCCGCGCATCGGCTGCTGGTCAGACGGCGGAGGCGCCTGATGCTGGCGCATTGCCCACGCACGCGATGAGCACAGCATCAGCACCGAGCCCAGCGGCGTAGGGCCCATTTGCAGAACAGTGGCCCTTCCCTTGGCTCGCACGGGCAGCTTGGGAATCCTGAGAGCATCCTGAGCGGTCTGCCTGCAAGGTCCGCACGGCCAGCATGCAGACGGTCTTCCTCAGCTGCCCGCAAAGCTGGCACGACGCCTGTGTGCCCACCCGCACCACAGACCCCTGCAAAGAGCGCCGCGGGCGGCCGCGCGCCTGCAGCTTGTACAGCCGCGGCCCGAATAGCGCTTCGTGTACCAGGACCTTCTCGACCGCGTTGCAGGCGGCCGGGTAGTCGGTCTTGGCGTCGACGACCACGGCGCACGCGGCGTCGATGTCGGCGGCCGCGTCAATGTAGATGTGGCAGATGCCGTCGGCGTGGCCCATGACGGGGATGCGCGTGTTGTGCTGGATGTAGCTCACGAGCGCGTTGCCGCCGCGCGGGATGACGAGGTCAATCACGTCGTCCAGCTTAAGCAGCTCGCCGATCTCACCGCGCGTGTTGACCAGCGACACGGCGCCCGGGCCGACCTCCGGCGCAACCGCTACGATGGCGTCGCGGATGATGCCGTGCAGCAGCTCATTGCTGTTCTTGGCCTCTGTGCCGCCCTGCCCGGGCACAGCTGCGCTCGTCAGCTACGCGAGCTGGCCAGCTTGAGCAGGTCGCAGCATGACACTGGCGGCAAAATGAGCAGCGCGGCCCACGCCAGAGCTCCCAGCGCCCAGGCGGGCGGCCATGGCGCGCCGCGCGCCTTGAGCAGCAGGCCGTTGCCGGAGCGGATGGCGAGCGCAGCGATCTGCGGCAGCGCGTCCGGCCGCGCCTCGAAGATGATGAGCAGCACGCCGATCGGCGTCGTCACCTTCTCCAGCACCAGGCCGTCCGCCAGCTCCATCCGCGACAGCACCTGCGCCAGCGGCCGCCAGCTCACAAATTAAGTTACGCTAGACCCTGTGCAGGGTGCGAGCAAGTGCAGTGCACCCGCAGCAGCCAGCCGCCACACCAGCTTGCCTGACTGCGAGACTTACAAGTCGAACAGAGACGAAAGTCGGCCATAGTGACCCGGGAGCGGACTTTTTTTAAAACCAACCAAAATAAAATAAATAAATTCCATCGAGCTGTCTGCGGCAGGACGTGCTGGCGTGCGCCCGGCCGGGGCGCGCCTTGCGCAGCGGCTCCTCCTGCGCGGCGATCGCGCGGATGCCCGCCGCCAGCGTGCGCAGCTTGGCCGGCTTGAGGCGCAGGCGCTGCAGCAGCGTCGCATCGATGTGCCGCCGCTCCGCCGCGGTCACGTCCACCGCGTTAGCGTCCAAAATGGCCGCCTCGTTCGCCTCCAGCTCATCCGCGATGCGCATCAGAATGGCCTCCCGCTTCTGCGCACGCGCACACCGCCCTCGCGCCGCAATGACGCCACAGCACACCCATTGCTTTGACAAGCATGCTGCACACGTCTGCAATGCTCATCAGCATGACCTCCCCGCTTCTGCGCGCGCGCGCGCGCGCGCCGCACTCGCGCCCCGCCATATTGCCACGGCACCCTTGTGGCTTTGGTGAGCATGCTGCACGCGCCGTGCTGCGCGCCTGGCCGCCCACGCAGCGCGCCTGTGACAGGTGCCGCCACGTCGCCACCACCATCATAGCCAGGTCGGCCTGGCGGGGAGCTCCTGGCCGGCCGGGCACACAGCTAGGAGCTCAGGCTCGGGCAGCGGCTGCGGCGCGGGGGCCGCGCCTGCGTCGGCAGCGCCTGCAGCGCGCGCGACGCGCTGCGCGCGGCGTGCGCCAGCTCGCGCGACGCGCACGTGGCCGCCGCCGCCACGTCGTCGCCCGCGTCGCTGGGCGCGCGGCTGGCGGCGCGGCTGCTCATGTTGTCGACGACGTCGCGGTCGAACAGCGTGCCCTCCTGTACGCCCTCCATGACCTGCGCGCCGCGCCGCCACGCCCTGAGTGTCAGCACGCCGGAGCCTTGCAACCCATGCGCGGTCACAGTGCAGTCGACCGGTGTACAGCTGCACTGCCTGCCCTCCCGCCGGACAAGTTGATGCAGTAACAACCTGTGGGGGTGTTGGAAACCCCCACCGGACCTACACGGCCACCCACGGTGATAGTGCCACCTGCCAAGTGCCACATGCGCAGTCAGCACACCAGTCACCAAGAACCCCAGGTCGGCTCAGGCTTGGCACGCTCCTGGGGGACAGGGCGGTTTGCAGCTGAGCACAGAGCGCGCGCCTTCAGCAGCACGTCCGACTTCTTGCCGTTGGCGATGACGGTGACGACGCCGCCCTGCGCGGCGTCCCACGCGCTGGCCACCTTGGCCTCCATGCCGCCGCGGCCGACCGTGCTCGCGCTGCCAAAGGCGACGCCCTCCATCACGGCCGGCGTGAACGTGCGTATCAGCCTGCGCGCGCGCCGGGCAGCGTGACGCGCATGCATGGGCCAGCGCGCGGCGCCAGAGTGCATGGACCGCCGCCGCCGGCCCGGCGCCTTCAGCGACGGCGGTGCTCGCACAGGTCGGCCTGCCCTTTCCTCTCACAGTCTGTCAGTCATGTGGGCAGAATCGGTGCGAGTCCCCCAGTGAGCAGAGCATCCTTCTTCTTCGCACCCAGGGCACCAAACCCCAAGAACTGCATGCGTCGGGCCTGTGCGCGCCTGCGCATACAATAACGCGCCTGCGCACACAATAAGAAGTATGCCATCGGCGAACGGAGGACAGCATGCCATGCTGCAGGCGGGGGGGGGGGCAGTGGGCGCGCGAGCGGGGGCGGGCGCGCGCTTGGAGCCGCGCGCGCCGGGCGGCCCGTCGAGCAGGCCGTCCACGTTGGTGAGCAGCACGAGCAGGTCCGCGCGCAGCTCATGCGCGAGCTCCTTGGCCAGGCTGTCGTTGTCAGTGAAGCCGCTGCCCTTGCCGCCGTCCTGCGCACGCGCCGCGGGTGTCAGCGGGGGTGAGGCACGGCTGGCGACGGCCACACAGTGATCCACTTTTTCCACTTTTTCAAATGGACTTGCATGTCTGCGTGCAGCAAAGCTTTGGCCAAACCTCCCTCTGGCAGAGCATGGCAACGCGGATCTCAGCCTCAGCGCACCCTCGTGCGGTCCGAGATGGCATCATTCTCATTGAACACAGGGACGACGCGAGCCATGTTGAGCAGCTCCTCGGTCGTCTCCCGCAGGTTTGCCTTGAAGGACGGGTCTCTGAAGTCCCGCGGCGTCACCAGTAGCTGCACGCGCACGCATGCGGCACCTCAGTTCATGAGACGCACAGCTCTGCCCTGGCAAGCAGACAAGCAGTCAGTGCTGTCTGCCACTCCGTGACCTGACAACATACATCCCTTTACGATGAGTGGAGTATGAAGCAGGGTGGTGCATCTACTTCTCCTCCCTGCTGCAGCCAGTGAGGTGCGAGCAGAGCCCCAGCATTGTCAATGTGCATGCCTGCAGGTGCAGGTACGGCACTGGTTTCAGCGAGAAGAGCAAACCTGTGCGGCCTGCAGGTCCATCATTGTAAACAGGTTGTCATACAGGGCCATGAGCCCGCTCTGGCCCGTCGCTGCTGCCGCGCGCCCTGCAAGCATACCCTCGTCCGTCAGGTGCTTACCCTGTTCAATGTGTTGCAACACTGCAGTGACAGGGCCAAGATGCTTTGTGAGCTACTCGGAGCTTGGCCACATGCTACTGCTACACTGTCAAGCGAATGCCATGATATCGTATCAAGAAGCGCCAGTGTCACGGCACAAGCTCGCCATCAGCAGACCGCCCATGGCAAGCGCATCCTTTCAAAGACAGGCAGCAATTGCACACATGTACGCAAGCGCTTGCCGCGGGAAGCCTGACGGCCGCACGCACCGCAGATCTGCGGCGTAAGCGAGCCGGACTGTATCTGCATCTGCAGCGGGCTGCTGTTTAGAATCTGCTGGTGGAACAGCTTCTGCCGCCCCACGCTCACCGCGCCGCTGGTCACCTGCAACGGCGGTCGGCAGCGTGATTGAAATTGAGCTGGCAGCCGCCGCTGCAGGCGCAAGCATGTGCTGCACGGCAGGACATCTCTGTCTTGCACAGGCATGCATGGGACGCCCATGCATACGGCACTGCAGCAAGCTCTTGCAAGCACGGATGCAGTGGAATTCTTGCCACACGCTGCGACCACGACACGCGCCTGAACCCGCAGCACTACAGCGCGCTGCCGCGCCGCACCTGCGCCGACACCCACAAAGGCAGCGCGGCGCGGAGGAGGGGCGCACCAGGATGACCTGCCGGTCCTTGGATACCAGCGCCTCGATCTGCTCCACCAGCGAGCCCAGGCGGCCCAGCGCCAAGCGCTTGTCCTGCCGCGTCACCACCGCCGTCCCCACCTGCCGCCGTGGCACGTCAGCCTAAGGAGCTTGCCTGTGCGTTTACCAGCCGGTCCAGTCCTACGTGGTGGCCCCGCTTGCAGAGAAATGCATGCGGGTTGCAGCACAACAAGCAGTAGCGCCGGCTCTCCACGCGTGCGCACGACAGCAGCCTGCAGTTGCCCCACCACTTGCAAAGGGCGTAGCAGCACAGCGCAACATACAGCGTGTTCCAATTTATTGAGCTAGCGGCTTGCAGGTGTGCTGGTCTGGCTGTTGCCAATAGCCCCTGCAACTGCAGTTGCAGGATACAAGCGGGAGCGCGCCTTGACGACAATGCGGCGCGCATGCCGCACCCCCATGCGCGAGGGGTGCGGCTCGCCATACAGGTTGTCTGAGTTTTCGTCCAGAAACTTGTCAGCGATGCTCAAGTCACCTGCAGCGAGGCTCCTGCGTCAGACTGGCGTGTTTGCACGTTGCGCCTCGTGCAGCAGCAAGCAGGTGTGTTTCTTGCACGTTGATTCAGCAAGGGAGAGTTGCAACGCAAGGCTACTGCAAGACAACACCTTGGAACGTGCAGCATTCCAGCCCGTCCTACACAGCGCGGGTATGTCGCAGATATGTTGCACTATTGGCAGTGCAGCGCTTTCTGGACCTTTGCCAGTACTGCTTTGCAGAGGTAGACGTCTTGTGTCAGAGACGTCTACCTCTGCAAAGCAGTACTGGCAAAGGTCCAGTCTGTTGGGACTGCAGGCAGGGACATCCCGCTCGGTGCGCACGGGTGCCGCCGGGACCCACCCAGACTCTTGGACGAGTAGTAGTGCCCATGGCCGTTGTGGCTGGGACCCATTGCGCAGGGCGCAGCAGGGTCGCCCTTGGCGGTTGCCGCCTGTAAAAGCCAGCTGCGTTCCAGCTGCTTCCAGTCACTATGCAATATGCGCGATGATACTCTTTGATCTCGTGCGACGATGGGGGGTTGGCAACAGAGAGGCCTGCCGGCTGAGCTTGGTCCCTCTACACGTGCGTGAGGCATGACCTGCTACTGACAGGGGCAGGGTTTTGGACGGCTCCAGGATTGCGGTTGTACGACAGACCTGCCTGCCTCCCATGCTACCGCGGAGGCACTCACCCGTCGTATCCTAATAGTAAGAACAGGAGGGACAGCCTCTGACTGCCTCGCACTGACAATCCTGGTGCGAGCACGTTGCTGCTGGGCCACGGACAGGCAGGCAAGCGCTCAGTCGCCAGGCTCCCGCGCGCGCCGCCTGCGCTCCCTGGCCTCATCCCTGGCCTGCATGAGCTTCTCCCGCTCCGGGCTGTTGACGATGCCCAGCCGTTGCGCCCACGTCTCCGCCTCCGCGCCCACCTTTGTCTTGTTTACGCCCTGCACACGGCGGCAAGAGGAACACACTTGATGCGCGGTGCATGCTGATGGCCATGCTTTGGGGTGCCAGCAGCCGCGCCACGCGCCCGTCTCGCGGTGTAGCACTGCCAGAACGCGTCGTGCTCCTCCCCGCAGCAGCGCGTAAAGCCCCAGCAGCCGCGCTTGTAGCACTCGAACAGCGCCCCTGCCGGGCGCCAAAGTCAGCTGAAGACTGTACACGTTTGATAGACCCGTGTCCGGTTCTTAATAAAAGGCTGCGCGCGCACTGTGCTTGTCGACGCAAGACGTCAGCGCGCGCTCCTTGGCCACCTCGCGCTGCTCATACTCGGACACCTCCTTGTGCTCGGGCCTCGCCGGCCTCTCGCTCGCGGCCATGCAGGCTGCTGCTTGTTCCCTGTGGCTGCTGCAGACTGTGCAGCACAAGTCCCTGAGCGCAACCTGCGCTCTCTTGGACTTGCCCACACACGCTACGCCCTGACTCATATATGTAGGGCTGGAGGAGTGAACCAAACTCACGCCGAGCAGCTGCCTCCGTCAACTCGAGAGCAGATCAGCTCTAGATAAGTGAGCAGCGCACAGAGCTGTTGCGGCTCAGCAGCTTTAGCTGAGCACCTGACTGGTCTTGCTGCACACACCCGCGCAAAGGCCTGTGCAAGGCTCTCTCGCTGCGGCGCCACAGTCTAGTGCTCCACCCTTTGGTGGTTGAGCCATGGCGCCCGAGGTAAAGCCGCCGCACGCTGTCAGCTTGGAGAGCGTGCAGCAGGCCGCCGAGCGGATTGCGCAGTACGCTCACCGCACGCCGGTGCGTCCACCGAGCTGTCGCCTGCTGAGAGCTAGATACGCGAGCCTGCGGCAGAGGGCGCGTGTGCTGTGAGCCGCGCCGAGGCCTGACTGTCCTGTAATCTTGTGCTGCCTTGGCGCAGGTGATGACCTGCTCGTCCATCGACGGGATGGCTGGCTTCAGCATCGTCTTTAAGTGCGAGCAGTTCCAGAAGGGGTGCGCCTGCAGCCCAGAGCAACACAGTTGGTCCTCGCCCACCTGCTGTGAGGAGACGGCCTGTAGCTTAGCAAGTGACTCCTCGCGCCTGGCGTGCAGGGGTGCCTTCAAGTTTCGCGGCGCGTTCAACGCAATTGCGTCGCTGAGCGAGGAGCAGAAGCGCCGCGGCGTGGTGACGCACTCCTCGGGCAACCATGCGCTGTCTATAGCGCTGGCCGCAAAGCTGGCGGGCATCCCGGCGTACATCGTCGTGCCCACCACCACGCCGCAGGTGCCGCATGCCTTGCTGCAAGCCGCCTGCCAGTCCGCAGGACCTGCTGAGCGCCAGCAGGAAAGTTATTGCAATGCACTTGTTGTCGAGCCTGTTCGGCAGCTGTTATGTCGGGGTGCGTTTTGCCCTGCATGACGGGCGCGCCGCCGGCACACGAAGAGCGTCGCCGCCCGCATTTGGCCGCTCACCATGTCTGCCGTCACGTCCTGACGCGTCCTGCTCGAGCTGCGCCGACAGGGGCGGCCGTCGGGCGCCAAGCAACGCGCGCGCGCGCGCGGCAGGTGAAGCAGGACGCCATTGTGGGCTACGCGGGCCGCGTGGAGCTGTGCGCACCGACCATGGACGCTCGCGAGGCGGGCGCGGCGCGCATCCAGGCGGCGACCGGCGCGGAGTACATCTCGCCGTATAATGACGCGCGCGTCATGGCCGGCCAGGGCACCATGGCGCTCGAGCTGCTGGAGCAGGCGCGGCCCCTGCCGGCGCGGCTGTCGCGGGCTGCAGTCGCGGCGGCTGCCGTGGTCCGCGAATGCCAAGCCGAGGGCCCGGGAAGTTATGAGCGCAACGGAGTTGTTTGCCCGGTGCAGTGAGTCTGGAGTGCTATTTTGCCTGACCTTGTTTCTTTGACTTAACACTCTGAACAGGGCTTTCTCTTCGCGTGTCAGAAGGAGGGTGTCAGAGGCGGGGCGTGCAATAGCCCAGGCACCTCGACTGAGAGCAGCGCGCCCGCCGCGCCGCGCAGGCGGGGCAGCTGGACGCGGTCATTGTGCCGATCAGCGGCGGCGGCATGTGCTCCGGCGTGGCGGCCGTGGTCAAGGCGCTGCAGCCAGGAGCGCTGGTCATCGCCGCCGAGCCCAGCGGTGCGGGCGGGGCATCCTGCTGCCGCTCATGTGCAGCCCGCCTGCAGAGAAACCTGCTATAATTGCTGCCCTCTATGGAGGGGGCCAGCGCTGCAGGTAAAGAGTCGTGTGTGCATACAGGCACGATGGCAGTGCACTTTTGACTCCCTGCTCAGCCTGAAGTGCCGGACATGGCACGCCGTAGTGCGCCAAGTGCTGCGGAACGGTGCTCCGCTCGGGCAAGGCCCCCTCATGCCAAAACAATGACTGCACCTGGGAGCTATGCACACCATGGACGCATGCGGCCTGCGCGGGGCCGAGCCGCACCTGGCATGCCAGCATGGAGCGCCGCGCGGCGCGCAGGCCGCAACGGCATGGCGGACGTGGCGGCGTCCAAGGCGGAGGGGCGCCTGCGGCTGGACATGCCAAAGCCGGACACGATCGCGGACGGCCTGGCCGGCCGCATGGGCGACCTGACCTGGCCGGTCGTGCGCGACCTGGTCGACGCGGTGGTCACGGTGCGCGCGCGGGGCGCTGGCGGGCACAGAGGCGCGGGGTGGGGAAGGGCGCAGCGCTTGAGGTGTTCGCACATGCTGAGCTCCGGTGCTATGGTGCCAGTATCTGGGGCATGTTATCCTTACGGCAATGCGGTTGCGCTTTGAGCACACGGAAATCATTGTGCCGCGACCGTGCCGCTCATGCCGCGCCTCCAGAGCCATCTTTGTGTACTCAAACAGCGACACGGCGGGCCTGCCGGCAGCGCTGCCGCCGCGCCAGAACGTCATGCCTGCCCTGCTTGATAGGAATAACATTAGGGTCAAGCTGTGACGCCTGTGGCTGAGCTCCGCATGTGACTGATGCGCAGGTGTCCGAGGAGGAGATTGTGGCGGCGATGCGGCTGTGCTTCGAGCGCAGGAAGGTCGTCGTGGAGCCGAGCGGCGCGGTGGGCCTGGCGGCGGCGTTGTCGCCGGCCCTGGCGGCCGCGCTGGGCGAGCGGCGGCCGCAGCTGCGCCGCGTGGGCATCGTGCTCAGCGGCGGCAACGTCGATCTGGGCGCGCGCGGGCTGTGGCAGGCGCTGCTGCCGCCTGCCGCGGCAAACGGGCATGCCTGAGTGTGTCGGTTTCTGCGGGACTTGAAGCTTGGATTGTCCTGCAAACAGAACAGAAGCATAGTGTCTGTGGGCATTTTCAAATCTGTGTGCTGGTGCGCTTTGTGTCGTACATACGAGAACTAGCCTGGTTGTACACGGGGCTGTGATGCTGCTACAGCAAGCGCTCAAGCCCCTTTGCATTGGGGCTGTTGCACAACGGTGCCTGCATCAGCGTGGTCAGAGGTCCGATGGAATCTGCTGCCTGTGCTCATGCCTTCTGAAGCGGTGCCTGTCAGGCCCTTGCACCATGTCGCCAGTTGAACGGGCACTCGACCTGCCTGGAAAATTGAAGGCCCGCACACAGGTGCATGCGTTATCACTCGCTTCCGAGGGGTCCTGCATGCCAGGGGGTCCCTAACATAGAACGTGCCGAGACCGACAGGCCAGCCACAAAGGGAACCTCCAGCAAAGCTCCTGAATCGCTTTTAACACACAGTTGGCAAGTAGCTCAGCTTCCAGCAAGCAGCTTCAAAGCTCCGCAAGCATGGGTTGGTTCGACGGTGAGCGCTTTTGGCCCTCAGCCAATGTGTGTCGATCAGCGCTTGAGTTGTCGCGTAGAGCAGCGGCACAAGCAGGGGCTTTGGTCCACCGCTGTCTGCTTGCTCAATCGCACGCCTGACTCCCTGCATTGGCTGCATCCGCAGATGGCCAGGCGCACGCCGATGCCCTGAACCAGGCCCAGCCCGACCAGTTCACGCCCCACGAGGGTCACTTCACGCACGAGGCGGTGGCAGGTGCCGCGGCTGTGGCGCCTTCCATATTCCGCTGCGCTGCTGAGTCAGAGGCAATGCTGTGCACGCCTGGCAGCTGAAGCGTGCCTGGGCGGCCAGGTGGCGCTGCCTTCATCGCGATGCGGGAGTGGGAGCAGCACCAGGCGGTGCGCAGCGCCCAGCCTGTCAGCAGGCCGCTTGCCGAGCGCCTGTCCTTCTCGGAGCTGAGCGGAACGTGCTTGTCAATTGGCCCAGGCCGAGGGCAAGACCGTCAACCACCAGCTGGCGAAGGAGATGCTCGCCGGCCTGGTGTGCACGCGCTGCTGTTGTCCTGTTGGTTGCAGTAGTTGGGCCCAGGTGTCAAGCTCTGGGCAAAGCGCACAGGCACGCCAGCGCTGACCCATGTGGTGTGTTGCCTCCAGGTGGGCGGCGAGGTGGACAAGCTGTGCGAGACCAAGTGCGCGCACCTCGCCTTTGTGCCTAGCTCGTCTGTATGTCAACAGCGTGCTTGTTGAGTTCGTGCTGGGGCTGGAGCACTACTGGTCTTGGCCAAGTGTGGCGCGCACCTGCAGTGGTGTGACATTGTGTCGAGGCTGACGCATGCCTTGTGACAGGGGCATGGACTTTATCGACCGCGAGCAGGCCAAGCGCCATGCCAAGGAGCAGGTCACGCAGGCAGGCCCCGCAGCACCTGACTTGGCTCTGCATGCCGTCTGCATCTGTCTCTCTGTTTCAGCCACTGGAGGTGTCCCAGCAACCCGCAGAAGCGTCCTAGTGGAATGCGCTGTGTGCGTGTTGCTGGCGATGTAACTGCTCCGTTCCAGGCTCCAGCCCCAGGCTCCACCCCCAGGTTGAGCCAGCTGAAGCTGTCCCGCGCCCGCGCAGATGTACGACGACCGCCACGGCTGCCAGCAGGTGTGCGCGCGGCCGCAGCTGAAGTGCCGGCCTGCATGCCGCTCTTTCATGCTGCTGAAGCGATAAATCTGCATGCAGCTGCTTCATGCCCTATGTGAACAAATCGTGCTGGCGAGCCGCGAATCAGAACGCTTGCTGACTCACCACATTGTGCGCAGGAGGGCCAGCAGTTCCAGCAGCCGCAGGGCGGCTGGGGCTACCAGCAGGGGCAGGGGCAGGGGCAGGGGCAGTACGGCGGCTTCCAGTCGGAGAAGTACCCGCGGCCGGGCGGCGCCGGCTTCACGGGCGGCAGCTACCAGGGCAACGACAACTTCTGAGCCGCGAGAGCGGCGCGGCTGCTTGTCGCAGGCAGGGTGGGGGCCTCGTAGCGGCAGCTGCGTAGTAGCTGCGGAGTAGCTGCGGGTATGGAGCACCGTTCGCCTAGAGGCCCTGCATAGTTGCAGGCCTGCAGGGCGGTAGGCGCTGGTGGTAGGCAGTGCTTGAGAACTACCTGGTAGGCAATTGCCTGAGACTTGCTTGGTAGGTCTATGGCTGTGTCCTCATCCACACTTGGTGAAGCCTGCTTGCGCTTTGCGCAGCACCCTTGCGCACCGGGGCTCATGCACTGGCCAGCGGTGGCATGCAGATCACATGGAGGACGTGAAGTATGGTGGTGATGGAATATTGCACTTGGTGGTAAATACTGTTTGGAATCCGAGGAGCCGGGCGCACATGCGCTGGCTTGCAAATAGAAGTCTGATTGTGACAGGTCGCGATCTGGCAGTTTGCAATCAGTTGCACCGCATCTTGCACCTGTGGGATAGCAATTTGCACCTGCTGGACACCACTGCTGACATGCGGGCATCCAGCTCCATGGACGGACATGTCAGCATGCTACGAACACTGCACTTTCAGAAACTGCATGCATGACCTTGCACAGGCAAAGAAACACATGTACCAAAATCCAGCCTAAAAAAACCTGGCTACTGTCTACAGTCTAAGCCTGGCATACAAACAGGTACATTAGGGGCGAAGCAGGGTTGCACATACAGGCAAAGCAAAGCTCTACCAGTCAAGCCTGCATGTAGCACTCAGCTCCTGACCGCGACTGCATCGCCTGCCATGCTTCACAGAAACTTCGACTAGAAGCTCTCCAGGCTCCATGGTATCACACTGACTTCCGCCCCCGACGCGCAAGCGTGTCGCCTGCCTCTACAGCCGCCACGCCCGCCGCAGCGGCAGCCTGCGCCGCCGCCGCAAGCGCAGCTCAGCGTGCTCAAGTGGAGCCCTGCGTAGCACGGTGGCAGCCCAGGAACACCAGGTGCTGGCTCCGCATTGGAGAAAAGCTCGACAGCCGGAACTCACACCCACCACCAACTGCTCTGTTCATACTTGTAGCGGGACTGCCGGCACTTGCGACCCGCGCGGCCGCGCCGCCCCGGCGAGCTGCAGCGCATGCGGCGCCAGGCCGCGGGCCGCGCGCGCCGGCCCCGTACCAAGTCGCAACAAGCAGTACGAAAGTAGTTCAGATCAATGCAGAATAGTTTCCACCTGAACTACCTATTGGCTCTTCTGTTAAACCAGCTAATCATTGATCTTAATACGGTTGATAAATCATTTCCACCACGCCCCCAGGGCCCGGGGCGCGCCTGCGGGCAGGAGCCGCTGTACAGGAGGAGGTAGTAGACGAGGCAGTGCAGCGCGACCGCGTACGCGGTGACCAGCAGCCGCCGGTGCCGCAGCACCCAGCCGACCAGGCCCGCCACGGTGCCGCGCGCGCCGCCTGCGCGCGGCCGGCCCCGGCTGGGCGAGGCGGGGCGGCGCATGGGCGGCGCGCGGGCGCGCCCGCGCCGCGGCCGAACAGGTGCTGCCATGCAGAGCCGGGACAGCCCTCCAGATGGTGCTTAGCGTCGTGCACTGCACAGGAGCAGAATTGAACCTGGGCTGCCGTCTGGGTCATAGACAGATCTGGGTGTGAGGCAGTGAGGGAGGCCAAGCACGCATTGACTGCCAAGCCCCTGAGCTGGCAGCAGCCGCCGGGCAACATATCTTTCAACATCACGCAGGGGCAAGTCTTACATGATGATGGGGTTGCGCGCACCTGCACCCTCGCTGGCCGGCCCCGGCGCCTCCAGCGACGGCCGCGGCGGCGCGGCAGGGCCGCCGCCGCGCGTTAGCATCGCCACCTGCCACTCCAGCGCGGCCGCGCGCGCTTGCTGCGCGCGCGCACGCAGCCGCTGTTAGCCCTCGCCGGTGAGCCTCCGGCGTGCAGCTGCTCGCGCACTTGCTGGTCGCCGGCTTTGCTGCGTCTGCGACCTGATCATAGCAAGTGTTACCCCCTACCCCCACCCTTCTCACTCAACCTCGGCCTTGGGGGATAAGTTGCGGCCACACGCGCGCCCTAGCCATGCACAGGCTGCTGCAGCAGGCAGCCCGCAAGCAGCGGAGGACGCCCCCGCGCTGTCCGGGCAGCACGGTCTTCCGGCGCCGCAGCTCGCCGCGCCTCCATACGCATGGGCTGGGGCGTCAGTGCTTTGGGCGCTCGGCAGACCTGCACGGCCACTGCGGCGGCGGTGCGCTTGTCCGCGCCCGCCAGGCGGCCGCGCAGCTCTGCCACCTCCCGCTCCAGTGCCGCCGCGCGTCTGCCGACATCGGCGGGCGCGCCGCCGGCCGCGGGCGCGCCCGCATCGGCGAGCGCATGGCGCATGTCGCCGTTGGGCTGCTGGGCCCGCAGGTGCGCCGGCGGCTCATCGTCCAGGGCGGGGATGTCGATGGCGACCGCGCC
>JAABUO010005089.1_pt1 | contig 15411 bp, 12 predicted proteins | sample 5559291 | NCBI WGS metagenome assembly JAABUO01 (sample SAMN10711878, study PRJNA513372) | rock metagenome | isolation source: Antarctica rocks | place: Antarctica: Victoria Land, Finger Mt sud
CAGAATCTGGCTCCGACACCCAACCCTCAGCGATCTGCGGGACACGGCCTAGTGTTGCGTAACTTGCACGGCAGGCGCAAGGAATGACGGCGCCACCTCGTATACAGAAACTGATCCGCTGGTGAACCGACGGTATAGCCCGGACACTTCGTCGAGATTATTCATCCCCGGAGCGATGGTGTAAGTATTACCACCCGTGTACCACGGGTAGATGGACTCCGCGACACCGATGGTCGGCGCCTGGGTGTCGAAGTACACCCAGCGAATATCGAGCTTACGAATGAGCTGCTGCACGCGCTGGTCGGTATCCAAGCGGTTAAAATCGGCGAGCAGATCGTCGGTGTACGGTGCGCTGCCGAGCGATGAGACGTTGACCACGGGAATGCCGTCGTAGACGTACAGGTAAGTCGACCCATCGTTGGCGTTGTTCATGACCCGTTCGCCGGGCCGTACATGCTTGTCCAGCCACGCGAATGCCGCCCGGTCATTTCCGTCCACCCTGGTGAAGTCCGGCTGGGCGTAGCGGCCAGCCATCGCACTGCTGTTTGTGGTCCGGTATCCGGCGGTCACCGCGACTAACAGCAGGCCGAGCACCAGTGCGATTACTGCGCCCGTGGCGGCGGTGACCCGTGTGGGCAACCCGCCGCGGTCGACCACTCTGATGAGCGACTCGACGCCGCGCAAGATTGCGGCCGCGACCGTGGTAAGCCCAATGCCGATCATCAGCCACTGAAGCGGCCCCAGCACCCCGGAAATACGGCGGTAGTCGTTGTAGAAGAGACCGGTTAGGGTACTGAAACCGGGTACAGCCGCGCCGACGAGGAAGGCGATCAACACCACTGACCATGCCGCCCAGACGGCGAGAAGGGCAAACCCTCGCCGGGTCACCAGCACGGCAGCGACACCGACGAGAGCCAGGATGGCGAAGAGTGTCTGGCTTTGCTGATTGGTGGGGTCGAGGAATCCTCGATAGGGCATACCCAGCGTGACACCAACTGCGTCCGGGAACGGTTGAACGGGCACGTCTCGGGGCCACGCAGCGACAGTGCCGACGCTGGCGCCGCCCGCCCGAAGGATCGGCAGCGCGAGCACACCCGCTGTTAATACTCCCGCACCGAGCTTGAGCAACCGCCGCCAGAGCAGCCGCCGCTGCGTCCGGTGGACGAGCTCACCAAAGAACCACCCGACAACACTGACACCGATGATCGCGGCGGATGTCGGGTGTACGGCGAAGGCCCCAACTGCCACCGCAGCGACGAGGGCCACGTCCAGCCACCAGCTCCGCTCCTTCATGGTGGGCGCCGTCCCGGGCGCAAAGGCTCGTTCCCGGAGCACCAGGAGGCCGGCCAGCGCAGCCGGCGACAGCGAGATCGCCATGTCGTTCGCTAGGAGGCCGCCGTCGTGAAAAAACGCGTACGTCGGCCGGTACGCCATAGCGCTGACCACAGCCGCGATCCCACCCACGATGTAGGGCAACCGCACGTGCCGCACCTGAGTGGCAAGCGCCAACAGTCCGAGCGGGAGACAAAGTGCCAGCGCCGCCAGCATCGTCGCGTTGACGGCGGTCACGGGGTCGGTTCCCACGTCGACAATTAGAGCTGCCACCCCGTGAAAACCGGACGGATAAAAGCTGCTTGGTGTCCCTGAGAGCAGGTCGACGGGCCACGTATTCCAGGGCGCGGCGTGCCCGCTCCTCGCGATATACGCGGTCAGCAGCGTATGCGTGATCATGTCGTGCTCTTGCGGAACGGTGCCCAACGACCCATTCATTCCGCGCGCCCAGGTGCCGACTGAGACCGCAGACGCAACGATCACGAGCGCCATCCCAGAGGCCACATCTAACCACCACCGCAGTGGGACCTCCCGCAAGGAACGACGGCGCGCTGCCTGCCGACGCACCCCAACGGGATGCGCGAAGCGCACGCCGAAGGTGGCCGCTGCGAGCAGGACCGTCACCATACCCACCGCGAGCAGTCCGTACCGCAATCCGAGCAAACCAGTGACTATACCTGCTAGGTAGCAGATGGTGATGCTCACCAGCGGCGCGATCGCAACACCCACCGCAGCGCGCCGTCGCGACGCCCAGCCGGCCGCGATGAGCACGAGTCCACCAGGCACAAACAAGATGAGCACGGCTACGAACATCCAGGCGTAGTCGACCACACTAAAATTCACTAGAGTCCCCGCAGTCCAGCAGTCGGTCACGCCCGCGCCCGGCCGCGCAGCTATTGTGGTGCGAATCTACCTATGGGCGTGTCGGTAGGCACTTCCGACACGCGCGGCGCCGTGGCCACAAGGAGGGCGGGCTGCTTTGAACAGAGCGTCTGCAGGCCCCTGTCTGCTGCTCAGCACGGCGTGGTCCAAGTTCTCAAACGCTGAGGAATCTCGCCGTGATTGAAGGCCGCCCCTACGACGAGGCGCCACACATTCTCGACTCCGACAGGTCCGGGGGCCGAGTCGTCAGTGGCAGCGCCGCCCGCATCGTCGCCTACGGGGGTGGATCGCTGTTGTCGGTGGTGTCGACGGCGGTGGTGGCCCGTCAACTGGGCACTGCAGGTTTCGACGGCTACGCTACAGTGCTCTCGCTGTCCTTGATCGCGTTATTTGTCACCGACTTCGGGATGGCCGCGCTGGGGGTCCGGGAGTACGTGGCCTTGTCCGGCGCCGAGCGCGACCACGCGATGCGGGTGCTGCTCGCCCTCCGCTTGCTGCTGATGGTGCTGGGCACAGCGGCGATGCTGCTTTTCGCGCTGGTCGCGGGGTTTACCGAAAAACTGGCGTGGGGGTCGTTGCTGGCCGGAATCGGCCTCATCGTGCAGGTTGTCCCTGCGACCTATGTCGTTCCGCTCCAAGCCACGCTCCGCCTCGCCATGGTGGGTGCTGTCGACTTCGTGCGCCAGGCGGTGCAAGCGGCGCTGCTGGTGACGCTGGTCCTTTTCGGGGCTGGGGTGGTCCCGTTGCTCGCCGCCTCGATCCCAGCCGCGGTGGTGGCGGCCATCTTCGCGATTTCGGCCGCACGAGGACTCACTCCATTGGTGCCCTCATTGGACTGGCGCGCCATGGGCCGCATGTTGCGTATGGCGCTGAGTTTCGCGGTCGCCACCAGCATCGGGGCGACCTATGCATATGTAGCGCAGGTCGTCACTCACCTAGCGACCGACGAACATGAAAGCGGTCTCTTCGCCCTCGCGTTTCGAGTGTTCGCTGTGCTGATCGCCGTGGCGATGATTGCGGTGAGCAGCGCGTTCCCGATCTTGGCGCGGACGGCCGGTCGCGACCCGCGGCGCTTCGGTTACGTGGGATCCCGATTGTACGAGGGCACGTTGATGTTGGGAGTTGTCGTTGCGGTCGGCGTGGGCGCCGGTGCCCCAGCGATTGTGCAGGCGCTGGGTGGCGCGCCCTTCGCCGGGTCGATCATTGTGCTGCGGGTGCTCGCGGTCGCGATCGTAGGGTCTTTCCCGGTGGCCGTCGGCTCGTTTATCCTGTTGTCGCTACGTCAGCACCGCGCGCTGCTGGTCATCAACAGCACCACCCTGGTGATCAGCATATTGCTGACATCTTTATTTGCCTCACGCTGGGGCGGCGCTGGTGCCGCGGTGGCTCTGTGCGTCACCGAGTACGGCTTGGCCGCGGCTTTCTGGGTGGTCATCAGCCGGGGTGGCCACAACGTCCGGCTGGGCGGGCGCTTTCTACTCTCGCTCGCATCGGGCATAGTGCCCGCGATCGGCATCGCGGTCCTGTTGGCCTTCCTCGGCGAATCGACGCTGACAAGCCTGGCGAGCGGCGCGGTGTGTCCGACAGTGTTCGTCGTCTTCGCACTCCTGACGGGGGGAGTTCCGGACGAGATCGTGTCTCCGGTTCGCGCCCGATTGCGGCACACGCGATGAGCGAGCTCCAGAATAGCCGCCCCGAACAGGGCCGTCGACGCCATTCGTCCGCCCGGTATCAACCGTATGATCCGCATTTGTGACTGTGCCACGCTCGGTGATGCTGAACGCCCTCTTCCTGGAGCCGGCAGTGTCGGGGGGGCCGGAGACTTACCTGCGGGGCTTGGCTCCCGCACTGCGTAACGTGATGCCGGAGACGAAGCTGATTGTGGCCACAACACATCGGGGCGCTGAGGCCCTTCGAGCAGCTGGCTGGGAGTCTTGGTGCGCAATCGTGGAGTTCCCCTGCGACGAGGGGCAACGGGCCCGGCACCTCTTCGCCGAGCAGGTCCTGCTGCCGAAGGAGGCCTGGCGACGCCGCGTCGACCTGGTACATAGCCTGGCGTCGATCGGCCCAATGTGGACGCCACGGGTCCGGCACGTCGTCACCCTGCACGACGTCACGTTTTTTCACGAGGCAACCTTCGGAAAGCTCACGACCGCAGCGTTCCGGGCAGTCGTTCGCGGCGTAGCGGTCGACGTGGACGCCGCCGTCACAGGAACCGCCGTGGCACGTGACGACATCGCAAACGTGCTTGATCTGCGCCGGGATGGGTTCACCGTCGCACACCATGGTCGCCAGCCCGTCGTACCCGGACGCGGGCATCGTAATGCGGTCCGTGATCGGTTGCGCCTGAACGGTAATCGCGTCGTCCTGTGCCTTGGCGCTAAGCGGCCGCACAAGAACCAGGAACTACTGCTGAGGGCATGCCAAGAGCTGCCGTCCGATGTGCACCTCGTGCTGGTGGGCCATCCGGAGGCCTACGATGCGACCCTGCGCGCACTTGCGTCCACATCGCAAATCGACGACCGGGTCACGTTTCTCGACCACGTTGCCGATGCCGAGCTCGAGGGTTTGTGGGAACTGGCCGACTGCGCGGCCTTCCCAACCAAGGCAGAGGGATTCGGCCTGCCCATAATTGAGGCGATGGAACGCGGCGTCGCGCTGGCGTGTTCGAACATCCCCGTCCTCCGAGAAGTCGGAGGCGACATCCCTCGCTACTTTCCCGTCGATGACCCTGTCGCCTGCGCAGCCGCCATAATGGACTGTATATACGGAGAAGACCGACGTTCAGCCGGGCGCGACCGTGCGGCGGGCTTCACTTGGTCCTCAGCGGCCGAAATGACAATGGGTGCCTACGGTCGTGCCATGCAGCGGCCGCCGAGACTGGGCCGCGGCCGTGCGCTCGTCCAGCGCGACCGTCCTGCACGAGACTCTGAGGCCTCCACGACAAGCTGGTCGGACCTGATCGGTGGCAGCGACCGGTCGCTGCTCGGCAGCGCGGCGACGGCAGGCAAGAGGGCATTGGTCCCGCCCGCCGCGGTGGCAGCACGCCTCGTCCGACGACTGGCCGGGGTGCGGACGTTCACCGCCGGTGGGCGGACACTGGCGTACACAGTGCACCCGTACAACGAGACGTGGCGAAACGAACGAGCGGTCGAGCTCCCCATTGCCTTTGACTGGCTCGACCGGCGGCCATGCGGCCCAGTTCTGGAAGTCGGGCACGTGCTGGGACACTACCGGCGCGGCCTCCAACATACCGTCGTCGACCTGTACGAGCCGGCAGAGGGCGTGCTCAACGTCGACGCCCTGGACTATGCACCGGCGCTACGCTTTCGCTCGATCGTCGCCGTGTCCACGCTTGAGCACGTCGGCTTCGACGAGGACGACCAAGACCCCGACAAGACCCGGCGCCTCGTCGAACACCTCGCGGGCCTGCTCACCGACGATGGTGAACTGCTGGTCACCGTGCCGCTCGGGTACAACAGACATCTCGACGACCATCTGGTGGCCGGGGCCTTGGGGTTCGACGAGGTGTCGGTGCTTCGCCGCGTGACGACGCTGGGCGAGTGGGTAGAGGGCGGCCTCGGCGACGTGCGTCGGGCGCGCTACGGGTTTCCGTACGACCACGGAAACGCCATTGCAGTGTGTCGTCGTGCCGCCCGGCCTCCGGCCGCTCAGCCGGATCGCGATGAGCCCGCGACTACCCCGCGAGGCGACGCATGACGAACGCGCCTTCGTCTCCTCGGCCCGCACGATTGATCTCACGCGCCTGCTTTGCCCACGCTTTGACCTGAGTGGCTGTCCACGGCGAGCCGGCGGGGTCCTTGTGCCAGGACCGGTCACTCGCGAGTGGGATGCCAAGCTTGTACTGCTCGCTCGCCCAGAACTGGATCGCCGCGCTGGTGCGCCAGTGCTCGACCAGTTCCAGCCCGGCCTCCGAGATCATGGCGCGCATGCCGCGTTCGGTAGGCACGGCGAGGTGGCGCGGGGCGTCGAGCTGGAACCAGTCGGACGCGTACGACTCGAACGCGTCCGAGTCACAGAGCGGAAGGATAACGAGGATGTGGCCTCCGGGCGCGAGCGCCCGGGCCGCTAGGCGCAACTCTGTCAGGGGATCGGGAATGTGCTCGAGGACGTGATGGAAGACGACGAGGTCTACTAGCTCCGTGACATCAGCGAGGGACTTTCGGCGTATGACGACGGGGCCGATGCTCCGCTCCTCCTGAACGAGATAGGGGTCGATTCCCGCGAGATTCCGGAAACCGAGCCAACGGAGGCGCCCCAGAACGAAGCCGCCACCAGCTCCGACGTCGAGAATACGACTGTCGCGGGTAATGCCGAGTCCGGCGAACCATCCGGCGGCGACTGGGATCACCGTGCCAGAGAATCGCCCGCGACCGGCACGCTTGGATAGAGTCTGCATGCGGAGCAGGCCCCCCATGAGCCGCGAGAGCACCGGATGCACACCCGGGTCGGGGGTGTCATTGAATGAGTAGTAATCCGTCGGGTAGAACGGTGCGAGGTCGTTCGGCGGATTGAGCAGAATGAGACTTCCGCAGGTGCCGCAGCGTGCGTAGGTGTAGTCACCACCGAGGCCAAGCATCTGCTCAGAGGCCGAGATAGTGTCGCCGTTAAGCTGATGGGCGGCACCGTAGGGACATACGTCTACGGGAGTCACGCGACGGCACCTTACCAACCCCGCACGAGATAAGGCGAACTCGACATCTGTCACAATCCCTGGGTGAGCGAGGACATAGACGTCATCATCGTGACTTGGCAAGGCCGTGAGTTGCTCGGCTCCTGCCTCGATCACCTGCGCCGACAGACGTCGCCGCATCAGGTGATCGTCGTCGATAACGCTTCGACCGACGGCACAGCAGATTTCGTCCGTGCCGAGTACCCCGAGGTACGGGTCGTCGAGTTGAGCGAGAACCTCGGCTTCGGCGCTGGCAACAACCGGGGGGTCGCGGCCGGAACGGCCCCGTTCCTGGTCCTGGTCAACAACGACGTCGTCGTCGAACCGGAATTCCTTGACTTCGCGGTGCAGCCGCTGCGGGAGGACGACCTGGTCGGTGCCGTAGCGGCACTCACCACACGCCCAGGAACGGCGTTAGTCGACCAGTTCGGCATCGAGCTCGACGCGGGCCTCTGCGCCTACGCGCGGGGAACCGGTCAGGATCCTGTCCGGCTTGCCGTCGGTCCCTTAGCAGCCCCTTGTGGAGCCGCCGTCGCTTACCGCCGCACCGCCTACGAGCAGTCAAGCGGCTTCGACGAGCAGCTTTTTGCTTACAGCGAGGACCTCGATCTCGGCCTGCGTCTACTCGACGCTGGCTGGCACTTCGCCGAGGCGCCCGACGCGCGTGGCGTGCACCTTGGCGGTGCCACCGTAGGGGTCGGCAGTCCGTGGCAGCGTAAGCTCGGATCGTTCGGCCGCGGCTTTATCGTCGGCCGCTACCAGCCGGCGGGCGTTGGCGGCCGCGTCCACGCACTGGTCGTCGACCTCGCGGTCGTGATCTTCGGCGCGCTGCGCTTTCGTACCCTCGTTCCGCTCACCGAGCGGTGGCGCGGCTACCGCCTCGCGCGTCGCGGGACGCGGCACGGCGTCCCAGCCGCGGTGATCGACCGCCAGGTAAACGTGTGGCGGGCGCTGCGCCGCCTCGCCAGCGGCGCCTGAACGAAATCAGAATCGGGCTCTACGCCGTACGTTGATCGATCACCGCGGCCTCGGGCTTTGCTGTGGTCTCGACGTCGGCCGCCTCCGACAGCGGCAACGCAGACATCGCCTCGCCCCGGGTCGGAATCGTGAGTATGCCCGCGAACATGCTGAACATGACAGTGAGGAAGCCGAGCATGATGCCGAGCACCGCCGGAATCGCGCTGCGCACGGTATGCGAGACGTCTAATGCACCGAAGTCTTGACCGCTCCAGCGCATGAGTTGTACCGCCGCGCCGAGCACTCCAACCAGGAAGATCACCACGCCGAGTACCAGTCCGCGTTCGATTGACACCCGCTCAAACAGTCGTCGGTAGCGGTCACTCATCGGCAAGAAGCCCTCATGCGCAGCGTAAATCTTGGTCAACACCGAGAACAACACCGACTGCCAGCCCACCACGGTCAGCGCCGAGGCATACATCATGGTGCCGAGATCGAGCCCAACCGGGCCGATCCGTACCGGCCCGATCAGCAAGATCAGCGTCAAGACCGCCCCAACGACGAACGCGGCAAGACCCGGGTACAGGAACAGCCATCGCGGGCTGAAAATGAGCAAGAAACGCAGATGACGCCAGCCATCGCGCCAACTACGCAGGTGCGGAGGCCTGCTGCGGCCATCCTTCGACAAGGTCGTCGGCACCTCGGAAATACGGAGACCGGCGAGGCGCGCCTTCACGATGAGCTCGCTAGCGAACTCCATCCCCGTTGTGGTGAGGCCGAGGGCGAGAACGCTTTCCCGATGAAAGCCACGCAAACCGCAGTGAAAATCACCGACGGGCGTCTTGAAGAAGAGGCGGCCAAAACCGGACAGGACCGGGTTACCGAGGTAGCGGTGCAACGAGGGCATCGCCCCCGGCTCGATGCCCCCCAAAAACCTGTTGCCCATGACCAATGCGTTGCCCGCCCGCAACTCATTCATGAAAGCTTGCAGCGAGGAGAAGTCGTAACTGTCGTCGGCATCGCCCATGATCACGAAGCTGCCGCGCGCGGCCCGGATGCCACCCATCAACGCATTGCCATAGCCCTTGGCCTTAACCTCGACCACCCGGGCACCAAGGTCACGGGCGATCTGTTGCGAACCGTCGTTGCTCCCGTTATCAGCGATCAAGACTTCGCCGACCACTCCAGACCGTGCGAGGTAGCCGTGAGCCTTCCGGATGCACACGGCCAGAGTCTCCGCCTCGTTCAGGCACGGCATCAAGATCGTCAACTCGTGCTCGTATGTGGGTTCCATGATCCGTCCATTCGGCTGGCGCGGGACTCCGCTGAGGCTACCGCCCTCCGCGCCGCCCGCTGGCCCAACTGGGACGGCGAGTCCGCCGCTCATACACGTCCAGGATCATCCGTGCGCTGGCGCGTACGGACCGAGTATCGACACCGTCCGCGAACCATCGAACCGTCGAGGCGCGGAGCTCGGGTCCGCCCTGATGAGTGCGGACAACCGCCGCAGCGAGCACCGCTGGATCGGCGGATGTGGTGACCACGCCGTTGACCCCGTCCACCACGAGGTCCGCCGCGGAATTGTCCTCGCCGGCCACCACGATGCTGGGTGTCCCTCGTGCCGCCGCCTCCACGACGACCAGTCCGTATCCTTCGCGGGACGAGGGAAACAGCAGGCAGGTCGAGGCGCGGACCGCCGCATCCATTACCTCTTGGCTGACGAATCCCGGTACTTGCACGACGTCGTGCAGGCCGAGCCGGTCGACTTCCGCCAGGACCTCCGGCCGGGAGGGTCCGTCGCCCAGAACGGTGGCGGTGAGGCCGGGCAAGGTCTCGCGTGCGGCCGCGACAGCGGCCGGGATAGCCGCCGCCCGCTTGTCTGGGATGTGTCGGCCCACGTAGACCACGTGCGGAGTTGGTGGTGATTTTAGGGTTGGCTCGGTGATGAGCGACTCGTAGACCAGCCCGGGCATGACGTGCATCTCACCGCGCAGTCCCTGTGCTCGCAGCTTTCGCGCTGTGTGTTCCGAGACCGGAAACGCCAACGGCGAGGACCACACCGCGGAACGCTGAACCAGGGCGGCAACTGTCCCCTTCGGCGCGCCGAGATACTGGCGCCAATACTGCGTCGACCACACCTCGTGCCAATCGACCCCCATCACAGCCCCGCTCCCGAGCAGCATTCCCCGCACTGCTGGCACTGTCATCACCGGTACTTCGCAGACGTGCACGACGTCATAGTCGCGTCGGTGGCGCGCCAGGTGCGCCATTACCCCTCGGGTGAAGGCCAAGGCGGGCCCAATCCGACGCGAGCCATCGGCGTCGTACAGCCCACCTCCAGGAGACACCGGCACCACCCGCACCCCAGGGATGTCGGGTTCATCGCCGTCGGCCCACTGCCGACGCGTCAGGTAGGTGACCTCATGCCCGGTGCGCACCAGCTCGTCGGCAAGCACTCGGTACCAGCGCTCGGCGCCGCCCTTCGTCCACGGAAACAGACAGTCGTAGACGATGCAGACGTGCACGAAACCCCCTCAGTTGCCGATCCGGATGGTGTCACGTGTGGGTTAGCCTCGGCGGCGCGGGGCAGCGCCTCCGTCTGACATCAAGAGGAGCCCGTCTGTGCGGATAGCCGTCGACCTCGTGTACTTCACCGGGAAGAAGGGCGGCACAGAGACCTACGCGCGATCGCTCTACACGGCGATCGGGCGAGCCTATCCTGATGTTGAGCTGGTCGGACTGGTGAATACAGAGCTCCGTCAAGCGCCTCCGGACTGGTTCCCGGGAGAGACTGTGAGCCTTCCCGTATCCGGGGAGAATCGGGTGGCGTGGGCGTTGGCGGAGAACACACTGGTCCCGGCCGCAGCCTCGTGGGTACGGGCTGATGTCTTGCACTGTCCCGCAAACTTCGGGCCGGCGCTCTCGCGGGTGCCGGTTGTGCTCACCGTGCACGACCTGCTTGGCTTCCGATTTCCCGACCTGATATCGGCTGGCAGCGCACGTGTCGTCCAGTCATTGACTCACACCTCAGTTCACGGAGCGCGGACTCTACTTACCGATAGTGAGTCGTCGGCAGCTGACCTCCGCGAGTTCCTGTCAGTCCCCCCGGGCCGAGTCGAGGTGGTTCCGTTGGCGGCGGCGGCGGATCCCACGACCTCGGCGGGCACGCCCACGCCACCCAATCGCCGCCCGTTTTTGTTATCAACCGGAAATCGACTGCCGCACAAAAACTTCGCTACTCTGCTTCGGGCCCTCGCGATGATTCCACCTGCCGAACGCCCGTTGCTGGTGCTAACCGGTTCGCACGGTGAGGATCCGCTCCGACCACTGGTCGCTGAACTGGGTTTGGTTGACGATGTCGAACTGCTCGGCTGGGTGGGCGCCGACCAACTCGAGGTCCTCTACCGGGACGCAGTCGCATACTTGCTTCCGTCAAGGTTCGAGGGCTTCGGTCTTCCAGTCCTCGAAGCGATGGCACGCGGATGCCCGGTGGTGTGCTCGGACATTCCCGTGCTGCGCGAGGTGGGTGGAGGCGCGGCGCTTTACGTCGACACACTGGCCCCAGAAGTGCTCGCGTCAACCGTTCGACGGTTGCTGGCGGATGAAGCGCTCAGGGCGGCCCTGGCGGCCGCGGGGGTCGAACGGGCGAAGCGCTTCTCTTGGAACCGGGTCGCGGACGCCACCATGGCCGTGCTCTCGCGCGCCAGCCACCGGAAGGCGCTTTGGCCAGGAACTGCTAACTAGAGACGGGCGTTGTGAGCTGGAGCGTCATGTTGGCGTAGCGATTATGAAATCGGTCCGCGTGCAGGTCTACCGGCTTCTCCGTCTCCAGGTAAATCGCACGAATGCGGTCAAGAAGCTCAGGTTGGATGCTGGTGACAGTGGCTACCTCCAAGCCCTCGGTGTCGACCTTAAGAATGTCAATCCGCGACTCTCGCTCGAGGACCTCCGTCAGGACGTCGTTGACGTCGCGGCACTGAACGGTGATATTTTCCTCGAGCTCCAACCCGATCCCTCCGTAGCGCCCCGAGGTCTCTACCCCGAAGCTGACGCTGCCGGCGCGATCGGCGACGGCGACCTGCTCGAGCTGGTAGCGGTCCTCCAAGCCGCGCAGGTTGGCGAGCAGCCGCTCGACGTTCCTGGGCACAGGCTCATAGAGGTAGCAACGCACACCTGGGTCGCGGGTCAGGAACCACAACGCGCTCAACCCGATGTTGCTACCCAGATCGACCACCACCTGGGTGTCGGGGCCGGCTGGGTAGTCATGCCGACAGAATATTTCGTTCACCGTGAGCATGTCGTGCGGGCTGTAGAGAGTGGGGCTGACGATGCCAGCAGGGGTTCGGATCGGCCAAGGACATGGGTAGCTCCCGCCTTGGAGGAAGTAACGACGTGCACCTTCAACGGGTCGCGGATACGCCGTCATGGTCCGGGCCAGGGCTTGGTAGTTGGGAACCTGTCTGATCTCGTGCAGCAACATGCTCCACGGTCGGCCGAGCGGCACGTGAACCTGCCTTCCCACTGACCCGCCGGCTCACTGCCTCGGGTACCTGCTTCATCGTTTCACGTGGGACGCCTCGATAGGCTCTCGACATGGCTTACCACGAGTGGCACGGCCGTCCCGGCTACTACCGCGACATCAGCCGCCACTTCAGTCCGAAGACGCGCCTGCTCGACATCGGGTGTGGCACCGCGTGGCTGTCGGAGGACTTCGCAGACTATGTCGGCGTGGATACCGAGCAAGGCGTCGTCACCATGGCCGCCGCGCGGGGCATCGACGTACGTCTGGCACGATCCGACGGCCGGCTGCCCTTCGAGGACGGGTCCTTCGAGGGAGTGATCCTGAAAGACGTTCTGGAGCATCTGCCCGATCCGGTTTCGATGGTTCGTGAGGTCAGGCGCGTGCTTCGCCCCGGCGGCCGCGTGTTCGCCTCTTCCCCTGACGCGCAGCGCTGGGTGTGGAATGACTACACACATGTGCGGCCCTACACGCGGACCGCCATGCGACGACTGTGGGCAGACCAAGGGATGACGGTGGACAAAGTCTCCTACGAGTCCGTCGCACCGGGCACCGGCATCATCTCCGGCTACACCAAGAGGAAGCAGCGGCCCTTGCCCTTCGTCCTGGCGGCCCAATTACCGATCGTGCGCCGCAACGTATGGGTCCTCGCCAGCCGTCCCACCACCGAATGACCTGGGCCACCGCATCTGGCGCCGATTGTTAGTGTCGCCCCATGAAACGAGCGCTGATCACAGGCATTACGGGCCAAGACGGGATGTACCTTGCGGAGCTTCTGTTGTCCAAGGGATACGAGGTGTACGGGCTCATTCGTGGTCAGAGCAACCCGAAGTTCGAGATGATCGCCCGGACGATCCCCGGCGTGAAGCTGCTGACCGGCGACCTCACGGACCTGTCCAGCTTGCTCCGTGCGCTCGGCGCGTCCCAGCCACACGAGGTGTACAACCTGGGCGCCATCTCGTTCGTCGCCTACTCGTGGGAGAACGCGCACACCACAACCGATGTCACCGGCAAGGGTGTGCTGAACATGCTGGAAGCTGTGCGGCTGCACCACAATCGCGACGGCGCTGAGGTCCGCTTCTACCAGGCGTCGAGTTCGGAGATGTTCGGGAAGGTGCAGGAAGTTCCGCAGCGGGAGACGACGTTGCTGTGGCCGCGCTCCCCTTACGGCGTCGCCAAGGTCTTCGGTCACTACATGACGATCAACTACCGCGAGAGCTACGGGATGCATGCCTCCTCGGGCATCCTGTTCAACCATGAGTCACCGCGGCGCGGTCCTGAGTTCGTCACCCGTAAAATCACCCAGGCGGTCGCTCGAATCTCACTGGGACTACAAGACGGTCTGGTCCTGGGTAACCTAGATGCCAAGCGCGACTGGGGCTTTGCTGGCGACTACGTCGAGGTTATGTGGTTGATGCTGCAGCAGGATGCGGCTGATGACTATGTCGTGTGCACCGGGGAGACGCACTCGATCCGAGAATTTCTCAACATCGCGTTCCGACGAGTCGGCATCGACGACTGGTCACCGCTAGTATCACAGGACCCGGCATTCTTCCGGCCGGCGGAAGTGGAGATGCTCGTCGGTGACGCGACCAAAGCGCGCACCGCGCTAGGATGGACGCCCCGAGTCGGGTTCACCGAGCTCGTCGAGATGATGGTGGATCACGACGTGGAGCGCGAGAAGCGCCGGGCAGGCAGCACCCAGTGAACACCGCCCTTATCACCGGGGCGACAGGCCAGGACGGGAGCTACCTATGCGAACAACTCGCGGCTGAGGGCGTACACATCCACGCGGTCGTCGAAGACGCACAGGCGGCAGCGACCCTTCCCTGGCTCGCGGCGGCTGAGATCCACCAGGTTGACCTCCGCGACACGACCGCTCTCGCTACCCTCGTAGCCGTGTCGGCGCCCGACGAAGTGTACAATCTTGCGGGGCTATCCTCGGTAGCACGGTCATGGGAAGAACCTGTGCTCACCACGCAGGTCAACGCAACCCCAGTCGTCGTCCTCCTTCAGGCAGCGATGGAGCTGCAGGACCGCACCGGGGGGGCCGTCCGCTTCGTGCAGGCATCGAGTGCCGAAATATTCGGGACCGCCGCGGTATCGCCGCAGGATGAAAACACGCCCCTCGCCCCGACCAACCCCTACGGTGCAGCCAAAGCGTTCGCCCACAACATGGTCGGCGTCTACCGGACCCTCGGGCTGCATGCGTCGTCCTGCGTTCTGTACAACCACGAGTCGCCACGCCGCCCGGAAGCCTTCGTGACCCGCAAGATCACCGCTGCCGCCGCCCGTATCGCCCTCGGCACACAAGACCGTTTGACCCTCGGGACACTGGACGTTCGGCGGGACTGGGGCTGGGCACCGGACTACGTTGCTGGACTGGTGTTGGCCGCCCGCCACCCCGAGCCGCTCGACTTCGTATTGGCCACAGGCGAGACGCACAGCATCGGCGACTTCGTCGACGCCGCGTTCCGCGCGGCAGGCCTGCCCCAATGGGAGGTGTTCGTTGAACTCGACGACGCACTGGCCCGACCGTCCGAGACCGTCGAACAGCGCGGCGACGCCACCCGGGCCCGCGCCGAACTCGGATGGCAACAGACCGCCGGATTCCACGAACTGGTACAACGAATGGTCGATGTCGACCTCGCGGGTGATTCCTGATTACTTACGAATACACCTTACGGTAGCTTCTGTGACGCACATGCGTTGTCGGATCTACCGGTACCCACCACGATCATTTGCTCGTGGTCGTAGGCGTAACCTTCGTATTGAATATTCAGATCGGCTCGATCGACGTAGTGTCGCCAGGCCTCATATTCGCCACCCATCCAGCTTGGGTAGTAGAAATACTCGTCAAAAGGAGCGCCGATCCGGTAACCAGCCGGTCTCCGAGTAGTTCGAGGACGGTCTTCGTCGATAAATGAGGTTTTCTCAGTAGTTTCCTCGTTGGAGGGTTGATAGGACGATGCCGGCGGCGACGATATCGCCGATGCGGCTGGGGCACAAGCGGATTCGGCGTAGGCAT
>JAABUO010005090.1_pt1 | contig 15410 bp, 17 predicted proteins | sample 5559291 | NCBI WGS metagenome assembly JAABUO01 (sample SAMN10711878, study PRJNA513372) | rock metagenome | isolation source: Antarctica rocks | place: Antarctica: Victoria Land, Finger Mt sud
GTGGAGGGTGGAAGGGGGCCTGCATGCTCAATCTTGATAGGGCAATCTGCACTGGTGGCGGCTAGGGTTTGGGACTTTGAGACCCCAGGCAAAGGAGGCATGCTGACATCATACCTGCGTAGTCACAATACGGGGTGAGCTGTACAGCAGCTTTTGCGAATGGCTTTTAAATTGGAGATATGTCTGTCCCAAATAACAGTTGATAGCTGAACCAGCTGAAAGGCCTCGGATGCAGCCATGTGCAAGGCTCAAATGGCAAATGTGCCTCTCCCTGAGTCCTCAAACACAAGTCAAAAAGGTTGCAAATGTCAATCTTGTAAAATTGATAGCTACCAGCAAAATACCAGCGACACACAGCTTGGGCATAAAGCTGGGCACGAAGTAGCCATGGTAGGCTGAACAGCTTGAAATGATGGACTCTGCAAGATCTATGCAAAGCGCTGTCACACACCTGCGTACAGCATCCATGGCTCTATGAGTTGGCCAACTCTCGCTTGTCCCAAGCTGCATCAGGCCATTGAGCTGACTGGAGTTGGCTTTGAGCTGCACAGGGACACTGTGGTGAGTGTCAGGCATGTCCACTGCTGAAGCCTGCTTGGAGGTTGATTGGCCTGCATGGCAAGAATGTGCCTTGCTAAGAGTTGGTGTGTGATGAACTGGATTGATCAGAGCCAGCAAGACAGTCTTGATGCACTTGGTTTACAACGCGGAGATGCATTGTCATAGGTGCAAGATGCAGCTGCATGTATATGTGCATGTGATTGGAAGTCTTCTGGGGAAGAATTTCGACAGGCCAAGAAGACTGACATCTTGGCATGGTGCTGATAGCAGGTGACATACAGAACTGCAGTGGATATAACCCACTTGACGTTGCATGACATTACTTGACATGATTGTCAATGTGATGACGACAGCATTAAATGTGATGACATGACGTGCTACTATCACTTTGGGCTCCAGAAATTCAAACGCATTGCACATTTAACTCACAGACTTCTCCCTAGCATGCTCACAGAGAACACTGGCATGTTGCATTTGCGGCTGGCTGTATGACTCCATGTCTTGCTGATGCAGACGAGCAAGCATACTCACCCTGTGAGTTTGGAGAGGACCTGGCAGCAAACCCAGCTAGCTCAGGTCTGGATCGTGCAGCATGCTTGGTGGTCTTTTGGCTGAGTCCCCCATGCAGAGCTGTCACATTAGCCATGTGCCTGGACTTGCAAGGCCAGCGTGGGGAGACTGAAGAAGAGCAGACTGGTAACTCGGCCTGGTCTGACATTGTGCCTGCTGTATTGCATAAGCACAGCAATGCGTCAGGAAGCGAAGAGCAAATGCAGAGGTGCCAAACGGTGGTTGAGCTTGCTCTGATGTTCAACCACATCAATGGTGAGGAAAGCAGGAATGACTGAACAGGACCACTTCCACTGCCTAAGGTGACCTGGTGTGATCTGGTCATGTCACTCAAACAACAAGCAGAAGCACTATGTGATGATCTGCCATAATGTGGCCTAACTGCCTATGCATGGTGTGTCAAGCCTTGGGTGACACATCACAGACTGCTTGCTGACAGCTGCACCGAATCTGGCCCAAGGGGGAGTTGTATCATACCATGCTGCGCATTTGTTTCGCCAGGCAAACGCACATCTGACGTCTTGCTTTGGCTTCTCCTGGAGGATGTCACCCTCTGCCTATCCAACCCCTCATCTGCAGCCTGGGAATGGGGACTAACGCAAGGGGAAGGCGCCTGAAGGTCTGAGCATGATGGTGCAGACGGTGACAGCCTAATGCTGCAGGTCACATACATACCTCAGCATTTTCACTGCTGCATGTGGCATGTTGCTTGCCAGAGGCTTTGGACAGGGCACATGCACAACCAGTTGGACCCATGGAGCAGCTATCTCTTAACATCCAGTGCGACCTCATGCTGTACAGCTAGGCAAGTTGGTGCATTTGCAACCTTGTTGACCATGAGCCCTTCAAAACTTTTAGGGTTCAGGGTTTCGAAACTGCCAAGGGTGTTGGTCTGACGCCTGTGGTTGCGACAGGCTAAGTTCTGAGCAACTTAGGGCCATCTCACTAGAACACTGCTGAATGCTACAATTTGGTCTTGGAGACAAACAAGTAAGGCTGTAAGTGCCTCCGCACAAACGACCAAAGCCTGCTGCAGGCGGCAGAAGACTTACTGATCAGCTGCTGCAGCAGCTTCTTGCAGCATGCCACGATGTCCACCAGAGCTGCTGGACTGGCGACGATCCTGTGAAGCTTGTGTTGCGGGTGCTTGAAGTACAAGCTGCTGGTCTGCGCCTGCTGCACTTGTGCCACCATGTGCTTTGCTTGCCCTGTGACAGGAAAAGTGTCAAAGCAAAGGGATGGCCGGTTGCTAGATGCGCATTGCAGCGGTGAGTGGCATATGTGAGACTTCCTAGACTGACCTGCTGCACAGCTATGGGCAAACTGCACCCAGTTGACAAGTATATCTTGAATATGGTCTTTTCAAGTCTTTCAAGATACCTAGAATCATCTTCATACTTTAATCTAGGTCTTACAAGGGCATACAAGTGAAAGTATAAAGTACACAACAACCTGTTCTGCACAGATGCCTTGCCAGCAACTATTGTCATGCATGCTTGGCATGTCATCTGCAAGCATGTTATGTAGCAAACATACACACTGCAAACGGGTGTGCATAAACATCAAGGCAATTTTCAGCCCAATCACCAATGGATATAGGTTACAAAGCGCAATGCATCCCACAGCACCAGTAATACCGAGTCTTTCTGCACGTTGCACAGAAATGCATTACCTCAAGTCCACAGATATGAAGGCCCAGCATTCATCAACGAAGGCTTGAGCATGCTTCAGCTGCTGGAAATCTCTGCTGTCGTCTATGGTGCAGTCTGTGACAGTCCATTCGACCACATGCCCTTTGGCATCAAAATGGCGCTGGACTGCCAAATACTGCTTCTGAGTGGGCGATAGCTTTATGTCTCCTTCGATAGGAGCTGTACGCTGCCTTTTGTTGGCTGCTGCAAAGGGTGCCTGCTGTCTGCTGCTGCCTTCTTCAGCATATGATCGTGGCCTTTTGGCGCTGTGGAAACCATTCAGGCCATTCTCATGTGAAGCAGAGTTCTTTGCTGAGCCATGCTGGTGCGACCGCTGCAATGCATCTGACGACAGGGAAGTGTCCGTCTTTGGTCTGCGGGCTTTGAGGGGATACAGGACTTTAACTCCACAAGCATTGCACAACACCTTGGGGCCTGACAAGACCTCAGGCCGCCATAGAGGAGTTGAGGTTGTCCCACAGCGAATGCAGGCCTGTGCGTAGAAAGTTGGGGTCACAAACACTGAAAGAGCCGCAAATAGCACTGATGCGTTACATACATCCATTCTTGCAAGAAGCTGAAAGCTTGAGTGGACATGAAGTCATGAAGGAGTGACTGCATGAACACTCGTGAAGGGTGCTTACCCTCTCCATCACCTTGCAAGCCTGCTCTGCATAGACAGTATAGTCTGGCTCACTGAACTCTGTTAGGACACACCCGGGGCACAGCCAGCTGCTAGGCTGCCTCACGGTCGCACATGCCAGAGAAATGCTATTGCCCTTATGGTTGTTGCTCAACGATTTTGGGGCTTCTTATAGAGTGTGCGAAGTTGCTATACATGGTTGTGAAACGCAGCAGGCCCGGGCTCAGCGCCGGACTTTCTCTTGGCTGAATCTTCGGAGGCCTCCAATGTCAAGTGCAGCAACTTTGCCGCCTGTAGCAGCGATGAAGCGCTCCCTAGCGGCCAATACGACTGGTGATCAGCTTTCCGAACGCTGTCATGATAGCTTGTGACCGGCCAAACGTAGCACAGCGGTGCAGCAGATGTGCACAGTAGCTCAGTGTGATGGAGCCTCAAAATTATATCCTTTTTTTAGCGCTGTTGTGTTCGGTGCGTCCTAGAATGGTTCTGAGAACCGCAAACAGGGGTCCCATCGATTATTGACGGGTGCACCCCAAATAAAATTGTCATTCAATCATTGCAAGGCCGGACCGGAGAAAATTGCTCACAGCAAACGCCAAAACACCAGGAGGCAGACTGGCACAAATTGGGCAATTGCGCAAGGCAGCAAAGTCGATTTGTAGCTGTTCGACTTTCGGTGGTATGAATAAAGCCAGCAGCATGTTTTGTCTGGTCCTTTGAGTCCCCTGCTTACCCCTGCCTTTGTACTAAACAAGGTGCGTGTTCGGTTCAGTCATAGTACAGCCTAGCTTTCCTACTGAATATTTCCTTTTGAAGCTCGTCATACCTCCAGCTGCATGTGCAAATTCTTTGAGCACACTTTGGCAAATTTTGCAGGTCTTTGTGGCCACGGACGGGATTAAGGCAAACCTCCACCTTAGCTCTGCAGACTCTCGCGGCAATTGCCTTTGCCCTTGGGCCTTTAAGGTGCTCTGCTGCGGTCAGATCGTGGCGAGACGTTGAGTAGCCCTTCCTCATAGTCTGCACCGCGAGGCACTCAGGCTGTGACGGACCTAGTGTTTGGTGCACTGCAGGTATTGGTCTCTCAACCTTTGCCGTGCGATTTTATCTCACGCAGCGTACCCCAATACTGCATACAATTTTCTTAGTGTCCACACCGTGCCTGTCTCGAATAGCTGACACGGGGCTCTCGATATATTCTAGGCGGTCGTTTGACAATCTTTTGACTTGCACTATTTATATTGAGAGCTATTCCCTATGTCTGTCACCTGCTGCCGCGTATCTGTATCACCTGCATTGCCTAAGAGACTCTGCCAAGTAGGTCACTGCTTGGAGGCTGCTGACGTGACAACAGCAGTACTCAAGCTCTAGGCAGCTGCAAGTGTCTTACCAAATGACCATACTATGTTTGCAGAGATGTCTGTATACATCAAATAGTACCTTGGAAGCTTATGGAGAAGGACAGAGATGCCTCAGCCTCCACTATAGCTGGTCAACAAACAGGCAAGCGTCTTAGTGCCTCTTGTGTTTGCTCAGGAACGCTGTGCATGCAGCACTTTGACCAAGCTGTGCATAGCACATGCATCTCTGGGTCAGCAAAGCGTCTAGGTGCAACATTCATGCATTAAGCATGTAGCATACAAGATCACTGGTGAAAGCAATGCTCAACCTTTTTTGAGAGCGTTGATAGCGACAAATGTTGCCTGAACACCCAATTGGCACAAAACATCCTGCGGCATTAGTGCCAACCATTCCTGCTGATATTGGCATGTGTTCACCACAGGTCCTGGCCATCCATCAAAATCAGGCTCACATAGTGTAGGTGCATGGCTGACACAATCACTAGCAGCCATCAAAAGACGTGGCAGATCAACAGATGACTCGCGGATGTCTATAGCAGCAGTAGGCAATGTAGATGTGGATGAGCAACACCAGATTCTGGTGAGCAGCCTTGTCTCTCAAGGTCTATCGCCTGCTGGCAGATCAGAGTCCTTGCCTGTTCAAGCTGGAGCTGACTCAGCAGCACAGCACGCTCAGCATGCACAGCAGATTGAAAGCGCACCAGCAGGGCAGCAGGTCAAACGTAAGCCTGGCAGGCCCAAGAAAGCAGGTCTTGGGGAGCCACCTTACACCCCCAGCGTACCTCTGTCCAGCAACGGTCACATGGCGCCTCCCTCAGCAGCACCAGTCAATACCAACGCTGCTGTTGTCAGCACACACCAGATCTCGGCATCAGGCAGTTCGCCTCACGCTCAGCTCTCACCTCGTCGCAGCATACCTGAGGCTGAGCTTGATGCCGTGGATCACCCTGCTGGTGCGTTGCTTCCACAACAGGATTGCCACAGGGGCAAGGGCAAGACTTCAGTGGCTATTGACCTATCTAAGCTCCTGAAGTCCCGGACCAAGCATCAAGTCAGGGACAACAAACCCCCTGGCGGCAGTGGTGGTGGCAGTGGCACGACACCCCCATCAGCCGAAACTGGACCGCTCACAGGTGCTCTTATGCCTGAAGCAGACCCATCAGCAGCTGCTCAGCCTCACCAGGCATCAACAGCAGCTGAAGCAGCGGCTGAAGCACCAGCAGCAGCAGGTAGCAAAGGAGTTGAGCCTATGCCAGAGTCCAGTGGAGCACCTCCTGCACAGGTACAGCCTACAGCAGATGAGTCTGCGGCAACACTGTCAGGGCCTCTCTCAGGCAAGAAACGTCGCCGCGGACGCCCGCCAAAGCAGCCTGTGCTGGAGGTCCAAAGCATGGAGCCAGAGGAAGCCCTGGATCATGTCTTAGCAGCATCAGCAGCAGCATCGGCAACAGCAACAGATGCCATCAACACCAAGGTCTCAGAGACGGTGGCAGCAGCAGCAGCAGCAGACAATAGGGAGCAGCAGACTTCACTTCTGCCAAGAAGCGCACGCAAGTCTGCAGCAAGCTCACAGCCCGAGGCTGATGACCTGGCAGCACACCCAGCAGCTGCTCCTGCAGCTGCAGACCTGGAATCTGCTGCAGAAGGTGCAGATGGGTTCAGTGGGGCTGACCAGGGGCAAGAAGGCAGTGACGCAAATGGAGGCAGGGAAGGCAGGGCCAGGGCTGTATCACATGGGCCTGAACTGCCCCTGTCCATCCTGCTTGATGGGTCCTCCACCAAGAAGCGTGGCCGGCCCTACAAGAACGCTGCAAATGCTGAGAAGGCAGCTGAAAGGGCAGCTCGCCGAGCAGCCACTGAAGCAGCTGAGAAGGCAGCGTATGAGGCAGCTGCTGACGCTGCACAGGTAGTCATCAAAGCACCTGTGATGCTACCTGTGAAGAAGAGGCGTGGTCGGCCACCAAAGGACCCTGCCAAGCTGGCTGCGGCCCTGGCTGCTTACCATGCCATCACTACTGCCAGACAAGCCAGCATGGAAGCAGAAGAGGCTTTTCTCAACTCTGGTGCTCGCCAAGAAGCTGCACAGGCAACTGCTCAGGCACCTTTTGAGGAACCTCAGCTACAAGCTGCTGAGCAACCCCAGCTAGAAGAGGGGGCTCACCAAGCTCCTGCCATCACCCCAAAGTCTGTGAGGAAGAAGCGTGGCCGGCCGCCCAAGGCAGTTGCCAAGGCAGTTGTTGACAACCTCAACTCGCCGAGTGACTCGCTCCCCATAGCTGCTCTAGCTGGTGACTATGCCTTTAGGCAGGACCCCGCAAACAGCATTGAAGACGAAGATCATGATCAGGCCATTCTGGACGCAGCAGCAGTTCTGACTTCCAGTCTGCCATACCCACAAGAGATAGCTGTGCGGCCATCTCCTGTGGCACGGCAGGGTAGGCGCGCTCAGGGCAAGCGCAGATCCAGCAACAGCAGTGCTGATGCACCGAAGCCTTCAGCTGCACAGAAGAGGCAAAGGGGCCGGTCTCAGGGCACGTCACAGCAATGGCAGCCAACTAGGGACAGGCAGCTGGACAGGGATGGGCAGATGGCAACTGAACGGGAGCAGGAAAGGCATAGGCCGCCAGTCAGGGAACAGCAGAACCAAGCTGAAAGGCAGCAGGACAGGGAAGGGGAGCAGCCAAAGGAGAGGTTGAGAAGAAGGCAGCTGGAGGTGGTTTCATCTAGGGCCACAGCTATACTTGAAAGCATTGGACCAGATTCTCAACCCATAGCAGGTGCTGACATGGCCAACCCAAATTCCCACCCAGTCCCAGACCCCCCAGGCAGCCGGGAGTACCCCTCTCCTGGCTCTGACTCAGAGCCTGCAGCGCCCCCTCAGTCTGGCTACCCCTCCAAGCGCCAGAACCGCCACAAATCAAACCAGCCTGCCACAGCTGCCTCTGCCAGCCCGGAAGCGGAAAAAGAGCCAGTCTATAATGACTCACCAGAGCATCAGACACAGGCCATGTCAGGCTCAAGACAACATGGCACACTGGCACAGACAGATGCCTCGTCAGCAGGAACGCAGCGCACGGCGACGGCTTCCAGCCCGCGTGTCAGTGGCCCAATCATACCAGCTGCTGCACCAACTGCTGCTGAAGTCACTTCAGCAGCTGACACTGCACCTGAGTCAATACCTGATGCCATTGCTGCAAAGCCTGCTGATGCACCAACCACAGGACCAGTGTCAGTCCAGTTGGCTGAGCATCAAGCGGCGTCTGAGGCTCAGCAGCACATCAGCGAAGCAACTGACCTGGTACAGGATGATCTGCTGGAGCCTTCAGTGGTAAGCAGCTGGGCTCAATTTCAACTTCTTTTCAAGCAGTATCACTAGGCCTTGTGGTGCATTTGCTAAGTCTGCCAGCTGTACTGAGGACAATGGAGCTGTTGTTGCTGGTAGCAATGCTGCACTAATCAGTTCCCGCATTGAATGCACTTTGCACTTGTCTCTCAATCCTGACTAAGCTATGCATGACCTTCCATCAGGTGTCAACATTGTAGTCAAATACACTGACTGCCATGCAGGCGCTGAGCAGCACATCAGGTTTCAACATTGTAGGCAATCATACGCAGGTGCTGAGCATTACACCAGGCTTGAATATTGTAGTAGATCATACTGGCTGCCATGTAGGGCTGAGCATCACATCAGGTGGCAGAGACGGCTACTCAGCACCCAGGCTGCCACCTTTCCCCACCTCCAGCAACAGCAGATACCGTTATCACTGGTGACAGCTTACAAAGCGTACTGTCTTGCATGCAGGCACTGGATGTGGTCTCAGTGGGGATGCGTGACCGGTCAGCAGCCAAGGCACAGCGTCCTCCCACCTCTAGTGCATCTCCGCCTGCTGTGGTGAAGGTTGCAGCAGGAAGCAGTGTTGGCCACCAGCAGGATGCACAAGCCAAGAAAGGCAGCTCTGACAGTGAACCTGCCTTGACTCAGACCACCTCGCATGATGCAGGCAGAGAACAGACAGAGGTGCGCTCTGCCAGTGTGGACACGAACCCTCTTTGTTGCTCGGTGGTGTTCAGATTTGTTTGTTTGTTTGTTTTTCCGTTTCAGTTTTTGCTTCACATTTGTTAGGATTGTCCAGTTTTTACGTGTGGTTCTCCCAAGGTCCGGTCCTGCAACTCCATGCTGTTTACAATTTTGGGGCTCAGTCTGAGGCCCTGCTGCTCCCTGAGGGAGCGGTATCTCAACCAGCAAACTTCCTCCTGGACTGGCATTCAATGTGTTGTCAGTCGTCTGCCTGTCCATCATATGTCCTCTGTCTGTCGGTCTGTATGCCAGTCAGTCTGTCAGTCTCTGTAATTGCTAGTTTGCTTGCATTCTGCTGCCTGGCCCTTTTGTCGGCCTGGACGACTTGTTCACTTGAGCAAGAACTGAAATTTGTGACAAGGTCTACAATCCTTCTTTGCTTGGTCAAAGCCTCTAGTATGCTGTTTTTGTTTCAGAATCTGTGTAAAATATCCTGCTTTATGGTATAGGCAAGGGCTGAAACACCCCCACGGCCTTCGCACTCCCAGCATCTTCAAGAGCAGTTGTGCGACCTCAAACCCACACAGCCCATTCAAACGCAGCAGGCACAGCACGAGGCACAGCACGAGGCCCAGCAGGCTGCTCAACCTGCCCTTCAGCCGCCCGTGCTTGCCCTTCTAATCAGCGGGATCCCTCCCATTGTTTTGGGAACCTTCCAAGGGGATATGCAGCGAGCTAGAATCATCCTTGAAGCTGCAGGTTTCCTGCTGCCTGTCGACCTTAGCTCGTCCCTGCTGCCTCCTAACCTGAATTCCAGCCCACCGCTGCAGCACGCCGCTGCGCCTGCTGTGCACGCTTTGCCTGCTGGGCTTCAAACAGCACAGGCAGCTGCGCAAGGTGGGGTGTACACCTCAGGGGAGGAAGAGGAAGAAGGTTTGCCAGTGCAGCGTGCTGCTGTCAGCGGTGTTGAGCAAGCTGTGACTGAAGGTAAACCCTGTTTCAGTTCACAGATGCCTCTGTCACGTTCAAACAGCCATTCCAGGAGAGTCATCAACCCTTGTTGCCATGGCTCAGTGCTTGTATCTTACTGCACGTTTGCCTTTCGTTTGCATCCTGATATGCAGTGTCAGAACCCGATGTACAGTCAGGCATGCTAACTTTCTGTGCCACTGTACATTAACAGCAGCAGCAGCAGAAACCTTTGCACCCATGCCCCTGTACCCCTGTACCCTTGGTGTCAGCAGCCTCACAGTCAGGGTTTGTCCTGTCTGCTACATGGAGTCAGGCAACCACACAGAAGCTGACTGTGTGTGTGTGTGCATGATAGGGGCTAGCTTGCGTGGCTCCCATAGGCGGAAGCAGACCAGGCCAGGGGAGCAGCCTGCCAGGGGGAGCAAGCCCCACCCCCCACCTGTACAGCCAGGTGCCCCTCTCATGTTCACCTATGCCCAGCAAAAGCAGCACTGGCAGTATGTGGCTACGTACTTGTATGCACATTCTGTCCTGACTCTGGCAAAAAGCGCCACCTGTTCTCGTCATCTGTGCTCAAGCTGGGCTTGTTCATTGATGTCGGAGTCGTTAGGAAGGTGTCCAAAGTAGTGGAGGAAAGCTCATGTCCAAAGGATCAGTATCATCAAGCTGCTGTGTGCTTTTGTGGTTGCACGGTGGAGTCTTATTTCAGAATGATTGTCCTGTAGTCTGGGTCATCAGCAAACATCCGGAACATTGGCTGTTCACAACAGGCATTGCCTGTCAGGCTCTGGCTACAGCTCTACAGCATGTGTTGTCAGCCTTGCCATGCCTGGATAGTATCTTCTGGCCACAACAGCAAGATGGGAAAGCTTCGGGTCAATTTGAGTCTTCACGCTGATAGCATATCTGAAAGGCGCCTGACCATGGGCTTGATGTCTGCAGATGCAGGCAGGCCTGTCGTAAAGCCTGGCAACAAGCGGGGCCGCCCCAGTAACTTGGCCAGGCAAGCAGCTGCTGCAGCAGCTGCGGCGGCAGCTCATTCAAGAGATGGGGACCAGGCTAGCCCCAGCAGATCCCAGAGTGCTAACCCTGCTGCTGACAGGGATGGCTTGTCACAGGTGAGCATGTCACTACCTATAATATTACATTTGTGTTTAGGTCAAGTGTTACAAGTGCATAAGTCATTGTTTCCCTTTTTCTTGGGGTCCAGTAAGTCATTGGTCCATATTTTGCAATGTACCCTGCAGTGTGCTTGGCCGTGTCTTGAACAACAGCAAGGACACCAAACTGGAAGCGTTTGTTAGATGGTGTGTTGGTCATCATGATTGTAGGCAAGAGACAGCATCATCACCTACATCTTAGCTCCAGACTTCTGGATTTCAGCAGAGTGGTTCCTGCCAGTATCAAGTTGTTCATTGCGTCCACTGCACGCACTCAGTTCGGTCAATGGTACCCTCTTTCAATTGAAGGGAAGCAGGTGAGGAATGGCCAAGTGGATGCGCTATGGTCCAGCAGTGTCAACAACAAGGCATACAACATATGATGCATGCATGCATGCACTGTTGAAGCATGACCTTCCTTGTGTCATACAAAATGCGTCATACATTACACGCATGCGCTTCTGAAGCATGCACACCTTGTGTAACTACACTGGGACGGTCCAAAGAGTGTTGGAGTTCCATTGAACAGAAATTTGCTCAGTATTGAACAGAAATTTGGTCAACAGGAGGAGTGGGAGCGTATGGGATTCCATGGGGAGTTGCAAGGCACAGGGCAGAATGGCCTTGACCAGGATGGGGATGCCCCAGATGAGGCTGGGCATGCAAATGGACCTGGTATGAAGAGGAGCAGGTAAGCGCATGCATGTTGTTTTGCCACTTAACGCCAGGGGGCTCACTCAACACAAATCATGACCCAACTCTCTGTGATGAGGCTGGCGCATCATGTTCTGTCAATAAATGCTTTACCCAGTGCATGCTGCTTGATTGACGATGCACTGTATGCATAAGGTCAATCTAGTCAGCTTCAACATGTTTGAGTCCCTTCTATCTGTTGCATGCCTATGAGACTTCACTGCCAGTGCGTGCTTTGTACCCCATGCCTGCCCCTGATGCTGCAAAGATTGGCCAGACTGCTCAAGCCTTGCTGCAGGCTATGAAGGCGACCCATGCTGCCGCATTGCTGCACACAGCAACATCAGCCTGGCGCGGGAGAGGGACAAGAAGTGTTGCACAGCACAACCAACCAGTCTGCTGCGCAACTCTTCTTGACATTCTCCCGTGCCTGGCTGGCTGTTGCTGTGTGTTGCAAGGTGGCAGCATGGGTTGGCTTCATAGCATGCAGCAAGGCCTGAGCGGTCTGGTCAAGACTTCCATCAGCAGGGACAGGAATGGGTCCAAATCATGCACTGGCAGTGACTTTACATGTGCACATGAGGGATTTGTATGACACTTGGTAGGGCCCTGTAAGTGTAGAACACAGGCAAGGAAAGAAGAAAGTACCTATATGAAGTCCTATCTTGACAGCTAGCATGCCAACATCACTGATCTGTGCAGCAGCGAGCTGCAGATGCCAGCTTTAACTGCTGTCATGCAAATCAGACTTGGAAAACAATACAGGTGATGCGCTGGTAATGCGCTGGTAATGCACAGATAATGCACAGGTAATGCCATAGTAATGCACAGGTAATGCACTGGTACTGCCCTGGTGATGCCCTGGTAATGCCATGGTAATGCACTGGTACTGCCCTGGTGATGCCCTGGGAATGCACCATGCAGGAAGCCTAGCGCTCGCGTCCTGCAAGTGCATGACATTCCCTTGGAAGAGCAGCAGGTCGCGTTGGAAGGAAACAGCCCTGAAGGGAGGCAGGGGCGCGGGAGGGGGCGGCTTGGCAAGCGGGGCAGGGGGTCCTTGCATCACATGGGCAGCCCACATTCCAGGCACGTCCATTGGCTGCTTGATTGCAGCCCGACACTGCTTTGCCATCCTACATGTATGCTTTGGCTCTGTAACTGTTGCAATTCTTGGTTTTCTTGCTAGGACTAGCTGGGCAGGACTCAGGAAGGCACATGCTAGGTGTTGGTATCTACGTTACCTCAAAAACCTGACCTTGTGGAGCACCTGAAACATCTCCCCAATGTAGAAACGGGTTTTTACTGTCCCCAGGCGTTTCTGAGTTTAGATTTCCATTGTGGAATGGACGTTTCTGAGTTAAAATAGACGTTTCGGGATTGAAAGGAGCCTCACCTCTGTACTGCAACATGTGTGAACACAAGGTAAGAAGCTCAGCTGCTTGCTGAGCTTTCTACAGAGCAAATGGCAAGGGCAGAAGGGCTGTGGTGGGAACAAACTATTGCTGCTCCTGCAGCTTGTTTAGTCTGACTTCAGCAAAAAATCGCAACAGGCTGGATGGTCCATTGTAGCATGCTCATTTCATCAAAAACAAAAACATATGCCTGATGCTTATGTGATATAAGCTATTCTGCGCTAATTATGACGCCTGCCATCAAACAACATGAGAGTGGGAGCTCTTCATGTTGTTTGCACATAGCTTACCTTAGGTAAGCTATAAGGTACTGTCCAACTTCTGGACAGTACCTTATTTGCTATCATCTGTGTTTTACGATGGCTTGTTGAGCTTGCCTGGTACAAGTAGCTTATAGGAGAAGTAATTGGTCGTCTGTTTTGGGAAGAAAGCATTGCAGTTTTCTTCTCAAAACAAACAAACGCCCACTTCTCATGTGACATTACTCATACCCGGCAAACTCAAAGTAGTCTTTGTAGAACACAGACACATTAGCAAGTGAAGGCATTTTTATATTCCATATAAAAACGTTTAGCAGACTGCAGGAGTCTGGTCAATTCGCATGGCCAAACCTCTGCATCCCTGTGTCTCTGCATCCCCAAACCTTTGCATCCCCAAACCTTTGCATCCCCAAACCTTTGCATCCCTAAACCTCTGCGTCCCCGAACCTCTGCATCCCTGTGCCTCTGCATCCCTGTCCTGCATTCCCGTACATCTGCATCTCTGTGCCTCTGGATCCCTGTGCCTCTGCATCCCTGAGCCTCTGCATCCCCGAGCCTCTGCATGTAGGGACAAGACTCTTGTCCTCAACTGCACGCACGCTTCTAGAAGGCAGGTCCTCTGACATGCACTCCCCCCAACAATGACACCAAAACCCACACGTTCACTTCAGTGTGTTCTTATCAATGGCTTGCAAGAACATCTTGACGTTGGTACACTCAAGCCCTCTCAAGTTTGACGCTAAGGCGCTTTGTCTCTGGACAGACACATGGCTGTGTCTTGCAGGGACGGGTCTCAGCTGCCTACAAATCGCGCTTGCTTTGACCACCCACAGGCATTGCCTCTTGCTTATGCTAGCATGGACCATGAGGACCCACACATCCCCAGGAGGAAGCGCAGCAAACCCACCGAGCTGATTCGCCCCTTGGAGCTTCTGGCAGCAGCCAACGCAGCAGCTGCCCTGGCAGCTGCTGGCGGGCGTCAGGATGACCATGAGGATGACTGCATGCTGGACAACCTGTCCTGCCTGGCTGCTGCGGCAGTTGCTGAGTCTGAGTCAGATGCTGAGCTTGCCAGGGCGCCTCAAAATCGCCAGCAGGTAATCATGAAAGCAAGCAAAACTCCAGGAATGACATGTGATCAAGATCCTTGTAGTCTGTGTAGGTCAGCAGTGTGTGACCAATTCGCCATTCAGTGAATACAGTGTGACAGCTTTGTGCCATGTCTGAGTGCAACGCTGGATGCTTCTATGCTTTTGGCACATTCCAGTCTAGCCATCAAGAATGTATTTAGATGGCTAGAATGGTTTTTGCAGAGGCAGGTCGGCATGGATTGGAATGTTGTACAGCTGAGGCTGCTCTTGCACTGAACCATCAAGCAGCTGTTGCGATGATTGCCTAACCCATTAACAAGCTGTACTGATTGTCCACACCACAAGACTACAGCTGCTTGACAATCATGATGCATCACAAGCTACGACGCCTCATGCTGCACCACTCGAGGCTGTGCTTCCTTGCTTGCTGCGTTGATTGAGTGGTGAGATGACTGGTGAGTCACCGACTGATGTTTCATTGGCTAGATTGGCTACTGAACAGCATAGACTTGTGCCACACCCATCTAACATCTGCTGGAATTTGTAACATCATACATAGTTGTCATGGTAGCTGATCAGAAAGGCCTGGTTTGTAACGTGGCTGACTTTGGTGGCTGATGCTTCTGTTGCAGGCAGCACCGAGTGGCCCTCGATCAGGCGGTTCTCAGGTCAAGCAGCAGCATGGCATACCATCACAGACAGAAGGTGTGTCTGCCTCTGTTGTGCAATGTAACGCTTGCAGTGCATGCATTTGCGGTGAGTGATGACTCATGACAGTGACAAATGTGATGCTGACGGCATTGTGACAGCAGGCAAACACTCTTTCTTTGTTTGGCGGATTCATCAGAAAGCGCAGTACTGGAATCAAACAAGCAAATGATGTGGTATTCATGCACGCCTCATTACAAAGGCGGCTGGCAAAGTTGCATGTCTTGTTTACTGACACACAAGCAGTCAGAGATGGCATACTGCCACACA
>JAABUO010005091.1_pt1 | contig 15409 bp, 12 predicted proteins | sample 5559291 | NCBI WGS metagenome assembly JAABUO01 (sample SAMN10711878, study PRJNA513372) | rock metagenome | isolation source: Antarctica rocks | place: Antarctica: Victoria Land, Finger Mt sud
ATCCACCTCCCCTACCTCAGGTCCCATGGCCACGCCAAGGGTCCGTCGTCGGATTCCATCTGCCACCTACCGCTGCATGCCGTCGGGTGCCGTGTTATTGGAAGACCAAAGCCAAGAGATCCTGTGGGGTGTTCGTTCGTTGTGGGCTTTTTGAAATGGAAAGTGGGAGGGGGGCCCTCTTATACCCCCACAACAACTCTTGTGTGCCACGTCACATGCATTCCAGCGAATGAGATATCGAGCTAAACGAGCTGCCAAACGAGAACACGATGTGATTGGCTGAGCGCAAAGCAGCAGTAAACCACACTTCTCTGGTTGGCCAGCAATGAGAAAGGTCCCTTCAAGCCGATGCTTCGTTTCCATGCCTGTCTTGCTTCCATCGACCCCAGCTGCTGGCTACGTCCCCAGTCCGCTCTGCAGTCGGAGCAGAATCGGCAGAATCAAGCTTCAACCATCTCGTTCTTGCTGCATCACTTCCATTTCCATTTCCAAGCACTCCGTTTGCGCCTCCAAGATGACTTCCATGCTAGCTTCCGCCAATCCCTTCGTTGTTGCCCTTCAGCAAGCGATCAACTGATCTCATCGGCAGATCACACTGTCACTATTTATCACTCGCGAGACTCTTGTCATTCCAGTTTCCCATCTCTCACGAGGATCGGAGACCCTTTAGGCTCATTGGATCTGCTTGTCTTTTTGGTCTGTGGACTGCTGCATGAATGAGCTGAATGTCATGACACGGCCTATAGACTACCTCACACTTTCTGCTCTCTCCACACCAGCAGTATTCAAGGGCGCAAGCGAGGCCAGCAGCGGGGAAGGCATTTAGGGTGCAAAGCACACTCTGTCGATTCCACCACGCCTACCTAAGCTTGACACACCTCCAACACGCCTAACGTGACTCGATTCCCGGCAGTCCCCTTTCAAGTCAAGAGGTGTGTGACAGAAGGAAGATGCGAAAGATGCGAAGGAGCTGCAGGAAGTAGGTTGAGAGAGCATTGACAGCATGCCATGACTGCATCAGAGTGCGGCCATGCATTCCGCACATCTGATGACTGGAGAGGGGAGCCTGAACGTGGCGTTTCGGCGGCCTCTGAGACCATAAGCCATACAGCCTAACCTGCTGCAGACCCATCAATTCCTCAGAGGCTTGTTTCTTACCTGCATCTTCAAGCGAACACTAGCCATTGCTCAGCCGCTCGTCTCTGCCGGTGCGCCACCAGCTGCGCCACCAGGTGTCAAAATCTCATCAAAAGAAGTCGGTCGGGGCAGTTTTAATCTGCGAGCTGCTATCCTAGGGAAGGCATCCGCCGCATTCCCTAAACACCATGCTCATTGCAAGCATATGACCCTGGCCACCGGGGCTGCAACGTGGAAGCATCGCACTGGCTGAAGTCTCTGTGACGTTGTGCAGACGTCGATCACAAATACAACCCGTCGCATATACGTTGGATTTCGACCGTAGCCAGTCATCCACCGCCACCAACGCTGTCCGAAGCTCAAGCAGGAAACCATCCCTATCGCATACTTGGTGGCAGGCTCATTATTGGCGCGTTGATGTTTCCCACACTACAGCGCCATATTTTCTCTCGTCAACCAATCAGTGGGCTGCCCGTGGAATGCTTAGAATGAAAGTCGGCTCGTGTATTTGTCTATCTATCACTACATTAGTTCTGATTACGAAGATTGTTCGCATGAATGAGAAGGGAGTAGAATGAGAAGTGAGTAGAAGGCCGTGTATGGCGTAGGAGCTGAGCACGGGTCCGGCAGAACGTACTGTGAAGCGAAAACAGCATAAGCTGTTAAGATCGACGAATGAGGATGACCAAGGCTAGACGAATGAAAAACACGGTGACATGGCAGAGATGTAGCGAGTAGGCCACAGAGTAGCAGCACTTCCATCGTACAGCCTAGGTGTGCTTCGTACAGTACTCCTGCCATAGAGCAAATTGCTGGAGTTTGTGGGACGTCATAATTGGAGTCGAGAATGAAATGACCACGTGTTAATGGGCGTCAAAAGCAGAACGAAGGAAAGCAAACGCCGATTCTGCTTCTGCTCTACACTTAAGTTGGGGACGTGCTCGGTTCAGCTACTCGCCGTAGCGTGTATCTGTTTAGAAAGGACGTCATGTGAAGTATGGGGAAGGAAGCTTGCAAGGGGAAATTCTATATTATGCTATTACACAGACCTCAGATATCCGCCTGGTTGAACAAACTCCTTCTTCTTCCACCTTACGTCACTGTTGAATGTGACGCGTGCATCTGCCTGACCGCGAAATAGATAAAGCGCACGTTTTTTAGGCGGAAGCGGCACGAAGAGCTTTCGCGGCCGTGACCATGTTTTTGAGCGAAGCTTTAGTCTCCTTCCATTGCCGTGTCTTCAGGCCACAGTCAGGGTCGATCCAGAGCTGGTCTCGAGGGATGAACTGAAGCATCTCCTCCACTCGAGTCTTGATCTCTTCCGTGGATGGAACACGCGGAGAGTGTATATCATACACCCCCGGTCCAATTTGGTTGGCATACTTTTCGGTTTCAAAAACTCGGAGTAGCTTGGCATCTGACTTACTGTTCTCGATCGACATGACGTCGGCGTCAAGGTTCTTGATTGCCTGGAAGATGTCGTTGAAGTCCGAGTAGCAGAAGTGAGAGTGAATCTGAGTCGAGTCCTGAACTCCAGAGGTTGCCAATCGGAAACTCCTGACAGCCCAGTCAAGGTAGTCAGATCGCTCTTTGCCGGATCGAAGGGGCAAACCTTCTCGCAACGCAGGTTCGTCGACTTGAATGACATAAATGCCAGCTGCTTCGAGATCAACAACCTCGTCGCGAAGCGCAAGAGCAAGCTGCTCTGCCTGCACAGATTGATGTACATCGTCACGTGGGAATGACCATCTGAGACAGGTGACTGGCCCAGTAAGCATGCCCTTCATGGGCTTCTGAGTAAGAGATTGAGCATACTTACTCTCTTTCACGCTCATGGCTTTCGGCCGCGAAATGTCACCAACAATAATTGGGGGTCTTACGCACCTAGATCCGTAACTTTGGACCCAAGCATGCGTCGTGAACACGAAGCCCTTCAACTGCTCCCCAAAGTATTGAACCATGTCGTTTCTCTCAGGTTCTCCGTGAACAAAAACATCGAGACCGACATCTTCCTGGAACTTCACCACCTGCTGGATCTCCTTCTTGATGAATTCGTCATACTCTTCCTGATTAATCTCTCCTTTTGTAAATTTTTGGCGAGCAACACGGATATCTTTGGTCTGCGGGAAAGATCCAATGGTAGTGGTGGGGAAATCGGGAAGATGGAGGTTCTTTTTCTGTGCAGCTAATCGCTGAGGGAATGCGGACAGCCTGCGAGCTTGCTGGTCCGTAATATCGGCCTGGCGCTTTCGGACCGTAGCATCGTTCGTAAGCTTGGAACTCTGACGAGCCTCTATCGCGTCCGCGTTGGACTTCAGCTCGGCCTTCACAGAGTGAGCGCCGTCATTGACTGCCTTTGCGATAATAGCCACTTCCTTGCACTTTTCTGTCGCAAACGAAAACCAGTTCAGCACTTCAGCAGACAGCTTCTTTTCAGACGCAAGAGTATGCGGCGTGTGTAGCAGCGAAGATGAAGTTGCAACGATAACTCTGGAGGAGGAGAGCTTCTTGACAGCTGCGTCAATGGCGTTTATAGCCTTTTGGAAATCTGTCTTCCAAATGTTCCGACCGTCTACAACACCAGCTGAGAAGATCTGATTGGAAGAGAGAGCAGCCACAACGGAGTCCAACTGGCCGCCTGCCCTGACCAAATCAACATGAACCCCGTCAACGGCGAGGCCTTTGATGACATCCAAATTTGGTAGAATGTCGCCAAAATAGGTGGTAAACATGATTTTCGGCCCAACTTTTGATAACCGCTCGTAAGCGGCCTTGTACACCGACTTGACTTTGTCAGAAATATCGAGCACAAGAACTGGTTCGTCCATCTGTACCCATGAGGCACCGGCAGATGCCAATTTCTTGAGCAGTTCTTCGTAAACAGGCAACAATTTCTCCAACAGAGATATAGGCTCAAGCCCTTGAGAGTCTTTGTCAGCCTTACCAAGACTGAGGAAGGAGACTGGTCCAAGAAGGACAGGCCGAGTCTCTACACCGCTTTCTTTGGCCTCTAGGTACTCGTCAACAGGCTTGGTAGTATTTAACGAGAATTGAACGTCTCGAGAAAAGGTAGGTCGAACGTAATGATAGTTTGAGTCAAACCATTTGACCATCTCCAGGGAAGGAACATCAACCGCACCTTGTGAAGCAGTAGCAGGCTTCTGTACTCCTCGTCCCATTGCGAAGAGAACATCCAATGCAGACAAGTTGTGCTGCGTATACCGCTTAGGGACAGCATTGAACATTTGGATGTGATCGAGGACCTGGTCGTAAAAGCTGAAGTCATTGCTCGCAATGATATCGACGCCAGCATCTTTCTGGATTTTCCAATGCTCCCGGCGCAGTCTTTTGCCTTCAGAAAGCAATTGGTCGCTGCCCACCTTCTCCGACCAATACCCTTCCACTGCCTTCTTCAGCTCCCTGTTCGCTCCCATTCGCGGGAAGCCAAGTACGCTTGATTGAACCATTTTGTGAAGTTTATGGAATCGAGCAGATTCAGGCGTACCTTTTCTCCTTAGGGGCGCCCTGAATCCGATTAGGCAATTCGAAGCGAGCCCAGTCGTGATGGACACCAGATACCAGCAGTACTGTCGCGTGTTCCAAGGCATTGTGCTGGCAAGTGGATGCAGCTGGTTTGTTGATGCGCCTTTTGGGAAGCATCTGTCGGGTACCAAATGGACAGTCAATGGTAGAGTGGCCTGGTTCTTGATGGTATGAGGGGTGAAAGGATGAAGGACTGATCTTAAGGAAGTAACCAGTCTCTCCGTTTTCACTTACGGATATCTGTCAGCCTCGAAAGGGTTCCGTTACTGGAAAAACGACCTGCTGGCAAGTGCTTTTGTCGTGCATTACACCTACAGATCCATAATCTCGCCATGGAGGGCTCCACGCATAAACAGAATGCATGTAAGTGTACCGCTGTCCGCAGTTGTTTTCAATTACTTTAATGGTTTGAAGATTGTGAATTTATGGCTGACCAAGCGAATTGCATAAGTATGTTTCTTGCCAAATATCCCGTCACGACTTCGACCCCCATGTTTTGGCTAGGATTCTTGGTATGGGCTGGGGGCCTCTATGGCAACTTCTTCCACGAAGAAATTCTGTATGACTTGCGGCGCGGCGCGTCGAAAGACGAGTACAAATTACCAAAGGGTGGCCTCTTTCGGAACGTCTCATTCCCTCATTACTTCTCGGAATGGACTGAGTGGATTGGATTTTCCATTGCTGCCGCAGGGTTGCCATCTGTTTGCCCCCCATGGACGTTTGTCGTTGCAGAGTTTGTTAGCATGGCACCACGGTAAGATTCTTCCCACAAATTATTCACTGTAGTGCACTAAGTGGTCACAAGTGGTACCAGCAGAAATTTGGAAATGCTGTGGCGAACAGGCGTGCCGTTATTCCCTACATATTCTAGACTCCATTACAGACAGTCATGTTGATGTTTTATGAATATGCCGAGCTTGCTAGGGAAAACGGGTCTCCTTTTATAGCATCGTAACCGTGTATGGACTGGAATGGTAAAAAAGATAGAACCTTTGCAAGCCTATGCCAATCTACATTTTTTGATTTCCAGCAAATTAAAAGGTATCTATAAATGCTGTAGGGGTGCCTTCTCGGATACCTTTGCGATATAAGTGCTTTCCAAAGACTGCTTTGCCGCCGAGGATAGCAAAGCTCAGCATGGAGGTATTCTGTACTATATGTCCAATGCTTGCCACATAACGGCATTTACTTTTAATTTCTTTGCCGATGGCAAGTTGCCTAAAATTACGCGCTCTCATCCGAGGTGTGGGGCAGCGGCTCCAAAAATTCCTTCGAGGACCGAGCCATACCAAATGGTATTGCGGACCGCTAAGAGCCTAAACGGCCACCGTCAAATCGCAAGATGCAGATTGTTAGCGACTGCTGCATCAACAGCCCAGGTTTTTGCGAGAGCCGAAGTAGATTATGGCGAACTGCAGAGGAAATTGCTGTTAGCTCGGAAGGTCTTGGGCTCTCACAAGAAACTAACCCTCGCTGAGAAAATTCTGTACTCTCACTTACATAATGAGGAAGAGTGCCTCTCCAGTGGCAACATCCGTGGTAACGTCTACTTGAAGCTCAAGCCAGACCGAGTTGCAATGCAGGATGCATCAGCTCAAATGGCCTTGTTGCAATTCATGACATGCGGAATGGAGAAGACGGCTGTCCCTGCTTCAATTCACTGCGACCATCTCATTGTTGGCAAAAGTGGTGCCAAACAAGATCTGGCTGCTAGCATCGCGAACAATCAGGAGGTTTTCGATTTTCTAGAGTCTGCAGCAAAGAAATACGGCATTCAATTCTGGGGTCCGGGGAGTGGTATCATACACCAGATTGTACTTGAGAATTATGCCGCGCCTGGGCTTATGATGCTGGGAACCGATAGTCACACACCGAATGCTGGAGGGCTTGGCTGCGTTGCAATCGGAGTAGGTGGAGCCGATGCCGTAGATGCCCTCACAGACACTCCATGGGAACTGAAAGCCCCCAAAATACTCGGAGTGCGACTCACAGGCGCCCTAAGTGGATGGGTGGCCCCGAAGGACGTAATTCTCCACCTCGCTGGAAAGCTCACTGTGCGAGGCGGTACAGGATTCATAATCGAGTACTTTGGACCGGGTGTCGATACTCTTTCTTGCACCGGTGGTGCAACCATTTGTAACATGGGAGCTGAAATTGGAGCAACTACCAGTCTCATGTATAGCGCACAATGCCTTGATTACCTACGGTCGACTTACCGTACTAGCTTGGCTGAGCGAGCACAGCGTGCCAACGAGTTTCTACGCGCTGATGAAGGTGCGGAGTACGACGAAATAATCGATATCAATCTCAGTGGTCTGGAGCCACACATCAACGGACCTTTCACTCCTGACCTTTCGACTCCTTTATCCAAATTTAAGGGCGTGTTGTCCGAAAATGGCTGGCCAAGTACACTCAGCGTGGGTTTGATTGGATCTTGCACAAATTCGTCCTATGAAGACATGAGTAGGGTCGCTTCTTTAGTAAATCAAGCATCAGCCGCCGGAATGAAGCCTAAGTCGCCATTTTTCGTTACGCCGGGTTCAGAGCAAATCCGTGCTACGGTTGAAAGGGATGGTATTACAAAGACTCTGGAAAGTGCTGGAGCCACAGTACTGGCTAATGCTTGTGGTCCGTGTATTGGCCAATGGGACCGAGAAGATATTCAAAAGGTTTGCTATTTGTGTCGTGTCTGACAATAGGGGGAGCCAAACGCTATTTTAACAAGTTTCAATCGAAATTTTCGCGCACGTAATGATGGCAACAGAGAGACTATGAACTTTCTCGCATCTCCAGAGGTAATTTTAAAACATTAAAAACACTAATGAAAGATTGTGACGGCCATGACTTTCTCTGGCGAAATGACATTTAATCCGTTGTCAGACGCTTTGATGGATGGCAATGGTAAATCATTCAAGTTCCAGCCTCCATTTGGGACTTCTTTGCCGGGCAACGGTTTCGAGGCTGGGGATCTTGCTTATGGTCCTTCTCAGGCGCTTCCCTCACCAGAGACTCAAGTCATCGTCTCACCAGATTCCGATAGGCTTGCACTCCTGTCGCCTTTCAGTCCATATAATGGAGATGAGCTTAAGACAGAGGTGCTCATCAAGGTTGCAGGCAAGTGCACAACTGATCACATATCAGCGGCGGGTACGTGGCTCAAATATAAAGGCCATCTGGAGAACATTTCATACAACACCTTGATTGGCGCCACGAATGCTGCTACCGGAGAGGTTAATAAAGCTTACGATGAGCGAGGAAATGCAATGACAATACCGCAGCTCATGATGGAATGGAAAGGTAAGGTCGACTGGGTTATTGTTGGGGAACACAACTATGGAGAAGGCAGTGCTCGTGAGCATGCTGCACTACAACCGAGATATCTTGGGGCGCGGGTATGTCGCGGTAAAATTTCCGCTAATAGAAGTTCATCCTTGTAAAATCTTTCGCGAGGATTCATGAGACGAATCTTAAAAAGCAAGGAATTCTTCCTCTAACATTTGCAAACGAGTCTGACTACGATTCGATAGACGCTTTAGATTCATTGGAGACTGTGGGTCTGACGGATCTGGTCAAAATCGGCCGTGGAGATATCCGCTTGAAGGTCATCAAAGAGGACGGATCTGAGCTCTTCATAGATACTAGGCATACAATGAGCCGCGATCAGTTTAATTGGTTTGCTGCAGGCTCTGCGCTGAACACCATATCCGCTAGACAGAGGTCTACCGATTAGTTGAACTTGTATATATGACGACTACTGTAAATAATTCCCACGCATGCGAAGTAGTACTCTATTGAGACGAATGACGCGCCTCCAGTTATGTGATGTTGGCGCAAACATGACCGACCCTATATTTCGTGGTGTCTACAGAGGAAAGAAAGTCCATGAAGATGATTTCGAGAAGGTTCTCGAGCGTGCTTTTGCCGCCGGAGTGGAAAGAATGCTGGTAACGGGAGGAGACCTTGAAGAATCACGACGTGCAATGGCCTTGGCCAAACTGCATCGTATGTTATCGCTCTATCCATTGTTTCTTATCTTTGCAAGCTGGCAAATTATGGTCTACTTGCGGCGTTCAGTAAGTTGTTTACTATTTGCTTCTAAGACTTTTGCCCTTGTCGAGCACTCCAATTGGAAAATAATGACGGGGACAGCATACTTGCGGAGCTAGAGAAGACAGCACGCGAGGGCATTGCGAAAGGACAGATTGCTGCGTTTGGAGAGATCGGCCTTGATTACGATAGAACTGACTTTTGTCCGATACCCGTTCAAACAAAGTAAGCATAGCAGACGCAGAACTTTACTGACAAAAGATGGTTTGAGAAGCAGCTAGAAGTCGCAGTTCGTTTAGGACTCCCTCTCTTTCTTCATAGCAGGGCTGCTGCACAGGATTTCGAGGACCTGTTGTTCGCTGCTTTGCCTCGCCTGCCCGCCGGAGGCCTGGTTCATTCATTTACAGGGAGCACCGAGGAAATGGCACGATTGGTGCAGGCTGGGTTATACATTGGCTTCAATGGCTGCTCATTGAAGACGCAAGAAAATCTGGATGTGGTAAAGTGTACTCCACTCGACAAGATCATGCTGGAGGTGGTGACTGTTTTCCGGGTTCCGTCTAACGTGTAGAGTGATTGCCCATGGTGTGAATTACGGCCGTCTCACGCTTCCAGCCAGTACTTGGACGATTTGCCAGCGCCTCCATCGAGGGGCCAGAAGAAAGAAAGATTTGTCCTGGGCGAGATGGTCCGGTCAAGAAATGAGCCATGCAGTGTGGCGCACGTAGCCCATGTGGTGGCAAGAGTGAAAGGTATACCTATGGAAGAGCTTGCCGCAAGCACTTGGAAAAACTCGATCTCACTTTTCGGAATGGCTAGTGGGCCGTGAAACATGCTTGAGCGATTTTAACAAAATTACAGTGGCGCCGTGATAAGTTTACTAATACATGGACTTAGACAGTATGCTCATCCTTCGTATTGTTCGTGCTCTCGCTCTCGTCGCCATGTGGTATGTGAGTCGTGGCATTTTCGCGAAGAGGTAGGGAAGGGCGGTCATCAAGAGGTATCTCTTCTCCATTGCTGTCGTGGAATGGCGGTTCCGGCGCATCGTTCGCTTCCCTCCCTTCGCTGACGTCTTCAAACTGAGCATTGTGGTCCATCAGCTTTTCTGAAACGCCACCTTCGTTGTCGGTTAGGATTTGAGTGCCATCTCCAAGGACAATGACCCGTCCCTGGCTTGCATAGTCTGCTCTAGATTTGTCTTCATCGTCTAGCATTCCCACAGTACTCGGAAATTGCTCTTCTCCCCATGGCCCGCCATGCCTATACCCAGGACCTCTAAACTCAGCTGTGTCGTTAATAATATTTTCAAATAATTACCCACCATATTCTGGAGGCGCAACAGGCCCGTCGCCATCTTCGACACGTTTTGCAATCTTTTCGTACCATTCATCTTTGGTTTCGTTTTGCAAAATACCAATGATGATGACGGTCATATTATCGCATCCAACACCCCCAGTATCGCAACTTGGAGCCAGACAATTGTCCATAAGGTTTTCACAAACCTTCGAGAGCTCCTGTCCAGCGGCTATTCCCCTTCTGACGAATTCAATAGTGGCTTGTGATGTTAGACAGTCCCATATTCCGTCACATGCGACAACGATAAACTCGTCATCGCTATCGATTTCGTGCTCAGTAACATCGGGATAAGCAGTAACTATTTGCTCTTCCGGAGACATTTCCGTGTTCTTTTTAAATTCAAAGTCTCCGATGGCTCTTGAAAGGGCAAGATTACCATTCACTCGGCCAAAATCAACAAACCCACCAGCTGCGCAGATTCGAGACTTTTCTTCATCATTACTGGGCTTGTGATCAAAAGACAGTGGTTTGGCATTGCCTCTTGAGCCTAACACCGTCCTCGAATCGCCGGCATTTGCGACAATTATGCGGTTCTTCGTCATTAGTGCGGCTGTGGCCGTACACCCTGATGGATCTTCATGGAACTTTTTATCTAAAGTCAGCTTACAACGATTTTGACTCACCTTGCAAAATAGCTTTGTCTGTGCTTAGAAATGTGTCTTTTAATGCCTTGGAGAACTCCTCGTCCGCAAATGCTGCCTGCTGAAGTAAGATCTTGTGTACATTCACGCCGCTAAATTTTGCGACCTTGTCCCCGCCATGGCCATCGTAGACAGCGAAATAACTTAGTTTGCCCGCTTTCGGCTTCTGTTTGTCCGTATCAAGATTTAGGATTGTGGTATGCGCGTCCTCCATTGATATCCGCCACCCTTGCATACTAGACACCCCATATATTAGATCTTCATCGGCTCCAGAATCTGAATCCTTTTTCATTAGCGACCATTTGCGGAGCCAAGTAGATTACCTTTACTACCACAGGTTCCGAGAGTGTCTGTCCCATGATTATTCTGCAGTTATGTCACTTAAGCTGAGCACGGACGGCAATGTTTCAAAAGAACCAACCGGTAAGAAGGCGCAGTCTGTCCAATACCACACAGTTTTATTGGTTGCTTCTGACGAGAGGACTGACACCTTGGAGAAAGGATGAAGACCAAAGCGGAGAATGGGCGATAAAATCCTTAACTCCCAGTGCAACACTTGAAGTGACTCGAGCCGAGGCCGACAGGAGCAAGCGGTCTTGTGAGTGACTTCCCACTCCGACAAGGAGATTTAAGAGGAGGCAAAAGCGCTGCAACAACTTAGGAGGGTTTTCGCTGGTCGTATTGGTTTGCTATTTCCAGGCGAAAAAGGGGCGGGGTGTTTTCTACGCACAGCACCCGGTACCGCCAACAAACCCACCAACAAACGAATCCATGGCAACCGAGCGCTGCAGAGACATATGGGGAGATGAATCGCCTGTCGTGATTTGGATTTCACGTTGCCAAGACTATGTACAGTAACCTGCCTCTATGTCAAGTGTACGCGTGCTGTTCGAAGCCGACAAACACAGCAGGGACGCCGATAGGCATCGTCTGTGACCGCAGCCAAGAAATGAGTCCTGTCTGAGCTCTTTCTTGGTTTGCACAATTAGCTCTAAAGGAGGACCAAGCCCTTCACAGAAACACGGGGTCATTATCATTATCAGCCAGCATTTCGCCTGTTTCGCTTCCAAAATTCGGACTTCGATTCTCGCTAGACACAGGTCTGCGCTTCGTAAATTCAACTAGTTTGGCTTGCGGAGACGCTCTCGGACTTCGTACGACCTGAGCGGTTCCTATCCTGGCATTCCTCGCACTTTCGAAGGAATCGGAGCTATCACCAAACCATTTCCCCTCATGCGCAACTAGACCACCTTGCCTTTGTCTATCATGATTCCCACGGGAACTTCCACTGTGATCGTGGTCAAGGTAGTCGTTGTCGGGTGGCGAACTCCCTTCTGTAGTAGAGTACAGGTCGCTTTGTTCCGAAGGCGAGTCGTGTTGTTCAGGACCAAGCCGTACAGGATTATTCTCGTCGGAGGAAGAATATGAACCGATTGTCATCCGGGAGTCACTTACCGGGAAGTCGATATTAGGCATCTTGCCCTGTGGCATCGGAGGATGTTCAAAGATCGGCACCACCGTAGGGGCAATCGAAGAAGGTTGACTAGCCATAGTAGACCTAAAAGGATTGTTTGGAGACGCTATAAAGCCCACTTCTGAATTAGTCTTCGGACTATCGACAAGGCGAACACTGAATATTTCATTTGTAGAGACTGTGGCAAGACTTGCCTCACTATTGCGAGTAGTGTCAAACCAGTCCCTTTCGGCGCCATCTTTAGCTCGCCAGGACTTTCGGGGTTGCCCGTATCCCGGTGGACCTCGCGGTGTGTTCAAAGGTGATATCAGCTTTGGAGCACCACGGTTAGCTAGATGTGTGTCTACAGCCAGTGCCACTCCTGGCTGGCTGGTCGCTGGTGTCATTCCACGCTCTCTAGTTGGGCTTGGCACTTCAGCAACAAATCCAGAAAGTCCGCTGTTCCTCTTGAATATCTTTAATGCAGACAGTCTGCGAGGTTCATCCCATTTCTCATCCATAACAGGCCAAGCTTGCATCTCGGGTGCATTTGGTAAGGGGCGTGAAATGGCGTCATGAGGGGAGTAAGACCGGGTAGGCGACAGCAATTTCTTTTCTCTTCGCCTTCTCCTACAACACCAAATGAGCAATATCAACAAAATGAGAAGAATAGCAGCTCCTAGCACGGAGCCAACAATGATTCCGATCGTCCGACCCTTGTTACTCCCTGAGCCAGAGTTTGAAGTCGCACTTGACGTTGAAGCCGGGTGTGTTCCATCTGTACCAGCGACAACCGAATGGATTACAAAGGAAGTCGTATTGGCCCGTGGGCTGTCTCTTCTTTGTATACCATTCAGCGTTGCTGTCAGGCTTACTGTGATGTTGGTCCAATTGTCTGTTGGAATCCCGTAGAAGGAGTTGTTTGACGGATTAAATGTTATCCATCCAGCATCATTCGCAGGATCGTAAGAAGGTTTCAATTGAACGTTGTCAGATTTGAGAAACGTGGAGTTAATTGTATAGAGGAAAAACCCTCCTTGTGTGGCGTTGACATTAGGTATTGTCGAAGTGAAGAGACTGTGAGAAGCATTGGATGACAAAGAAGAATTAGAAACACTTGACGAATTTGCAGATTCTGTAGTGTTCGTCGAGTTGTAAACATGGGGCATGTTGCCGTCAACATCCACTGCTACTCTTGCGGTAACGGTGTCACGAAAGACATCCGTGATCGAGATGCTCACGACAGTGGAGTCATTCTTAGACATTGGGATCCCACTGAGAGTGATGGTACTATTGTCAAATCCGAGCCAGTTGGTGACGTTTGCCGTGACTGATGCGATCGAAGCAGATGTTATTGGCTGGGTATCCAATAAGATCGAGCTAAGCGGCAAAGTGAATTTGAAGTTTTCGCCATCTTTGGCAGTCTCCGTAAACATTGTCTCCTTAAGTTCGAGGATGTGAGCGCCAATTACAATACTGAACGGGAAGTTCCCACCGGCGAAGCCAACATAGTCGGCCGCGATGAAATTAAAGTGGAAGTACTGAGGCGGAGCAATCAGGGACGTAATTGAAGGCGCAATTCCAGCAAAGGATAGAGTCTTCTCGTCGAATGAGATCCATGACGGGAGGGGCGAGTTATCTCCTGAAACAGCATAGTACATAGAAATTGTAGATCGATGGATGAACGTATCCGGTGAAAAGCTAAAGTTGAAAGGAGTGGCAGCTTTAGCGATGATCCCTCCATCGCCATTGGCAGGCAGTCCTAAGTGGCCGGCTTGTGACGCGAAAGACTCTTGAATTGAGATTTCTGGCCTATCAGACACGATGAAAGTCACTGGGGCAGTCGTACTTCCTGATGCAGAAGTGGCTGTGAGGTTGAAGACGGATGCACCAACATCGCTACTCTCAGGCGTTCCGGAGAAAGCACGGGTATTTTGCGCAAACTGAAGCCACTTCGGCGTATTCGATACGCTGTAAGTTGGTATTGTCGACGGGGACGCAGCGTCCTGAAAGGTGAAAGGAGCCATAATGAATGAGAAGGCGTTACCTACTCGGCCAACTGGTGGGACCTGAGCATTGACGGGGAAGGCGATAAATGGTGCAGCAAGTGCGAGCCGGAGCAAGAGCAGCAGCTCTAGCAGAAGCCTCATATCTGCTCGTCAAAGCTGTGGGTTTATGAACAAATCATGGATCTGTATTGAAAGAGTGTGCGTGAAACGAAGGGACGGCTACCGGACGGCGAACACTGCAGCGTAGCCTATGCAGAGGAAGTGGCCCGCCAATTGGGTTACCGGCCGCATAATCAGGGGTTTAATCAAGACCCCTTTGTCCGTTTATAGCCTCAGGGGTTCGGCAGTAGCGTAAAGTATGTGCGTTGTTAAGGGTTGGAGTCGCGTCTGGGAGAGAATGTGATTGGCCAAGCAAATCTCCTTACGTTTCCCGATTTGGAACCTCACCTACAGGGGAGCCACGTTCAATCTATGACCGCCAAGAGTAGGCTAGAAATGCTACTTTATGTACGTCTGTAAGCTTAAGGTTGTATCGCATACACCATCCGAATAGCATCCCTTTCTGGTCCGTAATAGTCTCGAACAGTCTCCATCGGGATGAAATTGCTCTTGAGGTAGCACCGGATGGCGTGTTCTCGCAAAACACCCACCCAGAGATCGATGGTGCCCTCTTTAAGGTTTCGACAGATCTGTCCAATCACATGGTGTAGCATTGATGTCCCATATCCATTACGCCTGTATTCGTGGGCTACACATAGTTTGTTGATTCTCTTCTTCATCTTGGCTTGCGAGTATACTGCATATGCAAGAACACACGGCAGTCTCCTTTCAACGGTTTCGCCATGTTTTTCTCGAACATAGCAGTAGCATTTCGTGGAGCTCCTCCGTAGCTCCGAATCGAAGTCGAATCTTTCAGACGCAGGAAAATACCTTTTCTCTAATCGCTTTACTTCCTCAAGATAGAAGAAGGACTTGGAAGTGATCTCAATAAAGCAATCAGCGCCTTTGGCTGCCATTAAGAAATGACTCTACCATTATGCATTTAGTTGGCCGGTATTTGAGGATTGGAATTTCATAGGCTCCTTAACACAGCAGTGTAGATAGACAGTAGTGGTTTAAGAAGTCCTCACGTAGACCTATGAAAAGCTTCGTTCACTATTTACATTCTAATCATAGCCAACACTTATTGCCGGTGTCTAAATCAGGGGAATAATCCGGAT
>JAABUO010005092.1_pt1 | contig 15409 bp, 10 predicted proteins | sample 5559291 | NCBI WGS metagenome assembly JAABUO01 (sample SAMN10711878, study PRJNA513372) | rock metagenome | isolation source: Antarctica rocks | place: Antarctica: Victoria Land, Finger Mt sud
ATATATAGTGGATTAGCAAAGTTGCAAAGTGCGGTCGCATTTTGCTTCAACAGAGTGTTCTAGTTTGCTTGTTAATCATGACCCATATTCACAGCTTCCTTCCTCACCTTTCTCTTCGTTGACTTTTCTCCACGGTATTTGACTCTGGCTGTTCGAATTCTTGAAAACGAGCGGATTTGGGTATCACTTTATTATGTCTTCATGCTGAAGACTCTTAGGAAGGGTTCTTAAGGCCGGAGGAAATCCCACAATGTGGCTTCTAATACTGGGCGTGCGTAACAGCTTAGACGACGGATTTGCAGTGGCATTCCCCGTCAAGATTCGGTGCCCACTTGGCTTCACTCGTGGACGTCCAGTAGGGCCTCCGGCAGAAACTTGAGTGTGGTTGCATTGCGAAGGGTTCATAAGTGGTTGGATTTGAGATCTAGTGAAGCCCGTTGGGTTTAGGTTCTGCATAGCTGTTACAATTAAGTGCGTGGGGAGCCAAAAACCAAGAACGGAGGAGATGCAGTTGATTGTCAAGGAAATATTTAATGAAGGCTCTCTCAGTACGGGTCTTTGTCTCTTCAGAATCTCTGTAAGCTCGAAGTGGACACGACTGCATCTACCTGTTCGAAGGCCTACTTTATCTTTGGCCGCAAAACACCCATAAGTGATTGGGTCGTCCTAGTTCGATGCTTGGTACTCATTAGAAATATAGCGCCAGGCTTTGACCTCTTCAGATGAACAATATGCAACCTCAGTAGACTGCAGTCAAGAAAAGTGTAACAGTAGATGAGTTAACCCAAAAATGGATTTAATGTCACGGCGAGTACAAGTGTTGGACCCCTATTAGACCAAGTAATGATGAATAGGCTGTCAGGACAATACCAGATGCCCTATAGTAATAAATTAAGGTTCTGTTCACTTTCTGTGCCTGAAGCAACACTCCCGGATCTTTCATTGAAGAAAGCGAGAATACATTTAACACGATCTGAACATGGTCTCGCAATATCACTAACCTCAGCACTACTAGTGGTTCACAGAGCAGATTTGCTGAGGCTACGTCTCCTCACCAAAGATAAAACGATTCCAATTTGAAGCAAGTAGCCTGACGCCCTCGTTCAGCTCAAACCCCTTTATCTGGCAGATAAACCGTACGATATCTTCCAGTAGATAGTCCATTTGTGCTCCAGCACAATGAAGATCACTTTCAATCAGCAACCGGTCACTTGGTACGGCTTTTATGGCTTCAACGGCCTTTGTCGATGGAGTAGAGAGGTTAATGACTTTCGAGAAAGAGAAGAAGATGGTAGCAGGTATCGATGGACTAAGGTACTGTTTCAGAGTATCCGGAGGACCGGAGTACGAATGCATACAAACTCGAGGAGGAAAGGGCTTAGGGGCAAGGCCATGCGGTTGGTCACCTATAATTGGCTGATCTACATCTTCCTTCTGATCTGCGGCGACAGCGCTAGCCAACTTTTTCACAGCTCGCCTACTCAAGATCTTCTTCTCATAGCCCTGCCAGGTTGCGCGCAGAGTCTCAAATACTACACCATGGGCTGAAACGCCATGTACCGATACTGGCCTTTGCATCTCTCCCGCAAGATGAAGTTGCGCTGTCAAGATCTTTCTTTGGTGATCCATGTTGACCCGATAAGGCGATAATCGTCGACCCTCGCGTCCTCCCGAGGTCAGCTGGGATTCCCTTAAGTCTGGTTCTCGTGGCAGCCAGTTCTCAGGGATTCGAAACGCTCGATCAAGTCCTATTTCTCCCACAAGAGCATAAGGATACCTCCTAAGATAACCTCGAGCTTCGGCAAGATATTCAGGCAAAGGACGGGGATCAGGGAGAGATAAAATAAAGCCACGATCTGTTGGCGAAGGCGAAATTACACTTTGATAATGTTTTACCTTCTCTGGTTCCCCAAAAAAGCTTCCCGTATCAAAGATGTCATCATCGTAGATTAGGTGAGAGAACCAAGGGTGCCAGCCAAATGATGGTATGACTTGACATTGTGAAGATACTCTGCCTTCTTCTCCCCGCGTGAGCTTCTGGGTTATACCAAAGTCATCAGCGAATTCAGCTACCAAATGCTGATCCTGTCTTCGTGTTGCCATAATTGTTAGGGCTCTCGCCTTCATGCTAGAAATGTCATTCTTTGATGGCACCGTATCGGTAGGATGACAATGAGCATCATAGACGCCGATGTGCCACGGAAATGGTTCTTCTGAGGGGTACTCTGGGTTAACTGTCATTTTCGCCTATCTCAGAGAAATCTAGAGAATTCCTTGCAAACGTCAATGTAAAAAAGGAGGTGGGGGTAAACGAAGGTGATGGTAACTTAAGATATAATACATTCTTATAAGAGAACCAAAACAGATGGACCTGTATCATTACAGAATATCAGCGTAATCTACTCTACGGACACTAAGGTACCTTGCGTACCGGCTTTCACATGTCAATACGCTCGATTTCAATGTAGAGACTCCTGAACTGCGCCCCGAGAGGTCAAGACTTCTTTCTCAAGATGCCCAGCTTCATGTGCACACTTCTCTCGTCTTTCCTCATATTCATCTCCATGCCACTTGCATTATTTGGTCTTCTAACTACGAGTTTCGCGTTTTCTACCCTCTTCTTGCGGGTCATCGTCGTCTATGCTGAACTAGCCGTGGTCCTTGTACGTGATCAATTTCCAGGCCAGGTTACATTAATCAACATAGCGCCACCTCCCAAGATTAGGTCCCCTGCATTTGGCGAGAAAGAACAAAGCCGTATAAACCGGAGAGGAAGCACGGGTAGGGGGGACTCTGGGTCGCGTACGCCAAGGATACCAGAAACTAATGGGCTAGGGATCTACAGTGGCGGAGGCATTGGGCGGGACTTTGAAGGGGTAGGGGGATGGATGTTTCCTAATCCGGACGATGAAGATGGCCTCTGGACATCGATGAATTCTCGACTGGAGTTGCCAGCTACAATTTGTGAGCGCAAGCGGCACCATTGTCGCTCATTTACATCTAGTAGCTTGTCCTCTGCCTCCCTGGTAACGAGGTCTCCAGTCCGATCGAGAACGCGGACACCTTACGGCACTCGTGCCTCCAGAAATGCAAGCCCCGAGGAATACTTTGTCGAGCGCCCATCATCCAGGTCAACGACGGCTTTGGACACTGCCAACATCAGTAGAGCTTTACTACGCTCGAAAACATCCTCGGTCTCTACAGTCTATTCGGACAATCTTAATCGAAGCTCGCAAAGTCGAACTCACATCTAAAATCGACGATTTACAACTCGAAATGACTCGGCAGTATAGCTACAAGACAAGCCCAATTTACGAGAGATACCCATATCCTCTCATCTCCCTTCTTGCTATACACGACATCGCATTGCAGGCTTAAAAGATTATGCTTTTAGTGAACCAGGACTTATAGGTAAGCTTAACTCTCATCATACTCCGCTCCCTTCTGCCCAAATCCAACCACAAGGAGGTTGGAATCTAAAAGATTCGAGAAGACAGACTGCTCTCGCCGCTCATGCCACAAATCGAAATGTAATGTTGTCTGACTACAGGATAAAAGGCCACGGAGCAAAACTGCTAGCGCCAAGATCAAAAGGCAAGGTGAAATAGTTTGTTGTTACCAGGAAGTCTATGCTCGCTTTTCCCGCTTCGAAACATCACTCATCTCTTCCCGCATTACTTCATTAAACTCCTCCCATCCATCAAGATATACATGGTGACCGGCTTTCTTGATTATCGTTACTTTGGCGGAACCCTTCTCGTTCCTCTTTTCTTCGGGGGAAGCGTTCGCTAAGACTTTCTTCTTTGCTTCCTCCATCTTTTGCTTCGCGGCATATCCTCCAGCAACGTCCATCCAGTCGTTCTCGCCATACATCACAACCACTGGAATGCCATGTTCTCGCGTTTGCTCCGCCGTCTGGACGCTTGAGGTGGTCGTACCATTTGGTGCAACTACCTGACGACCGACGCCGTGAATGCGTCTGATTAGTGGGCTGCGAGCGAATGCACCTGGGGCAAGGATATACGCGAGCGCATATTCGCCGCTGCCTCGTTGCCTAAACAGGGAGTATGCGTAATCATGTAAAGCTTGTGCTTCGTTCGGTGCAAGGTGAGAAAACCGCCGTGAGGTCCAGCCTGAAACAAACCGGGGACCTAAAGGCCCTGACCAACGGACCAGGCTGAAAGGTGAGATATTTGCGTCCCACAAATAGGTCAACCATTTCGGAAGTGGCTTTCTCGGAGCGGTCGGGGGAGTCTGGTCACCTGGCTTTGGATTTTGCTGTGCTTTTGGCCCCGCATTCCAGAAGTTGTTGTTATCTCCACGCTTCGCGTCCTCCGGTATTTTGGGATTCGAACTTTTTGTCGTGTCATCCTGGTCTTGAGAAAGTTCATTGGCGAGCGTTGATTCTAGAGGCTCGGGCATTTCGGCGTTAACAGCGTATGGATCTTCTGGTATGCCAACAGGCGATGCAAGTACCAGTTTATTCAGGTGTCCGGGATACTTCAGGGCATATGCGACAGCCATATATCCACCCAAACTATGACCCAGAAGTGTGAACCGATCTATTTTTCTGTGAACCCGCCACTCTTCTAGTGCGTCAATGAACCAATTCTCCGCCTCAGTGATGCTGTCTTGTCGGGTTTTGCTATGTATCCGAAACGGCGGCCGAGTACTTCGGCCCATCCCCATAAGATCCAATGCATACACCTTCCAACCTTCAACCCTACTGAGGCCTTCGAAGTTCTTATAGAAAAATCCAAGCCCCGCACCGTAGCCGTGCAACATGACCAGGTTTTGATCGGTCTCTTCCCCAACACGCTCCACAGAAAACTCATTGAGAGCACGACTTTTGCCGCTCAATTTCACCAATTTCGAATGCCATTTTCGAGGACCAAATGGATCAGTTACTGAGTTTGTCGTTACCAGAGGTGCTTTATTGCTTCCAGTCTCAGAGACCGAGATTTTGGAAGCAGAAGTTGAGGGAGGAGCGGATCCTGTCTCGGTGTGGGTTGGAGGCTGCTGGAGATAAGGTATGTAAGACAGAACAGTGTGCTCAGCTACAGCTGCTGGGATGTTGGCCCACTATATGTGCATTAGAGGCCGAATTGCAATCATGGTCGTGGGGAGATTTCTCATACCCACTGGCTAAATCCCTCTTTATATCCAAGCGTAAAGTACGCTCCAATTCTCCCTGTCCGATTAGCCTCTGAAGGTGTCTCGCTTTGCTTGGCTCTTCGGGATGCCAAAGGGCTTCGCTGGGTTTTTGATCGAAAACCATCGTCACTGTTATTCGCAGCGGTAGCAGACATGGTGGAGCTATCTCTCCAAGGAGTACTTGTAATACCAAAAGACCAGCTATGAAGACTGAATGCCCTTTGTTTCAGCAATGTCGCAACTAGAGAGCGATTATGGCGTAGTCTTTGATTGATCTTTGAGGCAGATGTCCGACCAGCGGCGAGTGAAGGGACTCGAAGTGGTGCCAATGTTTTAGTGAACCAAAAGACTGTATGTTGAAGGTTGCTGAGACCAGGCAGTAGATACTTGAGCCTTTTTTTGCTCCAGATCGGGCATAAACAGAGTAATGTAGGTGAGAAAATCAGCGTCGCCAGGACTCGTAGTGTCTGCCTAAATAAAGATGGAGTTACAGGATGGGAATGTTTAACCCCGAGCCGAAGGATCTGTCTGCCCGACTTCCGCCTGCCGCTTGTGAAAGTGAGCTCGTACAGGCAGGATAAAACACCCGAATCACTTTTGGTTTCCGTACCACAGGGCTTTCATTATAACAGTTGTTGACTACTCAGGCATTGAACGTGATTTTGGGAATGATGTCTTAAATCTTGCTAGACTTGCAATGTCCGGCTCGAAGCTTGACCAGTTCGTCAAGGGAGCCCCACCACCAGGCACTTCGGTACCTATTGTACTTTCCAGATCTCCAACTCCCTCTCCGCTAGCCGAGCCTGCAGAGCCTACGAAGTCAAGATCTAAAATCCCGCTCCAGCCCTCTGATCTTCTGGCGACTCTTCCCTCTTCCCCGCCTCAGATATACCTGAATTTACTCATCCTCGAAGCGTCACTCCGGTCCCAGTATCTGACTCTGCGCGCCCGCAGGAGACAGAATACTTTCTTTCTGTTTCTGCTCACCGTCTGGGTTGTCTGCTTTTTCTATGCTCTGTTTCTTCGACCACGAGAGGATGGAAGTGGAGTTGGTGGTTCAGTCTACTGGGTGGTTGAGATGGCTGAAAAGGTAGCTTTAATGGGGGGTATTGTCACAGCTATCTTGGTTTGGGGTACTGGACAGTGGGATCGAGGAGTTAGATGGCCTCGGCGATGGGTCGGCGTTGCAAACCGAGGCTTGAGGAATGTCAATGCCAAGGTAGTCGTGATCAAGGGGCCCTGGTGGAAGGAGATGGTGGGCCACCTATCGTCCTTATTCCCCTACTCTTCCTTGTTTCCTTCGCAAGGGTCTTCATACCACTATGTAGACCATTCACTTGATAAATCGAGCGCTTCTGGTACCCGATCAGGATCTGAGGAGGCTGAAGAGACTTTACCCCTCGAAGATGTCTCTCCAGGTGGTGACTACATCAAACTACTGCTCTTACCGAAACCATTCTCCCCAGAATTTCGCGAGAATTGGGAGCTCTATCGACTCGAGTATTGGGAAAGGGAGAATGAAAGAAGAGCACAATTGCGGCAGCAGTTTAAAAGGAGAGAAAGGCAGTTGGCTAGAAAGCAAGGTGGATGGCTTTGGTGGGTTGGCTGGCGTGGCTGGAGAAAGGCAAATGACACATGTGCGAGTGGCGGGGACGTTGAGAAATTTTATTACAGACATCATGTGGAGAAGGATACCAAGACCAGGCATTCTATTGCCAGACCAGAATCTCTTTCGCAAACCACATCTCGCAGCACTACACCAACGAATCCAGATATCGAGGAGCGGCCCCTTCTTGCCCGTGTACGCCGTGGCAGCAGCAACAGTACAAATGAAAGACGTAAAAAGGTCAAGTCATCCATGTTCAGTGATGGCGGCCATGTTTTAAAACTGACATCAGTGAGCATGAATTCTAAAGTACCTGCATTCTGAGAGAGTTAGCAATCATAATACTCTTTAAGTACTTTACATTAATATCTAAAAAAATCATGATCATAACTATTTCTTATAGGGTGACCGTTGGCCAGCGATGGAACTCACCTGTACGCGGTGCTGGCTACGAACCTTCTGTCTAGTTACAGAACAGCTTAGAGGTTATCAAGTTTACAAGGGATACTGAATATGAAAATCATTCGACGCGTCGTGTATCTGACTCGTACTCAGACTCGAAGCTGAACTTAGCATCCAGCGAACGTTTTATTTTTTAATTTTTTTTTCATTACCTCTCTACGGGCCAGCTAGAAAATGCTCGATCTAACCCTAACCCTAGGTGAAATGGCCCGTTAAGAGGTTTAACCCGTTAAGAGATAAATAGGAGTAAGTGTATACAACCTAAGGTTATGATAATACTAATATAATAAATAATATTTTTATTAAAAGATTTTAAACATGTTAAAATAAAATCTTTAGTTTATTTTTTTCGTTAGTAAATATTAGAAGGGTTCACCTAGCACTCGGCTAAACCTAGCAGTCGAACAACCCTATAGGGCTGAAAATTCATATTTCGTTTTTTATTGCTTTAAACGATAAACTACGTAGCTAATATGATCTCTTTAAGGCTCTTCTGATACGCATGTCTCGCTCTGATTAATTAGTTGTAAATATCACATTATTTCTTTACTTTTGCTTTAGCTTTTACTTTTGCTTCTGCTTTTGCTTCTGCTTCAGCTATTTAATTCGTAGCTTAATTATTAGCTGCTTCGTTTTCTTTTATTTAAAGCTTATTATCATTAATATTACGATAGCTTGTTTTTTAAAAGTAAAGAAAAGCTTTAAAGCGAAAAGCTTAAAGCGAAAAGCTTAAAGCGAAAAGCTTAAAGCGAAAAGCTTAAAGTTTAAACGTAATAAATTATTAATTCTTTTATTTTACATCTTTATTTATTAAGCTGAAGCTGCAGCTCGTATTTAATAAATAAAAGGTTTTAAAATAAAAAGCTTAGAATTTAAACGAAGTAAATAATTAATCTTTTTATGTTATATTTTTATTTATTAATTTTTTTTCTTTTATTAACAAAAGTGCGAACTTAGCTAAAATTAATTACAAGCTCATTAAGCTAGCACAAGCTAAAATTATTTATTTAGTCGAGCTTTTAGCTTATAAGCTTTAATAATTACTCATTAAGAGCTAATAGTTACAAGCGTTTTTAGTTATTAATAACGATTATTTATTTAAATAACATTATTTACTTAAATAACATTATACGTTTAAATGATTTAATGCGTAATTCGTATTATTTTAACAAACGTTACGTTTAAAATACGTTAACGTTAATTTTAATAATATATATTTTATTATTTAAAAGAATAGAATTAATTATATATATAACTCAGAGTCGTAACATTATTTTTCTTCTTTAACGAGTAACGTTTACGTTATTAACTATTTATATATAAAGTAATCTTGCTATTAATTCTTAATTTCTTAATTCTTAATCTTGTAAAATTAAAATGTTTAAAAGCTAATGCGACGTAATTTACTGAGCTTGTTAACGTATTATGAAGCTTAATATAAAGCGTAATATAAAGCGTAATATAAAGCGTGTTATAAAGCTTAATATAAAGCGTATTAAAAAGCTTAGTAAAAAGCTAATGCGACGTGACTTACTGAGCTTGTTAGCATGTTATAAAGCTTAATATAAAGCGTAATATAAAGCGTGTTATAAAGCTTAATATAAAGCGTAATATGAAGCGTGTTATAAAGCTTAATATGAAGCGTGTTATAAAGTGTTAAGATCGTGTTTAAAATTTAATCACTAATAAACGAGCTGAGTAAAATGTTTAATTTATAAAGATAGTTATAACTAAAAGTTTAAAAATACAGAAAAAAGAAAGTTTCTGAAGCGATATTTATGTACTCAGAGTTTACGCTAGGCCTTAAGGAAAAAGATGTTATGATACAAAGAAAATGTAATACTTAAAAATGTTAATTAAAGTAGTATTAAGATATGTGTTAGAATAAAATTAAAATATGTTAAGACTTTTACTCGTGATAAGCTTAATCTAGTTTTAATTAATTTTAACATACTCGTAACATTATCTTTCTCTTTAAATATTCATGTTCGCATGAATGAAAGAAAAGAAATTAAATTTAAAACGTCGTGTTTATTTAATCTAGTGTAACTTGTTCGAATGAAGCTTATAAAATTCGACTAAAACTTTCTTAAAGCTCTCGAATTTTTCTTTATTAATATAATATCATTCGTCGTCTTAATTTAAATTTATTCATTTAATCTTATATTATAATTAATCTCAATAGCGTTTAAAGTTCAGAATGTCGTTTATTTCTTAATAATTCTCGTCTTTAATTATTAACGATTAAGATAACTTTAAATGTTAATTTAATAAAGAATTTTAATAATAAGAACGCAGTAACTTAAGACTAAAGATTAAATGAAGTAGCTTTATACTTTCGAATAAGCGAAGCTAATAAAAAATCTTTACATTAACAGTAATTTAATAAAGTTTTAGCTGTTTATCTTTTAAATTCTTGCATGATTTAGTTATTTTAACGTTTCGAAAGAATAATTAAACTTAATCGCTTATTTTATAAATTATGTCTCGACGATGCTTATTAATCTGTGCTTTAATAATTATTTTATTCTTTTTTAATTATTAACGATCGAAAATTAAAAGCTCTTTCATCTTAACTGCAATGTCGTTAATCTTTCTAGCTTTAATGCGTGCACGAGTTATTTCGTAATCAGTCGTATCTGTATTAAAACTTATTCGTAAGTAAAAATTCTTATTAAAGTAAAACGAAGTCATTAAGATAATCGAGAAAATATTAAAATTCTTACTAAACTTCATTATTAAAAGTCATTTAGCTCAGTCGTTTTGCATGTAATTGTAATAAATTCTTAGCTCGCGTTTAACGTCTTAATTAGCTCGCTTTAATTATTCGTTTATTTTAAAATAATAAACTGTTAATAAACTAACTTTAATTCTTAAACGTTTACAAAGGCTTTGTTACATTATTAATATGAATTAAGAGTTTCTGTTTAAAATAATAAAACTGAATAAATTATGAAGTCGATAAACGTTTTATAACATGATTTAAATCGTTTCTTCGATTAAGATTTTATCATTTTCTTAATAACAGAGAACATAATGTCGTTTCTTAATGAGACGACAGATAATAATACAGATCGCGTTATAGCTTTTAAATAAAGATAATCTCGTGATAAAGTTCATGATTATATTCTTTCAGCGTTTTTATAAAATTAAAAGAGATTAATAAAGTTCATTAATATCATCGCGAAGCGTCTTACTTCGCTAATAAACATAACAGTTTTAAATGTATTATTTAATCGTAACTTAATGATTTAATTAATAATAAAATCATTAAATTAAATTTATAATTCTTTAATTATTAAGATAAAAAGTTAACGACTGATCGTGAATTTCCTGTAGCAATTTCGTATGCATATTTTCGAAAACTTACAGTAAATTCTTTTTAAATAAAGCTTCGTTAACGATCTGACAGTTCTTTAATTTAATGTTATATAATTTAAGCTTATTATTTTCTTATTGCTTATCGATATTCGATGCACAGCTCATTAATTTTGTTAACGTTTAATACTCGTTAATAAAGATTAGCTTTTAATTTAATTACTAGAATATTCATTTTATTCGAGATTAAAATGATTTAATAACGATTCTCGATACGTTTAACGATTTCGAAAGAATCGATTATAAACATACGTATTAACGCATTAATTTTAATATTGTTCTTGTTTAATCGAAAGATGATTTAAAAGTTAAACTTTAATAAAATATTCAGATAATTAACTTAACGTTAAGTTAACTGTTTATCTTTCATAAAAATCTTTAATGTTTAATAATTAGTGAACATCTGAATAAATAATTTAATATCTTTCAGCTCGAGCCTTTAATGCTCGAAGCATTAAATAATAATACTTTTACTGTAAAAGATTATCGAGTAAAGAATATCTTTATCATTATATTATAATAATATATTATCTTTAACGTAATTAAACGCATCGATTTTTAAAATAGTTTAACGTTTAAGATTAAAATGCAGCAGCACGAAGACTGAACTAACTTGTTTCTTTAAATCTTTAAAAGCTTAAACACATATTTAATTTTATACGAAGAAAGTATCTTTACGAGTAAACTGAGTGAAGAATTTAATCAGCTTTAAGAAATCTTTAATGAATCATTAATAAAAGTTAACGAAGCTTACGAAGTTTTAAATCTCTTTTAAATTAATCGAAGTAACTTAATTAATTATTACTTTTGTTAAGAAGTGCGATAACAGGCTCGTTTCTAGCAGCTCTTAATAAACTAGCGTCAGGGGTAAGGTCGCTAGCCGCGGCTCAGCCATGCGTGGCAGTATATAGATAGAGCAGTCTGTAGCTTCTCTTCATAATTAATTAGAATTTCATCATATGTTATACTATTCGATCTATCCTTTTAATAAATTATGAGCTCGAATAGCACGAAGCTTTCATTATAATTAGAACGAAACAACTTTAACATTTAATACTTAACGACTCGATACGAGACTTATTTAAACGAGTAATCTGCGATCACTTACTACGCGTCTTACGAGAAAACAAATAAGTATACTGATTCAGAGAAATTCAGTGAAATTCGACAACTTACTACGCATCTTACGAGAAAATAAATAAGCATTCACATTAAGTCGACAGTTTACTACGAGTCCTTAAGAAAGCGAACAAATAAACACACTTAATCGCGTCGAAGAACGCATTAATCCTTTTATTATTTCTGACGAGATTAAATCTTTCTTCACTTTACTCGTTATTTTATTTAATATTCTTATTTCATTCTTCGATTTTAACAACAAGCTGAGTTTACATCGCACTTCATGAACTTCGACGACTTCTTCGTTAAAAGGCGATCTGTTTTCATTCTCACTCGTGAGAACTGTGATTAATGATTCTCTCTCATGAAAAGATGACTTATCGAAAAAGATTTATGATTCGTCATTAAAGACAAGTTTAGCTTAAACACATCTGACAGCGTCATCAGCATCATCAGCGGAATTTAATCTCTCGATCTTAAAAGTTAAAAGATTAATGCGAAAGCTTATTATTAACTGATCATCTGCATCATCATTAACGATTAAGAACACACTGCAGATAAGACGTCAGCGAAAGAGATTTAAAATGCTCTGAGCTATAAATACAAAGAGAAGCTACAAATCACTGAGAGACAATATCTGGCGGACTTCATTAATTATAGAATGTCGACGGATATCTTTATTAAAAAGGCATGAACACATCTCGTTAAGTTAACACGAAAGATCGCCGCAACACAGAAAAACATGAGCGATTTATTTAAGTTAAAACGTCGCTTTCAAGCTTTACTTTAATCGCTGTTAAATGAATACACAGTCATTCGAGACGTCATTAATGCGCAGAATAAATCAGACGTCGAGAAGAAACTTTAAAAGCTATAAGAGAAAAAAGCACAATTAAAGACAACAGAGGCTGCGCTATGAGCTAAGCGGGGAAACGAACGCGATCGCACTGATTAAGAAAATAAACGCAAAATCAGTCATCGTCGCAAAAGTCTCTCAGACTTTAATAGCGATTAACCTCGTTAACGTTATTCGTAACGGTTCCTGAAATGTTTTCTCTATAAAGACGAACATCGTTTAGTCGATTACTCTCATCTGTTTGCAGCTTAAAAGCTCGTAAAGAAACGTAAAGGCAAAGATAAAATAAGACACAAGAACGTTAATGATTTTTAAACTCTTACTGAGTTTCTGAAGAACAAGCACAAGAAACACAGAGCTTATAACGCTGAAGATAATGACTTTAACGTCTTTAACGACGATGAAGATGAAGACTACGAGAGCGAGAACATTGCAGCTCTATTAAAAAACGTTATCAGTAAGATTTCTGAATTCGACTAAGTTATAGATTCTGGCGTCTTCTCACACATGACTGATTAACTTCGACTTTTTAGTAAATCTCTAATTCGCATTAAGAGACGCATCATTAAAGTTAAAGGAAGAAAATTATATGCTAATTACTGTAACACAGCAGTCATGCGAGATCGTCATGAAAACTCAGTCAGACTGTCTTCTGTTCTTCATGTTTTTAAGCTTAAGATTAATCTTCTTTCTGAAAGAAGAATGTATAAGAAAGATCTGCAAGGAAGCTTCGATGACAAAGGTTTATACATGCACGACAAGCGAAAGAAGCAGATGATTAAGACTCTAGAATGCGAAGGCGTTTACATAATAAAGAGAATTGTAAACGATCTTAATGAATTTGCATTATTATTAGCTATGCAGCGTGATGTTTCATTAGCATTTTCAGCGATGCATAGTTCAATGAACCGTGCCGATTCAATGAATCTTAATAATTTAATAAATTTAAATTATTCTGCGTCTCACGTTAATGCGATTCATCATGAGAACGAGATTAAAATTAATTACAGTTAACTTAACTTCGCAAATGACAGAAGCTTTAAGTTATACAAGCTATGACATCGCCGTTTCGCTCATCTTAAATCAGTAAAGCTTCGTTAACTTCATAAGATTATTACTTTAAAGAAATTTATTTTCATTAACGACAGTCACGAGAATGTATGCGAGATATGCGCGCTCATTAAGTTCATTAACAAGCGAGAACACAATGTTAGCGATCGAAAGATAAGTATCTTAGCTCTCATTTTCATAGACATCTGTGAATCACTTTTAACATCTCTTAATAGCGAGTCGTATTTTCTAAAGATAATTAATAATTACTCTAGAAAGACTTAATGTATTCTCTTAAAATAACGATTCGATGCATCAGATGTCTTACGAAAGTGAAAACTCGACGTGAAGCTTTAAAGCGATGTTAAACTTCTCTCAGTACGCAGTGACAACGTCACGAAATTTAAAGCTATTCTGAATGACTAATGCTCATTAATTAACATCGCTTTTCAGTATATCGTTTCACACATGTCGATTCAGAATGAAGTAGCTGAAAGAATTATACGCATTACAGAGAACTCTGTGCGAGTCATGATTAAGAATGTCGGATTTCTCATTAAGTTCTAAATAAAGGCTGCGAAAATAAATATTTATCTGCGAAATTGAACTGTCATAGAATCTTTAATTAACGAAGCTCTCACGATTCCGGAGAAAGCATTCATTAAGATTAAGTCATTAATTAATCATGTACGGATATGAGAATGTAAATGCTATTCGCACGTTAATTTTAAGTCATTACTAATAAAAGACAGACGCGATAAATTCATGAACAGAGACAGATTCGGCGTTTTCATAAGATATGTGAAAAGCATCGACAAGCAATATCGTTTCTGAGTCTCAGATCTTAATCGAGTTATTAAGAGTCACGCTATTAAGTTCGCTGAAGATGAAAAGAATGAAGACATGAATCTGCGACTTCGTAAGTAAACGTTTAACATGCTTTCGAAGCGAAGATCTGTAGAAAGATCATTAAAGATTAACACGTTAAAATCTGATGCTTTCATGATTAACATTTCATCTGAATTAATTAACGCATTAAAGATGATTGCAGTTAACTTAAATGTACACGGCGCTGAGATCACGCCGCATACATCAGATGAGCATAAAACTCACGCAGACGTTCAGATCACTTCAAAAATTCTCGTATTAAGCATGTTTAAGTCAGCGATTTAAACATTCCTGCATGTAATCATTTTAAAGAGGAAAAGAGACGGCGAAGATTAACAGATGAAAGAACGCGCATTTAAGATCTTGTCACGATTCTAGCCTTGCTAGGCTCAGCTTTAGCTTTGCCAGCCCTATTATCGTTCCGTCACCGCTAGTTCTTATTAAGCTTAGCGCTTCCCCGACGTCATCTGTGTAAGGCATTAACCCTTTCGGGCCTAGCGTCGGCTGAGAAACACACATATGTAATTAGCTTCTTATCTGTAGCTACCTTTCTTTCTTAGCATTTATTTATTAGTTAAATGACACTCATATGACTCGCTTTATGCTGATCTTTAACAGTAAATAAATGCTTATTAATTACTTTACTATCGACGTGTAAACGATACGAAATAATTTACTTCGTTTATTCAGAAAATCTGTAAGAGATTCTTTAAATTTGCATTATCACTTTAGATCGCAAGGGATTCTTCGATTCTATCTTCATTTGTTTATTAAAAAATTTATAAGAGCTTCTTTAAATTACTTTCATTAATAAATAAATCTATTCTTATCATGACACGCGACTTCGATTCAGTCGAGTCACGATTAACTCGTTTTCTTAAAAGCACTGCAAGTAA
>JAABUO010005093.1_pt1 | contig 15408 bp, 6 predicted proteins | sample 5559291 | NCBI WGS metagenome assembly JAABUO01 (sample SAMN10711878, study PRJNA513372) | rock metagenome | isolation source: Antarctica rocks | place: Antarctica: Victoria Land, Finger Mt sud
ACGTTTTAATAATGCTTATTAATTTATGCTTTAATAATTATCTTAATCTTTTTTAATTATTAACGATTAAAAATTAAAAGCTTTTTTATCTTAACTATAATGTCGTTAATCTTTCTAGCTTTAATGCGTGTACGAGTTATTTCATAATTAATCGTATTTAAATTAAAACTTATTTATAAATAAAAATTCTTATTAAAATAAAACGAAGTTATTAAGATAATTAAAGAAATATTAAAATTTTCGCTAAATTTCATCATTAAAAGTTATTTTACTTAATCATTCTGCATGTAATTATAATAAATTCTTAACTCGCGTTTAACGTTTTAATTAACTCGTTTTAATTTATTATTTATTTTAAGATAATAAATTATTAATAAACTAGCTTTAGTTCTTAATCGCTTACAAAGACTTTATTATATCGTTAATATAAATTAAAAGTCTCTGTTAAAAATAATAAAACTAAGTAAATTATAATGCAAATCGCGTTATAATCTTTAAATAAAAATAATCTCGTAATAAAGTTCATAATTATATTCTTTCAGCGTTTTTATAAAATTAAAAGAGAATAATAAAGTTTATTAATATTATCGCGAAGCGTCTTACTTCGTTAATAAACATAATAATTTTAAATATATTATTTAATCGTAACTTAATAATTTAATTAATAATAAAATCATTAAATTAAGTTTATAATTCTTTAATTATTAAAATAAGAAGTTAACGATTAATCGTGAATTTTCTGTAGCAATTTCGTATATATATTTTCGAAAACTTATAATAAATTCTTTTTAAATAAAGCTTCGTTAACGATTTAACAGTTCTTTAGTTTAATGTCATATAATTTAAGCTTATTATCGCTTATTGCTTGTTAATATTTAATGCATAGCTTATTAATTTTATTAGCGTTTAATACTCGTGAATAAAGATTAGCTTTTAATTTCGTTATTAAAATATTTATTTTATTTAAGATTAAAATAATTTAATAACGATTCTTAATTCGTTTAACGATTTTAAAAGAATTAATAATAAGCATGCGTGTTAACGCATTAACTTTAATATTATTCTTACTTAATTAAAAGATAATTTAAAAGTTAAACTTTAATAAAATATTTAAATAATTAACTTAACGTTAAGTTAATTATTTATTTTTCATAAAAATCTTTAAAGTTTAATAATTAATAAATATTTAAATTAATAATTTAATATCTTTTAGCTTAAGTCTTTAATGCTTAAAGCATTAAATAATAACTAGTAATTTCTTATTATAAATATAATAATTACATTTAATAAAAATTATACTTTTATTATAAAAGATTATTAAATAAAAAATATTTTCGTTATTATACTGAGATAAAATATCGTCTTTAACGTAATTAAACGCATTAATTTTTAAAATAATTTAACGTTTAAGATTAAAATATCGTAATATAAAAGTTAAGCTAATTTATTTCTTTAAATTTTTAAAAGCTTAAACACAGATTTAATTTTATACGAAGAATATATCTTTGCGAGTAAGCTAAGTAAAAGATTTAATCAGCTTTAAGAAATTCTTAATGAATTATTAATAAAAGTTAATAAATCTTACGAAGCTTTAAATCTCTTTTAAATTAATTAAAATAACTTAATTAATTATGACTTTCATTTTAACAAGATTTATTTAAAGGTTCTGTTTTAACACGATGACTTTTAAAAAGATTATTTCTTTAACGTTAAATTTACATTTTTAAATATTTATTTATAAATTAGTTTCTTGTAAACGACTTAATATTATTTTAACATGTCGTTTATATTCTCGTTAAATTTTATTATAAATTAAAATGTTATTTAAATAAATCTAATAAAATTTGTTTAAAAAATCTTATAAAAAATTATTCATATACTGTTAAAAAGAAACAGAGTCGTTAATAAGTTTAAAAGAAAGAACTCGTAATTTATATAATTTTAAAGCGATAATAAAAATTATATAATCTTCGTTATTAAAATGTATACGAAGTTTATTAAACGTTAATATAATATTTAAGCGAGTTAAATATTTACATCTTATAATTTTATTAATAATCTTCTTAATTCAAGATAGCGAGTAACGATTTTTTTTAATAATAACGTTAAGCTTTCGATAATTTACGTAAAATCGTAAATCTTTATTTACTTTTAAAACGAACAGAATTAATAAGAAATAAAGAGCTTTACTAAGAATAATAAAACTTTTAAAAAGATTCTCGTTTAAATATTTCTTTATTTTTTAAAGCTTATAAAAAGACATTTAATATGCTTAACATTAAGATAAAACGACGTTATTAATAAGCTTTATTTTGTAATTATAAAAACGATACGAGAATAGCTTATTAATTTAAGCTCGATTAAAGAAGTTTAGAAAATTTTAATATTTCGCGAATAGCTTAACTTTAATATCTTTTAAATTTTAAGCCGTCTCGTTAATTAAGAATAAATTAACTGAATTTAAATTACACTAAATGTTATAAATTAACTCTTTATTAATGTTTTTAATTAACATAATAAAAATCTTAATGTAATTCTTCTTTAAGCGATTAATTAAAATTTAAAAAGCAGCAGCGTTTATACTATAAATTAAACAGACTTCTTTCTTTAAGATTAAAACTGAACGTTAAAGTACTTTAAGTACTTAAAAAATGTTCGTTAAATCTGTCGTTTTTAATTCGTACGAAACTAATAGCATTAATATTAGCGTTTTTAGTTAACTAAAAAAAACGATAATATCGCGACTCATGTTTAATAATATCTCATTTTTGTTTATTTAAGATTTTTTTAATATTATTTCGTAATGTTTAATGTTTATAATTAATATTAATATTAAAGGTTTCTTATAATTGTTAATAATTAAAATAAAAAGAATTTTATAAGTAATTATTTTCTTAACTAGCTTTTTATTATTACGAGTGTATCAGAATTAACTAAAGCTAGATTAAGCTTATTACGAGTAAAAGCTTTAACATACTTTAACATTCTTTAACATAACTTTAACACGAATTAATTAACATTTTCGAGTATTACATCTTTTTTATGTCATAACATTTTTCTTTCGAGTTTAGCTTAAACTTTAAGTTTCTAAGCATAAATATCGTTTCAGAAACTTTTTTTCTTCTGTATTCTTAAACTTCTAGTTATAATTATCTTTATAAATTAAACATTTTATTTAGCTCATTTATTAGTAATTAAATTTTAAACATGATTTTAACATTTATTATAATCGCGTATAAGCTTTTCTTTTAATAACGAAATAGATTACAAATTAAGCTTCTTGTAAACTTTCGTAACTAAATTTATATATATTAAAGTGTAAACAGTTAACTCGTTATTTATTAAAAATCGAATACTAAAAGATTAATCTTGCGAAATAAAAAACGCGTTAATTAAAAAAAGCTTTTTAAAGTAATTATCTTTTTAAAGAATGTTCGTTTTATTACATAAAGATATTATCTTTATTCTTTTAATAACTTTTAAAGAAATAATTAGTTTTTTATATTAAAGTTCGAATTAAAACCGAAATAATTAAATTTATTCGCATCATTATCGTTTATAGCATTAACTTTTGTAACTTAATGAAAGCATTTTTTAAAAATATGATCGAGTTTGTAACAAACGAAGCAGTTTTCATTTAGTATGTTAATTTCTTTTACGTTAATTAAAACCGCGTCGCGCTGTTTTAACTGATTCATGAATATATTAAATTTTTTCTGATAGTAAGATTTAAGAACGTTTTTAGCAAAGATGATCTGTTTAGTCGACTTTAATTTAATGAATTTCTTTTCTTTAATTTCTCGCATAGCTCGATAATCATTATTTAAACGTATTAAATAATTTCGAATTTTACTTAAAAAGCTGAGTTAAATAACTTAATTACTTAAAGCTACTTTAAGACGAAAGATTATCTTGTTCTTCAGATTAATTATTACTTACTTCTTTTAATATTTTAAGTAAAAAGATAAACGCTAAAATATGAAATAAAACTCGCTAAACTTCTTTACTTCTTAAGTGAGATTATTATATTTTCTTCGAAAGTTAGTCTTCTTATTTAAATCATTATATAATTAAGCGAGTTTTTTAAGAAATTCATTAATTATTACATAAAGATTCATTAAATCTCGTTATCTTTAAATTAAAATTGTCTTTAATGTTTCTTTAATAATTTTAAAGTAAACATAAGCTAGTCGAGCATGATCATTCTTATAATGATTCGCGTTTATTTTTAGCTTATCTTAAATCTTTTTATATTAGTCGTTTCAAAAAGATTTAACGTCGTCTGTTAACTGAGATGAATTTAAAAGCTTTTAAAAGCGATTAGTTAAATTAAAATAAGTAAAAAATGATAGAATAATTTCTTTAAGCTAATGTAATTATTATTTTAATTAAGTCTTCGCTTTATTTAATTACTTTGTAATCTTGTAAAAGTAACGAGAAAGTTTATTAAAACGATCGCAGACTTTAATACTTAAGTCGCGTTAAACTCGTAACTCGTTAAGAATCTTTATAATTTAATTTAAATCTTCTTTAATTCATTTCTAAAGCTGACGAGAGTTTTTTATGTCTCAGAGCGAGTTAACGTCATCGAGTTCATTAAAAGCTGTAAAAGCAAATACAGATGTGCGTCGTTCTCGAACTACATCGAATCGTAAATATTTTAAAACTCGAGTTAAAAGTTTAAAATAAATAACAGAGTTCGTTGTGATTAAGTTTTAAGAGAAGTCATTAATGATTTCGAAGTTTTTAAATTAATTAAACTCGTTAAATCGAGTCATGTTAGTAAAAACGATTAAAGAACGACGATTGTTTAAAATTTTCGTAAATAATTTATCGAAATTTAAATAAATTTACTGAATGAAAAGCGATGCTCAGTAATATTATTAAAATAGAAACGATTTCGAAGTGTTTTAATTTTATTAAAAGAATTTTTATAATTTTTTAGCAATTTAACGAAGATTCTTTATCGTTAATTTTATTAATCGAGTAAATGATGCGTATTAAATGAGCGTTAGATTCTTTAATAATTTAACAATAATTTAAGCTCTTTAAGCTTAATTCTGTTAATTTTATTAACCTTTGAGTATTATTCTGTTTTTCGATTTCGTTAATTATTAAATAAATAAATTTCTTTAAACTCGTTTCGTGTTAAACGAGTATTTTAAATAAGTATAAAAATTAATATGATATGACTAACGAATTCTTAAATTAATGTTAAAATCGTGTTTAAAATTTAATTATTAATGAATGAGTCGAGTAAAATGTTTAATTTATAAAAATAATTATAACTAAAAGTTTAAGAATACAGAAAAAAGAAGATAGCTGAAGCGATATTTATATACTTAGAGTTCGCGTTAAATTTTAAAGAAAAATGTTATTATACAAAGAAGATATAATATTTAAAAATGTTAGTTAAAGTGTGTCAGAGCTATGTTAAAGTAGTGTTAGAATATGTTAAAATATGTTAAGACTTTTACTCGTGATGAGCTTAATCTAGCTTTAGTTAATTTTAACATACTCGTAACAAAATGTTCGTATATTTAAAATAATCGAAGAAGTTAATTTTTTTCAGAAATGAAAAACTTTCTTCGAGTCATTCTTTTAAAGAAATCTTTCTTTTTTAAAGCGTAACGAATAACTTCTTTAAAAACATTTCATTCGAGCTTTTAAGAAATTTAATAATACGAAAGCTATTAATTCTTTTACGAAACATATATAAAATTAATTAAAAATTATAAAGATTTAACGTCGATAATTAATTTACGTTCGCATTATTATTTCTGAGAAATAAGTTAATGAGTAAATGTATACTAAATTTAACGAATCGTAATTTTTAAATATTCAGTTATTTTAAAATATTTTCAGCTTAAATCTTTTAACGTATAAATCTGAAGTCATAAATCATAAGATAAATTCGATTACTTAGTAAGTATAATAAAGACTTCTGTAAAAGGCTTCATAAAAGACTGCATAAAAGACTTTATATTAATAAATAAATATATGAATAATAAAATACTTCGTACTATATAAAAAGCTAAATTTATAAATTAAAACTGTAAATTAATTAAATATTTTAAATATACTCGATAAAAGCTAGTAAAAATGTTTTTAGCGTGCGTTAATAATTTTTAACTACATTAAACTTATGTTTAACTTAATGTAATATAGCTTATAAGTATAATATTTACAGTTTAATATTTAACATACTTTTTCTTTACAGTAATAACGATCTTGTAATGATTATGCATTAAATTAATAAGCTTCTTTAATTATTCGAGTGTAATTACATCTTAAACTTTTCTTACTACTTTTCTTAAAGTATTATAAAAGAGCTTTTTCTAATCGTCATAACGCTTTTATATTTAGTTTTTTATAATGTTTTATACGACTTTAATAAGATTTAAATTAAGCGAGTATGAAGATTAGTTTATAACGCGTATATCTTTTTCTTTTAGCTTTTCTTAAGTGTATTTTACTGCGTACTCGAAAGCATTATTTTACATGAAGAAAAGATCTTAATTCATTCTTATTTAATCGTATATAACGAGTATAATATGCTTATAATAAAACTTCTTATTAATTTTATTTTAATCTTTTTCTTAAAAACATTTAATTTCTTCGTTTTCTCGAAAAAATATCTTTAAAACATTTAATTATCTTTTTTAAAAAGACGAGATATAATACATGTAAGATTATATTCTTCGTGCGATTATTTAATAACATAAATCTTACGATAACGACTGTTATTAATTTATATTTCGTTACTTTATAATATAATTTCTTATTATTTCTTAATTCAGTTTAAATATTTATATGCTTAAACTAATCGAAGAAGTTAATTTTTTTCAGAAATAAAGAACTTTCTTTAAATTATTCTTTTAAAGAAGTCTTTTTTTTTCAAAGCGTAACGAATAACTTCTTCAGAAACATTTTATTTAAGCTTTTAAGAAATTTAATAATACGAAAATTATTAATTCTTTTACGAAATATATATAAAATTAATTAAAAGTTATAAAGATTTAACGTCGATAATTAATTTACGTTCGCATTATCATTTCTGAAAAATGAATTAATGAGTAAATGCATACTGAATTTAACGAATCGTAATTTTTAAATATTCAGCTATTTTAAAATATTTTCAGCTTAAATCTTTTAACGTATAAATCTGAAGTCGTAAATTATAAGATAAATTCGATTACTTAGTAAGTATAATAAATATTTCTGTAAAAGGTTTCATAAAAGACTGCATAAAAGACTTTATATTAACAGATAAATATGTAAATAATAAAATACTTCGTACTGTGTAAAAAGCTAAATTTATAAATCAGAACTGTAAATTAATCAGATATTTTAAATATACTCGATAGAAGCTAGTAGGAATGTTTTTAGCGTGCGCTAACAATTAAAACCCTAGATACCACAGTATATTTCCTTAGCCACGATTCTCAGGCCTAATCACGTGTGTGGCGTAAGTGCAGGTTTCTCGAACATTCTATCGGCAGCACGTTGGTGCCTGGGCACTGGAGCGCGCTGTCTCTCGTCTCCTTCTACATCACCATCGCGACGGCAGGATAATGGACAGAGCCAGTCAAGTCCTAGCGCAAGGCGTACCTCCTGGCGTGCCTGAATCATATCGAGCTCTCGCAGATTATGGCAATGTCCCTCGCTCTACACTCCATCATCGCGCTCGCGGACGACCCTCAATAGAAGCGAAGGGCCAAGGCCAACAATACCTCGAACCGTACGAAGAAGATGTTGTCGTTAAGTATTTGTTGCGAACAAGGACGGCCCTAAGCGAAGGTTTTGGCTGCAAGACAAAGGGATAACAATACTTGGCGACTTTGGTAAATAACCCCAAGCCCTGTCTGAATCGGATCCATGAACGCCGTAACAAGGGTTTAGATTATTGAAGAACATGACACTTGAATTTCAAGGTTTTATGAAAGCGAACATACTAGAAACTACTAGAAACAAACTTCATAGTAGGAGTTTCCACACCCGAGTATAACTTCTTCAGGCGCCCTTAACCTCGCTCGCGTCTCCTTCTTCTTTTCTCTTTATCTTTCGAAATTAACGTATTAGCTTTCAAACTCGCTTTCCTCGCTCTTAATGCTCTGCTGCATCGTTCTGTTCTACCGTCATATAAGCATAAATCATAAATTCGGTCACGGCATTACAAGAGCAAGTTCACTCATTATATTTTATAAGCGATTCTTTATTCATTATAAGTTTTTCATCGCTGCTTATTCTTTAAGACATTTATGTCATCGTAGTATTATACATAATGTTTAAACTAATCGCGACGAGTTAATACATCGAGCTCGAGTCGAGTTACGATTTTAAAATTAAGTATTCGAGTCGAGTTATGATGTTAATATTAAGTATTCGAGCTAAATCATAATGTTAATATTAAGTATTCGAGTCGAGTCATAATGTTAATATTAAGTATTAACTCGAATTCTTAACTTAGCTCGTTAAAACATAAAGCTATATAATATTTAACTTGTTACATGATAATGTAAAAAAGTAATGCAAAAAAGTAATATAATTAATTAGTTAAATTATTAAAAATCTTAATAATTCGTATATTTTATTAAAATTAAACATTTTATAATATATATTATTAATAATGTAACAGAGTAATATAAATAACGAAAAGATAATATAAAAGAATAAGAAAATAATTTTAATTATTATTATAAGTCTTTTAATAATAATAACGTAATAGATTTAAAGTTAGTAAATCTTAACATTTAACGTTATTTTTAATTACTTAATAAATTATATTAAGAACTTAAATTATAATTTAACTTAAAATTAATATTAAGTTAAGTTATAATGTTAAGATTAAATATTTAAGTTAAGTTATAATATTAATATTAAGTATTCGAGTTAAGTTATAATGTTAATATTAAGTATTAAATATTAAAGTTATTATATCGTACGACGTACAGCGTACGACGTAGTTAACTATTCTTATTAAAACTAGTATTAAATGTAAAAGTTTTCATCGTATCTTCGTACGTTACAAATAATACTTAATACATACTTTAGTTAATACATATTAAATACATAATACATACGCTGTATGCTAGCGATATCGTTTATTATTACTGTTATATATATACGACTAAATCTTCGCCGTATATTTAATAAATTATAAGCTCGATTAATAATTATTTATCTTTAAATATTATTAGTCTTTCGTTAATATAATACGTATTAAATTTATTAAATCGTTTATATTAATTATAACATTAGTAAATGAACGAGATAATTATCTTCGTACGAAACGTATTATACTTATTAAATTTAATAATTAATCACGATGATTTAGTAACATTAAGACAAGTATGTAGAAAAAAAATGTTTAAGACTTAATAAAAAACGAAACAGTAATTGTACGAATCGCAGCAATGAAGAAAAAGATTAATGAAATAGTATTAAGAATTATACTAAAAATTATTAATAATGATTTATTTCGTACGATTAAAAGCATCGTTAACATAATTAATATATGAACTAAACTTAAAATTACATGCTCGTAAGTAAATTAAGAAGTATTATACGTTATGCTTAATAAGCTTTTTAAATATGTAGTAATAAATAAGATAAAGTATTATATTAAATTAATTAATGTTATATTTAACGATGTAAAAAGTCTTATTAAACGATTTAAAATGATCGTACAAGATGATTAAGATATATAAAACGACATTTACATTATTATTATTTTCGATTTACTTTTTTTAAAATACGACATTATTAAAGCTTATATTATTACTTTAAAAAAGATGTAAATATAAAAGATGTAAATATAAAAGATTTAGTAATAAATGACGTTTAAAGAAATACGTATTAACTTTAATCGTTAAGTAAATGTTAAATTAAAGCTAATAAAAAATATATAGTATAAAAAAAATTATATAATTACGATCGTTCGTACGAAAGCAGAAAAGACTTTAAAGATATAAGAATATACTTTATATACGATAAAGTAAAACATATATCGCGAAATTATCGCAGTATAGTAAGAAGATTAAAATTAAAACGAAAACGCGAAAATGATAAGAAATTTTTCGTACGAAATAAACATTTAAGAAGTCGTCTGTATAAAGTCGCTAATATTAGCATTAATGAGAATAAACTCAGCGAGAAAGAAGAAAAGAAATTATTACTTAAAATGATTAAATAAAAAATCTTCGTGAAGAATAATTATTAATATATTAATAGCTGCGCAGCATAACATGTTATTAATTAATTAAACTTATACGATGCGTTATCGTTTTACGAAAAAAAGTATAAGTTTAAAGCTGCGAACGACGAAGTTATGCGTAATACGACGAAGAAAATAATAATAATTTATATTAACGTTACATTAAGCGTACGAATACGTAATGTATGTTACGTGTCTTAAACATTCGTTAACTTAATCTTATTAAGCATTTTAAAAAGAAATAAATAATCGTACGTGAATAAAAACGAGTACATATTACTAGTTAAAAATAAAATCTTTATAATTAAAGTTAAGCTTATAAAATAAAACATTTATCGTTTAATGTCTTACGACGATAAGAAAATCTTAATAACATTATATGAAAAATTAAAAAAACTTATTAATTTAAAAGAAATAACATTACTATAACAGTTATGATACAGAAAATTTAAACACGTAAGTCATGCTAAAATTAAATTAATCTTCATTATAATTAACGACTTATTTTTAAACGAGTTAAATGATTTATACGAAGTAAATATATTAAAGAATTTAATTCATTAACATCATCGTCATTACATAAAACATTTAATAATTATTTTATAATTTAACGATGCGTTAAATGTTTATACGTTATGCATTTAAATAAGTAAATACGAATCATTCATTATACGTTTATAAGATTTATTACTAAAATATTAAAGAAATTACATTTAAATCTTTAAGAATTACATGATTTAATATCATTAAGAAAATCTTCGTACGCAGTTATACTGATGAACGATTATATTAAGAAATTATAAATTAATTTTTTTAAAAATAAGAAAGATTTTTATGACTAGTTTATTCGCATAATTTCGAGATTAAAATAACTTATTAAACAAAGATTAATATATCTTAAAGTTAATAAAGAAGAAAAGTATATTAATTATGTACTATTACGCTAATATAAGATTAAAGAAATCGTTATTAAGTAATTAACGCTTTACATTTTTAAGCATAAGGTAATAAGCGAACGAAAGTAAAAAACGCTTCGTACGATGAAGAACTCGTTATTACTAAACGTAAAGTTATTTAATATATACTGAACTGAAGTTATGCACGTCGTTAACGAACTTAAAAATTTATTATTAATGTTAAAAAGAAATAAAGTTTTAAATCATACGATTAATAACATATAATTAAACGTGACTCATTTACGCGTATTTAACAGCGTTGTTTATGTACACATTTTAAAAAAAAACGAATTAAATTAAACATAAAACGTACATGAATTAACATTTTCATGAGCTACACGAAATTTACTAAGAAATATCGAATATGAAATTCTTAACAGCGATTTATTTATAAAGTATTAATAATTACGATTAATGAGTTAAAATTTAACGCTTATTTACTTAACGAGTTTTCTTTTAATTTTATTAAAATTAAAAATATTAATCGTATTATCTTAAATGTATTACGCTTTAAAGATTAATTATATATTAATAAATAAACTTAATAAACAAGAAAGAAAATGATAAAATCGTACGAGTTAATATATATTAAGACGATCATTATATCTGTTTTAAGAGACGAAGAAAGCATTTAAAATAAGTTCTTGAGCTTAAAAGTTTTTAAACGAGACAGAAAACGTTTTTAAAAAAAAATTAAATATTAATAATCGAAGTAACGAAGTTAAATGCTAAAGTAAAGCTTGCAGCATTAATAAGAAAAGATGCTTTAATAAAACTCATTAACTTAATGTTACTCGCTTATAAAATAATAAGAAACAATTATCTTAATATTAATTTGCGCGTTACACGAAATTTATACGTATTAAATGTAAGAAAAATAATTAACTCGTCTACGCATTAATCGAAAGCTACTTAAAATATTAAAGAATATGACACGCAAAAAACGTTACGCATAAGAGAAATAATTAACTCGTTTACGCATTAATTAAAAGCTATATAAAAATTATTAACGATGAGCGAATTTTAAAAAACGAGCGACATGCTAAATGCAGCGCACTTTATAAAATCAATAAAGCATAAGAAAATCTTACGTAATTAATTAAAATTAACGAATATAAAAGTTTTATTTAATGAAAAGATTTATGTATTAAATAAGAAAGTTAAGCTTATAAAAATGAAATTAAGTTCTTCGTACGAAAAAGCTAAAGAATTAAAGATTTACGAAGAAACATTAAAAGATTTTATTTATAAAAAAGACTAACGAAATATTATTTAAACTGAATTAAAAAGTCTGTAAGCACACGAAGTATGAAAATTAAATAAACTACTCGAAGAAAGAAAGCTTATTAAATATAAGTAAGTGTTTAAGTTAAAATACGATAAGAATAAAAGTATAGCGAAGTATAAGACTCGTTTAATTACTTAAGAATTCTCGTAACAAGAAAACATTAATTATAAGAAAAAGTTCGCATTAATCATACGAAAGAAATTATTAAGAATTTTCTTAGCTATAATCGCTGCATTAAATTTAAAGCTTCATTAAATGAATATTAAAGCAGTATATTTAATTAATAATTTAAAGACAGAAGAACGAGAGATTTATATACGAATTTTAAAAAAAGTAAACATATGACAAGATCGTACGAAGTTAGTATAACGAATCGTGAAGAGTTTATATAAATTAAAGCAGTCAGCACGCTTATAAAGCAAGAACATTATGTACGCATCGTACGAGTTAAAATTTAGCATAATTAATATTTACGTAAACGATTTATTTATTAAATTAATAATAATAATAATAATATAAAAAGTAAAGACAGCGCTCTTTAAGAAATTTAACATGCATGATTTAAAAGAGGCTTAAATAATTATTAACATGCGAATTATACGTTATAAAATTAAAAGATTATTAATATTTAATTAAACATCGTACATTCGCGAAGTATTGTAAAATGAAGGCTTAATAACATGTAACACGATATTCGTACTCATGATTCTCGAATCGTACATTTCGTTAAAAAACGACGACGACAGCGAATTAGCATAAATTATTTTATATTAATTCTTAATTAAAAAGCTTTTGTACATTATTTACGAAACATGATTAAATATAATTTTCGCGATTAATTATCTTTTATAATAATGCTCGAACTTTCGCGTTAATTACGATAAAGTTATTAAAAAGATTTTATAATATCTTAAAAAAATGATAAACATGAAAATTTATTATAATGATTCGTACGATAACACGAAGCATTTATTAATTATCTTAAATTACTTAAATAATAACTTTATAAGAAAAATATAGTAAAATAAAAGTTTATTATAAGCTATTATTTCTTTCTGATAAGAAATATAATATATTAAAGCTTAAAGAAATAACGCACGATATTTATCTTTATTACGAAAGTTAAATACATTATTATAAATTATGTCGTTAAATAAGTCGTATGACTTCGTTGTTTTCTCGTAAAATTATCTTTAAATATAATTCTCGTACTCGTACGAATTTTAAAAAATAATTAAGCTAGTTTAAATTTAGTTAAGAACGTTAAATATTACGATAAAACTAAACATATTAACGTTTAACATTATTATGTTAAAGAGTTAATATTAAATAATTACGTGCGAATAAAATGAATATTCATTAAGAAACAACTAGTAAATAATTTTATTAAAGCTTTATTTAAGATAATCTTTATAAAGCTCAGAAGAAAGCTAAGTATTCTGTTTATTATATTAAATTAACTGTTATTAAACACTTAAGTTTAAATAAAATTTATTAAAGTAATTAAAGTATATCGTACGAAAATCTTATATTAATTATTAACTGCGAAAGCATTTTATTATGAACGAATAAAAGGTTCGAAAGAAAGAAAGTGCTTTTAAGCAGTATTTAAAGCATTAATTTTACTCTTTTCTTACTAAGTTTTTAACGAAAGAATTACTAAATGCACTTAATTAATAAAGAATATGTAAACTGAAAAGTTCATGAATTTAAAGAAAGATATGCTACGTTTTAACGTACGATATATTATTTCAGAAAGAGTGTTAAATATTAAAGTTATTACATCGTACAACGTACAACGTACGACGTAGTTAACTATTTTTATTAAAACTAGTATTAAGTGTAAAGTTTTCATTATATCTTCGTACGTTGCAAATAATACTTAATACATACTTTAGTTAATATATATTAAATATATAATACACACTTTAGTTAATATATACTAAATACATAATACACACGCTATATGCTAGCGACATCGTTTATCATTACTGCTATACATATACGATTAAATCTTCGTCGTATATTTAACATTAAGTATTTAAGTTAAGTTAAAATGTTAATATTAAAACTTAATTTAATAATTAGTTTAATAATGTTTATTACGATCGTTTTACAAGTCGCTTATATTTTATAATCGTATAATAAAAGTTAAAGCATTTTAATTACGTTTAAACATTAAATAATAATAAAGATTAAATTATTTATAGTTAATGTATTTTAAAGTAAGATAAATACGCTTCGCACGCGCTTAATTAACACGTGCTGAACGTTTAAACTTAATAATAAGAACTAATTTTACAAAGTTAATAATAAATTAATTACCGAGTTAAGTTTTAATATTAACATTAAAATTCGGCTCGAATACTTAATATTAACATTATGACTCGACTTAAATACTTAATTTTAACATCGTAACTCAGCTTAATATTAATCTTAAGTCGAGTTATAATTTAAGTTCTTAACTTAACTCGTTAAGCAATTAAAAAATAACGTTAAATGTTAAGATTTACTAAAAAAAATCTATTACGTCATTATTATTAAAAGACTTATAGTAATAATTAAAACTGTTTCTTTATTTTTTTATATCATCTTTTCGTTGTTTACATTATTTTATTACATTATTAATAATATATATTACAAAATGTTTAATTTTAATAAAATATACGAATTATTAAAATCTTTAATAATTTAACTAACTAATTATATTATTCTTTTATATTATTCTTTTATATTATTATATAATTGTTAAATATACGATAAGAATTCAGTTATATATAAGTAATAGTAACATTAATAAATTCTCGAGTACTAATTAGTTAATCATTTACGATTAATTATTACGTTAACATCGTTAACATTATTAATAAATAATTAAACAATTATTTACGACTAATTATTACGTTAATATCGTTAACAGATAATTAAATTACGTTATACACTATTAC
>JAABUO010005095.1_pt1 | contig 15404 bp, 25 predicted proteins | sample 5559291 | NCBI WGS metagenome assembly JAABUO01 (sample SAMN10711878, study PRJNA513372) | rock metagenome | isolation source: Antarctica rocks | place: Antarctica: Victoria Land, Finger Mt sud
TTGCCATGCCATGGTGTTCAGCTCCACCAGTCCCTGGAGTGACTGCAACACAGAAACGCATTTTGCATAATGCTGCTACACGTATGGGATTACTTGCCAACCCCCTGCTGGGGTGTCTGCAGACGGTCTACATGTGTCCCGCATTATCCAGTCTACCAACTTTTGATTCTAATGCAATGACCACAGTCTGCATGCACCAGGGATGACACTGTCATTTACATCTTATTGTCAGTCTTGAGATGCAGTGTGGAGAACATTTGTCATGTGCTTGTGATTAGCTGCCTAGAACATGGGCTATACAAGCCAAGATTATTCAACTTCCACCGACATAACATAGTAAGTCGGACTTACATGCATGGTGTAGGTGCATGACATCAAGAGTTACCTTGCGAAGGCAGGCCATGGCTTTCACACTGGCACTGCTGGGATACACAATGATGGACAGCAGCAAAGACAAGCCCACTCCAATACAGATACCGCTGATCCTGCTGATGGTCACCTGCAGTGCACCTGCAAGAAAGCAACTCCGCATGATGAAGTCTCTCCTTTTTGTCTTGCTGGGGTCATGCTTGAGACGATGAATGTTTGATCAAGACAAGTAACTGCCTGGCTGTTTGAGCTAACCTGTCCTAACATGCGATGCAGGCAAAGTTGGCTGTTGGGGCCTGCATTTGCAGCCGTGAGATACATGTCACCAAGCAGCCTAATGATTGCAGGACCATAGCACCAAAGACGCTGTCTGCATAAGTCTTAGACATCAGCAGAGCACCCTTGCAACCCCCAAGATGGTACCGCAAAAAGCTTCACAACGCTAAGACTGAACAAGCTGAGTTGCACAACGTGGCGGTGCTGGAAGAAGCTTACTGACACCATCTTGTGCGCCAAAGGTGACCAGCAAGAATGTCAGGGCAAAGAGTTTAGCACTGTCTGCTAGCTTAAGTCGCTGGGCTGCCTCGCAGCTGATGTAGGCAACAACTGCAGCCCCAATGGACAGCACAATGCCTGCAGGGAATTTGTGAGTAGCTGAGATGCCTAGTGTAGCGGCATGCATGCTTTGCCCAAGCAGTGTTCCCATTGCAAATGGCAGGGTAAAGCTTCAAATTCAGATGAAACTTGATTGACAAAACTGGTGAGCTATGGTGACAACTTCAGGAGGTTTGTCGCTATCATCATAGCATTGGCCAAACTTGAGTGCCCACCATCTGTGGTCTCATTCCACACTTGACTGCCAAGCATGTACACTGCATACCCAGTCCAACCTCCAATGACAGTGCCAACAACCCTTTCTATGCCGACTTGTGCTACCTTGCCAATGACAGGCGCAGAGACAACCTGTACTCAAACACAACAATAGCTGTTGATCTAGAGACAGCATTTTGATTTAGTCCAGGGCTTGGCTTGAAAAGGCAGACACAGGAGCCAAGCCCTTACCACACAAGTGATGGCACACCACTTGAAGCTTTGTATCCATTGCTTTGCATAATGATCATGCACACCTGGAAATCAGAGACTGTCAGCAATGCAGCACTGATACCACTCAAGTTCTGCACAGCTATTGTCTACCTCCTCGAGGCAATATGACCCCGTAACCCACGACACAAGCAATAAAAACCGCTATGGCCAGGCGGATGCCCCGCTGTACATGGGGCTGAGGTCGTCTCATGCCGTGCGCAGCCCTTTGCTTCCAAACTTTGCCTGAAAGCCACCTCTCCGACACAAAGATCTTGACTCACAAAAGGAGTGTACAAGGGCAGCAAGGGTCACGGAAGCATTGGCCACTGACAGTGTGCCCGTGGAGGTATTGAAGTTGTCGTTCGCGCCGCAAAGTGACAGCTCACTTTGCCGCTTCAGACAGTAGGGTCCCGATCAGTCGAGATGCCGACACAGCAATCGGGATTTGAATGGACCCCGGGGCACCTGCCGGGGCACATTGCCCCACCAAGACGTAAGACAGGTCAACTGCTACAACGCAGAATGCCGCTGTGAATCGGCAAAATTCAGTACAACTATAGGCAATACCAGCAAAACATTCACGCTCTCACAACAGAGCTAAGCTAAGCAACAACATATGGCTTCAGCAGCCCACGGCATGACCTCATGACCTGCTGATCGGCAGCAAGCACACGGCCAAACTCACTAATGGTGGCAAAAGCATGCAGCTTGACATGGCTGCAATCTCTTGGGTCTGTGTGCGTCGCAGACTCAAACTTGAGTGTGCTCATATGGCAACTGGTATCAGCTAGCGCTGCAATCACAAAAGGGTCACACTGATTGAAGTTTTGAGGATTGGCTGAAAGGCAGGAGGCCATACAGGCGAACACTTGAATGGCAGATAAGAACAACGGTAAATTCAGGAAGCATTTGCCAGACCGCCCCAAGACATTCACGCATTCTCACACAGCCGTACATCAGATGTTGTGCTGAGTTACATGACAGCAGAAATCTGTGTCTGGTGGCACAACAGGATTTGCACAATGACTGCATAATGTGCATGCAGATTTGTGCTGATCATGACACATTGTGCAATTGCTTGTATGGTACATTGGTACATTATCAGTGCAATCGACTGAGCTCTTCAACAGTTTTGCTGAGCTCTTCTATGGTCACCCCATCTCCCATACGGTCAACAACCCACTGCATTGTATCTCGTTTCAGATCAGTAAATTGCTCAATCAGATCACCGTCAATGAAATTCTTGCACTCGCCCTTTTTCCGCTCACTGCTGAATGATCTCCATTCTTCATGGCTCAGGCCACCAACCCCATTAACTGCTTGTCGCATGCAGTCCTGCACACAACAAAGAACTTTATATCACATACAAACTGTTGACACTGTGCTTACAGATACAAGCATCAGACAGCAAGTTGTCGACAAAACTCAAGGTGAGGATGACAGATTAACTGATGTTGTAGGGGCAAAAAAGAGACTTATGTTGTCAACTGCACATATGCCTGCAGATGAGCAAAGCATATTGTGTGATGTGCACCCTGCTTCAAGTGAGTCTGCGAGCAACAAGCATTGCCAAAACTATCTAAAACGTGTATCATTGTAACTGTGCAGGGCAAGCAGGCTTTGCAGTACCTGTAATCTTGCCAAAAACTCGTATTGCTCACGAGGTATGCTGGCAATAACTCCTATGATGCCTAAGATAGTCCCAAAAAGCAGGGTGGGAATCTGTGCAGTCTCGTTGTCAGGAAGCTGCATGACAAGGCTGCCATGCTGGAAGCGGTTCACCATGTCACCCAAATGGTACTCCCCGACAACCTGAGCAGACACAGTCATCATTTGCGCTTCATCTGACATCATTTACTTGCAACAGTATAGGTTAACCACCACCACCTGGCTTTGAACACTCAGTGTCCCTGAGTAGCATTCAGGGCTGTATGGCAAGACAGAATGTATTTTCCTGTTCACAAGCTATAGATCGTCCAATCACACCCAGGCAAGTGCGGTGCCAAATGCCAGGTTTCAGCAGATCCCCAGGTAAGTTTGAGACTCAAGATTGGGTGCAAGACATGTATACAAACCCACGCAACTCATGTCACAGAATGTGTATCTCTTATCACCATTATAAGCATCCTCATGCAAAGATGCACCATGACTACGCAGTACCTCAAGCCGATTTCTGTCTTCATCAGCAGCAGCATCGCTATTCTTGCGGACTGTGAACAAGTTGTAGCTGATCTCAGCTCCCAGGTAGGTGTCATCATCTAGGATGTCCACGGCAGTCATGTAATTGGAATGAAAGTCCTTAGCTCTGATTTCCAGTACACCTTCCTCTGCTTTGTACATCAGCAGGTAGATGCTCTTCATCAGATCACCTGCATCACACAAGTTGCTGTTGCTTGTTACACCTTTGAATTTTAGGGATGGCTATGCAATATGTCATGTAACAGTGGACGTCGGGATGTACACTGATTTACATGCTTACAAGACCATTAAATTGGTCATGCCTTAGCCCCCAACAATGGTTGGCAGGACAGAAACGCCAGACACAACAGATCAAATGCTTACCCACAACAATAAAGTCTCCTCGGCAGGCCAGATACAGAGCCAGAACAAGGCCAGACTGCCCTGCCCCAGCCACCAGCCCTCTGCTGGAGTCCTTTTGTAGCTGCCAGTCATACAGCTGCACCCGGCTGTTGATACCTGCTATCAGCTTGCCCTGCAACATCAGAAACTATTGCTGCAGCACTGCCACACTCCTCAAGGTCAGCATTAGTGTGTGTTACGGAAAGCATGTTTCTGCAGGTGACACAGCTCTGACAAGCTTAGGTTTACACCAAAAACATAATATCTATTTGGTTTATACAATTTGACTGTGGGAGTCAGTGGCAAAGCTATGCAGTGTGTATGCCAGCACCTTGCTGATCATGCAGCACAGGCAAATACTGATAGTGGGCGTGGAGTGTACCTGAAAGCCTGTGATGGTGTAGACAGCACCTCGTGTCTCCTTTTCACACACCACGTGCAGCTTGTTTTGCTGAGGCTTTGTCTCCAGGACCAATATCCTGCACTGCAAATGTGCCACCATTGTTACAGCAGCCATGGCACAGCAACCATGACATAACATTACCGAATCTCATATGGATCTTAGCAATTGCATGTGCTGAGACAGAGGATGTTGTAACTCCTTACACGCATGCACCTGCACTCAATGTGACCCATGCTCAACTCGAATCATTGTATGCATGCACCACAAAGACTGCGAGCTATTGCTGTCAGGCAGAAACACAGCACTGGACACTGTACCTTAGTGGGCTCTTGTTCATCAGGGATGGCATAGGCTGTGCCCACAACATAGTAGGGGTTGGGGTCATCAGCCAGGGTGAGACTGGTGCAGGAGCAGGCCATTTCATGCCTGTGCAGAGGTAGCACGTCCACCGTCTCAAAGGTCTGGTCGTCAATCAATCGCACCTGCTCTTGACTGATACCACTACCTATAGGCCATTACAAGTGCAGGCTGTGTCAAGAATAGCTGTTCTGATTGAGACAAAAAATCGGCTTGCGCAACTGTGGGTCTCTGCGTGCCATGCATATTTGATTACATGAGTTGAAGGTCAAATTGCTGAGCGGCCTCGACTTACCTTTGATGCATGTGCATATGCACAAATGTACAATGCTTTGCCTCAACAAATTGACATGAAGCAACAGGGCTGCAAAGTCATACTTGAGGGCTCTGAGGAGGTGGTGACCAGGAAGGTGTGGGAGGAGTCCTGGTGAGCCAGGCGGCGCGCCTGCTCCCCCATGGGTACTGCCCTGATGTGCAGCTTCTGGATCTCATCAATGCTGCCAATGGTCAGGCCTGATTCCTTGGCAATGGCCAGACTGTCTGGGAAGCTGGCGCTGTTAAAGCTGGTCATCACATTCACCTGCACACACCTTTGTCTTGACCCTTGCACGGCAGCATTGCATAAAACATTGGCAATTGTGGAAACAAGCCTTGCCGCAGTCTGACAGATGGTCTATCATTGTCGTGCACTTGCGGTGATGTATACACTTTGCAGCCAATGTCATGCTGCATTGATCTTGCTCTGCTGCCAACCAGATAAAGCCCACAGGAGTGTTTTGCCAACCTACTGGCATGTGCAATTGCGGTGGTGGCCAACCAAGACGAAAGGCATGACACCAGAGTGCCGTAAGACTGCCGGCGAAAGTTCACCTCATTCTCATTCACATTGGAGTAGAGCAGCTTCTTGTTGCTGCTGTAGATGACAGTAGGACGATCACTGGCAGCAAAGACATGGTCCACTCCATTACTCTGGAAGGTCTTGAGGGTGATGGGCTTGCTGCCCAAGCTCAACTTCTTCCTCTCACTCAGCTCACCTGCACGCCCACCTTTGAGCATGAGCAAGGGCAGGAGGCATGTATGGCCGCTGAACTTCAGCATGCTGATTGCATGTTGCAATTTGCCTTACATGTGCTACATGTGCAAGCATTTTGCCAGGCACGCTTTCATTGTTCATAACCCAGCTGCAACTACTGAGTTTGCATTCTGTTGTGAAGTGTGCAAAGAGCTGCATATGCTTGGTACAAGTCTCATCAAGCAGACTGGTGAACTTAGCGACGTGCCTGTTTGTGCGTTGATGTGGAAGGTGAATAGGTGCCCATCTCCCAGAGCACACAGGAGGTATGGGACCCCCTCAAACTGTGCAAACAACACACTTCTGGGAATCACCTGCAGCACCACATCTGGTTTGGCTTCACCCTCAGACACATCTTGAGCTGTGCACAGAGCTACAGTGCTAAGGAGGTCAACATTTTCGTGAGCTCAAGCTGCTGCTATGCTGCTTTTGATGCAACACATCAGCACAATGTACGAGTTGAATGCTGGTACCCAGTGCCAAGACGAGGCTTTGTCTGTCAGAACAGTCTACCTAGTCTGTTGTGTGAGTCACGCCTTGATGTGATGCATGTGCATGCGGTGGTGCTTGTGTGGCATGCAGTAAGATGAGGCTGCTCCTTGCAAAAAGAACGCCAGAGCAGTACCTCTCCCAGCTCTTCAGACTGCAAGGGCTGCAAGTGAGGCAGACTGAACAACACCAACTCTTGCTGCCAGGTGCCGATTGCTGCAAGTCCTGCCCTCTCTTCATCTTCACCTGAATCCCACCATATCTCGTTCATCTCACTAATCAAGCAGAAGCTGCTGCAGCAGCATGTAACTGCTATTGCAAAACATATCCCATGAGCAATATGGTCAGGGCGGCATGCATTTCATGCCTTCTGTGACTGTGCAGCGTTTGCCTGCTTGAGACAGATGCAGTCTGAGCACCCAAGTTGGTGAAAGGACTGGTGGAGGCTCAGCTCAATTCTGAAACCCAAGACCTGCCAATGCTTTTTGATCACGCCAAGAAACACTGCAGAAAAGTGATGTCAGTCCTCAGCACACAGGCACAAGCAGTGTTGATCTGACCTAAGGGGGTGAGGTCCAGGCAGGCCACTTCAACCTCCAGCTTGTAGTGAGCCACCTGTTGCAGCTTGTTGCCCTCCACCTCCAAGTATGCAATGTTGCCTTGCCCAGTTGCCACCAACAGCTGCACATGCAACCAACACATACTGAGTACATCAATCTTGAAGCTTTTGTCAGTGCACTGACCCACAAATCGTTCAAGCGACCAACTTGTCCCAATGCTACTCAATTGCATGTGAGACAGCAAGCCGAGACATGTATGAAGCATGCAACAACAAGATGAAGCAGGGTAGGTTTGCATGATAGGGTGAGACAGGGAAGGCAGGGTGGGTGGTTTGGAAACTAGCCTGAGAGGGGCTTGCAGAGGCAATGTTGATTTGCAGGCCTGAGGGGGGGAGCCATTCATGGTGGAGGGCGCCTGTCTGTGCAGCTAGCAAGCGCACTCCAGCAGAGGTAACCTGCACCATCTGGTCCCCAACCATGTTGCCACAATATAGCGTCTGCAATCACCACACCATCTCAGATCTACTGCTCACCAATCGTCTGTCTCAACAGAGCCCCGTTTCAAACACAGCTCAAGCTGAGATGGAAATACTGCCTTTCACTTCAAGGTCAAAATCCTGTCACATAAACATTCAAAGCTCTCTGCTAAAGTCATGCAGAGATTGTGACTTGGCAAAGACACAGCGTGTCTGCACCTGTTGTTCAGCATCAAAGCCATCAATCTCTGCCTCATCTAGCTCATCCTCAGCATTAATCTCTAAAATGCGGGTCTCCCCAACAAAGGCCAACACCAGGTATGTGTCAAACTTGTCACTGCTGCTCTTCTGCAGACTCCAGATTCCCTTGATGCCTGCACCATTTGACAAAGCGCATTTTGTGGAATCTTGCTGCAAAACAAGGTAAACAGTACTGACTTGTCCTGTGCAGGGCAACCTGGCTTCACCGTCAGCTGTTGATGTAGACTCGAATTTTTACATGGCCTACGAAATGCTCACTTATCAACGTATGACATGTGGTGCCAATGGTTGAAGGGAACAAACTGCTGTTCTGCTATGTCTAGCCATTGTGCCCTGATGCTTCTGCACATATGCTAGGTCCAGGCCAGAAAGATGCCATAGATACAGCAATATAGATAGCTCAGCACTGACCAGCCAGCTCCACAGCAGCTTGCTCAATCATGCCAATGCCATTGCGCACAATCCTCAGGCTGCTGTCAGGGCCCTTCCCGCTGCAGGTCACCACCTGCCCTTGACCCTGCCTCTCCAGGTCTACCACAGCCAGGTCAATGATGGGCCCCAGGTTGGTCCACACGTCCATCACCTCCACAAAGTTGCTAGGCTGGGCTGGGTCCACTGCCTCAGCCTGCAGCCTTATCAGTTGACTGTCCCCATACAGGCTGCCCTGCAACACACACATACCACGCTACATCACTCCCAACATGCGCTGCAATCTTTAGTGAGGTTGCTTCAGGTCAGAACACACCTTCAACGCAGGATGCTTTGTAGGAGTTGACTGGCTGAGACACTCTGCATGCACACCTCATACTGTCTCAGCACTAGGTATTATGCAGTCTGCAGTCATGTCTGGACTGCGTAACATCTTGTTGCCAATAGCGGTCTTCATGTGCAGCCCACAGATGTTTCATTCAGGGCAAGCAAGATTCTAGCAGCATCAAGTTCATCATCATAGGCTGCCTTGCCGTGAGGACATATAGGGCATACCACAAAGACAACACCAGAGTCCAGGTATGATATGGTTGAGGGGGCAGAGATGCGGCCCAGAGCTTCCAGTTTGAGGCCAACCACTCTTTGGCTATCATGGCTGAGGACCAGCATGTGCAAATTGCCCAGGGTATCCCCCAGCAGATACCGGGACCCATCTGGGTCCACCCGCCCCACTGCCTGCGAATGATGTTCATCCTCACTTCTTTAGACTCCTGGGCTGTATGGTGCAACAGCAGACCAGGGATTGCGGTTTGAGATGCAGCTAGGGGTGCAGCTGATTGTCCAGGACCAGACAATCTAGACATACCTGGAAACAATCTATGTGCAGCAATGGGCCTGTGGGATGGTGATACGCTGTGGTTGCAGCTGTAGGTGAGGTGGGCAAACAGAGCCAGACACACAGGCACATGTAGGAAGGACACAAGCTGGTGACAATGTATCCATTATGCTCACGACCACTCATGACAGTTGCCCAGGCTGTACCTTGATGATTGTAGCGTTGACTTGTATAGACTTGACAGCCTGGTCATCTGCGCTACGCTTCTTGCGCACGTAGGCAATGACAGACTCCCCTATGACAACTACCCCGCCTTGGGGCCCAGGCACAGGGATGAGCATGGAAGCTCCGGGGTCTAGGTTGCTCTGGCTGAAAGGACCCTCAACAAACTCCTACAAAACATAAAGACAGAGTCACATCAGCATGGCACTGACAGCTGTTACTTCTGCCCAACCTATGAAGCTGGCTCAACCTCTGAAATGCACAAAAGAGTGTGTTTTCAGATGACACTGTTGCACGATGTGCTGCCACCTTGGGCGTACAGCAACCTTGTTGATGAGACTGTGAAGCCGGACAATTGCTCTCGTGTCACACACCATGCATAGAATGCATGGAGTTGGCAAGAAGATACACCTTGTCTTTGAGAGAGATCTCGTAGGTTCTGAGGTGGCGCACATCCTTGTTGTCATGGTACAGCAGCGCCACAGTAGGCCGGTGGCAGTCATACAAGAACTCCATGCTCAGAACTTGTAGCTCATCAACTCGAATGTTACAAGCCTCGTGGAAACCCATGGAGTCCATGGGAATGATCTGCATGAGGAACTGCAATTTACAGGACAAAAACAGCTACGCAGAGGCAGCTGACTGTGTGTTGTAGAGAGACAATGACGGGCAGGAGACAGCTGTTAACCCTGCTGAGAATGCCCCAGGTTCTGAGACTCAGGCAGCAACAGCTAGGCCCTACGTTAGCAAGTAATTTCCAGGCTGAGCTCACAGCCATACAAACTGTGCCAGAAAAGTAGGCATGCATGGGCAACAATAAGTGGTGCAGTGAAGGCCGACCTTGAGCAGACCATCATACATCTGCACCCCAAGGACGCGGCAGTCAGGGTCAATGATGCCAATTTGCCCGTGCTCAACGGGGCGCCCAGTGCGATCAGCAAGATCACCACTGGCTCTGGTCTGCAGATTATCTGGATAAACAAGAATGGATATGCTAAGATGAAGTGCAAGTGTCAAGCAAAACAATGTCCAATATAATTCATTTGGTCAGATAGGAAAGCATTGTGGCCTACTTTCAGCATCCCAATACAGCACACAGAACTTGTATCTCTCTGTAGTGAAAAACAGTAGATCCTTTTTCTCCCCCTGCACAGTGACAGCGGTCGGGTTGAGGCTGATTATCATTGGCAAAGGAACTCGCAAGCAGTTAAGGCACAGCACCCACCGCTGGCCTGAACAGCTCCATTGAGGCAATGCGGCCATATATGGGAACATCAGCAATGTCCTGCAAAGCCCAACATCCTCAGCTCACGTGACAGCCATTTGTGCAGCTTGAGTCAGCAGTAGTGACTCAAATTATACCTTCAGCCCTTCTGGAGTGAGAGTATATATCTCGATCCGTGTGACCTTGCTGCAGACAGCAATTGCATGTTTTGTTGCGACTCATGAAAAGAAACGATAGGGACAGGTACTTGCATGGTACAGGGGCATGCCTAATTATCAGATTTAAGTCCGATGGGCTGGTGAAGTTGCCGACCACGGAATGCCTCACAGCTGTTGGCTTATGAGCACTGACAACGTAGTTGTAAATGCAGCCGTCCTGAGCTCCTTCCATGCTGCACAACAACCGACCAGTGCAGAGCAACCTTAACCACGGCAAAGGGCCGGACTCTTGCTCAGAGCAATTTGTGCGATTCTTTTGCCGACAAGTTTGGCGGACACACTCGAAGCAGTCCCGGGAAAATCGCAAAAATGTTGACGCTGTCGTCGGCAAGCTTGCAAGCTTGCGCGTTTAAGCCTTCGACGAAACCATCGTTTCACGACACGCTCTTCTTCTTCTTCTTTTGCTTGATCTGCAAGCAAGTTGCGAAACTCCCTGACCCTTACTGACGCAGAGTCACGGCATGCATGGTTAAAAGCACGGAAAGAAGCACTCAGAGTTCGGCGGTGGCACCGTGACGCTGCCATGCATGGTTGACTTATCGCCGACTTCGATCAGTCTGCTGTCCAGTGTCAGTTCCTACCGGACTGTTCGTTGGCGAGGTTGTTTAATTCTGGCTGCCGCCGAGCTGTACTATCCAACGACAGTCTGTGGTCAGGATGTCAGTCAAACAACGGCAAGAGTTGCTCAGGAGATCGTGGACTCAGATTGCAGATCAATACGAAAGGTGTAAGTCCGAAACATCGCGCAGACTTATCTGTTGGGCGGCCATCCAAAGCACTGTTGCTGATGTTATATCACGATGTGGCCTCATTGCAGGCACTTGGTACCCCGCTTCATGCCATGGACACAGCACACACTGCAGCGCTTCTTAGCACAAAAGTTGCCTCCTGGCTTGATTTTGGTGCCAGCATGTGGTCCAGGTATCATGTCCACTGCGTGACCGCAAAGTGGCTAGCATCATGGCTTCTGTACAGTCAGCCTTCTGTAGAATGCATTCGACCGTGGTTGGCAGGCTTGTGCAGGCCAAGAGCTGGTGATGTTAGCAAACTCATTTTCAGATGACAGACAGATCATTGGCATCGATCTGGCAGAAGGCATGGTTGATCTGGCAAATGCACGGTGTAAAGAAGCTGGGATCAGGTCAGTCCTCTATCTGTAAGAACCATATAGCCAAAGTGATGAAGCTATGAGCTGATATATTGCCATCAAAAAAGCATCTTCTTGATGGTTCCATGGCCACTGCAATTAGGCTCTCCGCATCATGCAAGGGCCAATCACCAGCAAGCAGCCAAAGACAGTGCAGACAATCTGCAGTGTCGACATAGCAGAGCCTTTCCTTAGGAAAAAGTGGTTTTGCAAGCATCTGTCCATCTCCAGCTGCATTGATGCACAGATAGTCTGGGTTAATTTGGTGACGCCAAGTTTATCAACTGGGGTTGTCCACTCCCCCGCTGCTCTCATCTGTAGATCTACAGATGAGAAATGTGGCTCTTTTATATCCAGAATGTAGTGTCTGAGCATCTTCTGTTGCTGCTTATCACTCTTGAGCAAGTGCTCACTGGGATTCTGCTGGTTTTCCTGTGAGCCAGGCATAGAGGTGAAACAGTGACACTGCTTTCCTCTATGCCTGGCTCATCCATCATGCTCTTGTTTATCTCATTGGCTATGTGACCGCTAGTTTGTTATGCACAGTGACAGGGCCAGGGCTGAGGTGGGAGATGCTTGCGACCTGGCATCTAGATTCCCAGATGCTGCTGGGGTGTTTTCTCTGTTTGGTCTGCAGCAGCTGCCTCACGCACACCTGACTTTAGTAAATTGGGTCAGCACTCTAGCTCCAGGTCAGCTCATTCCAGACTTGCATGCATAGTATGCAGTGTCACCCACACTTGCAATCACCCTGCACTTTGCTGATGCATGCTAGCTGGGCAGGGTATGCCTAAGTTGTATGTTTAGAGCTGAATCCCATTCACTGCTGTTGCACGCTACTGCCTACAAGGTTGTTTCTCCAAGCCCTGTTGTTGGCCCCCGTGCTTTTGCTCTCTGCTTGGAGCAACAATTTCAGGCTGAGCGACAGCAGTGCCATGCAGGTGGCATGCTAGCTGTAACCTTCTGGCCCAGTCAAGTGGAGCAGCAAGGGCCTTGGCAGCGCCTGGCTGACCTGTCAACCAACAAGCCAAAGGCTTTTACTAAAAGCAGCCACAAGCACCCTGTCAAGGTGCAGCTTTGAAAAGTTGCATCGACAGGATTCACTTATCGATTTCAGAGCAAGACATCAGTGAGGGCGGAACACTGCCGCTTTTGAGGCATGCAGGACCACCAAAGCATGCTGCATTAGCATGGACAAATTCCAGTCTATGTTGAAGCTGCCTCTACATAGTGCACATAATTTGCAGCAGCTGCTGTTGTGTTGTCTTGCCAGGACCCAAGCAATGGGCATGTTAGGGTTTGTGTGTGTCCATTGTAGGCAATAACTTGGGAGGAGCAGATACCTGAAGTTGCACTGAAGGAAGGAGGCGTACTGCTTGCTGATGAGCAGCCAACCTTTGCCATGCGTTGGAGAAACATACAGGAGTTTTGGCAGGTGACATTGACATCTGTCAAGGCAGCTGACGTTTGACATCTTTCAAGCAATAGTTCTGATCACGCTGTACATTGGCATATTGGCTCTCTTCAGTGGTCCACATGCTGAAGCAGTGAGCAATCGTCATGCTTATGGAGGACACAAAGTGTAGTTCCAACTGGGCCAAAAGCATTGTGGATTGTCTGTTCGACTGCTATCATCTCTATGGTGTGCAGGTCATGACAGAGGCTGGTCCTTGGCATGCTCGGCTGCTACAGATGGGCGCTGATCACATGGCCTTATTGCAACAGCAGTTCATGGCTGGCTATCCTTGTCCTGAGCATGGACCCATTGAGCACTTTCCACATGCAAGACTCATCATGATCAAACAAAGCTTAGCTGCCCTGTAGTGTAAAAAGTGTAACTCAAGCTCTGCAACTGTGTGGATTTAGCAAGGACTGTGAGGCATTGCAATCGAGCCTTACTGATGTTTTGGGTATATCTCTATCTGGTATATCAGCATTCAGAAGTGATTGAGGTGACTGCTCAGCTCGTCTGCGTCAGAAAGGTCCGTCACAAATGCTATCACATTTCAGACAACGCGGGACAGGGCATCCTGCTGAAGCAGCCAACATTGGCTACGTTGTTTTGGACAGGCCCTTGATGTTTTTTGAAACAGTTTTTCCCCTACCTTATCATGCTCACCTCATCAAAAACCCCCTTCAAAAACACATATCCTCCATAACATCATTGAAATCATGCAGGCATGATGCATCATAAAGACACTGTATGGTATGTGAATGGTAACTTAGCATGCAGAGGGGAGAAGTGCATTTGAGGGGGTGGACCTTGCATTTCTGTTACGCTCTAGATCTAGCCACAATGCCCATAGGACAGCTTTGTTTGAGATTGCAGCTGGCAAAGTTATATGTGCACACAACTCAATGCTTCAGGTTGCGAGCAATTGTTGCATGCGCAGTGCTCAGACGTGCAGCTATCACTGCTGCAGGCAGCACTCATGTCGGACCACCTTCTGTTCAATGAAATCGGTTGGCATACGCTTCTGTCAGTAGTCCAAAGGGTCTATTGGACCTTGCATGGGATCCATCTTGGCCTGCAACCCAGCAGACTTGTGTCAGCTGTGACAAAATCATGACTTTTGCAGCAGCATGCCCCATGCTATACACAAAGCAACAATACATGATACTCATGCGCACCTTGGGAAGGGGGGTGACAGGAATCTCCCAGTCCTCATTCTCCCCGCCGATGTATAGTTTTTTGATACCCATGTTCCTGCAGTCAGTTCACCATGTGAGCTTGCGTCAACCAACATCAGTTCCACTTGAGACTTCAAGGCAGCAGGAGACCTATGTCACAAAGTTGCCCAGTGTTGCACTCATCCCGCCACAGTCAACAAACAGCATATGACCAGGCTCTACACATCAGTGCATCCCTGGGAAGGTGTATCTAAGGTCCAATCTGTCAATAGCATACGAGTAGACTCTGCAATGGTGTTCCACCAGCACAAGCGGCATGCAGCAGCAAAGCGTATAGCTTCCAGAAAAATGCAGCATCTGGTACATGCATTCAGTATGTATATCAAGCCTTTGCAGAAAAGCTCACTCTCTGCTGAAGTTGGACAGGGCATTGATGAGCATGTCCAATGCTAGCTCGTCAGCTGTGCCCAAATTGACCCTGCAGCCAATTACTGGAGCAGTTTGTAAACCGTTGTATGTGTGAGTCAGTAATAAAGGCAGCCGACATGCATCAGCATCAGTCTGGCAGCAGTCTCAACACATCAGCAAAAGAAATAAGTCAGTGTCTGAGCCTTATGTGCTGTATACACATGCTTCAGGACTGCTTGCTCATAAAAGCTGCAACGGCATTGCACAGCTGAAGGCACTTTGGCGCAGCACTGCAGTGCTATCACTTCCATTTTTCCAGCTAAAAGACACACAGTTGACGCAAACTTGCTGTTTAGCACATCATGATGCAGCAAGACAGGCCGTAGCAGCAGACTGATACGCACCAACACCTAGCCCAATTGTCTTGCAGCTCTATTTGGGTCATGTCGTGAAAGAATGCGTGTAGCCCGCTATCGCATTCCTCAGCTTCATAGTCCATGTAGCTGACGTCCTCATTTGCTTTGTAGAACACCTGCTTAGCAATTGGCGCACGTCAGCACTGGACAACTGCCAATCAGGACTACCTGAACAGGTGAACAAGTCTGCAAAGGCTGTTGACATCTTTGATAGACTGCCCAT